>ERZ651776.524-NODE-524-length-53154-cov-5.637602_pt1 | contig 53154 bp, 48 predicted proteins | sample MGYA00514761_ERZ651776 | MGnify/ENA metagenome assembly ERZ651776
CCATGAAAAAGTATAATCCTAATGAGTACGCGCCTGGAATACAGTTTCAATCAGAAGAAGAACTAAAAAAAGTTGCAGGAGATATTGGTACAACTATTTTTCATCCCGTGGGGACATGTGCTATGGGACCAAGTGATTCTTCTGTAACAGATGAAAATTTAAAAGTTAGAGGCGTTGAAGGTTTAAGAATTGCTGATGCATCTATTATGCCGTCTATCACTTCAGGTAACACAAACGCGCCAACATTAATGATTGCAGAAAAAGCATCAGAAATGATATTGAATTCTAATTAAATTTAATATCTATTAAATGTATAATTTGAATGAGGCATTAGATGAATTTTGAATATAATGAAGACCAGTTAGCAATTAAAGAAATGGCTAAAAATTTTTCTGAAACTGAATTCAAACCTTATGCATCTGAATGGGATCAGGAAGAGATCTTTCCTGTTGAGGCTCTAAAAAAAGCTGCTGAACTTGGATTGGCGGCAATATACGTTAATGAAAAGCACGGTGGTTCGGGGCTTAGTCGACTAGACGCAGCAATTGTTTTTGAAGAGTTATCACGAGGGTGTGTTTCTACTGCTGCTTATTTGACTATACACAATATGGTAACATGGATGATTGATTCTCATGGATCAGAAACTTTAAAAGAAAAATTTATTAAAAAATTATCTACAATGGATATAATGTCCAGTTATTGTTTAACGGAGGCTGGTTCGGGGTCTGATGCAGCTGCGTTAAAAACTACAGCATTAAAAAAAGGAAATAGCCATTACTTGTTAAATGGATCTAAAAGCTTTATTTCGGGAGGACCAACTAGCGACGTTTTTGCCGTGATGTGTAGAACAGGTGGTGAGGGTGCAAATGGAGTTTCTTGTTTATTAGTTGAGAAGGGAACTAAAGGATTATCTTTTGGTAAACAGGAAAAGAAGATGGGTTGGAATAGTCAACATACTTCGACGGTTAACTTTGATAATTGTGAAATACCAATTGATAATATAGTTGGAAATGAGGGAGATGGTTTCAAAATTGCTATGAAAGGTCTTGATGGTGGAAGAATAAATATAGCTGCTTGTTCATTAGGGGGAGCAAGAGCAGCGTTAGAAGCATCTATTATGTATTCAGCAGAAAGAAAACAGTTTGGTAAATCAATTGATCAATTTCAAGTTACCCAGTTTAAATTAGCTGATATGGCTACAGAATTAGAAGCATCTAGGTTGATGGTGTTCAGAGCCGCTTCAAGTTTAGATAATAAAAATCCTCAAGCTACAAAACTTTGTGCAATGGCCAAAAGATTTACTACTGATATATGTTCGGAAATATGTAATACGGCCCTACAAATTCATGGTGGTTATGGGTACTTAAAAGACTTTCCCTTAGAAAGACTTGTTAGAGATTTGAGGGTACATCAAATTTTAGAGGGAACTAACGAAATTATGAGAGTAATAATTTCACGACATTTAAAAAATAATTAAGGTAAAAAGGATAATGTGAGAATGTTAGAAGAAGTAATATTTAATGAGAATAATGGTGTAGGTCTTATAACTCTTAACAGACCTGACAGACTAAATGCTCTAACTTATCCAATGGTTCAAAACATTAATCAATATCTCAATTTATGGGAAGTAAAGGAAGAAATTAATTGTGTTATTATAGAAGGTGCTGGAGACAGATCTTTTTGTGCAGGTGGAGATGTTGTTAAATTAAGAAAAGAAGTTCTTGCTGATGGTGGTCCACCTACTCAATTATCAAAATCATTTTTTTATGATGAATATACTTTGAATTATAAAATAAGTAATTTTAAAAAACCTTTTATTGCGTTAATCAACGGTTTCACTATGGGTGGAGGTGTTGGTATTTCAATGCATGGAAGCCACGTGGTTGCATCAGAAAAGACAATGTTTGCAATGCCTGAAACTGCTATTGGACTTTTCCCTGATGTTGGAGGAGGTTGGTTATTAGGTCAATTAGACAAAGGGATAGGCGCCTGGTTATCTCTTGTTGGCGCAAAGTTAAAAGCGTATGATTTGATTTCATTAAATCTTGCAACTAATTATGTTGCTTCTACTGAAATAGAGAAATTAAAAAACTTATTAATCACATCTTCGCCAGATACTAATGATAAAGTTACTTCAGTTATAAATAGTTTTTCGTCAAATCCAAAAACTGAAGATAGTGTTTTATTAGCACATGAAGAAATCATTAAAGACGCGTTCTCATTTGATAAAATTGAAGATATTTTTGAAAGGTGTGAAACGTTATCAAAATTGAATAATGAATTCTTCAATACTCAATTTGAAGAGTTGAAACATAAATCACCAACATCTTTAAAAATTTCTTTAAAACAAATTCGAGAAGCAAGTCAAATGAGCTTAAAGGACGAGTTAATTATGGAATATAGAATGGTACAAAAGTGTCTGAAAATAGGTGACTTTTTTGAAGGCGTAAGAGCTATGCTAGTTGATAAAGATAGGAAACCTAATTGGTCACCATCAAGTATAAATGATGTAGATGAAAGTAGAGTGGATGAGTTTTTTAAAAGTTTAGACGATTTAGATTTAGTTCTAGAAAATTAAAATATAGATATATTAGAAGGGAAGTTTTATATGAAAAACGTTTACATAATGTCTGCAAATAGATCTGCAATCGGAGGGTTTGGTGGAACATTAAAGGGTTTTTGCCCGGTTGATTTAGGAACTTTAGTTGCCAAAGAAGCTATTTCACGATCTGGTTATGATCCAAAAGAAATTGATCATGCTGTTTTTGGAAATGTAATTCACACTGAACCAAGAGATATGTATGTAAGTAGGGTCATTGCTCTCCAATCTGGGTTAAGGAAGGATTCTGCAGCATTAACTGTAAATCGGTTGTGTGGTTCTGGTCTCCAAGCAATAATAAGTGCCATTCAACTCTTAGCTCTCGAAGATGCTTCTATTACAATGGCTGGTGGTGTTGAGGTTATGTCAAATGGGGCACATATCGTTGAAGGCTTTCGTTGGGGAGCCAGAATGGGCGATGGGAAAGTTCATGATATGATGCTGGGTGCTCTTCATGATCCATTTGGTCATGGGCACATGGGTATTACTGCTGAGAATATATCTAGTAGATATCAAATCAGCAGAGATATGCAAGATCAGTTTGCATTAACTAGCCAGCAGAGAGCTAGTAAAGCTATCGAAGATGGCGTTTTCAAAGACCAAATTCTTCCAATTGAAATTAAAACAAGAAAAGGTATTGATATTTTTCAGATAGATGAACACCTCAAACCAAACACTACTATGGAAAGCTTATCTGGACTAAGAACAGCTTTTAAAAAAGATGGTGTTGTTACTGCTGGAAATGCTTCAGGAATAAATGATGGTGCATCTGCTTTAATTCTTGCCAATGAAGAAAAAGCTAAAAAAGGGAAGCCATTAGCTAGAATTGTTTCTTATGGTTTTGGTGGTGTAGACCCAGATGAAATGGGAATGGGACCTGTTCCAGCAACTAAAATGGCGTTAAACAAAGCTGGTTTAGATGTTTCAGACCTAGATTTAATTGAATCAAATGAGGCTTTTGCTGCACAAGCTTGTGCTGTAAATAAACAATTAGGCCTTGATCCAGAAAAAGTTAACGTGAATGGTGGTGCGATTGCACTTGGGCATCCTGTTGGAGCAACAGGCGCAATAATTATGACAAAACTTATTTATGAATTAAGACAGCGTAAAGGAAAATATGGTCTCGCTACAATGTGTATTGGTGGCGGTCAAGGTATAGCTGTTATTATAGAAGCACTATAAAATTAATATGTCTTTTCAATGTATATCTGTAGACGAAGCAAAAAAACTCATTGATGAGAATAATTTAACTATTATTGACATCAGAGATTATAATTCTTTCTCACAGGGTCATATAGATAATGCAATTCATGTTGAAGATTTAAATATAGATAGTTTTATTAATAATAAAAATAAGAGTGAAGCTATCTTGATATATTGTTATCATGGTAATTCTAGTAAATCTGCTGCTAATTTCTTTATACAGAATGGTTTTGATAAAGTTTTTAGCATGGATGAAGGTTATTCTGGCTGGATTAAGAATTAATTTAAGTTTTCATATAATTTTTTTTATCATTGTGATAATTGAAATCATCATTAATTAATTTTAAGAGGATAAAAGTTGGATATTCGTAAAGGTACAAGGCTAATTGATAGGCCTGAATTTAAATCAAAACCCGTTCCTATTACTTTTTTAAAAAAAGACAAAGTTTTTCAAGCAATTGAGATTATGTCAGAAAAAAATTATGGATCAGTAGTTATAGTTGACGATAAAGAGAAAGTTATAGGAATTGTTACTGAAAGAGATATTGTAAAAAAACTAGTAAAAAATAACATGTCGCCTAAAACAACAAAACTTGAAGAGATTATGACACCTAACCCTAGAGTGGCAAACGAAAATGACGACGTATTAGATTGGTTAAGAATTATGTCGAATGACAGGTTTCGAAGACTTCCAGTGGTAGATGAAAATGGAAAAATTAAAGTTATTTTTACTCAAGGAGATTTTGTATCATATACTTGGCCAGACTTGATCTTTCATGCTAGTCAATTAGCTAAAGCTTCTTTCATGAAAGGTTTTTCCTTAAATACTATGCTTATTATGATGTTTATCTATGGTGTAGCTTTAATAGCTGCGATTAAAGCATTTGTATGAATTTGAATTAATTAGTTTTAACTTTAATCATTGAGTTTGATATCCAAGTCATAACTATGTCACCGTTTTGATTTGAAACAGTTTGTTTTAACCTTACGGTCCCTTTGATTGGGTTTTTTGATGATAATTTTTTTTCTAATACTTCAACTTTAGTTTTAAGGGTGTCACCAGGGTATACCGGTTTAGTCCATCTTAATTCGTCTAACCCCCATGCTCCCATACTAGAGCCATTGAAAACATCTGTATTAAATATTTGAGTGAATGACTTTCCTAATGTCATAAATCCACTTGAAGTTAGTTGTCCAAAAGGACCATTTTTAGCGGCCTCTTCATCAAGGTGAAAAGCTTGTGGATCATACTTAGATGCAAACTCAATAATTTCATCTTTTGAAATAAAGTTAGGTTCAGTTTCAAAAAAATCACCAACATGGAAATCATCAAAATACTTAGGTTTTATTTTCATTTTTTTAGAACATCAAAAAGTTATTTATCTTGGCGCTAATCTGACAGATCCATCAAGTCTAATTGTTTCACCATTTAATAAAACATTAGTTAAAATACTTTCAACTAACATAGCGTATTCTAATGGAGTTCCAAGGCGTTTAGGAAATACAGTTGTAGCTATTAAACTTTGTTGAACTTCCTCACTCATGCCTGATAGCATTGCAGTTGCAAATAAACCTGGTGCTATAGTATTAACTCTTATCCCATTTGAAGCTAGTTCACGTGCTATTGGTAATGTCATGCCCACAATACCACCCTTGGAGGCAGAATAAGCAGCCTGTCCAATTTGTCCATCGTAGGCGGCAACTGATGCTGTATTTATAACAACTCCTTTTTCACCTTCATGGTCGGGTTCATTAGCTTGCATTTTATCTGCACATAATCTAAGCATATTAAAGCTTCCAATTAAATTCACTTTAAGTACTTTTTCAAACAAGTTTAAATCATGCATTCCTCTACTTGATACAACTTTGGCTCCAACGGCAATTCCTGCACAATTTACTAAACAGTTAAGACCATTAAAATCAGTTATGGCATTTTTCATTTCTTCTTCATTAGATACATCACCAACATAATATTGAGCACCTATTTCGTCTGCAACGCTTTTCAATCCATCTGCATTTAAATCTATTAATAAAAGCTCTGCACCTTTATCTTTAAGGTATCGTGCAGTACCTTCTCCAAGACCACTGCCAGCTCCTGTAATTACTGCTTTAACGTTTTTAAGTATCATTTTTATCCTCCAAAATCTCGAATATCATCTATCACTTTTCCATCATTAGGTAAACTGTTAACGGGAACTATTTCAGATGTTCCTTTTAAATTTATAACAGTTTTAATTTCATCAGAAATTTTGTGTTGTATAGCCTCTATATCTGATGAGTTGGCAATATTAGATTCAACTTTAAGAAGTAATTCGTCTCTATCATTTTTCCGACTTACTATCATGCGTGCATTATTTTTAATTTTTAGGTTCTCTAAGATTTGATTTATTTGAGATGGTTGTACAAACATACCCTTTACTTTTGTGGTCTGATCAGCTCTTCCCATCCAACCTTTAATTCTTTTATTAGTTCTTCCGGTGGAACTTTTACCTTCTAAAATCGCCGATAGATCCCCTGTAGCAAATCGTATAATAGGTAACTCAAAATTATTAAGTACTGTAACTACAACTTCACCAACTTCACCATCTTTAAGTGGATTCCCGGTGCCAGGTTTAACTATCTCTAAGATAACACTCTCATCAACAATCATGCCGTCACCTTCAGCAGCTTCATATGCTACTAAACCTAAATCAGCTGTGCCATAACATTGGCGAGTTATAATATTTCGTTCTTTAAAGTTATTAGCAACGGCTGGAAAAAGAGGTCCACCTGTTACCATCGCTTTTTTTAATTTAGGAAGTGCTACCTTCATTTCGTCAGCTTTTTCCAAGATTATTTTCAAAAAATCTGGCACCCCAACGTAGGCAGTAGTTCCAATAGTGTGCATCACTTCTAGTTGAAGGTCTGTATTATCTCCTCCAGCGGGGAAGACTGTACATTTTAAAATTTTAGCTGCTTCTTCAAACATTGCACCTGCAGGTGTGAAATGATAAGAAAAACAATTCTGAACAATGTCACCATATCCAAAATCAGCTGCATGTAAAGCTCTAGCAAATCTCCACCAGTTTTGGGAATGACCATCAAGGTCATATATAGGACCGGGAGATCTATAAATATGAGCAAAATTTTTGATTTCACTCACATTTAAATTAGCAAAAGGTAGATTTTTACTTTGTTTGTTTGTTAATTCAGATTTTCTCAATAGTGGAATAGATGATAAATCATTTAAATCATTGAGTTTACCATTTAACCTTAAAGACTGATTTTTATTGTTTAGAGCTTGTTCAATTAATTGGTTAACTTTGTTTAAATGATCTAAATTTCTTTCGTCGTTGGTTCTAATTTCTAAACCATCAAAAAAATCATTTTTTTTCATTTAATTTTATAACCATCTTTTTCTACGTCTGTATTGTTTCACATCTTTAAAAGATTGTCGTCCTTCACCTGAGATACCAAGATAAAACTCTTTAACATCTTCGTTGTCTCTCATAGATTCTGCTGATCCTTCCATAACTACACGTCCATTTTCAAGTATATATGCATATTCTGCATATTGAAGGGCAACATTAGTGTTCTGCTCAGCAAGCAAAATTGTAACACCTTCTTTTTTATTTATTTCAGCCACTATTTCAAAAATTTGTTTAACTAATTGTGGAGCTAGGCCCATAGACGGCTCGTCTAGTAATATCATTGTAGGATGAGCCATTAATGCTCTTCCAATTGCTATCATTTGTTGTTCTCCTCCAGAAGTATAACCTGCCAATGATGTTCTTCTTTCACGGAGCCTTGGGAAATAGTTATAAACTCTTTCCAAATCATCCTTAACTTCTTTAGAATTATTTCTAGTGTAAGCACCAGTAAGTAAATTTTCTTCGACTGTTAAATGCTCAAAACAATGCCTGCCTTCCATAACTTGAATAACACCCTTTTTAACTAATTGTGCTGGATCAAGGTCATGTATATATTCATTGTTAAATGTTACAGATCCTTTTGTCACTTCGCCTCTTTCAGAAGCAAGCAAATTAGAGATTGACTTCAACGTGGTACTTTTCCCAGCCCCGTTACCGCCTAGTAAAGCTGTTATTCCTCCCTTTTTAACGTTTAAACTCACACCTTTCAAAACCAGAATAACATGGCTGTAAACAACTTCTATATTATTAACAACTAATACATCTTCAACTGCATTAGATTTTTTATTTTTTGCTACTTTAATGTCATCCATTTTTTTATTCCTAATAGAGAAAGAGAGCCTAACGAATTAGGCTCTCAATTTTTTTAGTTACAACGCTCAGCAATTTTTTGCTCAGCAGCATATTTTGAAGAATCTTCTGCAATTAATTTTTGAACTACATCGGAGTCACCGTACATATACTCAGTAATCATGTTCCATTTTTTAGCCTTAGCGTCCCACTGCTGAACTGCAGCAAGTCCACTACCACCATGGTTTTCACAAGTGTTTTTAAATGCAGGAGCAAAGTCTTTAAAACCTAATTCCGCCATTCTCTCAGCACTTAAATCAACATTTTCCATACCATCTCTGTACATAGCTGGTGTAATTTTAGAAGTACCATGTATTCTTTGTGCAACTACAGCAGCCTCTACCTGAACCATTGCTTGAAATAATCCTCTATTATATAAGACTGTTCCAAAATGTGATCCATCTCCAGAAGCTTCACCCTTGTCATGAACATATTTTTTAATATCTTTATGAACTTGGTAATTGTCGCCTGGGGCGTTGAAAGTTAAAGATTTATAACCATGCGCTCCTTGCCCAGCTGGTAAAACGTCATTTTCTGAACCTGACCACCAAATACCAATAAACTTATCCATTGGAAACTTAATAGATGCTGCAGACTTAACTGCAACTTGATTCATAACTCCCCAACCCCACATAAGAACATTGTCAGGACGAGCTTTACGTATTTTTAACCACGTAGCTTTTTGCTCTTGTCCTGGATGATCAACAGGTAATAACATTAACTTAAAACCATGTTTTTTACTTAGTGTTTGCAGGGTTCTAATTGGCTCTTTACCATATGCAGAGTTATGGTAAACAAGTGCGATTTTTTTACCCTTAATATTACCAAGGTTCTGTTTAAGTATATGTCTTACAGCAATAGAAGCCCCATCCCAGTATGTAACTGGAGCATTGAATATCCATTTGAAGACTTTACCATTAGCTGCAGAAGTTCTTCCATATCCTGTTGAATAAACAGTAACACCGTCAGCTGTTGCTTTTGGGATTAATTGGTAAGTAATACCAGTAGACATTGGTTGGAAAACCATAGCGTCTTTTTTGTTTTTTTCATAACACTCTACACCAACTTGAGTTTTGTAACCAGTTTCACACTCAGGGTGTAATATTTTTTCACCACCAATTCCACCATCTCTGGCATTTATCATTTTGTAATAATCTACAAAACCATCAGCGTTTGGAATACCATTAGGTGCATAAGCTCCTGTTCGGTAAACTAACATCGGAAATTTTAGGTCAGCTATTGCAATTTCTACATAACTAGAAATAGCAATAACAGAAGCTGTTATTCCAATTAAAAGTTGTTTTATTCTCATTAGATCCTCCCTTAGAGAAATATTAACATAATCTACTAAATACCATTTAGTAGGGGAAAGGCCATCGTCTTAACTTTTCCTTTGCGATGGACCAAAGTCTTGCAAGGCCGTGAGGCTCTACAATTAGAAAAATAATCATTAACAATCCCCAGATTGTTATTTCAAAATGCTTCGCTGTAACTGCTGATAGGCCAACCAGGTCGACCATTATAAATTTAAGACCAATTGGAAGAGTAACAATAAAGCCCGCACCTAGGAATGAGCCTAACATAGAGCCAAGTCCTCCTATAATAATCATAAACAATACAGGGAATGAAATTGTCATAATATCAAATGATTCTGTAACCTCAATTGCCCCAAGGAAAACAGCAAAATATAATGCTCCTGCCACACCTATATAAAAAGAACTTATTGCGAAGGCTGATAACTTAGTTTTAAGTGGAGGCACTCCAATAATTTCTGCGGCAATATCCATATCTCTAATAGCCATCCATGACCGTCCTGTTTTACTTCTTATCAAGTTTTTTGCTGCAAAGCCTAATAAAACAACCAAAACTAAACAAAATAAATATGTCGCGTATGGAGGCGCTGTTGCACCTGTAACCGGTATACCAAACATCAATCTTTCTGATACAGTGATTTGTCCAGTGTCAGAGTAGTTGTAAAACCATGGAACTTTATTAAAAAGCCAAACAAGGAAAAATTGAGATGCAAGTGTTGCAACTGCAAGATAAAATCCCTTAATTCTTAAGGAGGGCAGTCCAAAAAGAATACCAACGGCTGCTGTAATTAAACCAGAGATTAAGACAATAATCATAATATTTAAATCAGGAAAATAAGTCATGATTTTATAGGTTGAAAATGCACCAACAGCCATGAAACCTCCAGTTCCAAGGGAAACCTGACCACAATATCCAGTTAAAATATTAAGACCTATTGCTGCTAATGAAAAAATTAAGAATGGGACTAAGATGGCCTTTTCCCAATAACTATCAATAACAAAAGGCACTATTAAAAAAGCAACAAACATCAATATGCTAAAGGCAACTTTGTCCTGTAGAAGAGGAAATATAGCATGATCTGACTTATATGAAGATTTATACTGACCAGTTTCTTTGTAAAGCATTTAAGTTAAACCCTCTCGATAATTTTATCGCCAAACAATCCTTGTGGACGAAATAATAAAAATACTAATGCCATGACATAGGCAAACCAATTTTCTAGGGCGCCTGTTTCAAAGTAGCCACCAATATAAATTTCAGCTAGTTTTTCACCAACTCCAATTAACAGCCCTCCAATTATAGCACCTGGAATGGAAGTAAAGCCACCTAGTATAAGAACTGGCAAAGCTTTTAAAGCAATAAGAGATAATGAAAATTGAACACCCGATTCAGTGCCCCACATAATACCTGCGACCATAGCAATAAAACCAGAAATTGCCCAAACTAATATCCAAATTGTTCTTAGAGAAATACCAACTGATAAAGCTGCTTGATGGTCATCTGCAACTGCTCTAAGAGCTCTTCCTGTTTTTGTATATTGAGAAAAAAGAGCAAGAGTAATAACTAATATCACAGCAATAACAGTTGCCCAAACATTAAGGACATCAATATACATGCCGTAATAGTCACTTCCTTCAGCTGCGAGACCTATGGTTGCTTCTTCCAACCACATTGATCCACCACTTGGAATTCCAACATCTAAAACTTTCACATCAGATCCCCACATTAGATCTCCAACTCCTTCAAGTACGAAAGCCAATCCAATAGTAGCCATAAATAATATTATTGGGTCTTGGTTCACAAGATGCTTCAGCACTAGCCGTTCTATAATCCATGCAAGAGCGATCATGGTAATCATAGTTAAGATAATAGCTAAAAAATTTGGCATTGACGCATACCAGTTGTGATAATTAGTTCCAAAAAGTTCATTTATTAAATGAGCAAAGGGAACTTGCCCTGTTTGATAACCAACAAGAGTCAGCGCTGCAAAAAGAGCGAACACACCTTGAGCAAAGTTAAAAACACCAGAAGCTTTAAAAATTAAAACAAAACCTAAAGCTACTAGCGAATACATTACCCCAGACATTAGTCCGTTTAGGACAGTTTCAATAAAGTTTAATAAATCTACACTCATAAAATAAATTCCTTATTAATCATCAGACACTCCTAAATAAGCATCAATAACAGCTTTATTGTTTCTGATTTCGTTAGGTAAACCAGACCCTATTTTTTTACCATAATCTAAAACTACTATTCTATCAGAGATATCCATTACAACGCCCATATCATGTTCAATTAAAACTATAGTTGTTTTTAATTCATTATTGACTGTTAACACAAATCTACTCATGTCTTGTTTTTCTTCGACATTCATTCCTGCCATAGGCTCATCAAGCAAAAGTATCTCAGGTTCCATTGCCAAAGCTCGACCCAGTTCCACCCTTTTTTGTAAACCATACGGCAGCGAACCAACAGGAGTACGTCTTATTGATTGTAAATCTAAGAAATCTATAACTCGTTCGACTTTTTCTCGATGCTCTTCTTCCTCCTTTTCAGCAGGACCATAATAAAGAGCTTGCATTAAAAAGTTTTGTTTTTGCTTTAACAAACGTCCAGTCATTAAATTGTCTAGTGTACTCATTCCCTTAAAAAGAGCAATATTTTGAAAAGTTCTCGCTATACCACTTTTGGCTGCAAATTCTGGTTCCATCTCACTTCTATCAGTACCAGCAAAATTAATAGTGCCACTAGTTGGTTTATAAAAACCATTAATAACATTTAACATTGAAGACTTGCCCGCTCCATTAGGCCCTATAATTGCAAAAACTTCTCCCTTTCTTACATCAAAGGAAACATCTGTGAGAGCTTTAACGCCACCAAAAGCTAAAAATATATTTTTGAGTTCAATGGCTTTCTTACCATAAGGTATGTTTTTTAAATCTTTTAAACTCATTTATTTTTTGCCTTTACTAGATTTTTTAACTTTAGGTGGAGATTTTTTGACTTTTATTTCTTTTGTTTTGATTAAATGTCTAATTTCCATAATAGCGCTTATCTTACTTTTTCTTCCGTCTTCAAGAGTAAACTCAGTATTAATCGAGGCTTTATCTTTATCTAAATACAGATCTTTAATAATATCTTTATACCTGCTATTAATTACGCTTCTTCTTACTTTTCTAGTTCTTGTTAACTCACCGTCATCAGCCTCTAATTCTTTAAATAATAACAAAAATTTCGCGATTTTTGTATTATCGGGTAGTTGTGAATTTACCTTGGAAATTTCTTCTTCTATAAGTGAATATATTTTTTTATCGGCAGCTAATCCAGTGTAAGAAGTAAATGCCAGTTGCCATTTTTCTGCTAATTTTGAAACAATTGAAAATCTTATGCATATAATGGCAGTTAAATAAGGTTTTTCAGATCCAATTACTACAGCTTCACCAACATAAGGAGAAAATTTAAGTTTATTTTCTATGTTTTGTGGTGAAAATTTTACACCATCTGATTTTACAGCAATATCATTAACTCTATCAAGTACATTTAACCTACCTTTTTCGTCAAAGAAACCTGCGTCACCAGTTTGCATCCAACCTTTTTTAATGGTGTCTTTATAAGCTTTTGGATTATTAAAATACCCAGAAAACATGCTGGGATGCTTCGTGATAATTTCGCCTAGGCCATTAGGATCAGGGTCTATGATTTTAACTTCGCAATCAGGAAATGGAACACCAACTGTCTCACAATCCATAGTTCCTTGTGGGACATCTTGTAAGGTATAAGCTCCCATTAATTCTGTTTGTCCATAGAGTTGTCTCAAAGGAATTCCCATTGCTAAGAAAAATTTAAAGGTTTCAGGGCCAATGGCTGATCCACCAGTTGCTGCTGATGTAACTTTACTAAAACCTAATCTATCTTTTAAGGCTGAGAAAAGAAGTTTGTCGGCAAGAAAATCCCTTTTACCTTGGTCAACTGCCTTTAATCCTCGATCAACCATTACATTGAAAAGCCATTGTGTTATCTTGGGAGCATCCAAAATTCTAGAACGCATGTCTGCGGCTATTTGCTCCCATAATCTTGGCGCACCAAGCATGAAAGTTGGACCAACTTCTCGCAAGTCTTCCATGGCTGTTTCAGGTCTTTCTGGAAAGTTTACTTTCATGCCTCCAATAATGTTGAAACCAACTCCATAAATTTGTTCCATAATCCATGGAAATGGAAGCACAGATACATATTCATCTTCAACGTTTTTGGGATCAACATTTAAATATCTAAGTACGTGTTCAACAAACTTACCACCCGGTAACATTGCTAACTTTGGATTAGAAGTAGTCCCAGATGTAGTGCATAATATTGCATCTTGTTCAGTAGATATTTTATCAATCATCTGATTGTATTTGTTAGGCGATTTATTCGCTATAGCTTGCCCTTCATTCATTAATTCAAGCATATCGACAATGTGTGGATCATTTAATTCTTTTAAACCGCGGCTATCTTCATAAAACATAGTTATTTTATTATTTTTTGGTCTTTTTATAGTTTGAATTTTATCAACTTGCTCCTGGTCTTCAGCATAAACAAAATTTACGTTTGCAGCGTTTATTAAGTATCCTACTTCTTCATCAAGAGTATCTCTGTATATTCCTAAACTCATGCCTCCAACTGCTTGTGCGGCCAGTTCAAAATATAGCCAGGAGGGTTTGTTGTCTCCAATAAGACCAATGACATCACCTGTTTTGAACCCTCTTTTTGATAGAGCGAGCGCTAGATATGAAACATTATTGTTATATTGCTTCCAAGTAATTTCATTCCATATTCCAAGATCTTTATCTCGAAGGGCAACTGTATCTGGCATAGAAACAGATCTGTGTCTTAGAATTTTAGGAAGGGTATTATGGATTTTTGTATCTGGATAGCTAGTCATTTTTGCCTTTAAGTTTAAACTCATCTAATATTGCATTTTTATTTTACGATAGCAAAATAGCCAAAAGTAAAAAATATAATCATGAGATCAAACTTAAAAACAAGTAGCCCCCACTACATTCTTAATAGGCTATCCAAAAACAACTTAAAATCAACCTAAAGTTCATTAAATTTATAATTTTTTTTTATTCAATATTTTCAGTCACTTATCTTTCTATAAATAAAAAAAATCTAAAGATATATTTCATATGTTAAATATAAGCGTCATTAGTGGACTGAATCACTTCTGCGCCGTTCAAGACAATTTGAAAATGAGATTGTATTCTTGGAACAATATGAAGATTATAAAAGTCACTAGAAACAATTTTACTTTTCAAAAAAATCTCATTTTGATTTTCATTAGATAATTTTAATAAAGCCTTTATTTTTGCCTTATGCATAAGCCAGCCACCAATTAAATATCCAAATCCCATCATGTAATCAAAAGTAATACATGATAATTTTTCATAATCGTCTCTATTATTTAAAATATAGTCTAAAGTTTCAATTGCTATATTAATCATACTGCTCATTTGAGTATTATCTTGGCAATCCTTAATCATCTCTTCTAGAAGACTTTTAGCTGTTAAGCCATTATCTTTAACAGTTTTCCTAAACATGAAATCATTAGCTTGAATTGCATTTGTTCCTTCATAAATTGGTAAAATTCTAGCGTCGCGCATATATTGAGCAGCGCCTGTTTCTTCTATAAAACCCATACCACCGTGAATTTGAACGCCATTACTAGTTACTTCTTGGGCTAATTCTGTTGACCAACCTTTAATAATTGGAATTAGAAATCCCTCTCTTTTTTTAGATTCCTCATCCCCACTATGTGCTTTTTCCATAATTTCAGCGGAAACTAGAATTAAAGCTCTCATTGCTTCTGTAAGGCTTCGCATTGATAAAAGTAATCTTCTAACATCGCCATGACCTATTATAGGAGTTCCTTTTTCCCTATTAATAGGTGTGCCTTGAATTCTAATATTAGCATATTCATGTGCTTTTTGTCTTGCTGCTTCAGAAATTGCCATACCTTGAAGGCCAACGTCAAATCTTGCTCTGTTCATCATAATAAACATATATTCGATACCTCTGCCTTCTTCTCCAAGCATGTATCCTATGGCCCCTTCCTCTTCACCATACGCCATAACAGCAGTAGGGCTAGCCTTAATACCCATTTTATGCTCAATAGAAATACACTTTAAGTCATTCCTTTTTGTATATTGACCTTCTTCATCCCTTAAAAATTTAGGTATTATAAATGTGGATATGCCCTTTATTCCTTCTGGGGCTCCTTCAGTTCGAGCTAAGACTAGATGAATGATGTTTTCTGACATATCGTGCTCACCATATGTGATATATATTTTTTGGCCTTTGATTCTCCAATTGTTTCCATCATGTTCTGCTTTAGTTTTAATTGTAGCTAAATCTGTTCCAGACTGTGGTTCAGTTAAATTCATTGTGCCGGTCCACTCACCAGAGTTGAATTTAGGTAAATATGTTTTTTTCTCTTCTTCAGTTCCAACTAAAGTAAAGGCGTCAATTAACCCTTGGGTTAACAAACTGCATAGAGAAAATGATAAATTTGCACCTTGCCAATATTCATTAATTGCAGCGCTCATTCTTAAGGGCAACCCCATTCCGTTATAATTAGAATCGCTTGCAACCCCAATCCATCCTCCCTTAGCTATCTCTTTAAAAGCATGGCTAAATCCATTTGGTGTTTCAACTTCATGATCTTGTCTTAAAACAGGATTATTTTTATCTCCAAAATGGTTAAGAGGTGCTAAATAATTGTCAGCTAATTTTCCTGCTTCGCTTAGAACAGCATCAATTGTAGTATCGTCTAAATCATTATGTGGTTGTAAAAGGTTTTCTAGTACAAACTTTGTATCTTCTAATGGCGATGAATAAGGCATTAAAACTCCAAATTAATTTTCATAGTTGATAAAATATAACCTAACTATTATGAATAAAATAAGGAGGAAATCAAATATGTCAATTTTTGAAGATGGTCTAAGTAAAAATCAAGCAAACTTTGCTTCTTTGAGCCCTTTATCATTTCTAGAAAGGACAAGAAAGACATTTCCAAATCATACAGCGATCGAATATAGAGATTATAAATTAACTTATCAAGAAGCTGGCTTAAGGTGTGACGCTCTAGCTAATTTACTCATTAACAACAATATTATGTCTGGAAACACTATAGCTGTCATGCTCCCAAACATTCCAGTGATGTGGGAATGTCATTTTGGAATTCCAATGGCCTTAGGAGTTATGAACGCTATTAATACAAGGCTTGATAGTAACACTGTAAAATTTATTTTAGATCACGGCGAAGCTAAATTATTCATCTATGACTCTGAGTATAGTGAAATTATTCAAAAAGCTTTAGAGGATGTAAGTAATCCTCCTATTTTAATAGAATACGTAGATAAAGTTGCTGGAAACAAAAGATCTGATTTTGCAGATCTAAAAGATTGTTTAGATTATGAAACTGAAATAAATAAATTTATAGGTAAAGAATTTGAACATGTTTTACCAAGTGATGAATGGAATTCTATAGCATTAAACTATACATCTGGAACTACAGGTAATCCGAAAGGAGTTGTATACCATCATAGAGGAGCTTATTTAAATGCAATCGGTAACACTCTTACATGGGATCTTCCGATGCATCCAAAGTATTTATGGACATTGCCAATGTTCCATTGTAATGGCTGGTGCTTTCCTTGGACAATCACTGAGCGCGCAGGGACCCACGTGTGTTTAAGGCAACTTGCAGGCAATTTGATTGTTGAGGCTTTTGAAAAACATAAAATAACTCATTTATGTGGAGCGCCTATTGTCATGCAAATGGTAGCTGATCATTTATTGCAAAATAACATATCTCTTAAAACTGATATCAAAATGATGACGGCAGGAGCTCCTCCTCCTGAAGCTGTCTTGAGTAAAATGGCTTCATGTGGAATTGAAGTCATACATGTTTATGGTTTGACTGAAATTTATGGACCAGCTGTGGTCTGTGCTTGGCATCCAGAATGGAGCCAATTAGAGGCTTCAGAACAAGCTAAATTGAAAGCAAGGCAAGGAGTTGTATATTCAGTTCAAGAAAATATGAAAATTATTGATACCGATACAAACAGGGATGTCCCCAAGGATGGTATTACATTAGGAGAAGTCTTAATAAAGGGTAATATTACAATGAAAGGGTATTTAAAAAATAAGAAAGCAACTGATGAGGCTTTTGAAAACGGCTGGTTTCATACAGGTGATCTTGGCGTTTGGCATGAAGACGGATATATTCAATTAAAAGATAGGTCTAAAGATATTATAATATCTGGTGGTGAGAATATTTCATCTATAGAGGTTGAAGACGCTTTATATAAACATCCAGATGTCATAGCTGTCGCTGTAGTCGCTAAAGAAGACGAAAAATGGGGTGAAACACCTTGTGCGTTTGTTGAGATAAGCAATGAATCTTCTTTAAATGAATTAGAACTTAGAGATCACTGTAAATCTTTATTAGCAGGTTTTAAGGTTCCTAAATATTTTAAATTCACAGAATTACCAAAAACAAGCACTGGTAAAATTCAGAAATTTAAACTAAGAGAAGACGCAAAATTGATATAAAAATTATGCTGATTTTTTTAAACTTGTACTCTTAATAATCTTTTCTAATGATTTATCCCATTTGGTTTCGGCTAACTTCATATTTTTTTCTTTTACATGACCATAGCCTTTTATAGATAAGGGAATTTCAAGAAAATCTAATATTTTTTTATGATTATTTTGATCTAAATTTTTAGTAAAGACAATAATGGTATCCATAATTTTTTGAGCTAAAATTCTTTCACTTTTTCGCTCTGCAGTATAGCCAAATAAGTCAAATTTAGTACCTCTTAAGAACTTAAAATTTGATAAAATCTTAAAAGCTTTAAACATCCACGAACCAAATCGTCGTTTTTGAAGATGTCCAGTGTCTTTGTCAATTTTTGAAAAAAGAGGAGGTGCAAGGTAATATTCTAGTTTAGCTTCTTTATTATTGGATAAAAATTGTTTTGCAAAATCACCTGAAGTGTGAAGTCTAGCTACCTCGTACTCATCTTTATATCTCATTAATCTAAATAATGTTAATGCGACTTTCCTTGTTAAAGGTAATTCAATTTTATTTTTAAAAAGTTTAGATTCTTTATCTAGAACTTTTTTTACAATATTATTGTATTTTTCTGAGTAATCTTTGTCTTGATACAATTCCAGTACTTTAGAAAAATTACTTATATAGTTTTGAACACTCTCTTTCTTTACTTTTTTTTCAAATAACCCAGCAGCTTGAAAAACTTGTTTGGGATTTTCTGCTAATAATCTACCCCATCTGAAAGCGGTAATATTTTGATTTATTGCTACTCCATTTAATTCTATTGCTTTTTCTATTGAAGAAATATCAATGGGTAAAAAACCATTTTGAGCAGCTAGACCTAACATCATTATATTTGCAGATACAGTGTCTCCAACCAAAGCTTCAGCTAAACTAGAAATATCAATAAAGTTGATATTGTCACTTTTAATATGTATTTCGAGATGTTTTTTCAATAATTGGTCATCGACTACTTTACCTATGTGAACACCTGCTACACCAAGGGGCTCAACTCTACCATTGACAATAGCCTTAGTTTTCTTGTTGTTTAACGTCCTGGTTATAGAAGGAGAAACAGAAACAACAGCATCACATCCTAAAAGTAGATTTGCAGTTTCGTTTGGCAATCGTGCTGATTTAGTATAAAGGGATTTGTTACTGCTAATTCTTATTTGGCTGGTTACGGCTCCATTTTTTTGAGCTAGACCAGTAAAGTTCATTGATTGTGCATATAACTTATCTATACGTGCAGCCATTACTATAATAGCGGCTATTGTTGAAACACCTGTTCCTCCAATGCCAGCCATAATTATATTTTTAATGTCTTTAATCTTCTCTTTTGGATTTTGCAAATTATTTATATTTAGAGGTAAAGATGGAAATGTTTTCTTCATTATTTCTAAGGATTTACTGGATGTAACACCTATAAAACTAGGGCAAAAACCTTTGCTACAAGAATAATCTTTGTTACAAACACTCTGGTCAATTTGCTTTTTTGTACCGTCGAAGTGGTCAAGAGGCTTTACAGCTACACAATTGGATTTTTCAGCACAATCCCCGCACCCTTCACAAACATCAGGGTTTATAAACATTTTAACTTCGCGGTCAGCAACTAATCCTCTTTTTCTTCTGCGTCTAAGTTCTGTGGCGCATGTTTGAACATATATAATAGCTGTAACACCCTTGATTTCTCTAACTTCCTTTTGGACGTTAATAAGATCATCTCTATGGTACATAGACACACCGTCTGCAAAAAGACGAGTTTCTTGAAATTGTTCTGGCTCATCTGATACGACATAGATTTTTTTTACACCCTCTGCTGCCAACTGTTTGGAAATATTCCAAGGGGTTGCACCTCCTATGGCTTGTTGTCCGCCAGTCATAGCAACAGCATCATTATACAAAATTTTAAAAGTAACATTAACATTTGCTGAAACGGCTGCTCTAATAGCTAGAGATCCAGAATGGGCATAAGTTCCATCACCAATGTTTTGAAAAATATGATTGTGATTTGAGAATGGTGCTCTGCCAATCCAGTGACCACCTTCACCACCCATTTGACTAAAATTTGTTAGCTTTTCTGGATGTAGAAAATAACCTATTGAATGGCATCCAATGCCAATGCCAACTACTTCTTCATCAGGTGTCTTTGTTCCTGAATTATGAGGGCATCCTGCACAATACCATGGAGTTCTTGATGAAACTGGGGGTAAGTTGTCTCCAAGAGATACTGACTTTACCTCAGGGACGACACTTTCAGTTAACTGAAGTGGTAATTTTTTCAACAAACAGTCAGCAATAATATCACTTGATAATTCTGAAGTCTTTGGAATCAATAGTTCATTTGAAATTGCATCAATTTTACCTGATAACAGAGGTCTTTTTTTATTATTAAAAAGAATATGTGCAACTTGCTCTTCAACTATTCCAGCCTTCTCTTCTATAACGATAATTTCTTTATAACCTTTACAAAATGCAATTATTTCCTGATTAATTAGTGGCCATGGAACTTTACATGCAAAAAGTCCAACACCTTTTTTATTAGGTGATTTAATCCCAATGGTATCAAAAGCATCAATTGTTTCTGTTGCAGCTTTACCAACAGCAATTATTCCAATCTCTTTATCAATAGGATTATAAATTACTTCATTAATATTGTTTATGGCTATGAACTCCTTAGAAGCTGGAATACGTCTATTTATTAAAGCGGCTTCTCTATCAAGAGCTGGATCATGTCTATTGACGTGAACGTTGTTTGGATTATCTGGTTTTAATAGTTTAGGTCTAATTAGTCCCATATCGATTACAGCATTTGAATCTGCAGTATCTCCAGTTATTTTCAAACCCACACATATTCCCGCATGACGTGAGAGGGCAAAAGCTTGAAGCCCCATAGATATAACTTCATTTACATTGGCTGGATAAAAAACTGGGATGCCTGCAGAAATTAAACTTTGCTCTGACTGATAAGCTAATGTTGAACTTTTACCAATTGGATCTTCTGCAACTGCTAGTATCATTCCACCTTTAGATGAAACACCTCCCATATTTGCATGACGAAGTGCATCCATAGCTCTGTCTAAACCTGGGCCTTTACCATACCACATTGAGAAAACACCATCAATTTCAGGTTTATCATATAACCCTAACATTTGAGTTCCCCATGCAGCGGTAGCAGCTAACTCTTCATTCACAGCAGGTTGAAAAACTATGTTATGAAGATCTAAATGTTTTCTAGCGCGACCAAGTTCTAAGTCGAGCGTTCCTAATGGAGAGCCTGGATATCCGCTAACATAGCCATTTGTAACTAAACCATTTTTTTTATCTAATTTTGCTTGTTCAATTAAAAGCCTAACTAAGGCTTGGACACCATTCATCAAAGCTAAGTCATTATCTTTTGTAAAACAATCGTCTAGCTTTATAGGATTAACTTGATTCAATTTAGTTCTCATTTAACATTTAATTGGTCTTTAATTAATTTAAATAATTTTATTAATATAAACAACCATTAAGTAATTATAATTTTGAGAAGTAGATGCTGTTAAAATCAAATAATTATGAACATTTATATAAAAGCTTTAAATGGAATATTCCATCATATTTTAATATTGCTACGAGCACTATAGATAAAAAAGAGTATCAAAATAGAACAGCTATGATAGATGTTTTAGATAATGGAAAAATACAAAATTGGTCTTTTGCAGATATAAAAAAACACTCAAACAAGCTGGCTAATGTTTTTGACCATTTTCAGTTAGATAGTAATGCTAGAGTTGGTATTGTTTTAGGTCAATGCCCTGAAACTGCAATTTCTCATATGGCATGTTTTAAAACAGGAAGAATTTCAATTCCTTTGTTTAATTTATTTGGTGTTGAGGCTTTATACTATCGTTTAATGAATTCAAGAGCTTCGGTAGTCATTTGTGATCAAATAGGACTTGATAAAATAAAGGAAATTTTTGACGAACTCCCATTTTTAAAACTAATTTTATGTATTGATATAAATAAAGATGAAACAAATATATTGAGCTTTCACAATTTGCTAGAAAAAGCGTCAGATAATTATATAACAAAGACAACTTTCGCGAAAGATCCTGGTATTATTATATATACTTCTGGGACTACTGGCGGTCCAAAAGGCGCGTTGCTTCCCCATAGAGCTTTACTAGGTCATATTCCTGGTGTAGAGATTCCTCACCATTTTTTATCATCATCTGATCCAGTAACGGATCTATTTTGGACACCTGCAGATTGGGCGTGGATAGGTGGCTTGTTTGATGTTCTTCTTCCAGCATGGTACTTTGGTATTCCTGTGGTAAGTTATAGATCTAAGAAATTTGATCCTGAATTTACCTTTTCTTTGTTATCTAAACTGAAGATTAAAAATACTTTCTTACCTCCTACTGCTTTAAAAATAATGAAGTCTTTTAATCCATCTCAAAAATTAAATAATTTGAATCTTAGAACTGTTGGGTCTGGCGGAGAAGCATTAGGAGAAGAGTTATTAGAATGGGGCAAAGAAATTCTTGGGGTTGGTATTAATGAATTTTATGGTCAAACAGAGTGTAATTTAACTATATCTAATAGTCGTTTATTAATGCCAGCAAAACAAGGTTCTATTGGAAAACCTGTTCCTGGTCATGATGTTAGACTGATAAGCCATGAAGGAAATTTTGTTTCAGAACCTGGTGTAGATGGTGAAATAATAGTCAAATCAAATTCACCAGTTGCTTTTCTTAAATACTGGGAAAATGATCAAGAAACACAAAAAAAAGTTGTGAATGGTTGGCTTTATACTGGAGACTTTGCTTATAGGGATGATGAAGGTTACTATTTTTTCAAAGGCAGAGAGGATGATATAATTAACACTTCAGGTTATAGAGTTGGGCCCAGTGAGATTGAGGATTGCATTCTTTCACATCCTGAAGTTGAAATGGTAGGAGTTATTGGTGTTCCTGACCAGGTACGTGGAAATATTATCAAAGCATTCGTAATTCCAAGGGATAAAGCTAATGTTTTAAGTCAAAATAATAAATTAAAGGAAAGTATAAAAAATTTAGTAAAGTTGAAATTAGCAGCACATGAATACCCTCGTATTATTGAGTTTATCAAAGAACTGCCCATGACGACGACTGGAAAAATTATTCGAAAAAAACTTAGAGAAAATAATAAATAGTATTATCATATTATCTATTGATTTGATTTTAATGTATTTTACCAAATTGATTATAAATTAAAGGAATTATTATGAGTGAAAATTATAAGTTTGATACACTTTCTCTGCATGCAGGCCATACTCCTGACAAAGAAACAGGATCACGTGCAGTACCCATTTATCAAACAACTTCTTATGTATTTAAAGATACAGAAGAGGCGGCAGCTCTATATAATATGGAAATTGGAGGACATTTATATTCTAGAATATCTAACCCTACTGTCGCTGCGTTAGAGCAGAGACTAGCTGCATTAGAGGGAGGATCTAGCGCCATTGCATGTTCAAGTGGTATGGCCGCCATGCACTTAGTTGTAACTGCATTATGTAGTAAAGGTGATCATATTGTGGCTTCTAGTAAAATGTACGGAGCTAATATCAATTTACTTCAACATACTATGCCAAGATTTGGAGTAACCACAGATTTTGTTAACCCTAACGATCCTGATGCCATTGAAAAATCTATAAAACCAAATACAAAAATGGTTTTTGGTGAGGTCATTGGTAATCCTGGCTTAGACATAATGGATGTCCCAACCATTGCAAAAATATGTAAAAACAAGGGTGTGCCTCTAGTTTTAGACGCGACATTTAATACTCCATTTTTAATGCAACCATTTGCTCATGGAGCCAACATAATAATTCACTCTCTTACTAAATGGCTAGGTGGGCACGGAATAGCTATTGGCGGGGCTGTAGTTAATGGTGGTAACTTTGATTGGGGTGATAAAGAAAAGTTTCCTACTATTTCTGGAGATCATTTTGCTTTAGGTGGCATAAGTTTTTGGGAAGAATTTGGTCCAGCCGCTTTGACAATGAAAATAAGGGCTGAGGGTATGTATAATTTTGGTCCTTCTATTTCTCCCACAAATGCTTTTTATTTAATGCAAGGTATCGAGACCTTACCTTTAAGAATGAAAAAACATATGGAAAATACTCACGAATTATTATCTTTTCTTCAAGATCATGAATTGGTTGAATGGGTAAAGCATCCAGACCTTGAAACCCATCCTGATCATTTAGTTGCAAAACAAATCCTTCCTAAAGGTTCTGGCTCAGTAGTAGTTTTTGGTATTAAAGGTGGACGAAAGGCTGGACAAACTTTTATAGAATCTGTTCAGTTAGCGTCCCATTTAGCAAATGTAGGAGATGCAAAAACTTTATTAATTCATCCGGGTAGTACAACCCATTCTCATCTTAGTGCGGAGGCAATGAAAGTGTCTGGTTTGACTGAGGATATGATTAGACTATCTGTAGGTTTAGAAGATATAGACGACATAAAGAAAGACTTTGAAAAAGGATTTCGTGCTGTATCAAAATTAATAAAGTAGGGATGTAATTTAATGTTTATTAATTTTAAAGGTTTTAAAACATACATAAACACTGGTGGGAAAAAGGTAGATAAAGATAAAACTACTCTTTGTTTCATTCATGGTTCAGGCCAAAATCATTTAAGCTTTGTTCAACAATCTAGATATTTTGCCAATAAGGGTTATTCAGTAATTATACCTGATTTGCCCGGCCATGGCTTTTCTGAGGGTAAACCATGTATTTCAATTGAGGAAAGTGCTGAGTGGGTATCTGATTTATTTAAAGAATTAAATTTAAATGAAATTGTTTATTTAGGTCATTCTCAAGGATGCTTAACTGGACTAGAATTAAATAACAATCATCCAAAATTATTAAAGGGTATGATTTTCATAGCAGGATCTAATATTATACCTGTTAATCAATTTTTAATCGATCTAGCTTCAAAAGATTTTAAGAGAGCTTATAAAATGATGGTAACATGGGGGCATGGAAAAGACGGCGCTATGTTTACTAACAATATGCCTGGTCATGCTCACTTTGGTGAAGGTTTTAATATAATGAATATGAATAATGATAAAACTCTTAAGATAGACTTGGAAGCATGTAACAAATATGATGCAGGGATAGAAGCTGCAAAAAGAATTGATATACCAACGTTAGCTGTATTGGCAAAATTTGATCAAATGACCCCGTTGAAATCAGGACAAAAATTTGTTGATCTTCTTGATAATTGCGAGTTAAAGATTTTAGATTGCGGTCATTTTTTACAAGCAGAAAGGCCAAAAGAACTTAATATATTTATTTCTTCTTATTTAAGAAAATTAAATTAACGGGACCTACTTAATGAATAAAGTTAATCCTTTCTTATACGAAAATATAGACAATAGTAATCACTGGATAATTTCAGAGATTATTTTAAATCAATGTAAACAACATCCAAACAATAAAATTATACAATTTGTAGATGGACCAGAATGGTCATTTGATGATTTAAAAAATATAGCTTTTGAAAAAGCAAAAACATTAAGGGATTTAAGTATTAATCAAGGAGATACTGTTACTGTCATGGTAGATGATCCAGTGGATTTTATACCTTATTGGGTTGCTTCAAGTTTTCTTGGAGTTATGTTTGTTGCTTTAAATACAGCTCTCAAAGGAAGTGTTCTTCTTCATCAAATTAGGTTAGCAAATTCAAATGTTATAATAGTTAGTGATGTTTACTATGAAGATGTTGCCCAATTAGTTCAAGAAAACAAATCCAAAATTAAAGTCCTTAATTGTTCTAAGCTTAAATCAACTGGAATGATTTTAGAAAAAGATGTCTATCATGGTAAGATTAGCGATGAAGTATGTACAATGTTTACAAGTGGAACGTCAGGTCCCTCCAAAGGAGTTTTAATGCCAAATGCACATTGTGTTTTATTTGCTGTTGGTACAATTGAAAATTATAAATTAAATCACGAACATGTTTTTTATATTTCTTTACCTTTATTCCATGCTAATGGTCTTTTTATGCAACTTTTAGCATGTATTATGGTTGGATCAAAAGCAATAATTAAATCACGTTTTTCTGCTTCTAATTGGCTAAATGATATTAGAAAATACAACGTAACGCATACAAATATGTTAGGGGCAATTGCTGCTTTCATTACAGCTCAACCACCATCAGAAAATGATAAAGATCACGATTTAATATTAATAGGTTCAGCGCCTCTTCCCAGTGAACCGGAGAGAGTTTTTAGAGATAGGTTTGGCGTTAAGGATGTATTGCCTTTATATGGAATGACTGAAGTAAATATTCCGTTATATGGTCTAATTAATGAAAAAGGAGAAGGTAAATGTGGAAAATTATATCATAAATATTTTGAAGTTGAGATAAGAGATCCAGAAACTGATGCGCCAATAAAGGACGGCGAAGTTGGTGAAATTGTAGTTAGACCAAAACAACCATTTGGCTTCATGTCAGGTTATATGGGTATGCCAGAAAAAACAATTGAGACATGGAGAAATTTTTGGTTTCATACTGGTGATGCCGGAATAAAAGACTCATCAGGCAGCTTTACTTTTGTAGATAGAATTAAAGATTGTATTAGAAGGCGCGGTGAAAATATTTCTTCATATGAAGTTGAACAGGCATTTTTAGAAATTCCAAACATAACTGAAGCTGCAGCTTATGCTATACCTGCAAAAGGTGGCGAGGGAATGGAAGATGAAGTGATGGTTGCTTTAATGAGAAATGATAACACGTCAATTGATTATAATGATTTATTAAATCAAGCTAAAAAAAATTTAGCAACATTTGCTATACCAAAATATATTAGAATTATGAAGGATTTTCCAAAAACACAAACTGGTAAAATTAAAAAAAATAAATTAAGAGAAGATGGTGTTACCGTTGATGCTTGGCAAAATAAAAATATTTAATTATCATATTTTAATATAACAATGAAAAGGAATTTTAATGGCTAATAATGCATTCAAGGGTTGCTGGCCTGTTGCTCCAACACCTTTTAAACCAAATGGTGAAGTAGATAAAGACGGAATGAAAAGAGTTATTGACTGTATGGTTGATCAGAAGGTTGATGGTATTTGTATTTTGGCAAATTATTCAGAGCAATTTTTATTATCCGATGAAGAAAGAGAATTATTAACAAAATTGTGTATAGAACACGTTGCAGGTAGAGTGCCTGTTATAACCACAGTGAGCCATTTTTCAACTGATATTGCACTATCGCGAGCTAAGCTTGTTAAGGCCTTAGGTGGTGAAATGATAATGATGATGGCTCCATATCATGGAGCATTAATGAAAGGAACACCTCAGCAAACTTTTGAACAGTTTTCTAAAGTAGGCGAAGCAGGTGTAACTATTATGGTTCAAGATGCTCCTTTGTCAGGTGTTGACTTGCCTGTCCCTCTTTTAGTAAAAATGGCAAAAGAAATTGAGATGGTTAAGTGTTTTAAAATTGAATGCGCTCAGGCTGCTGCAAAGTTAAGAGTACTTATAAAAGAGGGTGGAAATGTTATTGAAGGACCATTTGATGGAGAAGAAGGAATAACATTGTTCGCTGACTTAGAAGCTGGTGCAACTGGTAATATGAGTTCGGCGATGATCCCAGATTTAATAAGGCCTGTAGTTATGGATTACCTAGATGGTCAAATTGAGAAAGCTGAAAATCAGTATAATAATATTTTACCTTTGATAAATTATGAAAATAGACAGTGCGGATTTAGAGCCGCAAAAGTAATTATGAAGGAGGGGGGAGTAATAGGTTCAGACTTTTGTAGACACCCAATTCCTCCTCTAGAAGAAGATACAAAAGCTGGTTTAATAAATTTGGTTAGGACATTTGCTCCAGTAGCCTTGAATTGGGGAAAATAAAAAAGTAAGCTATTTATAAGATTTTATTGGGAGGAATATATGCCTTATACGTTAAATGACCTTGCAGGTGATATAAAAGAAATAATTGCTAATAATAAAATCTCTGATGGATCAGATAAGATATGTTATTTTGTTTCTAAAGCTTTAATGGATCAAAATTTTGTTGTTCAGAACCTTCCTGATAGATTAGAAGGTGAGCCACCAAGACAGATACTTTATGAAGATAAAGATACAGGTTTTTGTATTTGTGGTCATGTTTATGCAAATGAAGCCATAGGTTTTCCTCATGACCATGGCCCAAGTTGGGCTATATATGGGCAAGCATCTGGAGAAACTGAAATGACTGATTGGGATATTATTCAAGAAAAATCTTCTGATGATGTTGTATACGTAAAACCTAGTAAAACTTATCTAATGACGACAGGTGACGTCCATTTTTATAATATAGGTGATGTGCATTCTCCAGTCAGGAAAGACCCTGTAAGACTGCTAAGAATAGAAGGTACAAATTTAGACAACATCAAAAGGTCTAACATAAAGCCGCTGAATGGAGAAGAAAGTCATGGTTCAGTTGGTTCTGTCGGTAAATGGTAAATTAAGTTTATCAATATTTAAAATATATTAAAAAATGACAATTCCTGTTTATCCAACTTGTCAACTAAGTCTGTTTCCCATTTCAAATATTGTTCTGCGTGCGCCTTACTTCCTTCGTGCCTTTTATAGGTATGAAAGTTAAAATCTATATGTTTCTTTTTGATTAATTTTTTTATTGTTTGATCAAAAAAATCAGGATGTTTTACTAAATCATCTTTTGACCATTTATAAACCATTATCCTACAATTTTTGTTTTGATCTTGAATATCTTTTGCGATTAAAAAAGTTTTTTTTAAGTCATCAGTGATAATTATGATTTTATCATTTTTATGCATACTATGTTTAAAAATTTCTGACCGGTTTAACCAAATCGATTTTTTTAGCCTAGTTTTCAAATAATCCTGACTTAATCTAATATCAAATAAAGTGACATTTTTTAAGCTGATCAAGTTATCAATATTTAAAATATCCAAATCTTCTTCTTGATGATTGTGATGATGTTGTAATTTTAATTTTGAAGTTCCTAAAATACCATTTTTAAAAATAAAGACCTTAAAATTCATTTTTTTTAACCACATGGCTGTAGTTCCAGCTCTAATTAAATCTCCATCATCAATTAAAATGACATTTGAATTCCAAACACCAATATATTTATCAGTTGCTTGCACAAGTTGCCCTCCAGGTACGTTTGGAATTGTATTAACATTTTTTTTGTCTAGGTTATCAGTTACATCAAATAAATATGTAGATATATTTGTGTTATCTATTAATTTCTGAGTTTCCGCTACATCAATTACTTTAATATTATTTTTATTTATTAAGTATAAGGCCTTTTCTTTTAATTCTTTAATCTGTTGATCAGTTTGAAAAGCATCGATCATTTCGTTCTTATTGTGATCTAAATTAAGGTTGGACAAAAACCACCCTTGAGTTCCATTTTCTAGAGCTTTTATAGTGTTGTTTAGCCCAAACTCAATTAGTGTTTGTGCTCCGATAATAGATCTGGTTCTCCCAGCACAATTTATAATTATTTGTGTATTCTTATCATTGATATATGATGGTACCCTTAATGCCAACTCTGCATTTGGACAACATATACTGTTGGGAATACTCATCTTTTTATATTCATCAAAAGGTCTGCCATCAATCACAACACAGTTTTCATTGTTAGATTGTTTTTCGTGAAGGTCTTTCGCTGTTATTGAAGGGGTATGACATTTTTTTTCTATTAATTCTCCAAAAGTTTTGCTTGGTACATTTATTCCGTCAAATAAATTAAAGCCTTCTTTTGTCCACTGTTTAATTCCACCTTCAATTACAAATACATTTAAATAACCTATTGAAACAGCTTTTTTACAAACAAAGTTTGAAATTTCATTATCATTATCCATGAGAATTAATCGTGTTTTTTTGTTAGGAACAAGTGTTTCTAAACTAAATTCAAAAACGCTAAATGGTATTGAGATAGAAAAAAAAGGATGTCCTGCTGTATGTTGACCTAATTCTCTGATGTCAATAAATGCAATTTCTTTACCATCAGAAAGCCAGCTTTTAACTACTTTAGGTTCAATTTTATTACTCATTTAAATAAAACAATCATTGATTTAATTTTTACAATATAAAAAATTAATATAAGGTTTTTAACATGTTAAGTCAAAAGAGGGGTGATATGGAGAATTATAATGTAGGTGACTTGGTGTCTGAATTTTTATATCAAATGGATGTAAAAGATGTTTTTGGCGTAGTTTCTGTTCACAACATACCTATGTTAGATGCTATAGGTAGAAGAAATTTTATTAAAATGGTTCCTGCAAGAGGTGAGATGGGTGCAGGCCATATGGCAGATGGTTATGCAAGAGCCACTAATGGTCTAGGCGTTGTTTTTACAAGTACAGGTCCAGGAGCGGCTAACGTAGCAGGATCGCTAGTAGAGTCTCGATTTGCTGGATCTCCTATACTTCATTTTACTGGTCAAACTGCCACAGAAAATTTAGATAAAAATCAAGGGACTGTTCATGATGTTCCCAATCAGCTTGGAATGCTGAAATCAATTTCAAAGGAAGCTATTAGAATAAGTCATGCAGATGACGCACTTGCTCAATTAATAGACGCTACAACCATAGCTCTTACTCCTCCAATGGGACCTGTGTCAGTTGAAATACCCATAGATATTCAAAGAACTAACATTAAAAGACCCTCAATGCTCGATCAAATCAAGTTGCCAAACATAAATTTACAAATTGGTGATACTTCTTCCCTAGATCAAATTGAAAGCATAATTAGAGTATCTAAAAGAAAAATACTTTGGGTGGGTAATGGCGGTAAGTTTGCAAGAAACGAAGTAGAAAAATTTATTAAAATGGGATTTTCTGTTGTAACTAGTGCTTTGGGAAGAGGTGTTGTGCCAGAAAGCAATCAAATGAGTTTAGGTGCTTTTAATGCCGTACCACTTATAGAAGAGTTTTATAAAACATTAGATTTAATGATAGTCGTTGGCAGTAGGTTAAGAGGACATGAAACAAGAGATATGTCCTTAAAACTTCCACATAAAATTATTCAAATAGATATTGATCCTGACGCAGAGAATAGAACATATAAAACAAATTTATTTCATTGTGGTGATGCAAAGAAAGTTTTAGGAGAACTTGCTCACAGACTCTCAAATCAGCTTTCTACTGATGAAGAATGGGTAAATGAAGTTGCTGATCTCAAAAGTAAAATTTTTCAAGATTACAAAAAAAACTTAGGCGCATATAAAGATTTTCCAGAAATCATAAGAAAAATTCTTCCAGAGGATGGGAAGTGGGTTAGGGATATTACTATTTCTAATAGTATGTGGGGCAATCGCTCTATGCTAATTAACAAACCTGAACAAAATATTTATCCTGTAGGAGCTGCAATAGGACCTGGAATGGCACTTGCTATTGGTGTTTCAGTTGGAAGTGAAGGGAAAAAAACTATTGCTATGTGCGGTGATGGTGGCTTCATGCTAAATCTTCCTGATCTATGGACAGCTGTAGAAACTAATTGTGATGTTGTTTTTTTAATCATGAATGATCAAGGGTATGGTGTAATAAAGCATATCCAAGAAAGTATGTATGGCGGACGTAAGTTTTATGCTGATCTTATAGGACCAAATTTTGAACAGTTAGCTAAAGTTGCAAAAATGAAATATAAAAGAATTGACCATGCCAACGAATTAGAAAAAATATTAGATGAGGCTGTAAAATTTTCTGGTCCTGTTTTAGTAGAAGTTAATGTTCATTCTGTAGGTGAGATGCCTCGTTATTTTGCCCCTCCTCCGCATGCTACTAAGAGTTAATCAATGCTAGAAATGCCTTCAGGACTGACTGAATTCACTATTTATTTTTTAATTTTTGCAAGTATGGTGACTTCTTTTATAACTTCAGCTTTCGGTATTGGGGGAGGAGCTATTTTAATAGGACTACTTGCCCTTAAACTTCCACCTTTTGCGTTATTACCAATACATGGGATTGTCCAAATAGGTTCTAATTTTGGAAGAACAATTATTTTTCTAAAAGAGATAAAAAAAGATGTCTTAATACCTTTTAGTATAGGAACTATTTTAGGCTCTTCACTTGGAGGAACATTTTTTATTCAAATAGAGCCATGGGTACTTCAATTAGTTGTTGCTACGTTCATTTTATGGTCTGTTTTTGGAAAAATTCCTGCAATAGGTGCCACCCATGTTATTTTTGGAGGAATGTTTTCTGGTTTTTTTACAATGTTCTTTGGAGCTTCAGGTACATTGGTAGCAGGAATGGTCAAAACAATGAAATTACAACCAACAAATCATTTAGCTACTCATTCTGCATTAATGACTATTCAGCATTTAACAAAGGTAATTATCTTTGGCTTTGTTGGGTTTGCCTATGCTGAATATTTTCTTCTTATTACAGCTATGATCATAAGTGGTTTTATAGGAACAATCATAGGTAAAAAAATTTTAGTAAAATTTGGCCAAAAATATTTTAAGTTAGTTTTAAACTCTATTCTTACTTTAATTGCTATAAATCTTACTTGGAACGCCCTAACTATGAGTGGCTATTTAAATATAGTTTAATTCTTATGTTTAGTAATTAAATTATATAAATAAGGACCACAAAGACCTAAGAAAGCTAAGACAAGAAAAAATGCAGCAAGTGGTTGAGCAAGTATCATCCACCACTGACCATCATACATTTTTAAAGAATGTTGAAGGTTTGTCTCAACCATTTCTCCTAAAATTAATCCAACAGCAATTGGAGCTACTGCAAATCCATGTCTTCTTGCAAAAAAACCAATTACTCCAAAAATTAGAGCTATCCATACATCAACTAAAGATTGTGATAATGCATAAGCTCCAATCACTGACAAAGCAAAAACAATTGGCCATAAAATTGATATAGGAATTAATGATACTCTGGCAAAAAGTCTTGCAGCATAAAGACCCATGGCCATAAACATAAGGTTTGCTAATAACATAGAGCCAAATATTTGATATACTTTTTCTACTTGTTCTGTAAACAAATAAGCACCAGGTCTAAGTCCATGAACCATTAATCCAACTAAGATTATAGCGGTTGTTCCACTTCCAGGAATTCCAAGTACCATTGTAGGAACCATTGCTCCACCAGTTGCTGCATTATTAGCTGCTTCTGCTCCAGCAATACCTTCGATTGACCCTTTACCAAATTCTTCTTTATTTTTAGACCATCTTTTTGCTTCTGAGTAACCAATCATTGAAGCCACTGTAGCCCCTTCAGCAGGAAGAACTCCAATGAAAGTTCCTATTCCACACGATCTTAGGATTGTTTTCCAGATACGTTTGTAATCCTCCTTGGTTGGAAGTTTTACAGCTTTTAAAGCTACTGTTTCTATAATTTTATTGACAGTTTTTGACTGAACCAGAAGTTCTGATATAGCAAATAAACCTATGAAAACAGGTACAAATGACAGTCCTTCATATAAATCGTAATTTCCAAACATAAATCTTTCTATTGCAGTAACACGCTCTGAACCAATAGTAGACAACCAAACACCAAAAATTCCACCAATTAGATTTTTAACCGCACCACCAGCACTTATGCTAGCAAGCATTGATAATCCAAAAATTGTTAAAGCAAAATATTCAGGTGGACGAAATTCATAAGCAACTCTTGCTAACAAAGGTGCAGCGATACATAAAACAATAACTGAAAAAACACCTCCAACAGTACTTGAAACTACAGCAATTCCAAGAGCCCTTCCTGCTTCACCTTTTTGAGCTAAAGGGTATCCATCAAATGTTGTTGCAGCGGCAGCTGATGTACCCGGTGTATTAATTAAGATTGCAGTTATAGATCCTGCAAATGTTGCTGAAACATAAATTGTGGACAATACAGCTATTGCTTGTACGGGCTCCATGGTCAGAGTAAAAGGCAACAACAAGGCGGCGCCCGTTGTAGCACCAAGACCTGGCAATACTCCAATAATAACACCTAAAATTGTTGTGGCAAAAATTAAAGTTAATAGATAAGGATCAGTAAAAACTGACGCCATAGCTGAAATTGCTTCAATCATAAAAATATATCCTTAACCATAATAAATATTTGTTAACCAACCTCTAGGGAACCTGACTTGTAAAACATAGTCAAATAGTAAGAAAATTGAAAGAGGTGTAACTATTGCATTTGTAAGCGAAACCCATACCTTTTTCTGCCCCCATGTCAAGCCCATCAAAAACATTACAATAGGTATAGCTACGAACATATCTCCACTTATAAGGATTATAATATAGAAAATTAAAAATAATAGCATGCTCGACCACGTTGGGAACTTTTCCAGCTCAATTTCTTTTGGGTAAGTTTTATAAAATTGTAAAGATAGAATAGCAACAAGTAATAAATTAATAACCATTAAAAAAATAGGAAAGGACCTTGCTTGCATGCTGTCCCCTACTATCATTTCAGGAGATGTATCTAATTGTAGAGATAAATATATAACTACAAAAGAAAACAATGTAAGGAATAGTGGAATTATATATAATTTTTTCTTCATGATGAAACTTTCAGATGCCCCATATAGGGGCATCTAAATTAAAAAGTTATTTATTTCAATAATCCCATTTCTTTTAGAGCAGGACCAAATTCACCAACCATAAACTTAATTTGTTTAGCCCAAGGACCTGATGGTTGTGGAGATGTATTGTCTAACCCAGAATTTGCTAGGTATGCTTGATACATTGAATGTTTCATAGCTTTTGATAGACCTTTTTCTAACTCAGCTACTCTTGCTGGATCAGCTCCTTTGTGAGTAACAAAACCTCTAGTAGTTGATAGAACAAGATCAATACCCATTGATTTTGCAGTTTTAGCTTTAGGGATTGGTGCCATAGCATTGTCACCTAAAATAACTAATGGGCATAAATCACCAGCATCAATTGGACCGCCAGCTTCAGATAAATTTAAAACTCCAACGTCCACAGCGCCAGCTACAACTTGTGTTGCAAGCTCTCCGCCACCTTTAAAAGGAATATATTTAGGCATTTTCTGACCAAGCTTTTTTGCAAATAAAAATGCTGTTATATGATCTATAGTACCTGTATGAGTTCCACCAAAAGCAATTTTATCGCCCTTTTTCATTCCTGCTACAAATGCTTCAGGAGTCTTATATGGACTGGTTTTACAATTCACCATTAAGATTTGTGGATCGTTAGTACCTCTTGCTATAGGGGCCATATCCTCAACTTTTAACTTTGTTTTACCCATTGCCATGGTAATTGCGTGACCAACAGTAAAAGTTAAAATAGTATTCCCATCCGCAGGTCTTGTCATGAAATAATTCATAGCAGCGGCACCACCGCCACCTCTTTTGTTAACAACAACCATGTCTTGTTTTAATACTCTTCTAGAACGAAGCATCATCATTCTAGAGTTAACGTCAGTACCACCACCGGCACCAGCATGAGTAACAACTTCAATAGCAGGCTTTTTAGCTGCTAAAGTTGGAGCAGATGTAAATGCTATAGCAGAAACTATAGCAGCTAACCCAGTACCAACCTTAAAAAGTGTAGTAGATTTAATCATTTAATTTCCTCCATAATGATTAACCAGCATTTGCTGGGAGTTGTACTGTCGATTAAACAGCATTCAATAAGTAAAAGATACTCATCCCCATTTAAAATATAAAAATATGTAAATCAACATATTACTATACAAATGAATTGTTTGATTATTACAAAATACAAATATGAGTCAAGCATAACCATTACTTAAAAAAAGATATTAGTTAATTGGTTAATTAAAGTGATATTTTTTATTTTTATTTTTTTTTATTATAGTTGTCGGAATTCATATTGGCTCTGTAAATCTCAATAGTTTCAGTTCTACTATATACTTTATTATCTTTCTGAGTTAGAAACTTATCAAGTTGTGGAGTTGTACTAGCTAATTGAACAATTATTGAAATTATTGATATTGGTTCCAAAACTATACTCCTTTATTGATTAATTTTGCAAAATTAATGCCAGAGAAAAAATTAGAAAATAATATAATTTAATTTAATAATATATTGAAAATTTCTATTAAATTAATAAATAAAAAACACCAAATGTCGGTAAAAGTTTATGGAAACCTTTAAATTAATTGAAAAATATAAAGCAACTAATGTTAGTGTACCTAAGAATATGATTCCATCGATAAGGTCTGATCATGCGGGTGAAACAGGAGCGGTTTGGATTTATCTAGGCGCAAAATGTGTCTTCTGGAATAAAAAAATAAAAAAGATGTCAATTGAACATTACGAAACTGAAAAAAATCACTTACTTGTAATGAAACATATATTACCCAAAGCAAACAGAAGTAAATTATTAATTTTGTGGAGAATACTGGGTTTTAGTTTAGGTTTCTTGTCAGCGCTAAGTGGTTATAGAACCTTTTGTATCACTATTCAATCTGTAGAAACTTTTGTAGAAAAACATTACCAAGAACAAATTAAATTCTTATACAAAAACTCTATATCTTTTGATCTTCTTAAAGTTTTAGAAATCTGTTGTGAAGAAGAAGTAGAACATAAAATAGATGCCAAAAGAGACAAAGGAAGTTCTAAAAATACCTTCTTTGAAAATTTTTGGTCTTCAATCATCAGTTCAGGTTCAAGTGTTGCTGTGAAGGCTTCAAAATTAATATAGGATAATAATTATGAACTTAACTAAAGTTTTTTATGATGGTAAATGTGGTCTTTGTAGTAAAGAAATAAATTATTACAAAAAAATATCCCCAGACAATGTATTTGAGTGGCACGATATTGCAACAAACCCAAAAGCATTGAAGGACATTAAAGTTTCTCAATATGATGCTTTGATGTTTTTGCATGCGCTTGATAAAAATTCAAATTTAAGAATTGGGGTTGATGCTTTTGCATTAATATGGAGTCAACTAAAATATTGGAATATTCTGTCATTTATAGTTAAGTTACCTATCATAAATACACTAGCAAAAACTCTTTATAATTTTTTTGCAAAATATAGATTTAAAAAATTAACACACTGTCAGCTAGCTAGTCATGAGGTTTATAAATAATATGTTAAATTGGTTTAAAAATAAGAAAAAGAACCTTGATATAGAGCCAGTTAAAAAAGAATCTCGTTTAGATCAAATGAAAAGAAATCCATATAAAAGAGTTGATAGTGAAAACATGACTGATATTGAAAAAATGGACAAGGGATTTAATGGCAAGACTTTTTCTATAAACGGTATTGATATAGATTTCTAATTCAAAGATTGTCAAAGAATTTTTTATTACTTTGCCTTTATATAGATAATTATGTATTTTTTAATTCTTTCAAAGAATTTAGGGGATTTAATATGAAAAATTTAACAACTACGCTAGCTGCATTAGTTATAATGTCTGCTTCGTCTGTATTTGCTGATGGTCATAAGGTAAAAGTAGGAATGATAACCACTTTATCTGGAGGTGGGTCAGGTTTAGGAATTGATGTCAGAGATGGATTTATGCTTGCAGTAAAGGATAATAAAAATATTAGTGTAATTACAAAAGATGATCAACGTAAACCAGATATCGCAGTACAACTGGCAGATAAAATGATCCAATCAGATAAAGTAGATGTCCTTACAGGAATAATATGGTCGAATCTTGCAATGGCTGTAGTTCCCGCCACTGTTAACCAAGGAAAGTTCTATTTATCTCCAAATGCTGGTCCTTCAAAATTGGCAGGTAAAGGTTGTCATAAAAATTATTTTAATGTTGCTTGGCAAAATGATAATTTGCATGAAGCTGCTGGTGGATACGCTAACTCAGCAGGGTTTAAAAATTCTTTTATTCTTGCTCCTAATTATCCTGCCGGCAAGGACGCACTCACAGGTTATAAAAGGTTTTTTAAAGGAAAATTAGCTGGAGAAGTTTACACTAAACTTGGACAGAAAGATTATGCAGCTGAAATTGCTCAAATAAGAGCATCAGGTGCAGACAGTGTATTTTTCTTCTTACCTGGTGGAATGGGAATTGGTTTTATGAAACAATTTTCCCAATCTGGAATTAAATTGCCTGTTGTTGGTCCAGCTTTTTCATTTGATCAAGGTATTCTTAAAGCAGTAGGAGATGCTGCACTAGGAGTAAAAAATACTTCACAATGGTCAAAGGATATTAATAATGCTGCTAATAAAAAGTTCGTAAGTGAGTTTCAAAAAGAGTATGGAAGGCTGCCTTCTTTATACGCCTCTCAAGGTTATGACACAGGTAAACTTTTAATATCTGCAATGTCAAAAGCAAAGATTAAAGATATGGATAAGTTCAGAAATGAATTAAGAAAAGCTGATTTTTCTTCTACAAGAGGTAAATTTAGTTTTGATAAAAATCATCATCCAATTCAAGACATTTATGTACGTGAAGTGATTAAAGAAGGAAAAACTCTTACAAATAAAATTGTATCAGTTGGGCTAAAAGATCATTCAAATGTTTATGTCTCTGAATGTAATATGTAAATTATACATCTAGGTGGTTTTTCAATAAGGCCACCTAGAATTTATTTTAATGACATTCATTCTTTTTTTTGAACAACTTTTAAACGGCATGCAATTTGGAATAATGTTGTTTCTAATGTCTGCTGGTCTTACCCTTATTTTTGGTGTTATGGGTTTAATTAATTTAGCTCATGGATCTTTTTATATGATTGGAGCATTTTGTGCCGCCCTAATTGCAGGCTTAACTGGTTCGTTTTGGCTCGCTTTGTTAGCTAGTTTAATAGGGGCAGCGATAGCAGGGGTTTTAATAGAAATTATTATAATTAGAAGGTTGTACAGAAGAGACCATCTAGATCAAGTCTTGGCAACATTTGCATTGATATTATTATTGTCTGAAGGAGTAAGATGGATTTTTGGAGCGTTTCCATTATATCTGAATATTCCAAATATACTTAATGGAAGTATACCTCTGTTCTTTGACATAATTTATTCAAAGTATCGATTGTTTATAATCTTAATTGGATTTTTAATTGCTGCTGGTCTTTACTTACTAATTACTAAAACACGTTTAGGAATTCGTATTAGGGCTGGGCAAAATGACCGTCAAATGATTTCAGCTCTTGGGGTTGATATTTCAAAGTTATACACAATTGTCTTTGCTATTGGTGCTGGATTAGCTGGGTTAGCTGGTGCAATGATTGGAGCAATTCAGTCAGTTGAGGTAGGAATGGGAGAGCCTATTTTGATACTAGCTTTTGTGGTTATTGTAATTGGTGGAATTGGATCAATAAAAGGTGCCTTTATTGGTTCAATATTAGTAGGTGTTACAGACACTATAGGAAGGGTATTTTTACCTAATTTTTTAAAAATATTTATGGAGTCTGCAAATGCTACTTCAATGGGCTCGTCAATCGGATCTATGCTAATATATATATTAATGGCTTTAATACTGATAATGAAACCTTCTGGTTTATTCGGGAAAAATTAAAATGATTTCTGAACAGTTTTTCAATAAATGGATTTGGTCTTTACTTTTAATAATTCCTATTTGTGGATTAATTTTTGATGAACCTTATTATATTACTTTAGCAACAAAAGTAATAATTTTAGGAATTGCTGGAGTTGGTCTAAACTTAGCGCTTGGTTATTGCGGTCTCATTTCTTTTGGCCATGCAGCTTTTTTTGGAGTTGGCGGTTATGTGACCGCAATAATGTCTTATCATGCGATTAATGAAGAAATCTTGTTTAATTGGCCGTTTGATATTTTTGGAAGCTCAGAAATGTTAATAATATGGCCCTTTGCAATATTTATAAGTTCTTTCTTTTCTTTGATAATAGGTCTGCTTTCCTTAAGAACTAGCGGGGTTTATTTCATAATGATTACTCTTGCGTTTGCACAAATGTTGTATTTCTTTTCTATAAGTTGGCCCAACTATGGGGGTGAGGATGGATTATCTATTTATATGAGAAATTCTTTGCCAATGTTAAATACTATGAACCCTCTAACATTTTATTTAATTAGTTTGTCGTGGCTCTTAACTTCAATCTATATCTCTTATAAGTTAATTAATTCACCTTTTGGTATGGCTTTTCAGGCAGTAAAACAAAATGAAGAAAGAGTGAAGTCGGTAGGAATAGAAACTTTTAAGGTTAAATTATTAGTCTTTGTTATATCAGGAGCTATTACAGGTTTAGCGGGCTCTTTATACACTGATTTAAATAGGTTTGTAAGTCCATCGGTTTTAGACTGGCAAACCTCAGGTGAAATAATGGTATTTGTCATTCTTGGAGGTATAGCAAGACTTTATGGTCCTTTAGTTGGAGCTGCATTTTTTATTATACTTGAGCAAACTCTTGGAGCATACACAGAAAATTGGCAATTTTGGTTAGGGCTAATCCTTATTTTAGAAATATTATACGCACGTACTGGAATAATGGGATTATTTGATAAGAAAAAAACAACATGAAAAATAAAATTTTAAATATTAAAAATTTGTCGAAATCATATGGTGCTTTTAAAGTTACTGACGAAATTGAAATTGATTTAAATTTTAATGAAATTCATGCTCTAATTGGCCCAAACGGTGCTGGTAAGTCAACTTTGATAAAGCAAATTGTTGGAAGTGTTAAGCATGACATTGGATCTATAATTTTAGATCAAGAGGACATAACCGATTTAACTGATATTGAAAGGGCAAAAATAGGGATATCAAGAACATTTCAAGTATCTTCTATTATTCCAAAATTTTCTGCATTGGAGAATATTATTCTGTCACTTTTGAATAAATCTAATAATACTTTTCAATTATTTAAAAGTTTAAAACAAAATAAAGAATTACACTTAAAAGCAAAAAAGATACTTAGGGATATTGACTTAGATAGTAAGAGTGATGAACTTGCATCAGAATTAAGTCATGGAGACCGGAGGAAGTTAGAAGTTGGTCTAGCATTAGCAATGGATCCTAAAGTTTTTTTATTTGATGAGCCTATGGCAGGGCTAGACGAAATTGGTACAAAAATGATGATTGACTTGTTTAAGAAGATTAAAGCTAATTCTCCAATTTTACTAATAGAACATGATATGGAGGCTGTTTTTGCACTTGCAGATAGAGTCTCTGTGATTGTTTATGGAAAAATAGTAGCAACAGGCACAGTAAAGGAGATAAAATCAAATAAATTAGTTAGAGATGTTTACCTCGGTTATGAAATCTGATGGGCAAGCTATTAGAGGTTAAATCACTTAAATCATGGTATGGAGAAAGTCAGGCTCTATTTGATATCAATTTACAAATTGAAAAAGGAGAAATTGTAGCTTTACTAGGTAGAAATGGGATGGGTAAGTCTACTACAATTAACTCAATTTGTGGCATGGTACATAAATACGAGGGGAAAATTAATTTTAACAATGTTTCATTAATTGGAGTGCCAAGTTATAGAATAGCTCAATTAGGAATAGGTTTAGTTCCTGAGGGTAGAAGGGCATTTTCAAATTTAACAGTTTTAGAAAATTTACTTGCTACTGCAGTAGATGGCGAGTGGTCTTTATCTGAGATATACAATTTATTTCCAAGATTAGAAGAAAGAAAATTTCAATTAGCTTCATCTTTATCAGGTGGCGAGCAACAAATGTTAGTTATTGGAAGAGCTTTGATGACCAACCCGAAATTATTAATTTTAGATGAAGCTACTGAAGGTTTGTCTCCAACGGTAAGATCAGAAATTTGGAAAGTTATTGAATATTTAAAAACTAAAAATATATCAATATTAATTATTGATAAATCTTTAAAGCAATTATTAAATTTAGCAGATAAATTTTATATTGTTGAAAAGGGTAAAACAGTTTGGGAAGGTTTTTCAAAAAACTTAACTAGCCAAGTTGCTCAAAAATATTTAGGTGTATAATCAGATTTGATTACATACTAGGTCAATTGTTGATTTAAGTTTTGTAGAAAGCTCGTTGATTTCAGCTTCATTTATTATAAAAGGCGGGGCTATTAATATATGGTCGCCTTCAACTCCATCAGCAGTACCTTGCATTGGATAACAAATTAACCCAATATCAAGAGCCTGCTTCTTAATTTTACCTGCAATATTTAATCTTTTAGGAAAAGGTTTTTTTGTTGAACGATCATTAACTATTTCAACTCCTCTAAATAGACCTCTTCCTCTAATGTTTCCAACATACTGATTTTGACCAAGATGAAGTTCAAGATTTTTTTGTAATTGCCGGCCTTTCTCTTTCACTTGAGAAGAGAAATTTTCATTCACTAATTTGTTCAAGACTGAGAGTGAGGCAGCACATGCTACTGGATGTCCAAGATAAGTATGCCCATGTTGAAAAAACCCACTTCCATTAGCTATTGCATCATAAATAAAGTTTTGACAGATCATAGCTCCAATAGGCTGATATCCTGCGCCTAGACCTTTGGCAATAGTTAATATATCAGGAATTACATCTTCTTCGTCACATGCAAACAGTGATCCTGTTCTACCCATTCCGCACATCACTTCATCTAAAATTAATAAGACATTGTATTTGTAACATATTTCTCTGATACGTTTAAAATATCCTGAAACAGGTGTTAATGCTCCTGCAGTAGCTCCAACCACTGTTTCTGCTATAAAAGCCATTACATTTTCGGGACCTAAATTAATTATTTCTTCTTCTAATTCATTTGCTACTCTTAGACCATACTCCAACTCAGTTTCATCTTGAGTTTGATGCCTATAAGGATAACAAGGTGAAATTAGACTAGTTTCAACAAGAAGTTTTTCAAAAAAAGATCTACGCCAAACATTTCCTCCTGCAGCTAATGCACCTAAAGTGTTTCCATGATAACTCTGTCTCCTAGAAATAACTTTATGTTTTTTAGGTTTTCCAATTTCAACAAAGTACTGTCTTGCTAACTTCAATGACGATTCAACAGCTTCTGAACCGCTTGAGACAAAATAAACTTTATCTAATCCCTCAGGTGAATGCTTGGCCAAAAGATTTGCCAAAAGTTCAGCTGGTTCACTTGTAAAAAATGAAGTATGGGCAAATGCTAGTTTTTCAGTTTGTTCTATAATAGCTTTTTGAATTGTTTTATCTGAATGGCCTAGGCAAGATACCGCGGCTCCACCTGATGCATCAAGATATCTTTTCCCTTTTTCGTCAATTATGTAACAACCATCACCTCCAACTGCATTTGGTAAATCATAACTACTATGTCGAGGGAAAACGTTACTTTTTCTCATTTTGTGCCCTATTGTGTTTATTTCTTCTTCTATATTGATTCAGGTATATCAGGATGAAAACTAATATTGGTGGAATAAAGAATATTTCTTTTGGTAATCGATCATTTTTGTTGATGTAGATTGTCTTTAAAATAACTGGCTTGTCAGCATAAAAATCAAATGTTTTCATTTCTTGAAAAAGAGCTGTGCCAGGGAATGGTTCATCCATTACAATATCGTTATCATTAACATTCAAAAACAATCCTGATTTCTCAATTCGTTTGTTTACAGGCTCATTTTTATCAAAGATAATAATTGAATTTTGTGAAACTAATTTATCTGGATTATCAAAATCAGGGCCTATAAACTCAACTCTTACAGTATTGTTTTCATTCAAATTCAAAATGTTATTATTATCTTTTATTAACTCAAAGATTTGATTTCCTTGAATTTTATGAAAAGGTTCTTCGATTTTATCTAACCAGAAATCAGGCCTAAAAAGACTAAAAGAGACAACAACAAGTAATATAGTTTCATAGATTTTATTTTTAACAATCATATGATTTTGAATAGCTGAACAAAAAGCTAACATTGCCAACACTACTGTGATGATAGTAAGAAGTCCTGATATAAAACCTATGTTAAACAAAAGAATATCAGTATTAAAAATAAACATAAATGGAAGAATGGCCGTCCTGATGTCATAGCTAAAACCTTGGATACCTGTCTTTATAGGATCACCTTTAGATATTGCTGCAGCTGCAAAAGCAGCTAACCCAACTGGAGGTGTGTCGTCTGCTAATATTCCAAAGTAAAAGACAAAAAGATGAACCGCAACAAGAGGTACTATTAATCCATTTTGAGCCCCTACCATCACTATTACTGGTGCCATTAGAGACGAAACAACTATATAATTAGCTGTAGTAGGCAGCCCCATTCCTAAAATTAAACTCATAAAAGCAACTAATACTAGCATAAGTACTAAGCTTCCTGAAGATACAGTTTCTACAAATTCACCTATAAACTGATGAGCCCCAGTTAATGAGACTGTTCCAATAATAACTCCAGCGATTCCAGTAGCAATAGATATAGTTATCATGCTTCGTGCACCTTTTTGTAATCCCTCTATCAGATCAAGTGCTCCTTGTTTAAATGGATCAAAAGTTAATTTTTTATTTCTAAAAAAGGTTTTTAATGGGTTTTGGGTTAATAAAACAAAAATAATGGATAAGCTTGCCCAATATGCAGATAGTGAAGGAGACAACCTACTAATTAGAACACACCACAATAAAACAATTATTGGTAAAAGGTAATGATATCCAGTAACAGCTACTGATTTTACTGATGGTAGATTGTTTATTTCTTTTTCAGTTAATCCAATTTCTAGGTCAGGTTTTTTTGAAGCAATCCAAATACAAAATAAGTATAATATTAAAAACAAGCTTATTGCCAACAGGAATGTAAATGTAGAACTAAAATTATTAGTCCATGAAAATAAGAAATTAATAATAAATCCAATACTGCCTAAGGCTATAAAACCAAAAATAAAGCTAGTGAATTTGTTTAAAAAAGATCTTGCAGGTGTGTTCCTTTTGAGTCCTTTTAAGCCAAGCTTTATTACTTCAAGATGAACTATATAAAAAAGAGCAACATAAGAAGCTAAGGCTGGTAGAGCAGCGTACTTGATAAGATCAAAATAGCTGACGTCCGTAAATTCAGAAATTAAGAATGCAGCTGCTCCCATAACTGGAGGTGTCAATTGTCCATTTGTTGATGATGCTACTTCGATAGCTCCAGCTTTTTCTGATGAAAATCCTGTTTTTTTCATTAAAGGTATTGTAAAGGTTCCAGTTGTTACAACATTTGCAATTGATGAACCTGAATATATTCCTGATAAGCCTGACGCCACAACTGCCGCTTTAGCAGGACCACCTCGCAAATGACCAAGCGTTGCGAATGACAACTTAATGAAATAGTTACCAGCACCTGATTTTTCTAATAAAGCTCCAAATAATACAAACAAGAAAATCATTGAGGTAGATACACCAAGAGCGACGCCAAAAACTCCCTCGGTTTGCATCCAAAAATGCCAGGAGGCTTTGTTTAATGAAGCACCTTTCCATTTCATGGATTCAGGAAAAAAATCTAGATGTCCAAACATAACGTAAAATATGAATAAACTGGCCACTATTAATAAGGGTAACCCAAGAGATCTATATACTGCAATCCCAATACAAATCATTCCTGTTATAGAAAAAAAAACGTCTATGCTTGTTGGCAATCCAGCTCTATTTGAAATATCTAATTTATAAATATACAAATAAATACATGCACTGACAGCCAAAGCAGCTAATAAAAATTGGCTAAATTTGTCTAAGATAGGATTGATTTTATTAATAGCAGGATATGCTAATAATCCCAAACCAAGACCAAAAGCAAGGTGTATTTGTCTAGCCTCTTGGCTATTAAATACAAGGTTTAGTTTTGTGATTTCACTCAAGTAGAAAGGAAAATCTGAAGCCAACCAAAGTTGAAAAAGAGACCAAAGTAAGCAAATAAAGGAGATGGCTTTTCCAAATGAAGGTTCGCGAGTATTATATTTTCGAGGTAATAGAACTGATTCAGATTTCATCATAATTATATTTCTTAAAATCTTTCATCAAGGTCAAGTTAAAAGGGCACAGACACTATTTGTGTCTGTGCTTATTAATTTTTTTACATCCAACCACGTTCTTTGTAATACTTTATAGCTCCTGGGTGAAGAGGAGCAGAAAGACCATCTTTAATCATTTGTTTTTCATTCAAATTTTTAAATGCAGGATGCAATTTTTTGAAATCTGAAAAATTATCAAAGGTTGCCTTAACAATAGTATATACAACTTTTTCAGAAACATCTGCAGAAGTTATAACAGTTGCTCCAACTCCAAAAGTAGTTGTCTTGTTAGGAGATCCTGCATACATACCACCAGGAACTTCGGCTACTCTATAAAACGAATTATCTTTAATTAGTTTATCAATAGGAGCTCCTTTAACAGAAACTAACTGAACGTCACAACTTGATGCTGCTTCTTTAACAGCTGCTGCAGGGTGACCTACGGTGTAAATCATGGCTTCTATCTTACCATCGCAGATTGCTTGAGCCATTTCAGAACCTTTAAGTTCAGCAGCTAATGAAAAATCACTCATCTTCATTCCAAATGATTCCATTACAACTTCCATTGTTGCTCTTTGACCAGAACCAGGATTACCTACATTTACTTTTTTTCCTTTTAAGCCTTCAAATGAAGTAATTCCAGAATCTTTTCTAACTATTAGAGTAAATGGCTCTGGGTGTACTGAAAAAACTGCGCGAAGTTTATCGAATTTACCTTTATCCTTAAACTTAGAAGTTCCTCTATATGCGTGGTATTGCCAATCAGATTGTGCAACTCCAAATTCTAATTCTCCAGCACGTACTGTATTTATATTATAGACAGATCCACCAGTTGATTCTGCAGAGCAACGAATACCATGTGATTTTCTATCTTTATTGACTAGTCTGCAAATTGCGCCACCAGTTGGATAATACACTCCAGTAACTCCGCCTGTTCCTATTGATACAAACTGTTGAGCTGACGCTTCTGCTAGAGTTATAGCAGCAAATCCAGCAACTACACCTCCTACAATTAATTTCTTAAAATTCATATTTTTTCTCCCTAGTATTTTATTAAAGATTAACAATACAATATTTTAAAAACAAAACAATTGTTATATTTATATAATTAATGTTACATTTGTAACATATATAATGCTTGAGAGTTTCTTAATGATATTATCCAAAAAAATTAAACAACATTATAAAGAGCTAACCCCTAAGTTAAAACAGGCTAGTAAGTCAATTTTGAATAATTTAAATCAAATTCCTTTTCAAACAATTAGGGAAACAGCAAGCCAGGCAAATGTATCTGTCTTAACTATATCAAGACTCAATAAGATTTGGGGGTATAAAGGGTATGTTGACTTTCAATCACAGGTAAGATTAGAATTTTATCCACCAGAATATAACACCAATCAAATCCAACCAGATGCTTTAAATCATTCTATTTTATCAGCAGCAAACATTTTAACTAAATCAGATAGTGTTTATATTTCTGGCTTTAGGAGTGCAAAATCTTTTGCACTTTACATGAATTATATGGGAAGAATGGTTTTTGATAATTTTTATTTATTGCCTGATTCAGGTTTGTCCGCTGCTCAAGATTTAGCTCATTTGAGCAGAAAGAATTTATTAGTAGCTTTTTCTACAGCACCATATTCAACAGAAACTGTAAGATTGATCAAAACTGCAAAGTCATTAAATATCAAAACATTATCCTTTACAGATAGTCTTTTATCTCCACTTGCCCAGCATTCTGACTATTATGTTGAAGTCAAAATAATGAAAGAAAATAAGTTATTTAGAATGGCGCCAATGGTAACAGCAATTGAACAAGTTTTGGAAGCATGTTTTAACATTCTTGGAAAAGACGCTGACAAAAAAATTGATTATTTTGAGAAAAGGATCAAAGCCATTAATGGATATTGGTAGATTTTCTCAACAATAATAAATATTTACTGCAATAACAAAAGAGACTTAAAAAGAAGTTTCACCAAAATCTTGTGTAACAGCACCAACGAAATGGACAGTTTTAGGGGCAAGTGTTTTAACGTATTTAGCTATATTTTCTCCAATTAATTTTTCGATCTTTTTCATAGCTTCATTATCTGGAAACTCCCATAATACTACACTCACGTTTGGTGTTTGTGGGTTTTTCATGGCTCTAAACCTAACACCTTTTACTTCTTGCAATAAATTAGGCCACCTGGTTTCTAATATAGACTCGAATAATTCGCAATCTTCACTAGAAGGAAAAGTTCTGACAAAAATTTTAATTAACATAAATACCTCAGTTTTGTAAAAAATTATTAAACTATTACTTTTGATAAAGTTTTGTATATTATGATGATTTTGTAAATATAATTAAAAAATTTTCTGGAATAACATATGTTTAAAATAGCAACAAGAAATGATGTTCTTTTAAGAGCATTTAAAATGGCGTCAATAGTTGGAATAGTATTAGCTATAATTAATCATGGAGACCACATTTTACTTGGAACGATGACTTATAATAATTGGATTAAAATTTTAATTACATTTTGCGTTCCTTTTTGTGTATCAACAATTTCATCAGTTCTTGCTATCAGAAGAGAGCAAACTTTTGCTAAGTAAGATAAAGCATATACAGATAAAAAAATTCATTTATATCTATTTTGGTTTTTTGATTATATTTTCATTTTTTGGAAAAAGTTATGGTAACGATGCAAAAGAAGATTACTTCTTTGAGGTCCAATTTGGAAATCTTATTGTTGGAAAAGCTGAAGTTTCATTAATAAAAGATGAAAAAAAATTACGTGTAAAAGCCAAAACAAAAACTGCAGGATTTTTGAATACTTTTTATGAATATCAAGGAGAATTAAGTTCTTGGTCTCTAAAAAACGGAAAAGCTTGGAAACCTCACAAATTCTCAACTAATGGATTTTTTAAAAATAAAAACCGTATTTCAGAACTTAGCTGGGATAAAGATAATTCGGTCAGCTATAAAATTGATCCAGTTTTAGACTTGAACGAAGTACATGATATTGACAAATCCACTCTTAATAAGGTTATTGATCCTTTAACATCTATTATTAATGTTATTGAAAGTATAAAAAACACAGAAACCTGTGATCAAAGCTTTAAAATTTTTGATGGTAGAAGACGGTATGATTTAAAAATAAAAAATTTAGGCAAAGAAAATTTAATAAACGATAGGCCAAAATCATTCTCTGGTAATGTAACAATATGTGGTGTCAAAATGATCCCAATAGGCGGGCACAGGTTAAAAAGTAAATGGAAACCAAAACAAGATAAATTTAGTGATTTCAAAATATATTTTGGAAAAACATCTTCTGGTTTACTTTTCCCTGTTAGGATGAACCTAGAAAGATGGTTTGGAACGGTTGTCGTACGACTTATAAACAAGAACATGTAGATGATAAAACTTGGGCTAATTGGAAAAAATATTCAATCATCTCAGGCGCCTGATATACATAAACGACTCGGAAATTTATTTAATATTCCTCTTAGTTATGAGATCTATGATTTAAATGAAAATAATAAAATTAATTTATTGGATCAAGTACGTATATTAATAAAAATGAATTTTTCAGGAGTAAATATTACTTTTCCATTTAAAGAAGAAGTTATGAAATATGCTGATATAATTAATTTCAGCTCATCAACTGTAAAGTCATCAAACACACTTCTTTTTAAAGAAAATATTTTTGCTGAAAACACAGATTATACAGGTTTTTTAAGAAGTTACGAATTTCATTTTAATAAAAACAAACCTAAAAAAATATTGGTATTAGGTGGAGGGGGTGTTGGAAGAGCTATCACATTTGCCTTAGGATCATTAGATGTTGAACATATTTATTTATATGAAAAAGACCAATTAAGGGGTCAAAATTTGATAAAAGACTTAGAGTTTTTAAAAATAAATTGCACTCTAATTAATAGTAATAAACTAGAAAAAACATTATTTGAAGTTCAAGGTATAGTTAACTGTACACCTGTTGGTCACTTCGATTTTCCAGGTTGTCCTTTAGGTGAATTATTACCAAGCAATCATCACTGGATATTTGATGTAGTCTATACGCCTGCAAAAACAGATTTGCTAATAAAAGGTGAAAAAGTAGGTGCAAAGATAATCTCTGGAATAGACCTTTTTATCTTTCAAGCCCTAGATTCATTTTTACTATTTTGTGGAGATAAAATTGATAAAGATCAAATATCAAAACAAATTCTTTTTTTAAGACAACATTATTTTAAATTACTTTATAAATAGTCTTAGAACTAATTTTGAAAAACTATCTCTTCAGATAATAGTTCGTTTATAGCATCTTCACTATATCCAGCTTCCATCAAAATTTCTTTAGTGTGTTGGCCTATAAAAGGAGGTTTATGTTTAACGCCAACAGATTGAGATCTACTAAATTTAATAGGTGAAGAAACGCCTTTATAATCATCTTTGCTAATAGTCATTTCTCTTTCTTGTGTTTGAGGATGTTTAATAGCTTCTTCAATATTTCTAACCGGCCCTGCTGGAATACCTGCAGCCAACAATTTTTCAGAAAATTCAACCCCATCTACATCACTTAGCGCATCTTCTAAATATTTAGTTAAAGCCACCCGATTTTCAACTCTGTCTCCATTTGAAAGAAATCGTTCATCAGTAATAAGATGATCTAAATTCAGTGCTTTACATAATCTGGCAAATCCAGCATCGTTTCCAATGCCCATGAAAATTTCATTTGTTGCTGTCTTAAATTTATCGTAAGGAGCAATATTCGGATGTGCATTTCCAGTAGCTTTTCCAGGTTTGCTTGATAAAAAGTAATTTCCCGTATGAGGATGCATCAGAGCTAAAGCTGAATCGTATAGAGACATATCTAAAAATTGACCTAGTCCAGATTTATTTCTTTCTTGAATAGCCATTAAAATACCTATTGTTGCATATAATCCTGTCCCCATATCAACCACTGGAGCACCAACTCTTACATCACCCCCATCTGCATGTCCATTTATAGACATCATACCAGTCATTGCTTGAACAATAGCGTCATACCCTGGTGCCCCTCCAAGAGGACCAGTTGCTCCAAACCCAGATATTCGACAGTGAATTAATTTTGGAAACTTTTTCTTTAATACGTCTTCATATCCTAATTTCCATTTTTCCATGGTTCCAGTTTTAAAGTTTTCAATAACTATATCCGAAGACTTAAGAAGCTCTAAAATTAAATTCTTACCGCTTTGTTTAGTTAAATCAATTGCAATAGATTTTTTATTTCTGTTTACATTAATGAAATAAGAAGCCATTTCATTAATGAAAGGAGGTCCCCAACCTCTAACTTCATCCCCAAGTTTAGATTCAACTTTAATAACCTCAGCTCCATGATCGGCAAGAATTTGTGTGCAGTAAGGCCCTCCAAGAACTCTTGTAAGATCTAAAACTTTTATGCCATCTAAAGCATGTGTTATTATATTATTTTGATTTATCATTTTCTCACTTTTAAAATTAATATGATTTAGGTAATCCTAGTACACGTTCTGAAATATAATTTAAAATCATTTGAGCGCTTACAGGAGCTAATTTAGGTATTAAAGATTCTCTCATCAATCTTTCTACATGATATTCTTTAGCATATCCCATTCCGCCAAGAGTTATAATTGCTTGAGTTGCGGCTTTGAAACCCGCTTCAGCAGCAAAAAATTTTGCAGCATTTGCCATACCACCTGCATTTTGTCCATTATCATATTGATTAGCCGCTTTAGCAATTAATAATTCTGCAGCTTCTAGCTCTATCCAATTTTCTGCTAACGGGTGTTGGATACTCTGATTTTGTCCAATCGGTCTTCCAAATACTACTCTGTCGCCCGCATATTTTATAGCTCTGGAAAGGGCATTTTTTCCTATTCCTAATGCTTCTGCGGCAATCAGAATTCTTTCTGGGTTTAAACTATCTAATATATATTTAAAGCCTTTGCCTTCTTCACCAATTTTATCAAACTCTTCAACTTCTAGATTATCAATAAATATTTGGTTGCTATCTACAGCGGACCTTCCCATCTTTGGAATTTCTTTAACTTCAATTTTCTTTCTATCTAATTTTGTATAAAATAAAGTAAGCCCGTCTGTATTTTTTTTGCATTCTTCAATTGGAGTTGTGCGGGCTAATAGTAGTATCTTATCAGCAATTTGAGCTGTCGACGTCCAGATTTTTTGACCATTAATAAGGTATCCATTGTTAATTTTCTTTGCGAATGTTTTTAATTTGCCAGTGTCAAGACCTGCATCAGGTTCAGTAACGCCAAAACATGTTTTTTCTTTTCCATTTATTAATGACGGTAGCCATTTATTTTTTTGATCGTTATTCCCGTGGACAACTATAGGGTGTGGTCCAAATATATTAATATGAATAGAAGAAGCAGCAGCCATTCCTCCTCCAGTCTCAGATACTTTTTGCATAAAAATTGAAGCTTCGGTAATGCCCAGTGCAGAGCCACCAAATTCTTTTGGCATGCAAATACCCAGCCATCCACCATCAGCTATTTCGTCATAAAACTTATGAGGGAATATACTTTTTTGATCACATTCAAGCCAGTAATCATCGTCAAAATTTTTCATAATATTTTGAACAGAATCAATGATTGATAATTGTGTTTCGTTATAGTTAAAGGACATTTAAATTATCTTGCTAAATTATGATAGTTATCATTGGGTTCCATTTCAGTTGCCAAAGCTAGTCTGTTTGTCATATTAAATAATCCAATTATAGCACTTATGTCCCAAATATCTCTATCTGTGTAACCGGCTTTTCTAAGATCAGATCTATCATTTTCTGTAATTTCAGAAGGATCTCTGGTTAATTTTTTTGAAAAATTTAATAAAGTTTCTTGTTTTTTAGGAAGCTCTGCCGACCTAAAGTTTGCAGCTAAACGTTCGCCAAGTTGAGGATCATTTGACAATTCTCTAACAGCAGCACCATGAGCTACTAAACAATAAAAACAATGATTTTCAGAGGATACTGTTACGGCAATCATTTCTCTTTCTAACTTTGTTAATCCTGATTCACCTAACATCAAAGCGTTATATAATTTAGTGAAGCCCTCAAATTGTTTAGGAAATTTTGCAAATGCTGCAAGCACATTAGGAATAAAACCAATCTTCTCATTTACAATTTTTAAGTAATTTTCAGCTTGTTCGTCTCCGTCTTTAACTCCATCATAATTCAGATTTAATTTAGTTAAATTTTTGTTTTGACCTTGTTTTATAATATCTTGCATTTATTTCTCCTTTAACCAATTAGGTTTTCTTTTTTCAAAGAATGCGTTTATTCCTTCAATAGCCTCTGGGTTTTCCCATACATCTGCAAGAGCTTCAACTGT
>ERZ651776.525-NODE-525-length-53105-cov-5.159444_pt1 | contig 53105 bp, 56 predicted proteins | sample MGYA00514761_ERZ651776 | MGnify/ENA metagenome assembly ERZ651776
ACTGCAATTAATGCAGATTTTAGGAAGGGTGCAATCAGAAAAACAAGTCTAAAATTAGTTATTTTATGCAATAGCCAAATGAAATATGGTATAGATAATTCGGGATGTGAGACAAATGAATAAGACATTTAAAATTATATATGTATGCGTTTTTATTTTATACAATAGCATTAGCTATGGTGCGGATATGGTGGGTTATTTATTGGATCAAGCTATCAAACATTATAATGATAAAAATTATAGCGAGGCATATACAGCTTTAAATAATATAGCTCCTACTGGTAATCCTGTTGTAATATATCTTTTAGGCAATATGTATTTAAATGGTAATGGAACAGAAAAAAATATTAAGGTTGCGCATGATATGATATTATATGCATCTGAAAATCTACCTAATACAAATATAGAACTTGCTACAGATGCTCAAATGATACTTATAGAAATGTATTTAAATGGTGATCCTAGTGTTAAAAATGACATACAAGCATATAAATGGGCTTATATAGTTAACTATGCAAACAATAAACTTGCTTCATCTATCTTAGAAAAATTGAGTAATAGACTTTCTGATGAAGAAGTAACATTAGCGTCAAGTAAAGCTGAAAAATTTATTAAAACATTAAAAAAGTAATTATGAACACAAATATTAGATTATCTTTACTACTTCATAATAGATAGATCAGTAGACTTTAAATTTTTTACTATTATTGCATCTCTATCTATTAACTTAGTTACTATAGGAGCAATATCATTAATCCATTCATTGCTTTCATAAACATTCTTATATAATTCATCTTTATGTTTTTGATTTTTAAACCTTCTAATCCATATATATGTTTCTTTCTCTTTATCTACGGTAAAACTGCCATGAATTATCATTCCTTTAGACACTTGAAAAGGAATAATAGTTTTTTCCATAAAATCTATCCAGTCATTCATTTTTCCTGGAAATATTTTATATGTTCTCAATTCAAAAAATGCACTCATAATACCCTCCTATTTATTGACACTTAAAATGTTTAACCTCATTGGTTGAATAAATTCATATCTATCTTCATTAAATATTGATAACCTATCAAACTCTTCATATAAAAAATTTTTATTAGAGTTTATATAATTAGATCTTTTTTTGTCTACACTGATTAAAAAATCAATACACTCATCTTTATCTTTAAAACTTTTTACTTCTTTATATAAAGTCTCTTTGTTTTCATATAAGTTTATTTTTTCACAATTTTTTATTACTTTATATGCACTATTTCTAACGTGGGTTTCATCATCTATATTTTTAACAAAGTCATGGAATGTTCCTTTGGCTATTGGTTCTATTATAAAAATTAAGCCATCTTCACATAAAGATTTTTTACATTCTAATAAGGTTTGTTCCATTAAATTTTCTGGTACATGATGTAAACTATTAAAGAAAAATATATAATTATATTTATTATTTAAACTAGTGATATTTTCTCCACCAGATATTATAAATTTTACTCTCTTCTCATTTTTACTTTTAGCAATTTTAATTTGTACTTCTGATGGGTCTATAGCATCAGCTATACAGCCATAATCAACACACCAAAAACTAAACCAACCGTCTCCACATCCTACATCAAGCACTTTTTTGTCTATAAATGATATGTTATTTAGTAATAATTCCTTTGATTTTAACCAATTAGTCATATTTCACCTCTAAGTATTTTGTTCTTCTTTTGTTCTTATTGTGCTATTAATATTTATAGGGAAAAAATATGAATAATAACAATCAAAACAATCTACCATTTATACATAAAGATACAAAAAATATAATCTCTAAAGGAAAAATATTATTAATAATAGAAAAAAATAAATTTTTGATAGAGCACAATAAAGAGAGATATATATGCATATTAAATGCTAAAAATGAAATATATGCCTGTTATAATTTATGGAGCTAAATAATGATGGTGCGGCCAAGAGGACTTGAACCTCCACAGGATTTCTCCTACAACGACCTCAACGTTGCGCGTCTACCAGTTCCGCCATGGCCGCAAAAGTTAAGTGAAAATAACAAAGAAAAAAATACCGTCAACAATTAATATATTTTTCAGCTAAAACAATATCATCAGGCCTATTGATATTAAAAAATGGATCGATGCGCTCAAAAGACCAGTCAACAACAGATACATTAAATAAACTAGAAAAAGCATCTATTTTTCTTATACCCACATGTAAACTCTTATCTAGGTCGCTATCTAAAGCTAGAGACCACAAACCAATTACGGGGTATATATTATTATTTGAAGATGCCATCACTATATCAGCATTACTCATACTTAAATCTAAAGACATTCTTTTAATAAGATCATTTGGTAAAAAGGGAGTGTCTACAGGAACAATAGCTACGTGAGTATTAGGCTTTGAAAGAGTTTTTGCCCACTTAATAGCAGAAGAAATTCCTGCAAGCGGGCCAGACCCCCCTTCCTCAACTAAACTATCTTTGATAACAGGAAAATCAAAATCAGAAAAAATTTTAGAATCTCTACTATTTATGGCTAAATTATCAACTTGGCTTTTAAAACTCTTGATTGTGTGCTGTATTAACGGAACGCGAGCAATCTCTATAAATGCTTTACCATTTCCACCTAACCTTCTAGCACTGCCTCCAGCTAAAATTACTCCTGGGTACATAATGAACTCCTTATACAACTCTTAATCATAAATTATTCTATCTAGACCAGATAATGCGACAAACCTTTTTCCTTTAGCTCTTCCTATTAAAGTTAAATTACTTTTTTTAGCTAAATCAACTCCAGCAGCAGTAAAACCAGAACGTGAAATTAAAATTGGAATCTTCATCTGAACTGTTTTTATTACCATCTCACTTGTTAATCGCCCAGTAGTATACAAGATTAAATCATCCATACTTCTTTTATTATACCATAACCAACCAGCAATTTTATCTATAGCGTTGTGTCTGCCAACATCTTCAACATAGATAATTGGCTCATTTTTTTTACATAAAACACAAGCGTGAATTGCACCAGCTTTTAAGTACAAAGATGGTTGAGTATTAATTATTTTTAATAGATCTACTAACCACGAAGTATGAAATTTAACTTTTTTACTTAGTATAATTTTATCAAAAATGTCCATTACATCAGCAAACATAGTTCCAACAGCACAACCTGATGTTCTTATTTTCTTTTTTAATTTATCTTCATAATTAGTTTCTTTATCTGTTCTTACTACAATAGTTTCTATATCCCAATCTAAATCTACTGAAACTATTTTATCCTTATTTGACAACATGCCTTGATTAATTAAAAACCCAACAGCCATCCATTCAGGATGATCACCTACTGTCATGCTTGTAACTACTTCTTGTCTATTAAGAAAAATTGTTAAAGGACGTTCCATTACTACATTTTGTTTAAAGCACTTACCAGACTCATCTAGACCTTCAACTTCTTTGATTAATCTCTGATCATTGATATTTGGCTTAATAGATAAATTTTTAATCATATTATCAAGAAGCTCATATAAGAAAAACTTTTATGAGCTTCTAATCTCCATATAAATGTTACTTATCTATAAATCCAGGATGCGTATTTTCTACAAAATGCTTCTTATTTACTGGTTTAATCAATAAATTTGAAAAGAAAGCAATTACTAGTAAAAAAGCCATAGCATACATAGTAGTATTATATAAACTAGGCGTTGGATCTACAGTTCCAACTGGCGCAATTTCCATTAACTTAGAAATTGTAACAGTTTTTGCTTTTACTAGCTCATCTATCTTTTCTATAGGTGCTCCAAATTTTTCTAAAAATAGTGATGGGTCTATTTTTACTTTTAAAGCATCAAGCGCATTATTTACAGATAATTGTCTTAACTGTGCAATAGCTAAAGGACCTATTACTCCAGCTGCACTCCAAGCCGTGAGTAATCTACCATGTATGCCACCTACATGCATTGTTCCAAACATATCTGCTAAATAAGCAGGAATTGTTGCAAAACCTCCTCCATACATAGTAAAAATTATCATTGTTGCTGCATAGAACATTATTAAATACATAATTTTTGGGTCTACACTTACAGCATTTGCTGCAAAAGGAATAGATAAATATAACAATGTTCCTATAACAAAGAAACAATGGTAAGTGTTTTTTCTACCAATATAGTCAGATAGAGAAGCCCATATAAACCTTCCACACATATTAAATACGCTAATCATTAAGACATAGGTACCAGCAAAACCTGCTGTGACCATAGTCGCCATTTCACTTCCAGCCGGAGCAGAACCAAATATTTCTGACATCATTGTCTTTGCTACACCAATAACACCTATACCAGCAGAAACATTAAAACATAGAACTATCCAAAGTTGATAAAATTGTGGTGTTTTAATGGCTTGATTGATGTGAACATTATTTAGTGTTTTCATTTTTGTTGCTGATTCATCTTTTGATGGAGGTGTATATCCATCAGGTTTCCAATCTTTAGCTGGAACCCTATATTGAAAAGCAGCTATAATCATAACAATAAAATATACAACACCTAAAGTTAAAAATGCTCCTGCTGCACCAGTATTGCCAGTACCAACTATATAAACACCTGGATCACCTGGAATAGCCATTTTAGCTGCTTCTGACGCTGATGCTACAACTACTTCTACTTTTTCTCCTGCTACTTCAGCAAACCTTCTTCCACCTTCAGTAATTAGAGAAACTGCGTTTTCTAAGCCTAAATATTCCGGTGCTTTTGCATAATATTCTAATAAAAATCTTTTTAAAGGAGCACCAATCATAGCGCCTCCTCCAAAACCCATTATAGCCATCCCGGTTGCCATACCTCTTCTATCAGGAAACCATCTAATAAGTGTTGAAACTGGAGAAACATAACCTAAGCCAAGCCCGCAGCCACCTAATACGCCATAACCAAGATAAATTAACCAAAGCTGGTGAGTCATAATACCTAATCCACCAACTATAAATCCTCCACCCCATAAACATGCCGCTGTTACTCCGACACAACGAGGGCCAACATCTTCTAACCACTTACCAGCAATAGCAGCTGCTAGCCCTAAACAAACAATAGCTACTGAGAATATCCATATAACGCTACTTAATGTCCAATCATCTGCAGAACTTCCAACTACTCCTAACTCTTTTATTAAAGCAGGATTAAATATGCTCCATGCATAAACTGAACCTATACACATATGAATAGCTATAGAAGCTGGAGGTACTCTCCATCTATTATAACCATCTGGTGCTATAATCTTATCTTTCATTAAAAATGAAAATATATTAGACATCTCTTCTCCCCTTATAATTAATCACCCCAAAAAATTTGTAATAAAACTAGACTTAGCTTAATAGAAAAGCAAATGGTATATTATTATTCTGCTGCAATTTCTAATCTATCCACTTTAGCCGCACAAAATTTAAATTCTGGAATTTTTCCATATGGATCTAATTGTGGATTAGTTAAAATATTAGCAGCCGCCTCATTAAAGCAAAAAGGCATAAATATCATACCCTCTGGTAATTGCCAGTCTTGTCTTACAGCAACTGTGATATGCCCTCTCCTAGTTGTCACTTTAACATTTTGAGAAGGTGCAATATTCATTTTTTTCATATCTATTGCATTCATACACAGTATCGCCTTAGGTTCTATACCATCTAAAACAGCAGATGTTCTAGTCATAGCACCTGTATGCCAATGTTCTAGTAATCTACCTGTAGTCAATACTAAAGGAAATTGATCATCTGGGATTTCTGCAGGTGATACTAATTGGGCTGGAACTATTTTACCCCTTCCATTTTCAGTTGGGTAACCTTCTACAAAGATTATTTCTTTACCAGGTTCATCTAAAGACTCACAAGGATAAGTTACACTATGTTCCTTTTCTAGTCTTTCCCAGGTAATATTATTTAAAGAAGGCATAATTATGCTCATTTCTTTAAAAACATCAGAAATGTCTGGATAATTCCAATTCAGGCCTAATTCATTAGCTAAATCTATAATAATTTTCCAGTCTTCTCTTGCCTCACCAGGAGGAACTAATGCTTTTCTTCCCATTTGTACTTGTCTGTTTGTATTAGTAAAAGTTCCATTTTTTTCTGCAGCTGCAGAAGCAGGAAAAATTATATCTGCAAACCATGCCGTCTCAGTCATAAATATGTCTTGAACAACCATATGTTCTAATTTAACTAGACCATCAAGAGTATGATTTTGATCTGGATCAGACATTGCAGGGTTTTCACCCATTACATACATACCTTTAATACGGTCATCAATTACCTCATTTAGTATTTCAACAACTGTTAATCCCTTTTTTTTGTCCAGTTTATGACCCCAGAAACTTTCCATCTTACTATAAATTTCTTTATTCTCAACAGAGTTATAATCAGGATACATCATAGGAATTAATCCTGCATCAGAAGCTCCCTGCACATTATTTTGCCCCCTTAATGGATGCAAACCAGTTCCAGGCCTTCCTATTTGCCCTGTAATTAATGAAAGAGTAATTAAGCATCTTGCGTTATCAGTTCCATGGACATGCTGAGAAATCCCCATTCCCCAAAATATAATAGATTTTCCCGATGTTGCATAAACTCTAGCTACTTTTCTTAATACTTTAGCTTCTATACCACATTTTTCTGACATTTTTTCTGGTGTGAAACCTTTTATTGATAATTTTAATTCTTCAAAACCACTAGTCATTGACTGAACATACTGCTTATCATATAATTCTTCTTCAATTATTGTGTATATTAAAGCATTTAACATAGCTACGTCAGTTCCTGGCTTAAACTCTAAATGTTCCCATGAATGACGAGTCATATCATTTTTTCTAGGGTCCATTATAATAACTTTAGTTCCCTTTTTAATAGCTTGTTTAATATATGTAGCTGCTACTGGATGATTAGTTGTAGGTCTCGCACCTATAATGATAGCGCAGTCAGAATCTTCTGTAGCTGTAAAAGGAGCTGATACCGCTCCTGAACCCACGCACTCTAATAGGGCTGCAACAGAAGATGCATGGCAAAGTCTAGTACAATGATCAACATTATTTGTATTAAAGCCTGTTCTTACTAATTTTTGAAATAAATAAGCTTCCTCATTAGAACCTTTTGCAGAACCAAAACCACACAGAGCAGACGGGCCATCTGTTTTTAAAATATCAGAAAAACCTTTTCCAGCTAATTCAAGCGCTTCTTCCCATGAAGCCTCTCTGAAATAGTCATTGATATTTTTATCTTTTTCCAAGATAAAACGATCTTTTGGAGCATTTTCTTTTCTTATTAATGGTTTTGTTAGCCTTTTTTCACTATGCACATAATCAAAACCAAATCTTCCTTTTACACATAACCTTTGGTTATTAGCAGGTCCATCTCGTCCATCAACATGAAGAATTTTATTGTCCTTTACATGAACCTTAGTTTGACAACCTACCCCACAAAATGGACATAAAGAATCTATACTTTTATCACTATAATTGGCTCTAATGCCTTCATCATCCACTAATGATTTTTCAATAAGAGCACCTGTCGGACAAACTTGAACACATTCTCCACAGGCAACACAAGATGAATCTCCCATTTGGTCATCAAAATCAAAAGTTATTTTAGATTTATGACCTCTATAGGACATACCTATAACATCATTTACTTGAACCTCTCTGCAAGCCCTAACACATAAATTACAATTTATACAAGCATCTAAGTTTACATGCATGGCCTTATGAGAAATATCACGTTCAATATTTTTAATTTTTGGATAAGACCCAACCTCAATACCCATATTGTCAGCCCACTTCCAAAATTTTGCATCTGGATCTGGATGATTTTCTCTAGCAGGTTGATCTGCTGAAAGCAATTCAAAGACTGTTTTCCTTGCTGTTATAGACTTCTTAGACTCTGTATTTACTTTCATACCCTCTGTAGGCATTCTTATACATGAAGCCGCCAATGTTCTTTCTCCATCAATTTCTACCATACAAGCCCTACAATTTCCGTCTGACCTATAGCCTACTTCGTCAGAGTGACATAAATGAGGTATAGTAGTACCTTCACGTTTTGAAATTTGCCAAAGAGTTTCATCATTGCTTGCTATAACTTCTTTGCCATTAAGAATGAATTTAATATTTTTTTTTGTCATATACCTCTATCCATATTAACAACTATATACTTTTTAAATCACCTGCAAAATGTTTTATTACGGAAAATAATGGATTGGCCGCAGCTTGTCCTAATCCACAAATAGAAGCGTCAGTCATAACATTACCAACATCTGTTAATAGTTTTAGATCCCAGTTATTTTCATTCATTAATTTTACAGCCATAGTCGTGCCATTTCTACAAGGTGTACATTGACCACAACTTTCTTCTTCAAAAAACTTCATTAAATTAATAGCAACATCTTTCATTGGAACTTTATCTGAAATTATTATAACTGCTGCAGAGCCTATAAAACATCCATGTTCTTGAAGAGTATCAAAATCTAAAGGTATATTAGATAAAGTACTAGGAAGAATTCCACCAGAGGCACCTCCTGGTAAATAAGCTTTAAACTCATGTCCTTCCAACATCCCACCACAATACTCTTCTATAAGCTCTTTAACCGTAATTCCAGCAGGTGCTAACTTTACTCCAGGGTTCTTAACAAAACCTGAAACGGAGAATGATCTTAAGCCTTTACGGTTATTTCTTCCAAAAGATAAAAACCAGTCCGCTCCTTTTTCATAAATTTCTCTAATCCAAAAAACAGTTTCAACATTATGAACTAAAGTTGGTAAGCCATAAACTCCATTTTGTGCTACATAGGGAGGCCTATGTCTAGGAATTCCTCTTTTGCCTTCAACAGATTCAATTAATGCAGACTCTTCGCCACAAATATAAGCTCCTGCACCTCTTCTTATTTCTACTAAACCTTTATTAATTAAGCCCTTACTTTCAAGCTTATCCACCTCTTCTCTTAAGATTTTTATTATACCAGGATATTCATCTCTCATATAAATAAAGCATTTATCAGCAGAAACCATATGAGCTGCAATTAATGTGCCTTCTAAAAATCTGTGAGGGTCCTTATCTAAATAGAACTTATCTTTGAATGTGCCTACTTCTCCCTCATCTCCATTTATACACATCATTCTTGGACCTTTATTTGCTCTAACAAACTCCCATTTTTTAGCAGCAGGAAAACCGGCACCGCCTAGGCCTCTTAAATTAGAACTCCCAATTACCTCACTTAATTCTTCAAAAGTAACTTCATTTGATTTTATTTTATTAAAAAGTGTGTAACCACCCTCATCTATATATTTCTCAAAACTAATAAATTCTGCTTTTTGGGGATGAAAATCTTTATTTTTAATAACTGCATCAACTTTATCTAGATTAGCTTTATCAATATGATTATGCTCTATTTCCAAAGCGGGTGCAAAATCACACTTTCCCATACAAGGCGCTTTTAAAACTCTAACTTTATCTTTATGTTTACTCTGTAAATTTTTATATAAATCATCCCCTCCAAACAAACTACAAGTTAAGCTCTCACAGACTCTAATAGTAATTTCAGGTAATTCATCATCATTATCATCAATTATAGTAAAATGTGCGTAAAAGGAAGCTACCTCAAAAACTTCTGCCATGGAAAGCTTCATAATTTCTGAAAGTGCTCTTAAATGCTTAGCATATAAAAATTTATATTCATCTTGTAAAAAATGTAAATATTCAATTAAATGATCTCTTCTAATATTATTAAACGGCACGAGAGCCTTAACATCCTCGAGCGCCATAAGATCAATTTGCCTGCCTTTGTCAAAAGCAAACTTCTTTCTTCTACCTTCGCCTGGTTTGTACCTTCTATTCATAGTACCTCAATTTAAGCTTAAATATATTTATCTATAATCTTTATAATGCTTTTACAACATAAAGATATAACTAAAGTAGGATAAAAAAATACCCGCGCCACTATTATGACGCGGGTAAATCTTTAGAGTCTAATGTGATGCAGTGATTTTATGTATTCCACCTTCATCAGTAGAAACATATAGCGCTCCATCAGGACCTAATACCAAACCACGGTATCTGTTAGACATTCCCATAGGCATATGAATTACACTTTTAACAGATAATCCGTTATCAGCAATATCCACTATGTCTATACGGCTACCAGCTGGTGTATCACCAAAAGCAATACCCATAATACCAGTTGCTAAACGACCTTCATAAATTCCCCAGTTTGCGCCTTTAAGGAAAGCAGCAGAACCAGTTCCTTGAGAATAGCCATTATTTTGCCATGCTGGTGGCATTAGATCATCAAAACGTGTATCACTCATAGGAGTATATGCTGCACGTGTTGATGGATCCATTCCATCCATTTGATTTGGCTCATATCCACAATACTGATCTGGACAAGCACCTCTGCCTCCTCTTTTTTCAGCAGGATCCCATCCACCGTTACCACCATTAACTAGCATAGTGATTTCATCATTGTGCCATGGACCATGTTCTGCAGTAAATGCACGACCATCACTTGGACGGAAGTCTATACCTTGAACATTTCTATGACCATATGTGTAGATACGTTTATCAGCAGCAATTTTATTACCGCCATGACCATTACCATCACCATCAATTCTTAGAACAACTCCACAAATCAATGAATTATCTTGAGGGCAAATACCTCTATGTCTATCTCCAGTACCAACCCAAAGATATCCATCTGGTCCAATACGAATTCTTCCACCATTATGCGCGCCTGGTCCACCGAATGGTTGATCTGATGCGTAAGGTTTAAATTGAATATCTTTTACAATATCAACTCTGTTAGAAAGACTCTTCATATCGTCAGCAACTGTCCATTTCATCACAATGTTACCATCACATCTTTCGAAGTTAGTTTTGCAACCATCGCCATGATATTTATTTGAAGTTGAATATAGGTATAGAGTTCTATTGTTATCAAAGTCAGAATCTAACACTACTCCTAACATTCCTTCTTGTGCACCATATGAAAACAGGTCACTTGCAGTCTGCTCATAACCAGATGAACCTTTCATACCTATAAGTTTATGCACTTTACCACCTATTAGAACTGAAAGACCGTCTAATTTTTCAGTAAAAAACATAGCTTTACCATCATTAGTAAAAGCCATATCCCAAGGATTTTTTAATCCTTCAAGCACTGTAGTCACTTCTATTTTAGGAACAGCCATTCCTCCCCCGTGTCCGTCTGAATAACTTATTTTAGTTAAACCGAAAGACAAAGAGAAAATTATAGCTACTAAAATAGTTAATTTTGATTTAATATTCATAATAACTTCCTTTCCCTAATTAATTAATACTCGATAAATAAGCTGCTAGTACGTCTATTTCTTCATCAGACAACTTCTTTGCCATCATGATCATAAGGCCAGAATTAGGACCGATTTTTTCACCCGATCTATATCTATTTAATCTATCGATAATATATGAAAGTTCTAATCCAGAAATCTTAGGATAACTAGCTACACCCATTCCAGCTTTACCATGACAATTATGACAATTCTTATGGTAACGCAGATCTCCAGCCTCAATATCATTACTAAATGATTTTGAAACAAAGAATAAAGATAAAACTAAAACTAGATAAAAACTTTTCAAAAACCCCCCCTTAAAAAGAAACGTATCAAGGCAACATACCACTATTAATATAACTAAATATGTATTACATTTAATATTTAAATATATTATTGTTTAACTTAGGGTAACTATATATTAAATCAACTAATTAATTAGGAAAATATAATATGCTTTTAGGACTTGCTGGCTGGAGTGGAAGTGGCAAAACAACATTAGTATCAAACTTGATACCAGAACTTAAAAAAATGAATATTAGTGTCTCAACTTTAAAGCATGCACATGAAGGTTTTGATATAGATAAACCAGGAAAAGATTCTTATGTACATAGAGAATCTGGAGCCAGAGAAGTTCTAATTTCTTCTAATAAAAGGTTTGCATTAATGCATGAATACAATAAGGACGAAATAAGCTTAAATAGCCTAATTAAGAAACTTTCTCCTGTAGACCTTATTTTAGTAGAAGGATGGAAAAAAGAAAACATTAAAAAAGTAGAAATTTATAGAAAAGAACTTAACAAACCTTTATTATGTACTAAAGATAAAAATATTATTGCTGTTGCAACAAACGACAAAAGTATTAAAATCAGAAACATGATAATATTAGATCTTAACAACTACGAAAAAATTGCAGAATTTATTTACGGATTAATAAAAAAAGAAATAAAATAAATGGCTCAATTATCCCAAGATTGCTTTGCTTTTGGAAAAAAACTAATAAAATTAGAAACAGCAATTAATAGAATAAAGAAAAATATAAAACCTACAGAAAAAATAGAAGAGATTAATACTAGCATATCTCTCAATAGAATACTTGCGCATAATATAATTTCTAAAATTAATATACCTCCACATTCTAACTCTGCAGTAGATGGGTATGCCATAAAATATAATGACTATAAATCTGGAAATAGAGAATTTAATATAGTTGGCAAATCTACAGCTGGCCACCCCTATAATAAAAAAAACAAAAAGCTTGATTGTATAAGGATATTAACTGGTGCAATTGTTCCAAATGGCTATGATACAGTAATCATGGAGGAGGACTGCATTATAAAAAATGAAACTTTGATATTGCCAAATAAAATAAAAAAATTTATGAATTACAGGCATTTAGGTGAAGATATTAAAGTTAAAGATAAAGTTTTTTTAGCTGGCCATAAATTACGCCCCCAAGATATTGGGGTATTGTATTCAATAGGAATTAAAATAATAAAAGTATATGAGCAATTAAAAGTTTGTGTTTTCTCCTGTGGTGACGAGCTTAGTAATACTGATATACCACTGAAAAAAGGGAAAATATACGATTCCAATAGAATAATGCTTGTAAATTTTTTATCTAAATTAAACTATAAGGTGCAAGATTTAGGAATATTAAAAGATAATAAAGCTTATATTTCTAAAAAGTTAAATAAAGCATCTAAAAATAATGATTTTATTATAACAAGCGGAGGAATGTCATTAGGAGATGAGGATCATATTAAGCCAATAATAGAGGAAAGTGGAGTCATGCATGTTTGGAGGCTTGCGATAAAACCAGGAAGACCTGTTGGGTATGGAATATACAATCAAACTCCAATACTTGGGTTACCTGGGAATCCTGCAGCTGTATTTGTAACATTTTTGATGTTAGGAATACCTATCTTAAAGCTAATGTCAGGACATAAGCTTTTAAAAAACAGATACATACCCGTTAAAATAAATTTCGAGCATAAAAAAAAACTTGGAAGAAAAGAATTCTTACGAGTACAGCTTGGATCTAAAGGCAATAGTTTAATTCTAAATAAATTTCATAAAGAAGGTGCTGGAATACTTAGCTCCGCATCATGGGCCACTGGTCTTGGAATAATTGATGACAATATTAAAGAAGTAAAAAAGCAGGATACTATAAACTATATATCTTTAAATGAGCTATTAAATTAAATGGTAAAAAGAAATATTAAAATTGATTTATTAGGTTTAAAATGTCCTATTCCTGTATTAAAAGCAAATAAGATTATAAAAGAATACGAAAAAGGAGATATAATAGAATTCCTTGTAGATGATATAGCAGCACCTAATGATTTTAAAATCTATTGTGAGACCAAAAATTATAAATTACTTTCAATTGATGAATTGAAATACATAACGATTAAGATTAAAATTTAGTTAAATACGATAGTTTTATGCTTGTTAAGAAGAACTCTTCTTTCTAAATAAGATTTTACAGCTCTAAATAGTACAATTCTTTCTACATCTCTTCCTGCCGCAACCATATCAAAAGAGGATGTAGAATGAGTCACTCTAGCAACATCTTGCTCTATTATAGGACCTTCATCTAAATCAGAAGTAACAAAATGTGCTGTTGCACCAATCAGCTTTACTCCCCTTTTGTATGCTTGTTTATAAGGAGATGCGCCTTTAAAAGAAGGAAGAAAAGAATGATGAATATTAATTATTTTTCCACTATATTTGTCAGAAATTTCTTTGCTTAATATTTGCATATATCTAGCTAATACAATGGCTTCCGCGTCATACTTATGTATTAATTTTTCTAAGGATTTTTCTGCAATATTTTTATTATCCTTATTTACTTCTACACAATGAAATGGAACATTATAGTTTTTAGCCAAATTCTGAGCATCATTATGATTTGAAATTATTGCAACTATCTGAACTTTTAATTCTTTAGTTTTTGATCTATATAATAGATCCATTAAGCAATGATCAAACTTTGAAACCATGATTATAATTTTTGGCGTTTCTGCGGTGTTATATATATTAAATATCATATTTCTTTTTATGGCTATTACATTAAATAAATTTTTAATTTTAGTAATATCTATTTCATTACCACTATTTATAGATAAAGCTTTGACCCTCATAAAAAAAGTATCTGTTTCTGAATCTCCAAATTGATTAGATTCTTTTATTGTAAGACCCTGCTCAGACATAAAACTAGCAACTTCAGCCACGATACCAAAAGTATCAGGACAAGATAATGTTAATATCAATTCAGCTTTATCTTTATTGATCATTTATATTCCAAAATTAAAAAAAATACCTTATTATTTCTTCATAACCAAAATCAGAGAATTAAACAATAAAAATATCTGGATTGAAAATTGTATAATTGGCAAAAATTATCATTAGAAGAGAAAGAATTATCACTTAACCCAAAGAAAGCTGTTATAAATCATTCTGAACTTCAAGATAATGCAACATTTTCTGCTAAAAAATTTAGAAATAATCATGCTGATAAGTTTATAGATGTTCCATATGGTAATAGAAAAAAACAAAAATTAGATATATTTTTACCTAAAAATATTGATAACAACCCTGTACAATTATATTTTCATGGTGGCTATTGGATAGCTAGAGATAAATTTGACCATTCTCACATTGCAGAACCTGCAGTCCTTAATAATATTATACATGTCTCTGTAAATTATGATTTATCTCCAGAAGTAACCCTAGATATAATTGTTCAAGAAACTTATGAATGTTTAGAATGGATAATAAAAAATATTAGTAAATATGGAGGAAACCCATATAATATAAATTTAGTAGGACATTCTGCAGGAGCACATTTAGTAGCAATGGTCCTGACAAAAAATTATAGCTTAAATTCTTTTATAAAATCTGCGGTATTAATAAGCGGCATTTACCAACCACAAATAACTAAATATTTATTAATTAAAGAAAAAATTTATATTGATGACAAAATTATAAAACTTACTGATGTTTATAAAAATACTATTGTACAAAAAACAAATATATTGATAGTAGTTGGAGAAGACGAACCTGCAGAATGGAAAAGACTTTCTATAGACTTTTCAGAATGGCTAAAAAAATATAAAATACCATATAAATTCTATAATGCTATACATTTGAACCATTTTACTTTAGTTAAAGCTCTTTCTAATAACAAAAGTCTTTTATCAAATAAAGTAATAAATATGGCTGAAAAGCAATGAAAAAAAAATTACATATACACTTAGACCCTATGGGTGGCATATCGGGTGATATGTTTATCAGTGCAATGATTGATGCCGACTCTTCTTTAAAAAAACTAGCAAAAAATATTGCAAAAAATATTATAAAAGATATAGAAATTAATATAAAAAAATCTTCTATAAACCATATATCTGGAACAAAATTTTCAGTAAAATTAATATCAAAAGCACACAATCATCATAGGTCTTTTAGTGATATAAAAAAGATTATCGAAGAGAGCTTTTTAGAAAAAAAAGTGAAAGATACTTCAGTTAATATATTTGATGCACTCGCAAAAGCAGAATCAGAAGTTCATGGAGTAAGTATAGATAAGGTCTCTTTTCATGAGATAGGCGCATGGGATTCTATAATTGATAATATAGTTGCAGCAGCAATTATAAATGAACTTGATAGTAATTATGAAGTCTCCTGGTCATGTAGTCCAATTCCTATTGGAAAAGGAAAGATAAAAACAGATCATGGTTTGTTATCTATTCCTGCTCCAGCAACATCTATATTACTTAAAAATATTCCTGTAATTGAAGATGGTATTGAAGGTGAAAGAACTACCCCAACTGGTGCAGCAATAATATCTATTCTAAAACCCTTTCCAAATATTGCATCTTCGAATAATGGTACCTTAAATATTTATAAGCAAGGCATCGGTATAGGAAATAAGGATTTAAAAATAATACCAAATGTATTAAGAGTTTTAATTTTTAAACCTAGCAAAGCTGTTATTAAAAATACTCAGAACGAAGTTATTTCTGAAATTTCTTTTGATATTGATGATCAAAGTCCAGAAGATTTAGCATTATCATTAGACTTAATTGCTAAGGAAAATGGTGTTTTAGATATCATTCAAAACCCGAAGCTAGGTAAAAAAAGAAGAGTTATTATTAATGTTACAGTTATAAGTAGAGTTGAAAAAGCTAATAAAATAATAGAGCTAATATTCAACGAAACAAATACCATAGGACTAAGGCATAATATAATGGGGCGATTTATTCTTAACAGAGAAATAAGTAAAATTAGTTATTTTAATATAAAATCTACTAAAAAGCCTTCAGGTAAAATAATTAAAAAAGTTGAATCAAAAGATATTAAGAATTATTCTTATAAAAATAGAATTGCTATAAAATCTAAAATTGAGAAAAATTAATATGCGACAGCAAAGTTTAGAAAAAGTAATAAAAAATATATTAGATGATAAAAATAGTTTGCCTACTGTTGCGGTAAGTGGAGGTATAGATAGCTTAAGTTTAGCTGTTTTTATAAGTAAATTATATATTACAAAAAAAATTAATATTGCTCATGCTATAGGACCTGCAGTTCCAAGAGAAGCTACAAATAGAGTAAAAACTTTAGCTAAAGAATATAATTGGAATTTAAACATAATAAATACCAATGAAATAAATGACCCTAGATATAAAGCAAACCCTATAAATAGATGCTTTTTTTGTAAAGAAAATTTATATTCAACTATAAAAAATTATACTCAAGGAATAATTTTTTCTGGAGCTAATTTAGACGATTTAAGTGATTATAGGCCTGGATTAGATGCAGCTAAAGAAGCTAATGTAATGCACCCATTTATTTTAGCTAAAATAGATAAAAAAGCAATTAGACAGCTAGCTTCTGAATTAGGGTTAGGAGAATTATCAGAGCTACCCTCTTCACCGTGTTTAGCAAGTAGGGTTCAAACGGGTATTCCGGTTACTAGTAATTTATTAAATAAGATAGATAAAATGGAAAGATTAATAAAAAAAGTAATACCTGGAGCCGATATTAGATGCAGATGGATGTTAAACAACCTATCTATTCAGTTTAATCAGCCAAAATTAGAAAATATTAATATAGATATTAAAAAATTAATTACTGCTAAAGCGTCAGGTATTTTTTCTATCAAAGAGACTAGTATAGAATTTAATGAATATAAAAAAGGTAGTGCTTTTATTTTAAATAAAGAAAACTCGTAATATGGTATCTGAACACTTAATTGATTATAATAGAGAAAACAGAATAGGTATATCTGAAACTATTTTCTGCCAGGATAAAACTATAAGTCAGATAAAAAATATTTGTAATGACTTAAATATCAATAATACAACATTTTTTACAAGGTTAAAAGAGGATAAATATAAAAAACTTAATATAAATATTAAGAAGAAGCTAGCCTATGATAAAGTTTCTCAAACTGCAATATACGGAAGAAAACCTGTAATAGATAAGAGTAAAGCTGATGTAGCTATAGTATGTGCTGGAACATCTGATATGCCAAGTGTTTTAGAAGCTCAGCAAACTTTATATGTATCAGGGTTTAAGTCTGATATATTTCCAGACTTAGGGGTAGCCGGGCTTTGGCGAATTCAAAAACATTTAGATCAGATTGTAAAATATAAGATATTAATTATAGCAGCAGGCATGGATGGTGCTTTAGTTAGTGTACTAGGTGGACTTGTTTCATTACCCATTATTGCTTTACCTACTTCTACAGGCTATGGGGTTTCTAATAAGGGTCATACAGCACTAAATGCGATGCTAGCTAGTTGTTCACCAGGCATATCTGTAGTAAATATTGATAATGGCTATGGAGCAGCTTCAGCTGCAATAAGGATTTTAAATGCTATCAAATAATAGCATAAAGCTTTTATATGGCAAAAATGGTTTATTATTAAATATTGAAGATAATTGGAAGTCAGATGTAATAAGAAAACCTATCATGCCTATAATTAATAATATTCCAGAAAAAATTAAAGAAATATTTAACACACCTATTAATGCAGAAAACTTACAAGGGCTATGTAAAAATGCAAAAACAGCATGTATTCTAGTTTGTGATATAACGAGGCCAGTACCAAATCATTTATTTATAGAACATATGATTAAAGAGATGCATAAAGCAGGCATAAAATTAGAAAATATATTAATAATTATTGCAACTGGTTTACATAGGCCAGCACCAGAAAAAGAAATTAAAGAAATAATTAAATCAAAATGGGTACTCAATAATATTAAAATCGTTAATCATTATGCAAGAGATGATAATAACCATAAAAAAATTGGTGTTACTAGTAAAGGAAATGTAATTAAGCTTGATAAACGATTTTTAGATTCAGATATTAAAATTGCTACAGGATTGGTAGAACCACACTTTATGGCAGGCTATTCAGGAGGAAGAAAAGTTTTAGCTCCAGGAATAGCTCATGCAGAAACTATAACAACATTTCATAGTGCCAGATATATGGAAAATAAATACTCTACTAGCTGTAATTTAACTTCTAATCCACTCCATGAAGATCAATTAGAAATAGTTAAAATGATAGGTGATGTATATGCAGTTAATTGTGTAATTGATGAAAATAGAAAGTTATCCTATATAAATTTTGGGGAAATTATTTCTAGCCATCTCAAAGCTGTCAAGTACATATCATCCTATGCAAAAGTTACATGTGGTAAAGAGTTTTCTACTATTATTACTACTGCTGCTGGAGCACCTTTAGATAGCAATTTTTATCAAACAATAAAAGGTATGGTAACTCCTTTAAGCATTCTTAAAGAAGGAGGAGATTTAATTATAGTTGCAGAGTGTTCTGAAGGTCTTGGGTCTGATGAATTTATAACGTCTCAAAGAAACCTTCTAAAGGTTGGACTAGATAAATTTTTAGAGCAAATATTAAATAAAAAACATGCAGATATTGATGAATGGCAAACAGAAATGGAAGTCAAATCTTTAAAAAAAGGTAATATATATTTATATTCTGAAGGACTTAGTAATGCTGATAAAAAATTAACTGGTGTAAATATTACTAACAATTTAATAAAAACTGTAAATGAAAGCATCGAGAAACATAATAATTATAATGTAGCTATTATACCTGAAGGGCCATATGTAATTCCAGTAGTTTAATCTATTTAGACATACATCAGAATAATTAAAATACCAGTCATAGTAATGCCAATACCAATAATTTCATTTATGCTTATTTTTTCTTTAAAATAAAAAATTGAAACTAATAATGTAAAAACTAATTCAATTTGTCCCAAAGCTCTTACATAAGCAACATTCTGAATACTCATAGCATAAAACCAACATAATGATGCAAGGGCACCAAAAAAACCAACAATTACGCCATACTTCCAATTACACAAAATTAAGTAAAATTGCTTAATATCTATATAATAAATATAAAAAGTTAAAACTATTGTCTGTATAAAAATTACTACCAGTAGTGTAAAAGCAGAGGATAATATATAATTTGAAACATATAAATCATGAGAAGCCGCTCTAAAAAGTACAGCAGACAAACCAAAAAGAGCTCCAGAACATAAACCTAATAATACGGAATAGTTGAAAGCAGAAGATATATTTTTAAACTTACTATAAGATGTAACAACCACTCCTGCTAAACCAAGTAAGATTCCTATTAAACCCATTAATGAAATAGGTTCATTAAGTAATATAAATGCGAAAAATGCAGCCTGAATTGGCTCTGTTTTGGAATAGGTAGTACCTAATGCAAAATTACTAGTAGTGAAAATTTTAAGCAATAAGAACGTTGCAAAAATTTGGCATAAACCACCAACTAAACAATATAATAAAAAGCTAAAATTTATATTACTTATAATAATATTATTTTGAGATAAATTATTTAATACTAAAAAATATATTATTACAAAAGGTAACCCATAGGAAAACCTTACGTAAGTTGCCCCTACATTTGATAATTGTTTTTGCAATTTTTTTTGAAAAGTTGATCTTAAGTTTTGAGAAAAGGCAGCAATAATTGTTATTGGTATCCATATTTCAATCATTAAATTAGCTTTCCAAAACTTTAAACTTTTAATTTTATAATTATTAAATTTACACTTCAATCATTATATCATTATATTTATTACATAAGTAAAAAATAAATTATTTTAGGGAGGAAATATTTGCATAATAAAGAACAAAAATTTAATGTTAACTTTGCAAAAAATGCAAAATTTAAAGAGGGATTAAGAGACTTTTTTGAATATAGAGACTTAGGTATTAGTGATGCTAGTAATGGAGATTATCATGCACATATAATAAAAGTTAAAGCTAGCTGCAAAGGAGACCAAGATATGCATACTTCAGGTTTTCATAAGCACCTATTGAACTTTCAAATGGTATATATTTTAAAAGGCTGGGTAAAATTTATATATGAAGGAGAAGGTGAATTTACATTTAGAAAAGGTGATTGCGTTATGCAACCAGCAGAAATTAAGCATAATGAACTTTCATGTTCTGATGATTTAGAGCTTTTAGAAATTCATTCTCCTGCAAAAAATCAAACAATAATCCTAGATAATGATTAAGAAAAATTTACTTATTTATAGTGCTTTTATTTTTATATTTATTATACAAAATCTTAGTGCAAACGAGATAATTAGCAGGCATTTATATAATGTTGGTGATCAAGTTAAATACAAAATAGATAGGATACTTCCCAATGAGTCTTCATACATAACAGAATCTAATTTAATAAATATTATTGAAGACGAAGAGATTTGGGATGTTAAGAATAGCCCAAGCGCTGATAAGAGAATATTTGATAGATTAACAGGTAATTGGATTACATCCTATAAAGATGGAAATGAAATAGCAAGAGCTATTCCTTTTAGCGGAGGATTAAAATTCCCTCTAAAAAAAGGAGATAAATGGAATCAAACATGGACTTTTACAGCTGCAGGGGGATTACTAATAGGGCAAAGTAAAGCAGAATTTAAGGTAAAAAAAGATAAAATAAAAATAAATAATACAAAATATACTACATTAAAAATAGAAATGATAAACCCATTATGGAATTCAGAAAAAGATAAAAGCTGGAAAAAACATATTCGATGGATCGAGATAAATAGTGGCAAAATAGTAAAAGAATATGTAAAAAATATTGGATTTAAGATGGAGTATACAGCAAGTATAATTGAGTAAATAAAATTTAATCTTTATTACTATAATCTCTAATAACATCGGCTACTCTTATTCTAAAAGATTTAAAAATCTCTTTTTTACCTTTATTTTGAGAAATAATATGCTTCGAGTTTTTTTTCCATTCTTTAACCGCATCTTCATTTTTCCAAGTAGATATAGATACGTAATTATTCTTTTTAAAATTATGTATAAACCTATCAACTGAAATAAAACCCTTTGTTTGCTTTAATTCTAATTGAAGCTTTTCTACTTCTTTAAAATAATCTTTTTCTTTGTTTTCCAAAACAATAAATTCAAAAATTACTAATATCATATATCACCAAAATTATATTTAAAATTATTAGGTTTTAATTTGTAGTCTCTTATAAAGTTAATTATAAGAGACTACATCTCTTAAGGGATTGAGAGTCAATATAAATTACACTTTCGTTAAAATTAAGAAAGGTATTAGTTGTCGCCATATATGACGTCAATTTTGTCGTTCTAAATAGAACTTAGGTAGCATTATTATTTAATGTCTTTATTTCTAAAGCCTGGCTGTGATCCAACTTTTTTCAAAATCTTTGTAAAGCCCTAAAAGCTGTTGAGTACCTTGATATTGAGAATATTTATTATTTATAAGTATTAAATCTTCTCTAATTATACCATTTTTAATAATTCTTTGAATTTTTCTTTCAGAAATATGTGTTAATAGCCTGACCATGCCCACAGTAAAGAAATTTTTATTATTGTTATCTGTAATTAAATACAAAGGCATCTGTTCTAATAAAGCTGAAATTGCTAACATTGCAATTAACCGATGCTCAGGAGATGTATTCCAATAATAGTTCCCATGAGATACTGGATTTTTACAAATATTGGTCCAAAAATTTAACCTAAATTGTAATATTTTTCTTAAGGCTATATCCTTTACAACCTTTTCATCAAACATGTCTGACTGTAGATTACTGTCATCCATAACTCTCATGCTACCCCCCCCAAGTAAACAAAATAGACTATAAGTTATTCTTTATAACTAGGCATATCTCCTGCAACTGTAGTTCTATGCATTATTCTTCTATAATTTGCTTCATCATAACCCGTTCCTCGATGAAGAACTCTTCTATTATCCCATAAAACTAATTCACCCGTTTTCCATTTATGCTTAGCTATACTACCACTTTCGACAATCCATTCATTGATCTCTTTAATTAATGATCTAGCCTCTTTTAAATCCCATCCTAATATATTACTACAATGACTACCTGCATAAAAAGCAGGTTTTTTAGTATAAGGATGTATTCTAATTAATTTTTGTTTAACAAATGGCATATCTTGTTTGAATTTATCATCAAAAATATCTCCGGTATTTATCATTCTAGAGTATACAATTGAGTGTTCACATATACACTCTCTTAAATCTTGTATTGAGTATTTTCTAGGCTTATCATGCCATGTTTCTAGAGCATGGCGTGCATCGACAAAATGTGTCCCTCCCCCCTCTTCTGGAACTTCTCTAGCACTTAGTATAGATATTTTAGAAGGAATAGCTTTAAATGATGAATCAGTATGAAAAACATTATTTCCTCTATCAAATATAACTTTATCATCATTAGCAGGTAACTTATTATTATTTAAATCCACATTTGAAATTCTACTAATTTCAGGTCTAATTCCATTTTCTATATTATATACAGGGCTTTTTGTTTGTGTCCCTATTGAAATCTCTAACTTACCAAAGCCTTCTGAAAACTTAATTTGATCATCATCATCTATGATCTGAGATTCTATTACAACGACGCCATAAGTTTCTACAGCTTGTTTTATTTGTATAAATTCAGATGCAGTGATAGATTTTATATCTACATCTGAAATTACTGCAAAAAATTCTTGATCTTTATATTTAATTTTTAAATTCATAAAAATAGTCTCAAATAATTTTTATATTATTTCAAGATTAATTTAATAATAATAAATATTAATTTATTCAGAATAAAAACCAACTGCACAAATTAGATTTGCTACTCTTGTGACTAATTGAGTCTTTTTATAGAGCTTTTCATCATCAGTTGTTAATCTAGCTATCATTAAATCAACTTCATTTACTTCGCCGTACTTTGCAGCTGCAATCATTGACTTTCCTACTGCTTTTCCCTCTGAATCCTCAAAATTTAGAACATTTCCACCTTCTAATGTCGGATGACCTAATAATAAACCTTTATCAGTCATACAAAATGGGTACAAATCCTTTACATGTAGTCCACCACTTCCATTTGTAAATAAATCTAGAGCTCTATTTCTATCATATTTAACCAAATTAACTGTTCTATCTAGTAATTCTAAAGCTTCTTCTTTTGTACCAAATTCTTCAGCAATAGAGATTTTAGAAAAAATTATGAGTAGTGATGCAATAATTAAGTATTTTAAACTTTTTAATGGTGTTTTAATCATTAATTTATTCCTTATCTATTAATATTTTAAAGTTTTATAAATTAATAAATATATATTATTAATAATTAAAAACAAGTTGTATTAAATAATTGATAAATATTTATAAATTACTGAATAAAATTATGATATAATTGTAAAATAAATATTTAGGAAAAAGATATGACTTTCATTGCAGCAGTAGTACAGAATAGCCCAGTAGTATTTAACTTAGAAAAGACAATAGAAAAAGTTGAAGATTTAACGCAAAAAGCAGCTAATAAGAATGCTGAATTAGTAGTATTTCCAGAAGCTTTTATATCGGCCTATCCAAAAGGATTAGATTTTGGTGCTAGAATAGGAATGAGATCAAAAGAAGGTAGAGAAATGTTTGCGAAATATTATAACTCTGCCCTAGATTTTGAAAGTATTTATTATAAAAAACTTTGTCATATAGCAAAGAAGAATAAGATTATTATGTCTATTGGCGTAATAGAAAAAGATAATGGAACATTGTATTGTACAGTATTAATGATATCAAAAAAGGGTGAATTTATTGGTAAACATAGAAAAGTTATGCCAACAGCAATGGAACGATTAGTATGGGGGTATGGAGATGGTTCAACACTGCCTGTTATAGACACACCTATTGGTAAAATTGGTTCTGTGATCTGTTGGGAAAATTATATGCCTCTCATGAGAATGGCTATGTATTCTAAAGGAATACAACTTTATTGCGCACCAACAGCAGATGACAGAGAAACATGGATATCTACTATGACTCATACAGCACTTGAGGGAAGATGTTTTGTTTTTTCATCTTGTCAGTATTTACTTAGAGAAGATTGTCCAGATTATTATAACCCAATACAGGGTAATACTAAAAAAACTGTACTTATGAATGGTGGATCTTGTATTATTTCTCCTCTAGGAGAGATACTTGCTGGCCCTTTAAGAAATAAATCAGGAATATTGACAGCAGAAATAGACTTAAATGAAATTATTAAGGGACAGTATGATTTTGATGTCAAAGGTCATTATTCTAGACCAGATATTTTTAAATTATTTGTTAATGAAAAGGTAAATAAAGCAACTGAATATGATAACTAATTTTTATTAACTTTGGTGAGCCCTGCAGGGGTCGAACCTGCGACAAGCTGATTAAAAGTCAGCTGCTCTACCAACTGAGCTAAGGGCCCCCAAAAGTTATATAGGAAATACAAAATCATAGAGATAATTACAAGTGTTTTTAATTATATATTTCAATATCTCCTACTTTATATTGGTTTAGTAACATTTCTGCAGTCTCATCATAATTATTATTTCTTATACCTTCTCTTAAATTCTCCATAAGTTTTAAATAATGGTTTATATTATGAAGAGTTAAATACGATGTACCTAACATTTCCTTTGTATTAAATAAATGATATAAATATGCTCTTGAAACGTTATTAGAACAAACTGGGCAGGAACAATTATCCTCAATAGGCCTTGGATCATTTTTATGCCTAGCATTTTTGATATTGAGACTTCCTCTTTTTGTAAAAACTTTGCCAGTTCTTCCAGATCTCGTAGGCATTACACAATCAAACATATCTACACCTAATCGAACTGCCTCAATAATATCTAATGGATAGCCTACACCCATTAAATACCGAGGGCTTTTTTCTGGGAGAAAATTTATACTTGATTTTAATGTCTTTATCATTTCTTCATGACCTTCACCTACAGCTAGTCCTCCTATGGCGTAACCATCAAAACCTATATTTATTAGAGCTTCCGATGAAATATTTCTTAAATCATTAAATGTAGAACCTTGCACTATTCCAAATAATCCATACCCTTCTCTATCAATAAACTCTTTTCTACATATTTTAGCCCACTGCATAGAAAGTTCCATAGATTTTGAAGCAACTTCATGGGTAGCTGGATATGAAGTGCACTCATCAAATACCATAGTGATAGTAGAATCTAAAGCCTTCTGCATATCTATAGAATCCTTTGGCGTTAATCTAATTAGGCTTCCATCTAAATGTGACTTAAAAGTTACTCCATTATTATCAATTTTAGCCATATTTTGTAAGGACATAACCTGAAAACCGCCGGAATCAGTCAATATAGGACCATCCCAACCCATGAATGATCTTAAACCACCTAGGCTATATATTATGTCCTTTCCTGGCCTTTCCATTAAGTGATAGGTGTTAGACAATATAATTTCAGAACCTAAGCTATTTAAATCTTTTGGATTGATACCTTTAACTGCTCCATAGGTCCCTACAGGCATAAAAACTGGCGTATTAACATCACCATGTGCAGTCTTAAGTAACCCGCTTCTAGCAAATTTATCCTTATTATTAATTTTAAATGAAATAGACATTATTGATTAGCCTTTTTAATTAAACATGCATCACCTAAAGAGTAAAACCTATAACCTTCCTCAATAGCATGCTTATATGCATCATGCATTTTTTCTATTCCAGCATAAGCGCAGGTTAATATAAATAAAGTTGATTTAGGTAAATGAAAATTTGTTAATAAGTAGTCACTAGATCTAACTTTATAGCCAGGAGATATAAATATATTAGTATTCCCAGAATAGGGTTGTATTTTATCGCCCTTTATTGAGGATTCTAATGCTCTTAATACGGTAGTCCCTACAGCAATGACCCTTCCTCCAGCTGCTTTTGTTTTATTTATTTTATCAGCTGTAACTTTATCTATTTGATAAAACTCATTATGCATAATATGTTTGGATATATCACTAACCTCAACGGGCAAAAAAGTTCCTGACCCCACATGTAAAGTTATTTCAACAATATCTATTTTATTATTACATAAATTATTTTTTAAATTTTCTGTAAAATGAAGTCCTGCTGTTGGAGCTGCAACTGCACCATAATTTTTAGCAAATAAAGTTTGATAGTTTATTTCTGACTGATTTGTATCATTAACTTTAATATAAGGTGGAAGAGGTAATTCACCATTTAAATTTAAATATTCAATAAATTCTAATTTACTCATATGAACATTAAAATATATTAATCCTCTTTCACCTTTTTTTTTTACATTAATACATATATTATTAGGCAGCTTAACTTTATCTCCTACCTTTAATTTTTTAGATCCTTTTACTAAAGCCTCCCATACACCTTCACTACTCTCATCTAACATAGTAATAGACAGAGTTTTTAGTTTTAAAAGCCCAATAATTCTTGAGTTTATAACTTTAGTATTATTTACTACTATTAAATCACCAGGTTTTAATAACTTAGCTAAATCCATAGTAGCGTGGTCTTTTATTACATTATCTGAAATAAAAAGCATCCTAGATTTATCTGCAGGATAAACCGATTTTTGAGCTATTAAATGCTTTGGTAATACAAAATCAAAAGCATCAATATCCAATTTTATATGACTTTATTAATTACTTTTGATTTTAATAGAAATGATGGTATCTGGTTCTCCAATAATTGATCCATTATTGCCTTCACCTTTTTTAATACCATCTACATACTCCATACCATCAATTACCTGACCCCAAACGGTATATTGACCGTTTAAGTGCGGCGCATCATCTAAACATATAAAAAATTGACTATCTGCACTGTTAGGATCTTGGGCTCTTGCCATCGAAAGAGTACCTCTAATATGTCTTTCATTATTAAACTCAGCATTTAAATTCTTACCAGATCCACCTGTTCCATTCCCAAGAGGGTCACCTGTCTGAGCCATAAAACCAGCTATCACTCTATGAAATTTTAATCCGTCATAAAAGCCACTATTAACAAGTTCCTTTATTCTAGCAACATGGTTTGGTGCAACTTCTGGCTTCATTTCAATAGTTACAATTCCATCTTTTAATTCTAAAAGTAAAGTATTGTCATTTGCTTCTGTAGTCATAGTGTATCCAATCATAGTAAATATTATAAATATAACTTTATAAAAATTATTTAATTTAACAAACATATCAAACCCTTATTTATTTAATTTTTGTAGTTTCATTTCTTTAAGCACATTAGAAGAAACAAAGCTAGAAATATCTCCACCAAACATAAATATTTCTTTTACTAATCTGGAGGATATAAACTGCTGATTTTCACTAGCCATTAAAAAAACAGTTTCAATATTTGAATCTAATCTAGAATTCATTCCTGTCATTTGGAACTCATATTCAAAGTCTGTAACTGCTCTTAAACCTCTAATAATTATTTTTGCATCAATTTCTTTTGCATAATTTACAAGCAAACCTTCAAATGACCTAACCTCTACTAATTCTTCTAATCCAAGCTTTTTAATATCAGATATGACTAAATTTTCTCTCTCTTTTAAGCTAAAGAGGCCAGTCTTTCCTACATTAACAGCTATACCAATTACTAACTTATCCACAACTCTTAATGACCTCTTAATTATATCAATATGTCCATTAGTAATTGGGTCAAATGAACCGGGATATAAACCTACTCGTTTAATCATCTTTATTATCTTCCTTATCAATAGAAACATCATCAGAATCATTAATTTCTTCAGATTCTTTATCTAAATTTTCATTTTGTTCATCTTCTACTGCAGATATAGCAGTTACTGATACTACTTTTTCACCTTTGTCTATAGAAAACAACGTTACACCTTGTGTATTACGAGAAGCTATCCTAATGTCATTTACAGGAGACCTTATCATCCTTCCTGCATTTGTAACCAGCATTACATCATCACTATCTTCTACTAAAAATGATGCAATTACGGGTCCATTTCTCTCTGAAGTTTCAATATTTATAATTCCTTGGCCACCTCTATTTGTTATTCTATATTCATACGCAGATGTTCTTTTACCAAAACCATTTTCGGATATCGTTAATATAAACTGATTATCATTATTCATTAATTCAAATTGTTCTTCCTCAATATAATCTTGAGCATCACCTCTTCTCTTGGCACCCGCTGCTTTTAAGTATAAAGTTTTAATATCGCTATCGGCCTCTATATGGTTTAATACTGAAATAGATATTACATAATCTTCTTGTTTAAGCCTTATTCCTCTTACACCAATTGATCCTCTTCCTTTAAATAACCTTACATCATTTGATCTAAATCTCATGCACTTACCTAAACTAGCTGATAATAATATATCATCATTTTCTCTACAAGGGACAACTCCCACTAATGAATCTCCATCAATTAGCTTCATGGCAATTTTACCATTAGATTTTATATTGGAAAAATCTGATAATGGGTTTCTTCTTACATTACCTGATTTCGTTGCAAACATTAAATCTGGAGGATTATCTTCATTCTCAGGCAATGGCATCATTGTAGTAACCTGCTCTCCTTCACTTAAAGGTAAAAGGTTAATTATAGGCCTTCCTTTTGCTTGAGGATTTCCTAATGGAAGTTTATATACTTTAAGTTCATACACCATTCCTGTATTTGTAAAAAATAATACTGGGTCATGAGTATTTAAAACAAAAACTTGCCTTATAAAGTCTTCATCTTTTATTGACATGGCAGCTCTTCCCTTACCACCTCTCTTCTGAGCTCTATAAGTACTTAAAGTAGTTCGTTTAACATATCCAGAATTGGTCAATGTAACGACCATATCTTCTCGTTCTATTAAAGATTCAACATCCTGATTCAATTCAATATCTAAAATTTCTGTCCTTCTTGGAACAGAAAATTGTTCCTTAATTTGAACAAATTCATCTTTCATTATATTCATTAACCTGCTTCTTGATCTTAAAATAGATAAATATTCTACAATACTAGTCACGATTTCTTTTAATTCATCTACTATTTTTTCACGTTCTAAACCTGTTAATCTTTGTAACCTTAATTCTAAAATTGCTTTTGCTTGATGTATAGATAATTTATATAAACCATTCTCATCAGACTTATCATTAGGATCACCTATCAATGTAATTAAATCTGCTATATCACTAGCTTGCCATTTTTTTTCTAGCAGTAATTTTTTTGCTTCTTCAGAATCTTTTGAAGATTTTATTAATTTTATTACTTCATCTATATTTGCAACAGCTAACGCTAAACCTACCAATGTATTTGCTCTATCTCGAGCTTTTTCTAATTCAAAAAGCGTTCTCCTTGTAATAACTTCTTCTCTAAAAGTTAAAAAAAGATCTAATACCTGTCTAGTACTAAGTTGTTCTGGTCTACCTCCATTTAATGCCAACATATTTACTCCGAAATATGTTTGTAAAGGCGAATGTTTATATATTTGGTTTAGTACAACTTCTGCTGTAGCATCCCTTTTCAACTCAATTACAACTCTAACTCCAACTCTATCAGATTCATCGCGAAGGTCTGATATTCCTTCTATATGTTTGTTTTTTACTGCATCTGCTATTTGTTCTATCATTCTTGCTTTATTAACTTGATAAGGTACTTCAGATATTATTATGGCTTCCCTATCTTTTCTAATATTTTCTATAGATGTTTTGCCTCGCATGACAATAGAACCTCTGCCAGTTTCAAAAGCAGACCTAATACCAGATTTACCAATTATTTGTGCACCTGTAGGAAAATCTGGACCAGGTATAATTTCCAGCAAGTCATCAGAAGATATTGAAGGATCTTCTATAATAGCTAAGCAACCATCAATTATTTCGCCTAAATTATGTGGAGGTATGTTAGTGGCCATTCCTACTGCTATTCCACCTGCTCCATTAACTAATAAATTAGGATATTTTGCAGGTAAAACTGTTGGCTCTCTGGTTGAATTATCATAATTATCTTGGTAGTCTATAGTATTTTTATCTATATCATCTATCAACATTGTAGAAGCTTGGTCCATTCTCACTTCTGTATAACGCATTGCCGCTGGTGGATCTCCATCCATAGAGCCAAAATTTCCTTGACCATCTAATAGTTTTAAACTCATAGAGAAATTTTGTGCCATTCTAACCATTGAGTCATATATAGCATTATCACCATGTGGATGATATTTACCCATAACATCGCCTACAACCCTAGCAGACTTCCTATAAGGCCTGTTCCAATGGTAACCACCTTCTTTCATAGCATACAGTATTCTTCTATGGACTGGCTTAAGACCATCTCTAACATCCGGTAAAGCCCTACTTACTATAACACTCATAGCGTATTCTAAATAAGACTTACGCATTTCATCTGATATGGTTACAGGTAATATACCTTCTTCACTAGTTAAAGGCTTAGGATCTTCGTCATCATTTTTTTTAGGAATATCTGTATCATCTGGTCCTGCCAAAATTATAATCCTTAATATATAAAATAGTAATTTTTTATACTATATTTAGTGTATAAGATCAAGCTATAGACAACATTTTGATTCTAAAAAGGAATATCGTCCTCAATATCAGAATCAATTCCAGAAGGTTCGTTAACTACTTGATTTACTTCAGTGTTTTTTATTTCATTAGACTGGTTATTGGACTGAAAAGAATCATTATCATTATTATTAGACCTACTATCTAGAAATGTAAGTTCACCTTTATAAGCTCTCAGAACAACTTCGGTAGAATACTTTTCTTGTCCCGATGCATCTGTCCACTTTCTGGTTTCTAGCTGCCCTTCTATAAATAATTTTGAACCTTTTTTAACATACATTTCAATCAAATTTATTAAGGGTTCATTAAATACAACTACTCTATGCCACTGAGTCCTCTCTTTTTGCTCTTTAGTTTCTCTATCTTTCCATCTCTCACTCGTCGCAATAGATAAATTACAAACTTTTCCACCAGTCTGAAAGGATCTAATTTCAGGGTCTTGCCCAACATTTCCAATTAATATTACTTTATTTACGCTTCCTGACATAATTACTCCTTACATAATAAATTATATATATATTATAACACAAAACTCGCTAAGTTTATACAACTGCTTTATATAAATAAATATAAATATTATAAGGTAATATTATGCCAGAGAACAAGTCTATAAACTCAAATTTTTTAAAAATAATAGGCGCTTGCGAAAATAATTTAAAAAATATTAATTTAGATATACCAAAAAATAAATTAATTGTTTTTACAGGAGTTTCTGGAAGTGGAAAATCATCTCTAGCCTTTGATACAATATATGCAGAAGGTCAAAGAAGATATGTTGAGAGCCTTTCTGCTTATGCAAGACAGTTTTTAGAATTGATGAAAAAACCTAAAGTAGAATATATAGGCGGTTTATCTCCTTCTATTGCTATAAACCAAAAATCAGTTTCTCACAATCCAAGGTCAACAGTATCTACAGTTACTGAAATTAATGATTATTTAAGGCTTCTATATGCTAGAGTTGGTACCGCCTTTTCACCTCAAACAGGAAAACCTATTACTAGTCAGAGCATTTCACAGATGGTTGATTCAATAAAATTAAATAATAATGAAAATAAAATTTATTTACTAGCTCCTATTGTAAGGAACAGAAAAGGAGAACATAAAAAAGAAATACTAGCTCTTATCAAAAAGGGTTTTCAAAGAATTAAAATTAATAATGAATTATATTCAATAGATGAAACACCTATATTAGACAAAAACTCTAAAAATAATATTGAAGTAGTAGTAGACAGAATTATTGTAAAACAAAATATTGATCAAAGACTTGCTGAAAGCATAGAAACTTGTTTATCAATGTCTGATGGCCTTCTGTATATAGAAAATATTGATCAACAAATAACAAGCATTTATTCTTCAAAATTTGCATGCCCAGTCTCAGGATTTACTATTGACGAGATAGAACCAAGACTTTTTTCTTTTAATAGCCCATCGGGTGCCTGTAGTAAGTGCGATGGTATAGGTGAAGAAAGCTTTTTTGATGAAGATCTGATAATTCCAAATGACAACTTAAGTATTAATGATGGGGCCATAAAAGCTTGGTCAGGCAAAGGAAAAGACTTCTATAATCAAGCTTTAAAAGGTCTTTCAAAACATAATGGGATGTCCTTAAATGACAGTTGGAAGAATTTATCTAAAGAAAATAAAGAACAAATTTTATACGGGAGTGGTGAAGATCATATTTCAATTGAATTCTTTAATAATGAAGAAAAAATTATAGTTAATAAGCCTTTTATTGGCGTAGTCCCTTCTCTTGAAAAAAGAATGTTAGAATCAACTGATTCATGGTTTAGAGATGAGTATTCAAAATATCAATCAATAAAAGAATGTCAAAAATGTCTTGGATATAGACTTAATGAACAAGCTTTATCAGTAAAAATAGATAATAAAAATATTGCAGAAATCTCAATGATGACAATTGTGAATATGGAAAAGTGGATTAATAATATTAATACAAACTTAACAAAGCAAAATATAGAAATTTCTACTCCCATTATAAAAGAAATTTCATTAAGATTAAAATTTTTAATTGATGTAGGCCTTGACTACTTAACATTAAATAGAAAATCTAATACATTATCAGGAGGAGAAAGCCAGAGAATAAGATTAGCATCCCAAATTGGTTCTGGACTTACTGGAATTTTATATGTCTTAGATGAGCCTTCTATAGGGTTACACCAAAGAGATAATATTAAATTAATTGAAACATTAAAAAACTTAAGAAACTTAGGAAACACTGTAATTGTCGTTGAGCATGATGAGGAAGCAATGTTTGCATCTGACTATATAGTTGATATAGGAGTAGGTGCAGGCATAAATGGTGGCAATATTATTGCCAAAGGAACACCAAAACAAATATGTAATAATAAAAATAGTTTAACTGGGAATTATTTATCAGGAAGAAATAGTATAGCTATTCCAAAAATAAAAAGAAAAATAAATAAGGAACAGTTTATCTATTTAGAAGGTGCTAGCCTTAATAACTTAAAAGATATAAATTTAAAACTGCCTATAGGCAATTTTATATGCATTACAGGCGTTTCTGGAAGTGGCAAATCATCTTTAATAGTAGATACTCTTTTACCTGCTATGGAAAAGGAAATAAATAACAAAAGCAAGTTGCATATTGGGAAATATACAAAAATTAGCGGTCTAAAACATATAGATAAAATTGTAGAAATTAATCAAGCTCCAATTGGAAGGACACCTAGATCTAATCCAGCTACATATACTGGTGCATTTACTCCTATAAGAGAATACTTTGCACAAAGTACAGATGCTAAAGTACGTGGCTATAAGCCTGGAAGATTTTCTTTTAATGTAAAAGGAGGAAGGTGTGAAGCATGTCAAGGTGACGGAATTGTAAAAATAGAAATGCATTTTTTACCGGATATATATGTAGAATGTGATGAATGCAAGGGAAAACGATACAACAGAGAAACTTTAGAAATATCAATTAAAAACAAAAATATAAGTGATATTCTTAATATGACAATTGAAGAATCTATCTTATTTTTTAAATCAATACCATCTATATATAATAAAGTGAAAACCTTGTCTGATGTTGGTTTAAATTATATTAAGCTAGGACAAGCTGCCACCACTTTATCTGGAGGAGAAGCGCAAAGAATAAAACTCTCAAAAGAACTCTCTAAAAGAGCAACCGGTAATACTATATACATATTAGACGAGCCAACTACAGGACTGCATTTTGAAGATGTGAAGAAACTATTAGATGTCCTAAATTCTTTAGTAGATAAAGGTAATACAATAATAGTTATTGAGCATAATCTAGATATAATAAAGTCATCTGATTGGATTGTAGATTTAGGACCGGAAGGTGGAGATAAAGGTGGTAGTATAGTAGTAGAAGGAACACCTAAAGAAATAATTATAAACAAAAAAAGTTATACAGCTAAATATTTAAAAAAATACATAAAGTAATGAAACTATATATCAAGAATATAAATTACCAATATCTAAATTTTACATAAAAAATTTGTTTTAGAAGCAATAATTTATTAAAATTTAATTTAGAATTCAATAAAAATAGAATTAAAACATTAGAGCTTGGTCTTTTACAGTATAATTTAGATTTTTTTAAACAAATGTTTTTTTCTTTATTTTTATTAAATTTTTCATATGTCTTATAAAGAAGAGCATAATTTAAAGCTTTATAAGCCCGATTATCAATAGTTTTAATATCTAAAATATATGTTAGAAAATCATTTTTATATTTTATATACCTATGATAGTACTTCATTTTATATCTTGAGTTTTTCTCTAAGGCATAAACTTTAAACAATTGTATTAAATTTAATATTCTTAATTTAATAATTTTATCTTCATAAAATAATTGGTTTAATATTCTTAATATAGGTACTGCAAAAGGTTTTCCTACTAAAGACTCTTGGCATGACACCTTCCACCATTCAAATTTTACAATTAAAATATTATTTTCTGTATTTAATTTTAATATTTTATTTAATTCTATATCTATATAAATAATAGATAATAATTTAAGTCTTAAATCAGATTTTACAAAATAACTACTAATGTAAGAATGATAACAATTTAATTTTATTTCTTTTTCTATAGTTAGTTCGTCAGAATATTTATTAATTTGTTTCAATGACCGCACAAATGTTTCTTCCATCACCTATAAGAACTGACCACGTCCTGCAAGCAGGTCCTATTTGCATAACTTCTAAGGCTATATTAGAGGCCTTTAAAAAAAATTGCATTTCTGATTGATGACCTAAGCCTTTAATAGAGCCATATAAAATTAAATCAGGCTTATAATGCTCTATATTTATATTTATAATGTTTTTACTCTTATCATCCAATACATTACTTATATTAATATATTTATCAGACAATAATAAAACAGTATTACTTATTTTATTACCAGATATATTTATATATCCTTTGCCATAACCTTCTATATAGGGTGCATCATTTTTAGGATATAATTCTAGATCCATAAAACACTTTAACTTTCTGGTTCTTTAGTTCTTCGTACATTAACATATACCAATATAGTAGAGGCTATGAAGATAGAAGAGTACGTACCTACAACTATACCCCAAAGCATTGCAAATGCAAAATCAGCTATTATCTGACCTCCAAACAAGTATAAAGCACCTAAAGCCAATATAGTGGTGAATGTTGTATTAATTGTTCTTGATAATGTTTCATTTATACTTTTGTCTAATAAATCATTTAAATTCATTTTTTTGAATTTTCTGAGATTTTCTCTAATTCTGTCATAAACAACAACAGTATCATTCATGGAATATCCAATTATGAGTAATATAGCCGCTACTGTTGCCAAATTAAATTCTAAACCTAATATTGCAAATAAGCCCATAGTCAGTGTAATATCATGCACTAAAGCAACAATAGCCCCTAAAGCAAAAGGTAATTCAAATCTAAACCATATATATGCAAGCATTGCTATGATAGCAAATATAATGGCCATAACACCATCTTTAACAAGGTCTTTACTTACTGTCGGACCCACGTATTCTAATCTCCTATATTCAATATCTTTAGAAAAAGCCTTATTTAAAGATGCTTTAATTGCTTCAACAGCAATTTGCTGTGCATTATCTGAGCCTTCTTGCCTTTCAACTCTAATTAAATAATCTGAATCTTGTCCAAATTCTTGAATAGAAATTTCTCCTATATTTAAATTAGAAATTTCATTTCTTATTTTAGCTATACTTATATTAGATGAAGTTCTTACTTCTAACAAAATACCACCTTTAAAATCTATTCCTAAATTTAAACCTATAAAAATAACTGCAAGAATTGAAGCTAAAGATAAAATAGCCGAAATTGAGAAAGAAACTAACTTTAATCTTATGAACTTAACACTTGTATTATCAGAAATTAACCTTAACACTAATAAATTCTCCTACTTTAAATGTTTAAACTAGTTGGTTTAAATTTATTGTACCAAAAAGTAATGATACCCCTACTTAATAATAAAGAGCTAAACATAGTTGTTATTACACCAAGCGCTAAAGTAACTGCAAAGCCTTTAACTGGACCAGAGCCAAATTGAAACAATATTAATGCAGCAAGTAAAGTAGTAATATTAGCATCAACAATTGTTCTAAATGCTTCTTTAAAACCATTATCTATAGCTCCGATATCAGACCTACCCGCCCTAGATTCTTCTCTAATTCTTTCAAAAATAAGAACATTTGCATCCACTGCCATTCCAATAGTTAATGCAATACCTGCTAGCCCTGGCAATGTTAATGTTGCATCTAGTATTCCTAGTAATGAAATTATTAATAAAACATTTACGATTAGCGATATATTGGCTGCAACTCCAAATCTTGCTCCATAAATAATAAGCATATATATAACAACTAAAATAACTGCAATTATACCTGCGTACATTCCAGCATTTATAGAATCTTCCCCAAGTGATGGCCCAACAGACCTTTCTTCAAGAATTGTTAGTGGAGCAGGCAAAGCTCCTGCCCTTAATAAGACAGATAAATCACTTGCTGTTTCAAAGGTAAAATTACCTGAAATTTGTCCACTGCCACCAGCAATAGCCTCTCTAATTACTGGAGCACTTATTACCTCTCCATCCAGAACTATTGCAAACCTTTTACCAACATTTTTAGATGTGAGCTCTCCAAACTTTCTAGCTCCTGACGTATCAAACCTTATACTAACTACTGGTTGGTTATTTTGATCCATACTTGGGTTTGCGTCTATTAATTGTTCTCCTGAAACTCCTATTCTTTTATAAATAACATAAGGAACTGACTTTTCACCAGTTCTCTCATCAAACTCAAATAATAAATCTGAACCAGGAGGAACTCTACCTGATAGAGCGTCTTCAACACTAGCTGTTTCATTTACCATTCTAAAATTCATTCTAGCTGTTTTGCCTAATAATTTTTTAATTCTTTCAGGCTCCTCTAAGCCAGGAAGTTGGACTAATATTCTATCATCACCTTGTCTCTGTATAATTGGCTCATTTGTTCCTACTTCATCAACCCTTCTTCTAATAATTTCAATCGACTGCAATATCGCATAATCACTTATTTCTTTAATTTTTGCTTCCGACATTAATACTTCAACATTATTAAGATCATCTACATTAAGGATAAATTCTTTATCAATATTAACTAGGACATTTGTTATGCTTGATGAATCTTCTTTATTATTAAGTGTAAAAGTTAATTTTGCACCAGATACTTTTAAATTTTTATAGCCAATTTTAGGAGAAGAGTTTCGCATAGCTAATCTAAGTTCATCTGCTAAAGAATTTAATCTGTCCGTTTGTATGCTTTCTGATTCAACCTTAAGCAATAAATAAGAACCACCTTGAAGGTCTAGACCTAATCTAATTTCTCCAGATTTTAAAAAACTCAGAGAATTATTAGTTAATTCTTTAGATAAAAAATTTGGTAAAGAAAAAAAAATAGCAAAAATGCTTACCGTTAATACTAATATTTTTTTCCAATTTTCAAAAACAAGCATTGATTGTCCTATAATTCATTATATAATTGATAATTATTTTTTAGTAATAGCGTCCTTTGAGGACACAACTTCAGTTATTGTTGATCTAACAACTTTCACTTTTACATTATCTGAAATTTCTACAGACGCAATTCTTTCATCCTCAATTTTTGCTATAGTCCCTAATAAGCCTCCAGCTGTTACTATTTTATCGCCCTTAGTTAAAGCTTCTACCATTGACCTATGATCTTTCATTTTTTTTTGTTGTGGCCTTATTAATAAAAAATAAAAAACTGCAAATATTAAAACTAGAGGTGCGATTTGAATTAAAAAACCAGATCCTCCTCCTGCTCCTTGTGCCATAGCTTCTGAAATAAACATATCATCTCCTTAAATAAAAAAAATATAACTTCTAAACCTTATATTGCAAACTATATAATGAAGGTTTAACGTAATAAATAGTAAATACTATATTATTGCAACAAAAACTACTAATCATATCACCAAAATAGGAATAAAACATGGATTTTAATAATAAAATTTTAAATTTAATTGAAAGGTCTACTAAATCTCTTGAAAAACTCTCGAAATTAAATAATGAAAGTAAGATTAATATAACCTCTGAAAACGGTTATTTGTGGTCTGCAGAAAATTTTTCCTTAATTCCTGTAAAATCAATCAATGCAATAGATATTGATTTATTAAAAGGAATTGATCATACAAAATCAATTCTTTTAGAAAATACTAAACAGTTTTCATCAGGTTATCCTGCAAATAATGTATTATTGTGGGGCGCTAGAGGTATGGGAAAATCATCTTTAGTAAAGTCTGTTCATAGAGAAATAAGCTTAAAAAATAAAAAGAAACGTTTAATTTTAATAGAAATTTACAGGGATGATATCAAAACACTACCATTATTAATTTCTCAATTAAATAGTTACGACCATAGATTTATTATATATTGTGATGATCTTTCATTTAATGAAAATGAAAATAATTACAAATCTCTCAAAACAGTTCTTGATGGAGGAATAATGGAAAGATCACATAATATTATCTTTTATGCAACCTCAAATAGAAGGCACTTAATGCCAAGATCTATGATCGAAAATGAAAGCTCAACATCGATTTCTCCATCAGAAAGTGTTGAAGAAAAAATTTCTTTATCTGATAGATTCGGTCTTTGGTTAGGTTTTTATCAATGCTCTCAATCAGATTATCTAAATATAGTAAATTCTTATGCCAGTTATTTTAAATTTAAAATAGATGATAATGAACTAAAAAAACTTGCTATAGAATGGTCTGTAACAAGAGGTTCAAGGTCAGGAAGAGTTGCTTGGCAATTTATTCAAGATTTAGCAGGAAAACAAAAAAATAAATTAAGACTTTAAGGCAAATACTTTAATGGGTTTAAAGGACCATTAGAATCCCTTAGTTCAAAATGTAACTGTGGCTTTGATACTTTTCCACTATTACCTAAGACAGCAATAACTTCTCCCTTTTTAACAGTTTGCCCTTTTTTTACCTTAATTTTATCAAGATGTGCATAAGCTGTAGTTTTATTATCATAATGTTTAATTAAAATTAAATTACCAAATGCCTGGATTTCATTTCCGGCATACACAACTTTTCCATCTTTTGATGCGAAAACTGGGTCACCTTTATTAGCAGAAATATTAATACCATCATTTCTCAAACCTTTAGCCAATAAACCATATTTTGATAATATCTTTCCTTTAACAGGCCATAGATAATCAGTTTTATTGGAAACTATATTTTTTTTATTTAATATCTTCTTCTTTCTTTTATCAACCTTTACTATTAATTTAGAGGTATCCTTACATCCTAAATTTCTATTTTTTTCATTTATAGGAATAAATAGTTTTTTACCTTTATAAATTTTATCTTTAATTTTTAAATTATTTAAACCTCTAATTTCAATTACAGAAACCTTATAACAATTAGCTATATCCCATAGGGTATTTCCAGTTTGAACTATGTGTATCTTTGAAAGAGGAATAATTAATTCTTTTCCCTCATACAATATAAAAGGTGGCTCTAAATTATTCACCTCTATAATAGAACGTATAGAAACTCCTTCTCTTTTAGAAATTGAGTAAAGACTATCACCTGTATATATTTTAATTGTTTTAGATATGCTTTTAACATTCTCTGAAGAAATATTTTTATTTATTACTGGAGCTAAATATTTATTATTAGTGCATGCAGATAAGAGCAAAATAATATAAATAAAAAATATTTTTTTATAGTTCATAAACGATCTCAATAAAAATTATAATAATAAAGTCCTATTAATTTCAAAATTAGACTTAACTAAGCCTTTACCACTATGCGGCAAACAACTACAATAATATTGTTTATTATCATATTTATTTGCTGCAACTAGAACTCCTTCATCTTTAACCAAATTAGAATACAAATATTCAGGCTCTTGTTCAAGACAGCAATCTATGTAAATAGCATCAAACGGTCCCGCATCAATCCATCCTAATTTACCATCACCATGTTTATGAGATATCTTATTAGAAATATTTTTTAAAATATTACTAGAAAAAAGGTATGCTTCTCTGTCTATTTCAATTGTATATACACGATGATATATTTTAGATAATAATGCTGATTGCCAACCTGAACCAGTTCCAATTTCCAAAACATTTCTTACTTTATTATTATAGCTCAATCCTAGATAAATCATTCTAGCTATATCACTAGTTTTAGAGGCAAAAATATTATTAAATATTTTTAAATTAAGGTCTTCTTTAGAAAAACCTTTTAATGTTTTAGGTAAAAAATCTTCTCTAGAAAAAGCACTAATAGCATTATAAATTCTATCATCTAATATACCACTTTGCCTTAATTCAAGAAGCATCATTAAATTCCTATCGTCTATTTCATTAATTTTTATTGAACTGCTCCTTATAGTTATTAAAGCTTGTACTTTCAGTCATATCTGAATTAAGAGGAGTAACAGAAATATAATTATTTTTTAGTGCCCATATATCACTACCTTTATTTCCTTCTTCTTTAGAACGTTCTGTTGTAAGCCAATAATATGGTATATCCTTCGCATCTTTTCTAATAATATAATTGCCAACTGGCTTTCTGCTAGCTAAATGTGTCAATTTTATACTTTTAATATCCTTAGAAAGAACATTTGGAAAATTCACATTAAAATAATTATTTTTATTTATCTTATTTCTTAAAATACTCAGTATTATAGATTCTAAATAGTCATCCACAGCAGACCAATCATTTTTACTATTTTTTTTACAAATTACCTTGGATAATGCTACTGATTTTATATTTCTTAAAGACCCTTCTAACGCTGCAGATATTGTTCCAGAATAAGTAGCATCATCAGCTAAATTTTCTCCCATATTTATTCCTGATAATAATAAATCAGGGCTACCTTTTAATATTTTAAAAAAACCTAACATAACACAATCTGTTGGAGTACCATCACAAGTATAGAAGTTATCGTTTATTTTATTTAATCTTAAAGGCCTAGATAATGTAATTGAATGCGAAAAACCAGAACAATTTTTTTCTGGTATAACAACTATATAATTATTAGTAATACTCTTAACTGTATCAATTAACTTATTAAGACCAATAGTATTAGGACCATCGTCATTTGTAATAAATATTAAAGGATTTTTTTTAATATTTTTCATTAATAGATATCTTATCTAAACCATTCATATAAGGCTTTAAGACCTTTGGTATATTTACAGTACCATCTTCATTTTGGTAATTTTCTAGAACTGCTAATAAAGCTCTACCTACTGCAACTCCAGAACCATTTAATGTATGAACAGGCTCAATATCATTATCTTTATTCCTCATTCTTGAATTCATTCGTTTTGATTGAAATGTCATACAATTAGAACAGCTTGAAATTTCTCTATATTGATTTTGTGAAGGTAACCAAACTTCTATATCATATGTTTTAGAAGCAGAAAAACCTAAATCACCACAACATAAAACTACGACTCTATATGGTAACTCTAACTGTTTTAATATTTCTTCTGCACATTCTAGCATTCTTTCATGCTCGTTATTAGATTCTTCAACTTTAACTATTGAAACTAACTCAACTTTTTTAAACTCATGCAATCTAATCATGCCCTTTGTATCTAACCCAGCTGAACCTGCTTCTGACCTATAGCAACTAGTTAAGGCCGTATACCTAATAGGTAGATCTTTACTTGGTATTATTTCATTAGCAACTATATTAGTTAAAGGAACTTCAGCAGTTGGAATCAACCAATGATCAGAATTTGTTTTAAATAAATCTTTAGAAAATTTAGGTAGCTGCCCAGTCCCATATAATGCTTTGTCTCTCACAAGACTAGGTGGACTAATTTCTGTATAATTGTGCTTTTGAGTATGTAAATTTAACATAAAAAAACTTAAAGCTCTCTCTAGTAAAGCTAGTTTATCTTTTAATATTACAAACCTTGCACCTGACATTTCAGAAGCTTTATCGAAGTCCATCATATTTAATTTTGAACCAATTATATCGTGTGATAATGGTTTAAAAGAAAAAGTTGGTTTATTACCAAAGGTTTTAATTTCTTTATTTGAAGCTTCATCTAACCCTTCTGGTGTATCTGAAGATGGAATATTAGGTAATACTTCTAATATTTTTTTAATTTTAATACTTATAGAATTACTATTTTCTTGTAAGGAAACAATATCTGATTTTAAATTTGCTACTTTTTCTATTTCTAACTTAGAATCTTCACCTTTAGATTTTTTCATTCCAATTAATTTAGAAGCATTATTTCTTTCATTTTGTAAAGTTTGTAATTTTGATAATAAAAGTACATATGATTTATATAAATCAATAACTTCTTTTGATGCACTTGGAATATTTCTTCTTTCCATACCTTTATCAAATACTTCTATATTATCTTTAATCCATTTTATATCATGCATTAATTACCCTCTTAATTCTCTGAAAAATCTGTTTCTGGAATATCATCAATATCATCAATGATATTATCTTTAGTATTCTTTAAAGGGCTATCTGTGTCATCCGGATCATCCGGATCATCATCATCATTATTATTATTTCTTTTTCTTTCCATAACAGCAGCAAGGCGTATAGAAATTTCATAAAGTATAATTATGGGTACGCCTAGACCTACCTGACTAATTAGATCAGGAGGTGTTAATAATGCTGCTACACCAAAGGCACCTACAAATGCAAATTTTCTTTTTTCTCTCATTCCTTTAGAAGTTACTAGTCCTGCCCTAGCTAGCAAGGATACAGCTACAGGTAATTGAAAAGCTAAACCAAATGCAAACATTAACTTTAAAACTAATGATAAGTATTCATTAACTTTTGCCTCAAGCTCAATTGCTAAACCAGTCTCTAAGCCAGTTGTTTGAAACCCTAAAAAAAATTTCCATGCCAAGGGAAAAATAAAATAATATACTAAAGAGGCACCTAGAGCAAAAAGAACAGGAGTTGCAATTAGAAATGGATAAAAAGCTTTTTTTTCATTTTTATACAATCCTGGGGCTGCAAATTTATATATTTGACTCGCAATAACAGGAAAAGCAATAAATAATGCTGAATAAAAAGAAACTTTTAAATAAGTAAAGAAAGCTTCAGTTAAACCGGTATATATCATTCTAGGATTTTCATAACCCATATCTTGATATGTAACTTTTAAAGGCTTAACTAAAAACCCATATATATAGTCAGCAAAAAAATAACAAACTAAAAAAGCTATAAAAAATGCTATTACAGCCCACTTTAGTCGATCTCTCAACTCAATTAAATGTGAAACTAAAGGAGCTTTAGAATTTTCTACATTATTATTATCTAAATTATTATCTGTCATTATTTTTCATAGAATTACTAGGTTGTTGAAGTAGGTTTTTCTTTTTTTAAATTATCTTTATTATCTATTTCTTTTTCATCTTTAATTACGTCAACTACTTCATTTTTTTTATTAAGCGGTATCGGCCAACTTGAGCTTGGTTTGTCATTTTTCTCTTTATCTATCACATCTACACCACGCATCATTTCAGTTAATTCTCCTTCTGAATCTATAGTATCGGTCATTCCTTTTGTAAAATCTGATTTCGCAGATTGTATTTGTTTTTTTACTTCATCTAATTCAGAATCTCTAACAGCTTCTTCTACTGTATTTTGGAATTCTCGAGATAAAGATTTAAGTTTACCTAACCAAACTCCTACTGTTCTAAGTGCTTTAGGAATATCTTTCGGTCCTACTACAAATAGAGCAATAACTGTTATAACTAAAATTTCAGTCCAGCCTATATCAAGCATATTAACATCCTTTACTAGGTAGATTTATCTTAGCTTGATTTAGAGCCTTTAGTGTCGTCTGCTTCTTTTTTTACAGAGGAAACAACATCGTCCTTAACTACTTCCTCGTTATTTTCTTCTTCTTTCATGCCAGATTTGAAGCTTTTAATTCCTTTTGCAACATCTCCCATTACACGTGGAATTTTTCCTGCACCAAAAAGAATTAGTACAATTGCTAAAATTAAAACAATTTGCCAGATTCCTATACTCATAAACTTACCTCCATTTATTCTTATTTAAAAATCGTTTATAATAATTAACTAAATAATAAACTTATAACCATTAATGTATATACTTTATTTATTTATTAGGAAACACAAAAGCCCAATCTTTGTTAAATAATAACTTATTATTCTTATAAATATTTTTAAAAATATTTGAATATACTAAAAACATAAAATTATTATCTTTATTATTTTCATCTACTATTTCAACTTCTGTTAATAGACCTATATATTTAAAACTTATAATTTTAATATTAATAGCCTCTTTATTATTAGAAGCAATAGAAAATGCATCTGGTCTTATAAGAACTTTATAAGAGCCTTGGCTGTTTTTATTTACAATATTTATTGACCCAAATGGTGTTTTAATTAATCCATCTATTGCTTTGCTTAAATATGAAGTAGTTGGCCCCATCAAACTCACAGAAAAAGAATGTTTAGCCTCACTATAAAGCTCTGAAGGTGTGCCTTGATCAATTATTTTTCCATCAAGCATAACTATAATTCTATCAGCAAGCTTCATTGCTTCCTGTGGATCATGAGTTACCATAATAGTGGGAGTTTTACTTTCTTTAAGAATACTTATTATATCATATGCAATGTCATATTTAGACCAAACATCTAACGACGCAAAAGGCTCATCCAGCAGCATAATATTTGGATTATTTGCTAATGCTCTTGCTAAAGCAACCCTCTGCTGTTCTCCTCCAGACATAGTAGCTCCATACCTATCTAGAAAACCATCTAAACCAACTTTCTTAAGCAAATTTTCAATAATTTTTTCATTATCAGAATTCTTTTTAGTAAGTGAAAAACCAATATTATTTTTTACAGATAAGTGAGGAAAAAGAGCAATATCTTGAAAGAGCATGCCAATAAATCTTTTTTCTGTAGGCACATAGCTCTTTCCAAAAACATAGTCTTTACCAATTTTTATTTGTCCACCTGTAGGTTCTTCAAAGCCAGCAATAAGTCTTAACAAAGTAGTTTTTCCACATCCGCTTGGACCTAATACACAAACAACTTCTCCTGGAAAAACATCTAAATTAATATTTTTTATAGATTTTCCATTTTTATAACAATGACTTAAATTAGTTATTTTTAATGTTTTATTAATTTCCATATGCATTTATATTACTAATTACTATTCTTGTCTAATTACCTTTGTTAAAAAATATAAAGGTATCAAACATAAAAATATTATTGTAAGAAGTGGAATAGAGGCGTCATACAACCTTTCATCAATGGCTAGTTCATGAGCTTTAATTGCTAAAGTAGATAAACCAAAAGGACGTAAGATCATAGTAGCAGGTAATTCTTTTAAGACATCTACAAAAACGATCAATAATCCTAAAGAAATGCCACCCCAACCAATTTTAATATGAATACTAGTAAGAATTTTTCTATTTGATTTTCCCAGAATTCTAGCTGCATAATCTATAGATTTTGATATTTTAATAAAAGAATTTTCTACAGCTTGCATAGATAACGCTAGAAACCTAACTAAATATGCAAATAATAATCCAAACCACGTTCCTGTGATAATTAAACCAGTTGAATAATTAAAATATTTTAGACTTATATTGTTAATGGTATTATCTAACCATACTAATGGTATTAATACTCCTATTGCTGCTACAGCTCCAGGTATAGAATAACCCAAACTTGCTATTCTTGCAAAGGGGTTAACTAATTTGGGATTTGTTCTCATTCCAAAAACAATGATTAAGGCAAATAGAGCACATAATAAGGAAGCAAAAAAAGCAATTCCGAAAGAAGAAATAGCTACATTTATAAATTCTAAAGTATAAATTATATCAATACTTTCAATAGACCAAGAAATTAATGTTATTAAAGGAATTATAAACCCAATAATAACAGGAATTATACATATAAATAAAGCCAAAATAGCAGTGAAACCATGTAGCTTTTTTAATTGTAAAACTCTATTACTTCTAACTTCATTATTATATTGTGCTTTACCTCTGAGTTTTCTTTCAATTATAATTATTATGGCCACTGTAAATAATAAAATTGCAGATAATTTTCCTGCTGAAGTTATGTCTCCTAAATTAAACCATGCTTTGTAAATACCTTTAGTAAAAGTATTAATTCCTAAATAATCAGAAACTCCATAATCAGCCAAAGTTTCCATAATGACCAAAGTTACTCCTCCGGCTAATGCAGGCCTAGATAATGGAAGACAAATCTTTCTTATAATCTGTAATAAATTTAACCCTGAAATCTTTGCAATTTCTATATATGCACTAGATTGTGAAATGAATGCTTGCCTCATTAATAAATATACATATGGATATAAACTAAATATAAAGACAAATACTGCTCCATAAATTGAATAAAAATTTATAGATTTAATATTAGAATTAAAAATTAATCCTAAGTTATTTGTTATAAATCCTCCATAACCTAATAAATCAGCATAACAATATGCAACTGCATAAGACGGTATAGCTAGAGGCATAAATAAAAGCCACTCTAAATACTTTTTAAAAGGAAAGTCGTACATGGCAACCAACCACGCAGTTATACTTCCAATTATAATACTTCCTCCTCCTACAAATATCATTAAATATAATGAATTAGAAATATAAGAGTTTAATACATTGTCTCGCAGATGAATCCATGTTTCATCACCAGGTATTAAAAAAAAAAAGATTATTGTAGAAATAGGAATGATAACAGTTAAGCACAACAGAACTGAAAATAAACCCCATCCATGTTTTAAATAATTAATCATTTATTAATAATATATTATATAATAATAATATACATAGATAAATTTATTATTGCCAACCTACTCTATCCGCTAACTTAATAGCTCTCTTAGATAAACGACCATATTCAGAAGTATCTATATCATCCTCTTTAAAATTTCCTAAATATTTAAGTAATTTTGGTATTTCAATATTTTTTACAACTGGATATTCAAAATTATTAAAAGAATAAATTTTTTGTGCTTTATCACTTAATAAAAAATTAATTAATTGTTTACCATTTTTATGGTTGGGTGCATTTTGTAACAAGCCTGCTCCGCTAATATTTATGTGAACACCCATTTCCTTATCGCGTGGAAAGTATATACCTAGATTATTAAATATTTTCTTTTTATCAGAATTTAGCATTTGAATAATATAATATGAATTGACAATCGCAATATCTCCTTCTCCAGCTGCTATTGCTTTAATTTGATCTCTATCTCCTCCAGCTGGAGACCTTGCAAAATTGTTAACTAGTTTTTCAGCCCATTCCTCAGCAACTTCTTCTCCATATTTTGCTATCATATGTGCTATCAATGATTGGTTATAAATATTACTTGAAGAGCGTATAAGTATTCTATTTTTAAACCTTGGATCAGATAAATATTTATACCCTCTAAGCTCATTTTGATCTACTCTATCTAATGAATAAACAATTATTCTTGCTCTTAAGCTTAAACCAAACCATTTATTCTCTGGATCTCTATATCTACTATCTATTCTACTTATTAAGTAATCTGAATTTATTTTCTGAAACAAACCTTGTTTAGAAGCTTTCCATAAATTACCAGCATCAGTGGTTAATAATACATCTGCTGGAGAGTTTTTACCTTCTCTAACAATTCTTTCATAAAGTTGTGCAGCTTTAGCAGTTACTAAATTAACTTTTATACCTGTTTCTTTTTCAAAAATATTAATTAAAGGTTTAATTAAATGCTCTTTCCTAGCTGAATATAAATTTACTTCATCACTCCATGCCTTAGTAAAGAAAAATAAAGATAAGATAACAACAAACAAAATATTTAATTTTTTCATATAACCTCTTCTATATAATTAATATGTAATATTTTAACCATTAATGAGAATGATAGTTATTCTCATCTATACCATAAGATTAATAATAAATAAAATAAAGTAGAAAATAAATACCTAACTACAAACTAAATTTCGCTAATATTATCTCTATTAAGAACTGACGGACCAATATTTCTTGATAGTAGCCCTGATGCCTTTAGTTCTGATACACCTGGCAAATCTTTGATGGATTCTAATCCAAAATGATCAAGAAAATTTCTAGTTGTGCGCCATGTAGATGGCCTCCCAGGAACATCTTTATGTCCTCTTGGTTCTACCCAATTAGATTCAAATAAAATATCTAATGAACCTTGGCTAACACTAACCCCTCTTATATCCTCTACCTCCGCTCTAGTAATTGGCTGATGATACGCAATTATTGATAAAATTTCTAAAGCTGCTTTTGATAACTTTTTATAAATAGTTTTTTCTACTATAAGATGGTTAGCCATTTCACTAGATGTACGAAAAGCTAAAGTATCTCCAATTTTTTCAATTCTAAAACCACCATCCTTATACTTATTTAACAAAAATTCTACAATATAACTCATATCAGCATTAGCTGGTAAACGATGTAAAAGCTGCTTAATACTAACAGGTTTCTCACTAGAGAAAATTATAGCCTCTGCAATCTTAATGCATAATTCTTTATCCATTATCTTACTCTCTTACCTTTGCTCTAATAAAGATATCTCCAAATGGATTTAACTGCCTAATTTCAAGCTCTCCTTTTTTTGCTAATTCTAATGTAGCAGAAAATGTTGCTGCTAAAACAGAACTATTAAAGACCTTGTCATCATTAGATAAATCTTCTGGCAAAAATAAAGATAGTTGCTCCCACTCTTTATTATTACTTAATATTTTATTTAATCTTTTTAATGCCGACTCAATTGATTCCAATTGTTTTACTGGTGGACTATAATCTAGTAAATTTTTTCCTCTAATAGTATTAGTGTATGCAAATAGCAAATCATTTAATGATGTATTATCAATTTTTTTTACAATACATTCTTCTTTTGAAATACTACCTCTAGGAAACCTAACTTGATATAGCAAATCTAAATTAAATAATGTTTTAGAAGCAATTCTCATAGACTGAAGTCTATTAAGTTGCAATTTTAAAGCCTCAGAAAGCTCTTCTCCGGTCATTTCCTCTATAACTTCTTCTGGTAATAAAATCTTAGACTTTAAGAATGCTAGCCAAGCTGCCATTACAAGATATTCTGCGGCTATCTCCAAATTTAATTTTTTAGCATTTACAATATAACCTAAATATTGATTAGCCAGCTCTAATATTGATATATTTATTAAATCTACTTTTTGTTTCCTAGCCAAATCTAATAAAAGGTCTATTGCTCCCTCATATCCACTAATATTTAATAAAAAAGGATTATCTTTACCCTCATTATCAATAACAGGTTTTATATCTATTTTATTAGCTTTAAAAATATGCTGAACTTCTTCCATATGCACCCAGGTGAAAAATATGTTTACCTATTTTTAGCACAAGATATACTTATATACTAGTAATAACTACTATATATAGAAATAATCATTAATAATAATCAGAATTAATTTTTAAAACATCATAAAAAATTTTATTAATTTTTTCTTTATATATTTCTTTATTAATTGTTTTAAAGCTATTCTCAATAGTACCTAAGTGTACTTTCCATTGATTGGATAAATTATTATTTAATAAAGGCGTATGTATTAAAACCTGCTCAGCATCTATTATATTACCAGAACAATGTAATACAATATCAAAATTAGCTTTAATTATAGAGTCGACTTTATACTTTATTGAACCAGATAACGCCAACATATCTATATCATCTGATATTAATATACCCTCATATTTGATAACATTCCTTATATAATTATAAGCTTTTTTTGATTGTGTTATAGGGAAATTCTTATCTATATTTGAAAAGAGAATATGAGCTGTCATAGCAATTGGCATTTTAGATAAAGCTTTAAATGGTATAAAGTCAGAGTTTTCCAAAGACTTTATGCTATCAGTTATTTTAGGCAACTCTTTATGGCTATCAACTATAGCTTTTCCATGTCCTGGTATATGTTTAATAACTGGCAAAATGCCTGCATCTATCATCCCCTTACATGCGGAATCTCCAAGAGAAGTTACTATATTAGGATTTGCAGAAAATGATCTATCACCTATTATTGAGTGCATTATTTTACTTTTAACATCTAAGCACGGTGCACAATTGACACTTATTCCTAACTCTTTAAGTTCAATTCCTAACAATACATAATTCAGATATACTGCCCTCTTTGCTTTCCTTAAAGAGATATTAGCTATATCTCCAAATATTTTAGCTGACGGATATTTTGTCCAAATTGGCCTTTTAAGTCTTTGAACTCTTCCACCTTCTTGATCAATTAATATAGGACACTTCCAACCTAAACTATCTCTAATATTAATTATTAGTTTTTTTACTTGCTTCTTGTTTTTAATATTACGGCTAAATAATATAATTCCTAGAGGAGAATATTTTTTTAAAATAAAAACTTCTTCATCACTTAAGCTCAACCCTTGAATACCAATTATTGCTCGCTTAGATTTTTTCATAAATTGATTACTTATCTTTAACTATTAAACATTCATTATCTTTGACTTTAATATCTAAACATAATTTATATATGACTTTAACATTATTAAAAGGTCCTACTCTTACCCTATAATAAGTTCCTCTATCTTTAATTTTAGCTGTAGATATCTTAAAATTTAATTTATTAAGTATTACGTTAGAAGATTCTTTATAAGAAATAACTAATTTTTTCGCTTTTTCTATATTTTTATAGGATGCTAGTTGCAAATAAAAATTAGTAATAATAGTATCTTCTATTTTTGTATTTTTTTGCTCTATTACAGGTACTTTTGAATTTACTATAACTTCTTTTTTATCCTCTAAACTCTCTTTAGGAAGTATTTTTTCTCTAATAACATTATATATAGCAAGGTCCTCTCCTATAAAGTTAAAACCTTCTTTATTATCAGGTATACTTTTATATTGTATATTATCTGCTTTAATATGAACTATTTCAGTTTTACTAAAAAAGCTTGGCTTAAATACATTGTAAGTAAAATAAGCTCCCAAAATCAAAATTATTAAAAATAATAAATTTTTAAACATTGTTTTTTCTCTGTTCTATAGATAAATCTTCAACTGATTTAACTCCAATTATGGATAGACCTGAAAATAGAATTATTTTAACAACTTTAGCTAATGAAAGTCGAGCCAAAGTAAGATTAATATCTCCTTCTACAAAATATCTTAGCTCTGATTTAGTATTTCCTAAAGACCATGAATAGTGAAATGCACTTGCCAAATCATTTAAGTAAAAAGTAATTCTATGTGGTTCATTAGCAATTGCTGCTAATTCTACTTGTCTAGGCCATTTTGAAATAATCTTAATAAGACTTAATTCAGATGGCTCCTTCAATAAACTAAAATTAATATTTTTCAAATCACTATTTAAATCTATTCCTATATTAATAGCCTTTTTATATAGAGAATTAATTCTTATATTCGCATATTGAACGTAATATACAGGATTATCTTTTGACTGCTCTTTAACCTTTAACATGTCAAAATCTAATGGAGCATCATTTTTTCTAGTAAGCATTATAAACCTTAAAACATCTGCACCCACAGAATTAACTACACTTTTCATAGTTATAAAATTACCAGCTCTTTTTGACATTTTAACTGGCTTACCATTATCACTTAAGTTTACTAGTTGGCATAATTTCACATTAAACTTTATACTTGATTCTGAGATTGATTTAACAATGCCTTCAATTCTTTTAACATATCCACCATGATCAGCACCCCATATATTAATTATAGAAGTAAATTTTCGTAAATATTTTTCATAGTGATATGCAGCATCAGCAGCAAAGTAAGTCCAGGAATTATCTGACTTTTTGAGAGGTCTATCTGTATCATCCCCATGTAAAGTAGATTTAAATAGTAATTGAGGTCTACTTTCCCAATCTTCCTTTTTCAACCCCTTAGGAGCTTCCAATACTCCTTCATATATCATATTGTTTTTATCTAAAATATTAACTACTTTATCTATATAGCCATTCAATTTTAAAGAATTTTCAGAAGTAAAAACATCGTGACTAATGTTTATAGAAAGCAAATCTTTTTTTATTAAATTCATCATACAATCAATACTAATTTTTTTAAAGATTTCTATCCACTCACTGTCTTCTGCCCCTATAAACCTGTCTCCATATTTATTTATTATAATTTGTGCAACTGGAATTAAATATTCGCCAGGATACATATCATCAGTAAAAAGTATTTTATCCTTATTTAATAATTCTAGATATCTAAAATAAACAGACCTTGCTAAATTAATAATTTGCTGGCCGGAATCAT
>ERZ651776.527-NODE-527-length-52949-cov-8.389185_pt1 | contig 52949 bp, 51 predicted proteins | sample MGYA00514761_ERZ651776 | MGnify/ENA metagenome assembly ERZ651776
CGCACTTAAAAACAATTGTGGGTTGGACTCAATAACCATATCCCAATCATCGCTTTTAATATCTTTAAAATACAATTGGAATGCTTTTCCACCCAATACAACATAAGAATATTGGTTATTTCTTAGAAAATTAGGAACAATTTTTGTTGTAATTAACATAAAGGTGTTCATATATATAATAATAAATAATAAAATATATTGGATACCTTCAATGCTATTATCTTGTTCTAGTTCCACTTCTTTTTGATGACGTGTTTCTCTTAATTGATGATTTCTTAGTTCCACTTCTTCTTAATGATTTCTTAATTGATGATTTCCGTTTTCCAGTTATACTATATATTTTTTCTTTATAGTTTAAAGTTTTCACAAATTGTGTATCGTTGATTATAGATTTTAATTCCTTTATACTAGTTATAAACTGCATAGACTTTTTATCGTTTGTTTTTAATTTTAATATTTTATTAATATTGGTAGTTAGATTTTTAACTACTTTTTCTGGTTTCATTTTAATATTTTTAGTTAGATTATTAACTACTGTTTCTTGAGTGGTTTTAATAGTATTATTGTTGGATGTATGTTTTTTTTTATAAACCGTACTAAGGCTAGTTCCACCGTTTTGTCCGAAAAAATTCATTATAGCTACAATGCGTTGAAATATAGCGATAATTGGTTGTGCTGCTACAGCACCAATAACAATAACGTTTGGATCAATAAGTAATTGTATATAGATAACAGCCGCTAATGTTAAACCTCCTTGATAACCAAGTCCATACAAAAATCTTAAAAACTCAATAAAATTTCTTATTATATTTCTTGCTGATTGCCCAGCTATACCTAATATGGTAAATATAATACCCATAATCAAGTCAACGCCATTTTGATATAGTTGTAATCGTTCTTCTTCTTCTTGTTGTATTTGTCTATTTCGAAACCGTTCTTGCATTTCTGGACGTGCTGCTAATCGTTGATGTTCTTCTATAATTGCTTGCCATTGGGCTTGGCCTCGGCCTCGTGCTTGGTCTCGTGCTCGGTCTCGGTCTCGGTCTCGGTCTCGGTCTCGGCCTCGCACACACGCTTCAGACATATCACAAAACTCATTATCAAAAGATAATGCTTTGTTAGTGAATGGGTCTTTCCATGTTTCCATTAATGATAAATTGGCCTTGGTAATACACTGTCCACTTGGTAATACAATAAGTTCGCTAGGGGAGTAATCTTTGAGATCTTCGTAACTGATAATTTCAATATCATCAGCATTTCTACAATCATCATATTTTGTTATATTACACGGACAACTATCAGGATTATTTTTCGGATGTCTATAATTAGTAGTCATATATTATATTTTTATATAATAAATGGAGCACAAGATGATTTCATTGTAAATCCTCTTGGATTTTTACATTTACTTGGTTGGAAACGTCTAGGTAATTTGAATATTTTTTTATCTTTATTCCGAATACATGACTTATATTTTTTCATGGTTTTATTTGTTATTTTACTACATTTAATAGTACTTCCACCTTTTTTAATTTCTTTTACATCGTACTCATCTAACACGTGTTTATCTATTTTATATGCATTGCCGCGAGTCAACACACTTGCTAAACGCGCATATCCCCAACTCCAAGGGTTCTGGTTTGGACGCGACCCCGAACTATAATATGCGCCCATTCCCTTATTAACAATTTTCTCGAGTGCTTTTATGGGAACATTAGTTGCTTTTGAAACCGCTTTAAGGTCTGTAATTTTTACTTTATATTTCTTTTCGAATTTCTTAATATGTGGCGAAGTCAAAGAAACAAATGAAGGCATTTTCTTTCGTGTGTAATAGATACCTTTTTTGTATAAATCGCGCGATTTTTTGAGTTCTTTCAATTGTTTCGGTTTCTCTTTCTTGGTTAATTTAGTATAATATTTCGATGGAAGTCTTTTTTCCAATGTTTTCATTAAATAATAAAAATAAAAATATAAATAATCATAAAAATAATTCATTCATAATATAAAATTAATAACACGATTCCCTTTATGTTTAACATAGTCAGCTATTAATTTAGAATAACCTCCACCAGATTGTCCAAAATATTTACTATTACACATATATAAAAAATCAGTATCAGGGTTTTTTGAATTTAATTCTGTAAATATTATATTATTATTTCTAAGAATTTGTTTAACATTTTTCAAATATAGTTTATTAATTTTAGTACTTTCAATATTATCCGGTTGATGATTACCATAAACCAAAATTACATTTTTATTTTTCATATGTTTAATATTTTTTTTAATATTTTCTATTTTAGTGGCGTAGCTCGTGTTATTCAAAATTCTATAATTATATACAAATTTACCATTATTATAATCCTTTATACTATCGCCAATTCTTAAATGAAGTATAAAATCAGTATCATTCGGTAAATTTTCCTTCTTTATATGTTTAGATTTATCATCTATTAAACGATATAACAATTTCAAATTAGTTTTTTGTGTTGGATTTAATTTTAAATATAAATCACCTATACTTCCTGGATATTTATTTTTAATTGAATTTATATAATTATCGGGTGAATCGTAATATTTAACAATATCTCCTAATCTATATCCTTTCCATTTAATATTATTGTTAATAAAATATTCTGTATTATCAATTACTAATAATAATAATAAAATCACAACTAAAAATATTAAACTTATTTTGTTTATCATTAAATAATAAAAATAAAAATATAAATAATCTTTGTTTATTTTATAATGCCTGTAAAAAAACTTTCTAAAAAACTTCCTAAAAAACTTCCTAAAAATCTTCCTCAAAAGAAAAAAAATAGAACACGTAAACAAAAAGGTGGTAATAATGCGGTTAGCAGGATTAAGGAATATCATAAAAACCAGGCGGAACAATTTGCGACGAAGAAGGCTCAATGGGCAGAAAATCTAAAGAAGAATGACAAATATACGAAGAAGATGAAGTATTGGATAAAAAAAAAAGAGGAGTGTTATGATGAAGTATTGGATAAAAACCAAGAATACTATAGCGAACTCTCAGCTACGCCCCTTTATAATTACCGATTCGACCCTTCTTCCGACCAATACAAAAAATATTATGGATTATTTGGAAAGTGTAAATATTTCGATACCTATATATATAAAATTAAAAATTATGAATACAAAATAAAAGCCAACCTCCCAGAACGTAAATATATTAGAAAAACTGATGTGAATAAAATATATAATGATTTAAATAATAAACCAGACGATAATAAACCATTATTAACCGGCTTTTTTAAACTATATAATGAATTATTAGAAAATAATAATAATAAAACAATTTTTGATGATAAAGAAATTGATAAACTGAAGGAAAAAATTGCGGAAGTGATAGTGGCATTAAGAATCATCCGCAATGGGGGTGGGACGGACGCGGTAATAAACGAAATAAAAAAAATAAATTTGTATAATGCTAACAAACTGAATAAAAAAGATTTTATAATATATTTACTAAAATTAGCTAAAAATTTACTGGCTAAGTGATTCTATATAATGCCAGTTAAAAAACTTTCTAGATAAAAATAATTAATTACCAAATATAACATTTAGTCTATTCATAATTTGTTTTTCGGTTAGGTTAGTATTTTCTTTTAACATACTAATAATCTTTTCAATACCATTAAAACCTGGGTGGGTAATTGGTTTATAAGTAAACTCAATTATATCAGTATTTTTAAATATTTCTAATGATTTATTATAATTATCAATATAATTATCTGGTATTTTATATTTATCTTTAGTATTTTCTAATATATTTGGAACATTGGTGTATTGTTTTATTAATTTAATAGCATTTTTGGGTCCTAAACTAGGTATCCGATCACAGTAATCGCATCCACATAATATACAGAAATCTATCCATTGTTCGGAAGTTAGTTCAAGTGTATTAAGAATGGCATCCAAATCATAATAAAGAACTTTATTGGAAGTTATAAAGAAATTGCGAAAGACCTTGCGAGAACCACTAGTTAAAAGGTCCATATCATCCGACATAACAATATCCGCATATCCGTGTTTATACATTTGTCCACATACCAAATCGGCTTCTCCCGATGCTTGAATATATTGGACATTAATAGTATCTAACATTTCTTTCAATTTGTCATTATGTTCCCTGGTTACAAAAATAAGCTTCTTTTTCATTTTAATAAGTTCAAAAAATATTTTTTTCTTTTCACTTGGGTCTTCTAGGGAGTCATACTTAGTTTGCATTTCAGTAATAGCATTCTTCGTTTCTAATTTCTTTTCCTTCCTTTGAATTAATATATTATTCTTTTCGGGTGGTGGAGCACCATCAAAAATGTAAATTGGTGTTAGACCATTAACCCTTAATCGAAATATTTGTTGGAAGAATCCTTCGAGATAACGGTCATTTTTATAAAGAAATTTATAGAAATAAATGGAAGTGTCAATAGCTACTTTTTTACCATTGAAATCGCCAATAGATACTTCTTTGATACAATCAGGTGTCGTTTCACGTAGAAAAGGGTTGAGATCTTTTATACCCATATTAGGTTATATATATTGTAAGTATTTATTCTTTGTGTGATTGTATTCAATTATATTCAAATTTAATAATAACACATTTTTAAAGAACCTTGATCTTCGCTGATATGTTGCTTGAGCCTATAATTGATTCTTCGTTTTAGACTAGGATTAACTAATAATTCGGGATCATCTAATATGAATTTAATTGGCATATTCATATATTTCTTATAGTTGTCCAATATAAATAGTTTAAAAATATAATATGCGGCTACGTGAGTATCTTCTTTTAATTTAAATTGTTTCTTTTTGGGTTCTATGTATTCATTAATATTTTTATAATTATAATATTTTAGTATTTTTGCGACTTGTTTTATGCCGTGACTTATTTCATTTTTCATCATTTTTTGAAATGTATCCTTATTGAATGAATAATTGTTCCTTTCTAAAATTATACAAATAGAATTATAAACACACGCAGTAAACTCAACATAGGCTTCATTTAATTCTAGTGAGCCCTTGACACTATCTACTTTATCTTCTATTTTAGTATTCCTATATTCTTTGTCGTCCATATTAAAAGCGTGTAATAATTCGTGTATTAAAACTTTCAGACATTCTTCTTCGCGAAATATAGCAATAGTTTGATTATTACCATTATAATATATTGTCGAAACACCAGAGTTGACTTCATTTATTCCAAGAGGTTCTTTTGATTTAAAATCTATCGTCTTCTTGTGTTTTGATAAAAACATAACTATATCTAACTTATTATTGAATTCTTTGGGTTTTAATAACATAATTCTAAATATCACCTTTTTTATAAAATCATCATTGGGGGTTTCGCAAGAATGAATACTCAAAGTAATAGTATCTGTAATATAATAATTAAATTTTTGTATTGGTTTTTCTTCATATTCAAATAAAATATCTATTGGTGTAAACCTACTATATATTGGATTGTTTTTATATTCTGGTATTTTATCTAAATATTCATAGACCTCGCCATTATCACTTGAATTTATTTTTTTCTTAAACTTATTCAGTGATATATTTGGGTCTATATATTTTTTAAATAATTCATATATTTTCGCCATTTACTATCTATTTAGATATTTTACCACGTAATTTTACACCAAGTACTCTTTCTAATTTACCAAGTAACTGATTATTAGGAATTGCCTTACCATTTTCATAGTCTTGAATAACACTTGCTTGGACCGCCAAGGCTTGTGCTAATTGTTTTTGGTTCATCTTTTTAGTATTACGGCCTTGAATAATAAGTCGCGAAATGTCTTGTGAAACTGTTTTATGTTTAAGTTCTTCGGTTTCTTGATCGATTTTTGCTTGTTTAAGTGCTTCATCCGAAATATGAGTTTTGTTCTCTTTTTTTTGTTGTTGTTTAGCGATTTTTGGGTTTCGCAATACAACAGTATCATCACATCGGTTACTATCGAAATTCATACTATAATTGAAATAAATAAAATATTTTTAAATATTAATATGATAAAATTACTTATATCTACTTTAGTAATTGTTTTATTTTTTTCCCATTTTATTCATTTACATAATGAAAAAATGTCTCAAAAGAAAAAAATAGAGAAACTTTTAATTGAACTAATGATTATGATTTCCACTGTTTTTGTATTTAATAAATATACACACGAAAATCTATTGTTGGCATTAATAACAATCGTATTAGTGTCCTACTTAATTAATAATGACTCCTACAAATTATTCCAGTCTTTGTCTAAAGAACATTTCCAACTATTAAATACTATGGTTCACCCCGATAATTCCCCCAAATTCTACGAATTCGACAATTTATATCCAAAAAAAACTAAAACTAAAGACCCGGATTTTATTGTAGTTGAACCCGAAAAACCCATGAATCATTTTATTGAAATGAGCGATGAACTATTATTAGAGAATGAATACAATATTAAAATACCCAAAACAACTACAATGGCTCCTACTGTGGCACCTACAGTGGCACCTACAATGGCACCTACAGTGGCTCCTACAGTGGCACCTACAGTGGCTCCCCTAGAAATCGCCATTCAATCAATCATTCCTAAAGAAAATAAAGAAATATTTAATGACTATACTTGGTATGATAAACTCGTTATTAGAATAAAAAATATATTATTTTAATTTAATTTATCATAAAACATAATAATAAGTACTATTACTAGGTTAAATGTTCCACAACCAAAATATCGTGCTACTCTCATAAATTTTTTAGATTCCTTTTTATTTTTAGGTTTTAACTTGTTAGGAATGATTAGTTTTAAATAATCTAAAGATGGCGATGATTCTTTTTTATTGTAATAGTATTCTTGATAATACATATGTATTCCTAGTAAATAACCAAATATACCAATTACTGGTAATATTTTAAGGAATATTTTGGGTTTCAATAATAATAAACTTACTGAAAATAACAACATTTTTGATACGTCACTAATGTGGTCATAATAATCTCCGAATTTAGAAACCATATTGTATTTTCTTGCCATATATCCATCTACACAATCTAAAATATAAGCTACCCCAAAGTAAATACTTGCTTCAAAATATTTATGGCTCCATAAATTAATTAATCCCAAGATTGATAATATATTACCAAAGGTTGTAATCATATTTGGTGTTAATTTTGCTTTATATAAATAAGGTGTGACTTCTTCGACCAATATATATATCATATTATCAAATGGGTTCTCGTATTTCAAAGGCAGTTTCTTCATATATATGATATAATCATATATAAATAATAGCTTAGCTTCTTGATATAATCATATTTCGTTTATATTAAATAAAATAAATCACTAGTATTTACAATACTATTATGTTATTTCACAATAAAATATTCGAAACAAATGCTGAAAATATAGAAAGTATTACCTATGAAAAAAAAGACAATGTAGGCGAAATCAATATTGAAAATGTTAAAATCGTCATAGAGGGTAATTATAAGTTTCCGAAACCATTCGAAATAATTGAATGTTTATTTCCAAAAATAAAAACAATTTCAATAAAGTTTTATAAAAGTTATATTTGGGGACATTATGTTTTGAAAATAGAGAACGACCATGAAGTTCATTTAAATAACGGTTCCTCTATAACTATTTATAAAAATAATGAAATAGTATTTGAAAAGAAAATTGTCTAAATAAATACATATAGTCAAAATTATGCAGCCTTATTATTATGATGACGTTCTTGAAGCGGGAATTGACGAAGTTGCGCGGGGTTGTTTAGCTGGACCGGTTTATACTGCTGCTGTAGTTTGGCCCAAGGAAATTGAAGGCGAAGATACCATGATGATAACAAAAGATTCCAAGAAATATTCTAAACGACAGCGTTTAATTCTAAAGGATTATATAGAAGAACACGCCATTGATTTTTCGGTTCAAAGCGAAGATCAAGGTGTTATTGATAAAGTAAATATTTTGAACGCAACAATGAAATGTATGCATAATTCAATTAGAAATCTAAACGTCGAAGTAGATCATTTACTAGTTGACGGAGATAAATTTAAACCTTATCACACGGAACGTGGTGAGAATATTCCCCATACGTGTATTATAAGTGGCGACAACAAATATTTACCTATTGCGTGCGCAAGTATAATGGCTAAGGTTTATCATGATACATTTATCGAAAAATATTGCGACGAACATCCGGAATATGATATTTATGATTGGGCGAACAATATGTGTTATGGGACTAAAACTCACATAGATGCAATTAAAAAAAAGGGAACAACCCCATTTCATCGTAAGACATTTGGTTTATGTAAAAACTATTAAAGATTAAAATAATAATTTATATTATGGATGACCGAAAAGTAAAAATAATCCTATTGGGTGAGTACAGTTCTGGCAAAACATCATTAATAGTAAGAAAAAATGAAAATGTATTTAGCAATTCTTATATGTCTACAATAGGAGTTGATTTTTTCTCTTTTAAGACATTTATTAATGAAAACCCTATTATTGTACATGTATGGGACACAGCAGGCGAAGAAAAGTTCCGATTTATAATTACATCTTATTTCAATGGAGCTCACGGTGCTTTACTTGTGTTTGATATAACTAATCGAAATACATTTGATAGATTAGATTATTGGTTAGAACAATTAGAAAGAGGATCAAATGATTTTAAAGGAAAAATAGTTGTTGTGGGTGCAAAATCTGACTTGAAATCACGGCGAGAAGTTTCTTATGAAGAAGCAGAAGAATATTGTAAAACGAACAATTTACCCTATTTAGAATGTTCTGCCAAGGATAATATTAATGTAGATAATGCTTTCACTCTTCTTTTAGAAGAGATTGTAAGTTTTTCTAGGAACCAACCGCAACAAAATATTCAATCATTCACATTAGAAGATAAAGATTTTAAGAAGAAACCATCACCGTGTTGTATAATTCAATAAATTCATTACGAAATATTCTAGGTGAAATAGGTCTCTGTATGAATTTCCCATACTTATAAATATAGAATTAGTAATCCTAGTAAGTTCTTCTTTTTTAACAATACTAGATTTTTCCATAAAATATTCATATAAATACATTATTAATTCGTATTTATTAATATTACACGAAGTCAAATCATATAATTCCTTTCGGATATCATTAACTTTAGTAATATCATTTTTTTTGATTAATCCTATTATTTTCTTATAACGCAATTCCAATGGGTCGACCATATTGTAATTTTTGTTCTGTTTAATAAGTTGTAAAGTAGCAAATATCATATTTAGATTGTATTTATATTTCCTGATGAGTTTATTTAATTTTTCTGGATTCATCGTTATCTTTTCTTTTATACAAATCTTATTTATATATTCGTACAATTCTTCTTTTTGATGTATCATTGATACCCTTATAAAAAAAAAGAACCCAAACATTAACCTTGGTATATTAGAAATACTATTACACATAAATATGAATTTACATTGATTATAGGATTTTTCACATATATTTTTAATTACATTATACATATTTTTGTTTATAAATTGAATGTTCCTTAAAACGATTACCTTAAAACTATTAGTTATTACATTTAATGTCCTAGAAACATCCTTCAAAAATTCACATATTATATTATAGTCATAATCATAATTATCATTAAAATAAATCTCATAATGATATTTACTACACGTTATATCAATTGTTTTATGACTATTTCCTATTGTATATTCGAATTTCTTTTGTGTTTTATTATATACTTCTTTACCAAAAATCTTATTTAGTATCATTAATGCCAATGTATATTTACCACAACCCATACCACCATATATAAATAAATTATGGAATGAATCCACATTAGAAATAGTTTCTACTTTATTTAATATGTCTAAATTTAATTTAGAATCTTGAAATTGCTTTGGTCGATATTTTTCGAATAATAACATAGGGAATTCGCGGTTTAATTGTTTAGATTTTTTATTTTATAAATTTATATATAGTATTTAATAAATGGCAAAACCATATGAAGCACAAAAAGCACGATTTTCTAGTGTACAAAGTAATCATCATAAACTTCTTAATACATTAAAAACTGAAAAGTTTAACACTCTTCAACTCTTACAACTGGTTAAAATAAATGAAACACTCGATATATTAGAAGCGCAAATAATCGATTTTAATGAAAACAATTGTGATATAAATGAAAGCGAAATGGATATTATAAAAAAAACCAATCAAACTATAGATTTCTTAAAACCTATTGCCATATTACACCGTTTTCTACTCGATATAAACCATTAAATTACTTTTTTATTTTAAAGAAATCAGTTATTTCACGTGTTTTAGTACGCGCATTAGTTGCTTTTCGTAATGTTTCACCGAAAATTATTTTAGATACATCATCCATTTTCTCAGAATTAACTTTATCTATTGTTTTCTTTTCATCTTGTTTATATTTATTATAGAAGTATTTATAGCGTTCTTTATAGTAATCTTGACTCTTATTAAATCCTGGTAATGTTTCGACAATCAGCGAATATATTTGTCCCACCGGTTTCAATATTTGATTTGTAATGTAAAACGAATAATCCGGTTTCAATTTATTTTCTATAATATATTGTGGATGTTCAACACGTTCACCTTGTAATATCTTACCATCTTTGGGTATCTTTGTTTCTATATATACATAAGGAATACGGTCATTACTCTGTGGCTTGTTTCCAGGGTCTCTTTCACCCATTCTATCAGCCAATACTTTGTGGGCAATTTGTTCGGGATTGGCATAGAAGCCCCGCAAACTCTTGGTTATTGTCAGCATATTCAACTCGAACTTCCCATTTAACAATTGCCGCATATCTTCTTGTAATGTTTCGATGGATTTCTCAAGGTTCTTCTCTTTTAGAAGACAATCCATAACTCGCTTATACACATATTTAACTATTTTAGCATTATCACGTCTTTTGGTAACAATGCCCATACTAGTTTCTTTGTATTTATTGACATCGTGTTCATATTTATATCCAATATATCTTTTCTTTGAAAACAATATGAACGGATAAAACGTCTTTTCGTATTCAAGTCTATGGGGAGCTTTCAAGAATTGTTGAATATATTCTTCCGCTTGAACACCCATATCTATTGCTTGTTTTAATCCCTCTTTATCTTTCAATAGATTTCCGTCTGAATCAGCGGGATTGAAGTTAATAAATATACTATCCGTATTCTTAACTATAAGCTCAAAACCAGTATTAAAATTCCCTACTTCTGTTTCTATGTCATAAACGAAGTCTTTGGAGTATCCTATAAATTCGATCTTTTTTATTTCACAACATAGTTTTCTTTGAGGGTTACTTGAACAAGTTAATTTATATATATTTGGTTTATCATTTCTTGTATTTATAGAAACATTAAGACCTATTGATTTGAATAAATAATATAGCATACTGGTTCCCTGTTTGCCTTTATTTGAAAATGTTAGTTCAATAGTATTTTTATATCCATCTGCCATGAAATAACCGCTAATAAACGCAAATTTGATATCAAGTGTTCCATTAAGTATTTCTAACGGAACTATTTTTTCTTTCAAATTATTATAAAACATATTTCTGTAATTGATGACGTGTTCTTTTATAGTTCCTACTGGTACAATTTTATAAACACCCGAACTTTCTATTGTATCAAGTATTTTAAAATCTTGATTATAGATTTCACTACCGAGTGATTGAAGAATCATACATAAATTTATATCGTTATTGTTTAATGCCCATGTATACTTTGAACCATAAATTCCACAAGAACCATCACCAAAGAAGAAACCATATAAGAATGCCTTCTTTTCTTCGGGTGTTTTCGTTCCTATTTTATCATAAAAGTTTTTTATATCTTGTTTTTCTACTTTTCTTTTAATATTTAACGGGTAATTATGTAGTAATTGTTGACCAATTTTAATTTCAGTCGGTTTAACTATTTCGCCGCGATTATTTAATAAACTATGGTCCTCTGTAACATCAACAATTCCGTTATGTGTGGTTATTCTATAAAGTTTCTTTTGTGTTTTATGTTTAATAACTCTATTAATTGGTGACCATCCGGTACTAGTAAATACTTGATATTTGTTTATAGATGTTTTATCTTGAATTTTATGTGATCGATCATTATCCCAAGGCTTAAACAATTCATATGGTTCTTCTATTACAAATAAATCTTGTATATTTACAATTTCAATATTTTCAGTATTATTATTCTTTAAAATAATCGGTGTATCACCGATCACACTATCCCCATATACTATTTCAGCACCAGAAAACTTTTCAAGTGTCTTTTCTTGTGCAAGTTCAAGTAGACTTCGACCAACAGCGGTGGTTGAAGCAGCCACGTCTTTCATACAAATGGAACTTGTACTTGCTCCAATAGAACCATACACACTATTGGCTGTAATCTTATATGATAATTGCTGACCTTCTAATACACCCCATTTAAATTCATCGGTTTCCGTTTTCTGCTTTTTACGAGTATCCTTACGAGCCTTAAGCAACTTCCTCAATATGGATGGAATAATCGATTTTCCACCATCTGGAGGTTGAGCAAAACGACACGTTTTAACACCAGCTTTATATTTACCCTTATTTCTAATTTTCGGGTCTTTCCATTTATAGACATCGTGTGTAATATCTACATAATCATATCCTAACTCTTTTAAAAGTTTAGCGCCCTTTTCACCTAAATACTTTTCGTCAAGGCAAATGGAATCATGAGACAAATTTTCACTAATCATAGATGATGGATAAAGCGAACTATAATCCAACACAGTTACATATTTATCTAGATAAATTCCAGGATTCGGTTTCAATACAATAGCACCTTCATAACTATCGGACAAATTCGGTTTCTCATCATAGTCCAAACTATATTCAAATTTAGGGTTCTTAATTGTTTTAACTTCTTGAGCTGCTTGAATAACAGGAAGCAAGATTTTTTCTTTCCTACATTCTTTTGAAACTAAACTAAATACTTTAATACCTTGTCCTCTCAAGAAAATGAAACTCAAAGGAACACTACAAGTATTAGCCATAGCAATATTATTTGTAATGATTTGTAGTTTATTAATAAGATGGAGAACTAAAACGCAATCTTGAATACAATATGTAGCAATGATACACCGTCCTGCGGAATTTTCCTTTTGGAGTCGGAAAATATCATTTGGAGATACATCGTCTTTCGCTAAACACCATTTCACAATAGTGTCGCAATTTTCCAATTCTTCTTCTAACGTCAATACTTCTTCTTTATAATCAATATGAACTATTTTGAATTTTTTACCATTTTGGTATTTTTCACTATGTTTATCCAATAATGTAATATAGTTTCCTTTATTGAGAACTTTAGAGTTCTTTATTTTAAGTTCCTTTTTATTGATTTCAAGTATGGAATCATTCATAAATGTTTCGGCCACAAAATCCAATTTATAGGATTCCAAGTTATGATCCCTTTGAACGATTTTCAAAAGGTCCATATTAATACGACCAATAGTATCAATGTATTTCAACGTATTATCGCCAAGTGCTGAAGAACTCAATTTCTTTTCAAATAAATCGCATTGTTTATCTTTAATGCGTGAGATCATCGAAAAGTCGTCTTCAATATCCAATTCACGCGCACGTTCATACATATAACTATAATCGAAACCAAAGATATTATAGCCTGTAATGATATCTGGGTCTAAATCTACAATGAAATTCGCCCATTCCATCAATACTTCTTCTTCAGTTTCACACGAAACTACTGTAGTATTTTCAATAGGATCACACGTGCCTAATGTGACAATGTGTTTCAAGTAAGGTTCCATTTCACCAAACTTTTGAATTGCTGTCCCAATCTGAATGACTTTATCGCCTTCTAAATCAGGAAAGGTATTGCTAAATAAAGTATTGATACGTTTAATTTTTACGTCTTTATTTGTGCTAATTTCTGGAAATGAATCGTTGAAAACAGATGTTATTTGCGTACATAGCATATTAAGTTTATTTCTAAGCAAATCATTATTATAATCCACATTTTCAAAGAATGTGGTGGTTTCTTCTTTACTTAGATAATAGTAATCATTAAAATGTATCATATGTTTCTTAAAATATTCTTCGGATTCATTATTTTTATAGAATTTTTCCAATATATTCAACACAATACGAACATTGTTATCAATACACGTCTTTGTTGGTTTTTCATTAGACTTGGTATATATTTTATTCATCGAATAAGTGTCTTTTATATCAATGTTATCGCAAAAGGCATCATCAATAAGCCCCTCTAATCCCTTTCGACCTTCATCTACTTTAAATAAATAGTTTGAAATGATATCACTCGATAATATTTTATAATTCTCTGTTATTTTAAATAATTGTGTAGCTTTGGAGGCACATCTTTTAATAGTTTCCTTTTTAGGTTTAATACTATTCTTAGTGTATAATTTACTTATTTGTTTCTTATTTTGGAAGAAACCATCATAAATCATCGTGTTAAGTTCTTCGTTAAGTTCGTTTGAATTAAATGTCGTCATTTGTTTCGCATAATATTCCTCGGATATTTCTTGTGAAAGTTTCAAATAATCCTTTTTAGGTAAAGGAAAATCGCCGTGACTTGAATCACATTCAATATCATATGAAGCAATTAGAAACGGTGCCATTTCCAATTTGGGTGTCTTTGGTATTTTAACGTCTTTCCAATGAACATCAAAACTCAATTGTGTATTTGATTTAGCATTGTCGGAAACGCTATATTTATTCTTTTCTAGTCTTATCCACCCAGAAGGTTCAATATTATTAATATGGAAAAATCTCAATAATGGTGGTATATTACTTTCATAAACTTCATAGATTTGTGGTTTTCTTCCAGGGAAACTTAGTTTATTATTAAGAACCTTTTCTGTAGAACGCATAGCGTATGTATTTTTGAATAAAATACGAAGAAACAAGAAGATTTTATTGTTTGTAAATCCCCAGAATTTTTTCCTTTTAACAGTGTCGAAGTTTATAATATTTTTTCGTTGTAAAGGTGGCAATTTTGCTTTAATTGAATCTATAAGAATACTACAATCGGCGCTAGTAAAATTGTCCGGAATATTAACATATAAATGTGGTGGAAACCCATTAATATTAAGTAAAACGGAAGTTCCCTTTTTAGTATTACAATAAGCCTTAATGTTATATTCGAGATCTTTGGGATATTTTTTTTTGTCTTCAGCGGCAGCGGCTTCAGCGGCTTCAGCGTCGTCGGCTTCAGTGGCAGGTTCAATATTACTTGCATACCAATCAATAACTTGAAGTTCTAAACTTGTATTAGGTTTAATAATCTTCTTTGAAAGGCTACGTAGTTTGTCCATGATTAATTTATAATATGATATGTGTTTAGTTATATTATAAAAATCAATTTTTATGTTTTATTATATTAAAACATGAAAGATTTTGTATCATTCTTCCTTTTATTAATAGTTGTTACTATATTTTACATATATCTAGAATCTAAATCGGTTGATGTTCAATATGTAAAATCTACAGTTGATAGTCGCGAATATTTAGTAAGAAACTTACCAGATAAACAAGAAGCCGCCAATTTATTGGCCAATATTCATTTAACTATGTTGAAAGTGATTGATGTAGTAAATGACCCAATTAATCAAGAAAACTATACAACTCAAAATCTCGAAGATATTAAACGTCTTACTAAAAATTATAGAAATGGGAATATTTCGGAAAGTAATCCTGGTAATAAATATACTTCATATAGTATCAATAAAGGTGAGAAAATAGTATTTTGTATAAGAGCCAAAGATGGTTCAAACAAATTAGAACCCTTAAATACGATGTTATTTGTTGCAATTCACGAATTAGGACATTTAATGACTAAATCTATTGGACATAATACCGAGTTCTGGGATAATATGCGATTTCTTCTAAAAGAAGCAATCAGTGCTAATTTATATACTAAGGAAGATTATTTTAATAATCCTGTAGATTATTGTGGCACAGTTATTAACGATAGTCCTTTAAAATAACTTAAACTATTTAAAACTATAAAAATTAATGTTTTCATTATGAGCGATAAAATTTATTATAGTTATAATGATATACATAATTTATGTATAGAAATCAGTGAAAAAATTAAAGAAGAATTCAAACCAGATTTAATATTGGCTATTGGAGGTGGTGGTTTCATTCCAGCACGGATTATGCGAACTAAATTAAATATACCCATTTATGCTATTAGTGTAAAATCCTATGATGATGATAATAATAATAATACAATTAATGTATTACAATGGATAAATAAAGAACATATAGAAAACAAACGGGTATTAATTGTCGATGAAATAGATGATACTAGGAAAACTCTAGACTTTGTTACTAATAAAGTTAAAAATGAACTAAACCCAAGCACATTGGGAGTTGCCGTTATACATAATAAAAATAAACCTAAATATAGAGCCACTTTGAACTGCGATTACTACACAAGTGCTCAAGAAATAGAAGATATATGGGTAGTATATCCGTGGGAATAACCATGGAATTATTTTCTACTAAATTATTAATATGGATTGTCTTTTTGTTCCTAAAAAAAAGATTTATCGTGTGATAAATCAAACTAATAAGGAATCTTATTTATTTTTAGGTCATTATTCATATACAAAAGCTATATTGAATAAATATAATAACAATGAAAAAATATCATCCGAAGAACAAAAAATACTGATTGATGCGTATGGTAAGAATATTATGGACGAAATAAAAGTTAGTACCAAAGTTTTTCCGTTATTTATAAATGCTTATGATGATATATATACGATTAAAAAGAAACTTATTTATACGTGTTGCACCGAATCAAATGTAAATGATTTATATATATTTGCCAAGCGTAAATCTCTTAGTATTCAAGAACGCACCAACTACATTGTTCGGCAAAAAATGGATTTCAATAAATTCTACGAAACATTAGGATATAAATATATAAATGATATTGGCACTTTATATTTGAACCCCGATTTTAAAGAAAATACAACTTCATTAGAATATGATGATACATTTGTAGATGAAAATGGCAAATTATTGGGAACATATGGCTCAATAGGAAATACGATATATTATTACGATTTAAATGAAACATTAGAAATAAGCGACGAAAATCGTGCTATTTATTTTCCATACTTAAAACGCCAAAATGAAAATATCAATTATGATAATATTAAAAAATCTTTGAAAGACAAAATTGCCATCGAAAATTATTACGAAGAAAAATCCAATGAACTTAACGTTAAAAATGACAAATGTGTGTTAAACAATATTATGTTTAAACAAACTATAATTAATGGAGGTACCTTAGATTTAGGCTTTATTTTCGATAATTTTGAATTGAATGAATTAGTATTATTTTCTAAATTAAATAGTGAAACCTATAAAATTTATAATAAAAATGATATTGTAAAACGAACACAACCACTAAAAAAAAATGACTATTTCATTGATTATGAAAAAAACTATTATACTCCAAATATATCAAAAGAAACATTGATATCGTGGATAAATCGTAAATATAGTGATAAAGAAAAACAATATATTAAGACACAATCATTTTATGATAAAAGCTATTATGATATTTATAACAACAATATTACTTATAAAGTTAAATTTTACGATTCATATATAGATGTAATCATTAATGTAGATGGAGAGTGTTTTGTTAAAAATAGTAATATGTATTTGGATCAAAAAAAACAAGATGAATTATATGAACTTATTAACGGTTTATTAAAACAAGTCGCTAAATTAGTCAAAAAACCATTACTATTTATAAAAAAAGGACTAATCAATTATATACAATGTGATATGACATACGATATTAATACAGACGCAACAAAAATAAAGAAATTGAAGTCCGCCATAAATTATTTCCAAAATCATTTCCTCTTAAAACCTAGTACAACGACTAAAGAAATAAATTGTGTATATTTTCGCGTAGACCAGTATAATAATAGTATAAATCATAAACAAATATTCCAAAATCTTAAAGAAAACTATCCCAATTATTCAGTAACACAATTCGAAGAACTTTGGCTAAAAACGACATCCAATTTATTCGGATTTTCTAATAATGAATCCTTATATGTTCTTAGACGTATCTTAGATGAATATTCCAATAAAGAATTAACCTCTATTAGTGTCGACTATAATATTGAAATAAATATTAAGTCCAATTACACTGGCAATAGCAATAGCATAGAAAACTTTACTATTTCAATAAAAAATTCCAACACATTAACGGAAATTGCCAATATTAGAGAACACATAATGGTTTTATTTTCAAAAGCCAATGAACTGAAATCGAATATTGTCAACGAAGAAGTTTCTATCGAAAAGAAAGAACTTCAAGTTTCCAAAAGCACATTCGAAGCACAAGACGACTTAGATTTCGACCTTGACTTGGACTTGGACTTAGACATGGACTTGGACCCCAGTGAGAACACAGTAGAAGAACAAGATATCAATTTAGATACCTTAGAATACGAAGAAAAAGCCAAAGAACCTGAATTGGAATTAGAAGATGATGAAATAAAATACCAAAAAAATACTATGCGAAACTACATGTCAAAAATTAGAAATAAAGATCCAAAATTATTGAAATATAAATCACAAGAGAATTTTTCATCGTTTAGTATAAAATGTGGTGCCGTAGATATGCGACAACCAATAATTATGACAAACACTGAAATGAAAAATTTTGAGAAAACTAACCCAGAATCATTCAAAGAAATAAATAAACTTGAATGGGGATCATCGACAAATACGAAAAACTTCTATATGTGTCCGCGTATTTATTGTATTAGAGATAAAATCGCTTTAACCGACAACCAATTAATAAATAATAATGGTAAATGCCCTTTTTGCCAAGGAGAAATTATAGATTCGCAAACTAAAGAAATGACCGAAAACCAAACTGTAATAGTTCGACGTGCTGGTTCAAATAAATATTGGGCCAATCCTCGCATAAAAAAATCCGAATTATGGAAGAAATATTTGGCCGAAACAGAAAAAGACGCGTACCCAGGATTTTTAGATCCAAAATTACATCCAAATGGTCTATGTATGCCGTGTTGTAATTCTAATCAAAATTGGAATTTCTCTAAATGTTTAATTCACGAAGTTGATTATTTGAATATTACCAATGATTTAGTGAATATACCGGATAAATATAAGCCAAATGATGTAATCTTATATAAAAAAAAAGGTATATACCGCGTTAATAATGAAAGAAAGTTGGAAAAAGAAACTGAATTTACTAAATTAAAAGTACCATTGACAACGGGTATGGTGTTTAAAGTAAAAAATAGTAATGAAAATATTCTGTACGAAGCATTCTACAACACAGACAATAAATTGTCATTTAGAATTAAACCCGATAAATCCTTTAAAGGTAATGAAATATATTTACTTGGTAAAGATAAATATCCACTATATGAAGATAAAGTCGGAGCATTACCTACTATAATAGATGACTTGTTTTCTAATTCCACAAGTGAAAAAATATATAATTCTCGTATAAAAGAAACATCAAGTATACTTGTGAGATATGGAATTAAACAAGAATACAATTTATCATTTCTAAATAGTATAAGTGCGGTTTTAGAAAAGACAACGGACGGATTAATCAAAACTATTATTAAAAACATAACACCAGAATTATTTATTAGTTTAAATAATGGCGATATTTTCAAAATGTTTTCTTCTAATAGTGAAGACTTATCTGAAAATAACATAGATCACTTATCTCTATACACCAAATTTACTGAAAAATATAATGATTTCGCCAAACAAAATAGTAAAAATGACAGATTTTTATACCAGGTGTTTTATAGTTTCGAGCGTTTCAAAAATTACCTTGGGGATATGAATGTATCCAAAGAACCATTGTTTTTCGTCGATTTATTATCGCGCAAACTATCGTGGCTCGTTCCCAATGGACTTAATGTAATCATTATTGAAAGATACATCATTTTAAATAAGGAGAAACTATACATTAATATTCCACAAATTGATAATTTAGACCTATTGTTTCAAAAATCAAATGCTACTTGTTTGATTTATAAATATCGGGGCTTATATGAACCCATTGTTGAAATAATTGCCAATGAATTGAAACCAATTATAGAATCTCCAATAATGATGTCGTCACTAACAAAAATAGTTAATCTTCTAAAACAAGAAGGATCCCGTGGCGTACAACACAATACAAAAATAGACCTACACGAATTACCTAATATTGCCCCACTAAAGAAACAATATAAGGAAACCGTCAAGGCATTTATTATTGACTCATATAATAAAGGTATTGGTATTTTATTGAATAATAATTTAGCAATATTCACAGTGCCGTTTGATACATATCGTTTTAAAAATAGTAATATAGATACTATTGATTACGAAAATCTACCTCTAATGGATATCGATAATCTGAAGAAAAAACTAACAGATGAAAATATAGAATTTCATAAATATGTTTTGAACAATGGTGAAATCAATGGCATCGTTGTTCGTGGAAATATGGTTCATCCTTGTAAGCCAGTCGATTTTGAAGTAGATAACTTCGAAATTTTTGATAGAATATCATCCGAAACACAAACTAAAAATTTCAATAACACGTTAGTTAATTTCTATAATAAAGAACAATTATTCATAGAATTTAAAAGGGAATTCTCGGCATTTTTCAATACTAAAACATCAAACGTTAATAATTTAAAAAATAAAATTAATAGCCTACTGGATAATCCCATTATGGATTATACATATAAACTTAATAACATCTATTTACTTTTAGTACAACTCGGTAATATGTTAATAAAAGGATACAAAACTAATCCATATAATAAATCATTGTCAAATAAAACCTGCTTCACTATGAAACATAGTAAATGTAAAAAATCTAATAAATGTGAATACGTATATGATAAAGAAGCATATACTAAAACTATTACATTTATTAATGAAAACTATTTAGTAAATACATCCAAATGTAGTTTAAAAATGAATGAAAAGGATTTAAAAGAGTTTATTAAAATATTATCAGCTAAAATAGTGTCAAATTATAATGTTCGTATGGAAATTATAGAAAATGTCTATAAAAAGAAAATACAATCAACAAGTGTATTATTTAATAGAGAAAATATAATTGATAGTATAAATAAACTTTACAATGGATATAATTTTTACGTTCAAAATGATATTGTTTCATTTCCTAAATTAATTAATGTTAATAAGGAATTAATAAAAACAATAAATAAGATTATAGAAACAGAAACCAAAGAAATATATGGAACAACTATGACTAAAACAAATATAGATATGAGCCGTTCAACTAACGTAAAAGCCGGTAAATGTATATTTCCATTCAAAGTTGAGACCGAAAATTACGTTGAAACATTTTATGATTGTAAAAGTCATCCAAATCCATTAAATGGCAATATATGTGCTACTGAAGTGAACGAAGACAATATAATGACTAAATATGGTTTCTGTGGAACAGAACCAGCAGAGGAACCAGAAGAGGAACCGACCCAGGAACCATCCCAGGAACCAGCCCAGGAACCGACCCAGGAACCAGACCAGGAACCAGCCCAGGAACCATCCCAGGAACCAGACCAGGAACCAGCCCAGGAATCAATCAATAATAATAAATGTATAATACCATTTAATTATGAAGAAACATTATATTCTTCTTGTGTAGAAAAAGAAAATGGAAAATCATTTTGTCCAGTAGTCAAAAGAAACGATAATAAATATAAAGATAGTCACCTAGAAGAATGTAAAGTAGATAATATGAAGGTCCCAGATAATCTATTAGAAGAATTCCAAAAACCAAGTAATAATATGATGTTTTTTGGAACTAAAGATAATTACATTAAACGCCCATTTATATATTCATTAAAACGGGCCATGGAACTTGCGAAAGAAATTCCAGAATGTACGGGCATCATGTATCATAAAGAAGACAATCGTTTTAGTTTACGTAAATCAAGTAAATTGAAACGTGATGATAACTTTATGGTTTGGTTGAAGAAAGATATTACACCGAAAATAATAGTAAAGAAAACAAAAAAAATAATTAAAATAAATCGAAATAATAAAACTAAATCGAATAGAAATAATAAAACTAAATTGAATAGAAATAATAAAAATAAATCGAATAGAAATAATAAAACTAAATCGAAACAAATGACAATCAATGACAATGAATGTATAATCCCTTTTACTTTTAAAGATGATAAAAAATATGAGTCGTGTTTAGATGAAAAAAATAATGGTATAGAAATATGTCCAACCCAAGTCTCAAAAACCGGTAAATATAAAAAATACGAACAATGTACAATAGAACTTCCATCACAAGAACAATTGGATAAATATACTACTGGTTATAAGGATTACTGCTTTTATGGTAAAACTAATAACGCAATAAAAGGACCCTATATTTATACATTAAAAAAAGCTATTGAAAAAGCTAATGAAATACCTGAATGTACTGGTATTATGTATCACGAAAAAGATAAACGCTATAGTTTAAGACAATCAAGTACTCTGGAAAATAAACCAGGGTTTACTTGTTATTTAAAAAAAAATGTAGAAATAAAATTTAAATAAAAAATTAAGCTTCAGTTTGTTCTTGTTCTTGTTCTAATAAACGTTGTCTTTCTAGATCTCTAACGGCTTCTCTTCCTATTTTATTAACATTACGCTTTGCTTGAATTTTTCTTAATTCATTTAATTCTAAATTTAATTCTTTCTGTCTTTTTGAACTTTCATTTCCCATATCACCGAGTGCTTTTTGTTTGTTTAAGGCTTCCATCTCTTGTTCTCCACGCATTATTTTTCTAGTAAATATATTTTTTCGTGTTTTTGGGTTTTTAAATAGTTGTATTTGTCTTTGAAGTCGTTCAAATCTTTTTTGGTCTTTTGGGGTAAAAGTACCTTTTTCTTTTCTTTTAGTAAGTCGTTCCAGGTCTTTTTCTTGTCTTTCCCTGAAATTACTTCCTGAGTCTCTGTACAGTTTTCTTGTGTTATTTAAAGATAAACGCTTTCCGTTTAAATATCTTTTTTCCAGTGCGTTCAATCTTGCGTCTGATGCTTCTTTTTCCCTATCTTTTTTGTCTTGTGTTTTACGACTAAAAAAACGTGTTCCTTCTAAACTTCTTAACTTACTTCTTTCTCTAATTCCTAAGGCACGTGTTTCTTGTTTTTTTAGTAAATTATTACGATTATTCTTCTTAGTTTGTAATCCTTTTAAGTTACTATCTAATTTTTCCATTCGTTTTTCTTCCTTATTACTATATTTTGTTTTGTCTCCTATAGATAATTGCCTTTCTCTAAGAGCATTTGATTCTGCTTTTTTTCTATTAAATTTTCGGTTGAGTTTAGTTTTACCTTGTAGTGCTCCTAAAGATTTTTTCCCAAAACCCAACCTTGATGTACCTTTATCTATTCTATCTAATCTTCTTTGGTCATTTTTAGACAATGTTCTTTTGGCCTTTTTTGTTAATAATTCCTTTCTTTCTCCAGATAAACGATTGGTTTTTTCATCCTTAGTTTCGGTTTTCTTTTTTAATGTTTTAACTGAATTTGTTCCGAATCCCATACGGAACCTTCCGTCTTCTAAAACTTTCATACGGTCTTTTTGTGTACTTGTCAATTGACCTAACTCTTTCAGTTTATCAAGTTCCTTCTGACCTTCCTGGGCTCTAAATCTTTTTAAACTAGATTCTTGGCTTGGGTTTAGTCTATATTCTTTGCGGTCTCGTTTTCTAGCTTGAACTGTTGTTAAACCAACATCATTATTTTTCGCTTTAAGCAATTCTAATTGTTTTTCTCTCTTTTTCGTTTTAATATTTCCGAATGCTTGTTTAAGCGCATTATTTTTTGAACGTTGAATATCACTTTTCTTAGTCATTCTTGAGATGAAGAATGGAGTTTTCGGACCGTTACTAAGAACAGCTTTTTCTAATTGTTTTTTTTCAATTTTACTGTCTGTTTTGACTTTATTTAATTTTAATTGAGTTATTGATTTACGGCTACGTGAGAGGTTTCGAATACTGAAATTTTTCCCTTCATCCAAACGTTTTTCTCGTTTTTTAATAGCGTTTATACTCGCTTGTGCTTTTTTTCTTTCTGCTTCTGAAGCACCATCAGATTCAACGGTTTCTTTAGCTTTCTTTTTTTCGTCTTCAAGTGCCTTTCGTTCTGCTTCGAATTTTTCTATTTTTTTTTGTCTTGACGCAGAAATATCTTGTTGTTTTTCAATACTCTTTTGTTTTGAAACATCTAACATTTTAGTTCCTTTATCAGATAAATAATAATATGGTGCACTGATTCCATCTAATATTGCATCGGTAAATGAACCAATTTCTTTAGGTATATCAGCGAATTCTGTTTTAACACATAAATTTTTTTTTCTACAAATTGATGCCGCGTTAACAAATCTGTCCTCTAATTTAGGGTCGTATTTCCAGTTGTCCCCTTTTCTTATAAATCCATTAATCATTAGCAACATTTTACGACCCAGTCCTAGATCTTCATCACTAAGTTCCAATAAATGCTTGAATCTAGGATTATTTCTTTTAATTTTTTCTTTAATTTTATCTTGGTCCATATTTTGTATTTGTTTGTCGATTTCTTCCTCAACGGTTATTTTATCACCACTTTTTTTATCCATTAATAATTCCTTAAGAGCATCTTTTGTATATTGATCATCGGATTTATCTCGAATATCACATAATCCTTTAGCTTTATTTTGACATATTCTAGACATTTTTCGAAATATAACTATCATTTCCTTCTCGTAATCGATGATTTTTTTATTTAATTCTTTTTTTGATTTTGTAGAATTCATATTATCATCTTTTTTTTTTGCATTAATAGTTTTTTTTAATGATTGTTTTATTCGTTCTTTTCCCCTTATAAATTCATCTGAACATTCAACTTCTTTGGCAAAAAATTCATATAATCCAGCATCGGCATTTTTAATAACTGTATTTTTAAGTTTTATTTTATCTGTGTAATTATCTTCAAAATAAGGAGTGCATTCGGCCTTCATCAAATTTTTTGGGTTTATGTCCATCATTTGTAGTTCTCTAGGCGTAAATACATTTTCTGTACTTTTAACAGCTCGGGTATATCTTGGATCCATCATTCCTTTGCTTGTCATCTATTATATTATAATATTTTAAAAAGTAGTATTATAATATTTTTTTTGTTTCCTGACCCATAATGCATTTTCCGATTGGGTTGATAATTTCTTTTTAATTTTATTATTTGATTCGGGGTGATCTCTATTATATTTATAAAGAACATTCTGGACACATTTAAATTTACCATTAGACATTTCCAACATAGGATACATAAGAGCTAAATCAGTTGCTGATTTTAAATACTCGCCATCTCTTTTAAGGTCGTCGTGGTTAATTTTTTTATAGACTTTATATTTAAATGTTTTCAAATGTGTGTAGACCCATTTTGAACTTCTAAATGAATTATTACGGATTATTTTATTAAAATTATGTTTTTTACAATTCACACGTGGTTTGCTTAATTTCCCTGTATAAATATCTTTATTAACATAGTTTCCAAATGTTATTAATGTATCGTCCTGATATATTTTATTAATGTTATTGAAAACATATTCATTATTGAGTTCATCGTCTCCATCAATAGATACAATAATATCTTCGTCGTTCGGGTTCAAACCATTTATGGCATCAATACGACCACCTAAAGGCCCTATATTTTCTGTTCTTTTAATGAATTTCCAATTATTTCTTTTACAATAATCTTCAATAATTTCATATGTTTCTTCAAGGTCTTTACTAGACGCATCGTCAACAATACATACATCAAAATTACGATAGGTTTGTTTTTCTATTAAATTTAAACATCTATCTATATATTTTGCTCCTGGATTATATGTAGTTACTATTACTGCCAATTTATTATTTTTTAAAATAGTAAAATTTTCGCGTTTATTATATAATACTAAAACTAAACATAAAATCAAAACTAAAAACAAAACTATACCTAAAATAGTTCCAGTCATTATTATAATATACTAATAAAATAAATAAAAATTAATTAATTAGCATTAATTTATTACTTTAATGATATTATTTTTAGCACTATCATTTTCGCGTGTCCTATTGAATATATTAGACATAAAGTTATAATTATGAGTTACAAAGTGCGGATTACAAAAATAGACTTTATGATTTAAGTAGAAATTCTTGTTCAAATAATGGTCTATTGTTTTATCCATTTTTTCGCAAGTTCTTAATAATTTTTTCGCACAATTGGGTCTAATCAAATAAGCATACGTTCCATAATTACCATTTTTTTTGATTGTTTTGTCAGTATATAATAAGTTCTTCGAATATTTTTTTCCAATCATTGAATTTGCTCCTAGAAGAAGCATATCCCAATCAGTCGGCAATTCATTAAAATACGGATGAATTTTAGTATGGAAATCTTTTGGAACAACCGCATCATCCTCTAATATCATAAAAACATCATTGACGTTCTTATGATTAGCTATAGTTTCCCATAATGTAATATGACTCATAGAACATCCCATTTGACTACGTTTTAATTTATTTTTGCCAAGTTCAGAAAAATATTTATTACATTTTGGAGAACTTAAATTTAATGTTTTGCCATTAACTGCGCTAAATCTTTTAAATGGTATGTTTTCTCTTTTTAATTCATTCTTTACAATCTCCATGCGTTCTTTATCTTTATCGAGATTAACAACATATGTCATTTTAATTTTTGTAAATGTATCGAAGTTTTCATTTCTATTTTCATTTCGTATTAATATAATTACAACTATCAATAACAATCCTATTACTATAGTGTTTATCATTATAATAATATTATATTTATTTTATATAATAAATCTTAGTTTAAAATATAATAAATCTTAGTTTAAAATATTTCTATAATATTATTATATAATGGCTAGAACTAAAACAAAAAAAAACAAAAAAGGAGGTGGGTATACAACTTCATTTAATTTTTTAAATGGTGTTCATTTATTAGAAAATATACGTATTCCAGATATACGTTTGGCATTTTTTAGATTACCACAAGCACATTTATTTAGAGGTGGTTCAAAGAAGAAACGAATGAAGCGAACAAAACGAAATAAGAGAAAATAAAAATGTTTAATATATTATATATGCCACGTTCAACAAGAAAAAATCGTAAACTACCAAAATCTCGTACTCCTATAAAAAAAAAATTAACAAAAAAGAAACAATGTGGAGGAAGTTGGTTTAAAAAAAAAACATATACTAGTTGCACGCAATACCTACTTCATGAGGAAAAATTGTTATTTAATTATGATGACGATAATAATAAGTTAATTGATTCAATAGTTAAAGAGTTAAAAAATTCTCCAGCATATTTAGCCCAAAAGTGCATGACTTATATAACAGACGAAGACATATCCGAAATTGCTTATGTTTATATTCACTATAACAAAGTGGCGGACGAACCTTACGTTAAATTAGAATTCTTTAGTCAAAAGAATAAACTATTCAATATCAGCGGTTCCGGCGAGGACTACACGGTTCTCCAATGCAAACCATTTCATATAAAAATAATAGACGATAGTAAAGTTGTTTCTCAGACTAACACTTCCACCACAACATCCAATGCCAATCACATCCTGTCGTCATATCCAGAATAAAATTATTTCCCCATTTAAATGGTTTGGGGAACCATCCACACAAGAAATTGATGCTAAACGGAAACTCACCGAACAGGTCCCCGTAAAATTTAAATAATAATATAGTGATTAAAGGTTTTAATACACAGCCTGATAACGATGAAGAGTTTGTAGGTTCTGGGGGAGGAGGAATAAGAAATGTAACCATTACAAAACGAAATAAGAGAAAATAAAAATGTTACTAAAATTTAATTAGAATATGGGTTTAATTGTATCAACACTGGGAGGATGGATAGCGACTACATATGCGATAATCGTGTCAGCAGTTACTGCCTATTTTGTTGTACCTGTAACTGCTTTTGTTACACTTCCTCTATATACAGATTCAGAAGGAAGAAAATATAATATATTTTTATTGTTCTTATTTTTTTGCGCTATAACCACGTTTGCCCTAAGTGCTCTATTATATGGAGGAGCATTCTTTATGATAGCAACGGTTATATATGGATGGGTGATTTTGTTTCGAAAACTAAAGGAATTTAGAAAAAAAAATAAATAGTAATATTAAATGGATGACGATTATCTATATATAACATTAAAAAAAATTATACGTGTTTTAAAGATTATAGTAGTAATTTTCTGTATTTTATTGTTATCATGGATATTGAATAATTTTAGTGAAGTTGAAAATATAAATATGTTTTTATATATTCCGTGTTTCTTTCTTACACTATTTCGCAAAAACAATTTTATGAAAATTACCAATGATGAATGTTCTAAAATGAATTCTAATTTTCTATTGTTTCTTCGTAGCTAGGTGGTTCTTCATATGGCGGACATTCTTCAATAGGTTCTGATTTCTTTCCAGTATTATTTAGTATCCATTTCAAACTTCCTATGGTTACCATAGAAAACAAAACTGTAGTTATAACTGGTTCCATATATAGTATAGTTAAAAAAATTGAATTTACAATACACAAGGATATAAAAACATATAATACTACAATGATGATTAAGAAAATAATCGAAATGTTCAAACCTAAACCACAAGTTATGCTCGGAAGATGGATACGAACTTCACCTCCACTAACTAACATAAAAATCGATTATGCAAATGAAGACCATTGTGGAACTTGTTCAAATGACAATAAATCCATTTTATCCAATAACAATGAAGTAAATAAAGAAAATTTAGAAATTAAATCTAAGTGAACATTCTGTAAGTATTATTATATGTTTGTATTTTATTTTACTCAAATAGCATTAGATGTAGGATTAGGCACTACTTGGTGGCTCATTAAAAACACTACATCATTAATTATAGATGGAACGATGTATATAATACGTGGACCAAAGGTGAATGATATTGATATTCTCAAAAATGAAATTAAATTATTGAAACACGAAATAGTCTCGTTAAAGAACGACTAATTTTTTATTTTTTTTAATTATATGGACTATTCAGAATTGAATAATTTTCTTACTAATTTAGAAATTAAAACCGAACCTGAGCAACAAGCATCTAACACAAATCCTCCTCAACAAGCATCTAACACAAATCCTCCTCAACAAGAATTTAACACAAATCGTAAACAAGCATTTAATACCGAAGACAAAGATACATTAAAAGATGAAACCAATAAACGATTGAATTCATATAATAATCAAATGGGATTTCAAGTTGCGTATAATAAACAATCCGTTGCTGGACAAATGGATTTCAAATCATTTATGAATATGCCACAATCAAACGTTAATTCTAAGAATAATATTAATAGTAAACTTTCAAGTCGAGAAAATTTCGTAATGCAAGGACAATCACCGATAGTAATGGATATGAAACCAAAATTAACACGTAGCACAGACAAAGTCAAACCTAATTTTTAAAGAAAAATTATTTTATATTTATTCTATATATATATAGAAATGACCAAATTTACTAGAGAATTAGGTACAGAAATGGAAATTAATTCACCAAGAACATTAATCAAAGGGAATCGTTCTCCCATTAAAAAATATCACGGTTTAAATCCACATTCATATATTACAGATAACATAAAAAGAATTACCAAACCAACCCAAATAGATAGTAATCTCGATGATTTTTTTCCGATATTAATCTCGTCACACGCAGAATATCCAAGTATAGAATACGATCTAGTTTGTAGCGATTTTGATAACCCTATCAAGCCATTATTATCACAAAATGTGAATGATATGTTTTTCCAAGTTCCAGATAATATGATGGTAGTCGACCCTATAAATTTTGGAGGTTATTGTTTAGTTAATAAAGATTTAGATAGTTATTTGAAGATTATGACACTTAATAATCTATCAAAATTTATTAAAAATCAGGTTAATTTTCAGGAAAGTAATCCAGCAAAGTTTTTTAGCAATAATATGAAAATATACCCAAAAGAATCATATATGATTAATTTCAAAATTGACTTCGAAAAGACTAATAATGAGGACAAAAGTTTTTGGGGAATTTTTGAACCAAATGGAGATAAAACAGATTGGCAAGAAGTTGAATTTACTAAAAGAAAAATAAGAAATAAAGTTTTATCAAATAATTGTACTTCTTTACAAAGTATAATGTTAAATTTTTATAAAAACAAGAAGTATCAAGGGAAAAAAATGGCTTTCATTTTGATATCATGTAGAATGTTTCCAAATTTGGAAAATAACTTTAATTATGGTAATATCGATAATTATATCGGTAATATGGAAAAATATGACAACGAATCACGTGTAAGAACTATTAAAAAAATGCAAGACTTCTTTATTATAATTTATTGTATTATTGGTGTGGTTAATAATGGTACTGAAAATGCTGACAAAATATCTAAAAAAGCACGATATATTACAAATAAAGATTATAAAAAATATTTTGATATAGATTTAGAAAACCGCGAAGAGTTAATTTTATATTTGGCGACTATAAAAGTATATTTCGCAAAATATATGGAAGCCTACAAAAAGCATTTAGATATTGAAAACAATATCACGGGTTCGATGCCATCAACCAACACTGAAAATGTTCCGATGACATCAACCAACACTGAAAATGTTCCGATGACACCAACCAATCAACCGAGTCTTTTTGGAAAACTGGTATCTTATTTTAAAGATAATATTATGAAAATTCGTGAATCTACACAAAGAACGACAACAATTAGAAAAAACACAAGAAGAAAGACCAAAAAAACACAAGGACACGCTGGAAAAAGCACACGAAGAAAGACCACAATTAGTAAGACTCAACGAAAAAAATAAAATAAAATAAAATAAAATATCAAATCATTATATAATGTTTTACGTTAAATCTTTAATGTATGGTGGTATGGATGGTATTATTACTATGTTTAATATTATTGCTAGCACAACTGGAGCAAATATAAACAGTGTATATACAATTATAATCAGTCTTACAGTATTGATTGCCGATGCTTTATCAATGGGAATTTCCGATTATATGTCATATGAAGCTGAACAAGAAGCAAATAAGAACGATGTTTCAAATACGTCTCCATTGTATCACGGACTAGTAACATTTTTATCATTTATAATTTTCGGCGCTATTCCATTGATTTTATATATAGTTCTAAGTAAACATTTTAAGGAACAATTATTTGGTGTTTTGTTAATATGTATGACAATAGCGTTTATTATTTTAGGTGCGTTGCGTAGTAAAATTACGAATGAACCTTGGTATTATACAAGTGGTAAGATGGTTTTGATGGGAAACGCAACCTCAATACTCGCTTATTTAATATCAAATAAATTGACGTCATTCATAAAAAAATGATGTTAAGATATTATTATTATAATTAATAATATATATATATATATAATGGCAAATGGAAAAATAGTATATAATTCGTCTTCGGTTACACCACCAAGAGTAAAAAAAACTAATAGTAACGAACCTATATACGCACGTGTAATTAAAAAAAGTAAGAATGTTAACCACACTAAGAAAGGTATTAAAAGTCGTCGTGATTCAAGACGCCAACCTGTTGTGAAAAGAAAACCTACCAAAAAAAATAAATCGACTAGGTCTTCGACGGTATATGTTGATCTCAATTTGGGAAGTCCTAAAAAATCAAACAAAAATACTAGAATCAGAAGCAGTCGAACACCATTAAAAAGAATGGGTTCGAATGGAAAATTAACATCAGCAAATAATAAGGGTTCGTCCAATAAAGAAAATGTTGTCAATGTAATGAGAAATGTCAAAAAAGCCACTTCATTATCAAAGACACAAGCACAAATTATGCTTAAGCGTGCTATGAATAGTAACTAATTAATTCTTTTTATTTTATTATTATTTTATGTAATACTATTATTTATATTATATAATTCTTTTTATATAATTTATATTATATATGAGTGTTTGTAAAACATTAGTAGATAAAAAAAACACTATAGTTGAAGAAATAAAATTACATAGTTCAATCCAATTCTTAGAGAATGATCCAGAATATGCTGAGCGTATTTTAGCGTTTGTAAATAAAAAGGAAAAAACAATGAAAATTAAAGCCGATCCTAAAGTATTAGGTAGTGGTTCTTTTGGTGTAGTATACAAAGGCACATTAGTAAAACGTAATAAAGAATACAAAGTCGCCATTAAAATCAAAAAAATCACCGCATATGATGAAAAAATTACACACGAAAATGAAGTAAAAATGCAAGAAAAACTCTATAAAATCAAAAAACCGAATGGTGACAATATTACTCCACGTGTATTTTTATGTGCGTTTATTTGTTCAAGTGATATATTGACATATAAAAACAAAGATGTATGCGAAGGCATACAAGTAATTGTAATGGAAAGGAAGACCCCAATGCGTATTTCAAAATTGGAATTTAATAGTGTTAAAGACTATAAGGACCTTTTAGTTCAAGGATTAAAAAACTACGATATTCTTGTTAAAAATGGCGTTTATATGTATGATATTAAACCGGAAAATAATGTAGTCGAAATACAAGAAGATGGAAAGATGAACGTACAAGTAATAGATACCGACCCTGAATTCATTTTCAATGAATTCAAAGGATCTTTTTTTGAAAAAATGTCGAAAAATACTTTCCAAAAGATTTTTTTGGTATTAACACAAATGATGTATATGATTAATTATAACGATAAAGTAAATAATACATTAACGACCAAATATTATAAGCGGTATCTTGGCGAATGTGCTAAAGATAAATATATTTCCAATTTACTAAAAAAATTCACTGGTTATTTCGGTGTTATCTACGCATTCTTAATGAATGAAGAATATAGTACAGGTGATGACAAATATTTATCTAAATTATTATTAAAATATACCATCGATAATGATATATATCGCAATAAAACACGTAAATCTCAAGTGAAAGCGTTTATAGACACAATTAAAAAAATGTTTCCTATTGAAGAAAAAGAAACATTGGATACGACTATTAAAAAGAAAACAATGAAAGTTATACGTGTTGTTAAAAAAGGTAAAGTTCAATCCAAAAAAATTCCCAAATTTACAAGTTCTCGCACCGAGTCCTGAAACCATCCATGACTGGCCTTTGGGTGTCCCGCAATTACATCTTCAAAATAATAATAATGTAAATCATCATAATGTTTTTTTTCTATATGTGCTTCTTTTAAACAAATGGGCATACCATAAAAATGTTTATAGTATCTATTCGGTTCAAATGTTTCGATGATTATTTTTTCATAATCATTATCCCATTTCTCGTGATTCGGACAAATTTTCAATTCTATGAGTTTTTCAACCAAAAGCGTATTAATATATCTATGGTAATATAAGTTTAAATTTATGTAATCGTGGCAAGCACATTTGTAGAAATAATTATTCTTTTTATTAGTAAATATAGAAGATAATTTTAACTGTAATACTATTTTTAAGTATTTGTAATTTTTCAATGCTTCTTCAATAGTATCCGATTGTGATTGTGATATTACTTCTGGGGATTTGTATAATAGTACCATAAAAGTATTACACGTTTCACATATTTTCGGAATATTCATTTTTATTTACTATAATTTAATAACTCAAAATCTTCTTTATATATTTCATATATTTTCCTTTTGTCTTCAGTATCTAATAAAACATTATGATTCTTAGATTTATTTATTAATGGTAAATTAATTTTTTCACCAAAATAATTATAAAATTCTTCTTTAATATTTTCAAGTTTCAGTAATTTAGTGTATATTTTTCCATCTTTTTTTAAGAAGTGAACTTGAGGAAGCAAATGTATATCAAAATCTATTTTTTTATGGTATAAATCGTCAACAAAATCCTTAAAACTGTGTTTTTTACAATAATCGTGATGAACAGGATTTCCATATTTTTTACTCCAATAATTATTATTCATTTTAAAGTAATTATAACACGATATTAATCTATCATATGGATTACGAATAATTGCTATTGATTTTTTTAGTTGTTCAATACTATATGTTTGGGCCGTAGTATGTCCGACTTCCTTTTTACAATAAGTCTTTGAAAAACTAGTACCTGCATTTTTAGGTATGTGTATAAATATATAATTCGTGTTTTTAACTTTAAAATTACTAAACTTATCTATTAAATAATTTTTAGTTAAAATATAAAGTAATAATAAAATAAGTAATAAATTAAATAACATAATATATGAATATAATTTATTTATTTGTCATTATAGAACTATAAGTATTTCCTTGTTTACCTAATGGCGGTTCAAATATATACCATTGTGATTTTTTTTGTAATTTACTCCAATGTTGATTAAGAGCATTCGCGTCTTCATATTTTTTCTTATTCGGATTTTTTTCTAACCATTTCTTTAAATTTTCTGTTAATTTTTTTTCACTATTTTGAAAATCGTTTAATAGTTTATCGTAAAAATTATTATGATTATTTACAATATATCCCGAAGATGTCATAGCACTATTTATTTTACATATATGTTTATCTATTTGTTTTTGTTTATTCCAATATGAATGAGATAAATGTATAGCGTCCCATTTATTATTAAAGTTTTCGAGAAAATGGTCTATTTTTTTATTAATTTCTTCCTTTGGTAAAATAAATTTAAAATCATCTTCCAATATTAAAGCATTTTTAAAGTTAGATTGTTTTATTATTTTCAAAACTTCTATATGGCTTTTAACGCATCCTAGATGTCCATTATATTTTTCATAAATAGCAGGAAATCGTATTATTTTTTCCTTTTTTACATCCATTTTTTTCAGTTCATTTTCTATTAACTTACGTCTATCTTTACGTTTATCCAAATTTATATAAATAATAGCATCCAATTTATTTATACCTGATACTTTAGTATAGAATTTTTCATATTTACTATTTTTTATTACTATACTTATTATTAAAATTATTAAAACTACAGTTAATAATATCATTAATATAAAATTATATTTTATTATTATATATGAAAAGAAATGAATACATCGTTGCTATTCCCTCTTATAAAAGAGTCAATACGTTAAAAAATAAAACTCTACGTGTTTTGAAAGAGAGTAGAATAGACCCAAAGAAAATATATGTATTTGTAGCCGATGAAGAACAAAAGAAATTATATCGTGATTCTCTCGACCGCGATTATCAACCTAAACTAATCGTTGGAGAACCTGGTATACGAAACATTCGAAATTTTATGGCAAACTATTTCCCAGAAAAACAGCGCATATTTTACATTGACGACGATATTTCACATATTTATCAGAATTTTAATACTATTGATCCCAGTGACAAAAAACACAATAAACTTAGCCCTATGAAAAACTTAAATGGTTTCATTTTGAAAGCATTCGAAGAAGCACAAAAGAGAAAAATAGATAATTGGGGCGTATATCCAGTAGAAAATCCATATTTTATGAAACCCACTACACGCAATGTCAACGATTATACATCCACTAACTTGGTATATATCATTGGATTTATGACCGGTGTAGTGAATAACAAAGAAGCCGAATTACGCACCATTGACGATAAAGAAGACTATGAACGTTCCATCAAATACTACCTAAAAGATAATGGTGTCTTGCGTTTCAATAATGTAACGTGCCGAACACAATGCTACAAAGAACCTGGAGGTATGCAAGTTGAAAGAACTAAACAAAGAATCCACGATAGTGCCGTTTATTTAACAAAAGAATATCCGGAACTATGTACGCTAAATACTTCAAAAAAATCGGGATACACTGAAATCCGATTGCGTGATCGGCGCATAGGCGATACCAATCCAATTAAAACAAAACCAAAAAAGAAAACAAAAAAATTAAAGCGTAATTAAATTCCAGAATTGTCCAGGAGCCTTAAATTTATTACTTAGTATTTTATATTTATTATTGGCACTATATGGTGCATTATTATTATTAACTAGTTTATTTGTTATTTTTCTAAAATAATATTCCCTTTTTGTTTCATTGTATATTAATCCTATGAAAATATCCTTGATGATTTCGCACGCATATACAAGATTAAATATGTCGCTACTAGTTTCTTCTTCTTTCAATAAGAATCCATATAAATAATGGCGAGTACATTTTAGTTCTCGCATAGATATACCTATATTTTCATTCAGTTTATGTGTTTTTAATAGCCACTCCATTTCCATTTTTGAAATTTCATAGCAAGGTATGCCATTATCACAAATAATATAATTATTATTATTATATTCGTGAAAATTATAATTGCCGCTCGGCATACAATATCCATAATGTTCCATTTGATTATATCCGCCTATACCTTCTTCAAACAATTCACACGCTGGACAACTCATAATTGATTAATAAATATTAAATAAATAATCAATAAGTTCAATTTTATTTCAATCTCCGCCACGCAACCTCAATACAAGATGTAGTGTACTTTCTTTTTGAATATTGTAGTCTTGGAGTGTACGTCCATCTTCTAATTGTTTTCCAGCAAAAATAAGTCGCTGTTGATCTGGTGGTATGCCTTCTTTGTCTTGGATTTTAGCTTTTACATTATCAATAGTGTCGGAAGATTCTACTTCAAGAGTGATAGTTTTTCCTGTAAGTGTCTTTACGAAGATCTGCATTTTTCTATGAACTTATAGAACACTATAGTTTTAAGTAAGTTTTCAACTTTTCTACAAGTTATAGACATTTGAAAAAAAATTGATTTTACTATTTTCAATAAATAAATAGTATATTCAACAACAAACAAACAACAAACAACAAACAACAAACAACAAACAACAAACAACAAACAATGGCTTCTTCTAAGACTTCCCCTGTTCCTGAAGGAACTGAACTTTCAGTGGTGATTCCCTGGGTTCACATCAATACCACCAAGGAATTCGTCAATGAAGAGTTCAAGACTCTCGGTTTTGGCGAAGTTCTCAAGATCCAGCTCGTCTATCGCAAAGAAAGCGAGCGCAATGGTCGCAAGAACCCCGAACACTACAAGGCATTCATTCATCTTGGAGCTTTGACAGAACACGGAAAGCTTGTCAAGCAACACCTTGAACAACAAAACAAGGAAATCAAGGTGAACCACAACTTTGGGTTCTGGCTCATTCAAAAGAGTGCTTGGAGTTTCGTTCAAGACTACAAGAAGACAATTAGCAAGCCCAAGTTGGAATTCTTGTAGACATCCCAAAAAACCAAAAAAACCAAAAAAACCCAAAAAACACAAAAAAAAGAATAAAACAACACAAAAAACCCAAAAAAAGAATAAATTTATAAAAACCCTTGTTTTTTTTTCTATTTCATTCTATTCATTTCAATAATAATAACATTAATGCCATTCTAACATATAATCCATTCTCCATTTGTCTAAAGTATGCTGCTCTTGGATCATTGTCTATAGTGGTATTGATTTCTTGGTTTCGTGGTAATGGATGCATAATCACCAGATTTTGTTTAGCATTTGTTAGAATTTCCTGGGTTAAATATAAATTGTTTTCTATATATTCATTATTTATTTCTTCTCCTTGTAGTCTTTCTTGTTGTATACGTGTCATATATAAAATATCAGTTGTTTCAATAACGTCATTTATAGAAGTATATGTATTGTATTTAATATTTCTTTCATTTAAAAAATCCAATGTATCTTGGTCCATCATTAATTCTTCTACACTAACAAAATTAAATGTAATAATGTAATGGCTCAAAAGTCTCACTAATGAATGCACTGTTCTACCATATTTTAGATCACCCACTATACTAACAACTAATTTATTTACAGTTCCACGTTCTTCTCTTATGGTAAATACATCTAGTAGCGCTTGAGTCGGATGTTCGCCGTGACCATTTCCGGCATTTATTATAGGAATTTTAATACGATTTTGAAGATCACTTAACGAATCAGTTGAACTTGTTCTCACTACTACTAAATCACAATAAGATTCAATGCATTTCAATGTATCATAAAGACTTTCCCCTTTTTTTGACGAAGAATTACTGTTGTTTAGTGATAATACATCACCGCCTAGTTTCTTCACTGCTACATAAAATGACCCATATGTTCTACTACTTGGTTCATCGAAATATAGTCCGATTGTTTTTCCTTTTAATATATCTGATTTCCCTTGCTTCTTTATATTTTGTTTTATTATACAAGCATTATTAAACACTGTTCTTAGATTATCCTTGGTAAACTGTGATACATCAATAACACAATTGATTTTATGTTCTGGTTTATTATTGATAATAGCAATATTATTGATATTTTCTATATCATCATTTTCATCCGAATCATTATCACTCGGGTGTTCGGTGGAGAGAATGGGCGAATTATCCGAAATATGGACATCACAGTCTCCTATTTTTTTTGAATTCTCGCAATAGTTAACTATGCTATTTACATACAATTTAGTACATTTAATATTAACTAGTATATCGGTACAATAATCAATACACAATCTTCTTATAAAATACCCGGGTGTTTTTTCAAGTGTTCTAATTTTATTCGGTATAGAAATATTAATAGATAATCCGAATAATCCTTCTTTTATATTTTTGTAAATGTTGTCCGTATCTAATTCAATCATATTAATACCTCGTTCATTGTAATAACTAGCTGTTCCACACGTTCCGTATAATGTGAAACCATTTTCACTAAGAAGTTTAATGGATTCCAATAATTCATTTTTATTTTCTAATGATCCTATGGAAACTAATACATTACATTTATTTTTAATCTTAAATCCGGTTGCTTTTAATGCTTTCAAATAGGCTTCTTGGTAATTTTCTCCAAAACACGCTACTTCACCCGTCGATAACATTTCAACACCTAACCTGTTATCGGCATTTGCTAATCTATTAAATGAAAACTGTGATACTTTGACACCAGTATATTGTTCTGGTGTATCTTCGATTTCATATTTTGCTTCCATCATTATTCGTGTAGCGGTTCTGATAAAATTTATATCTTTCACCTTAGACACAAATGGAAATGAGCGAGATACACGCAAATTACATTCAATGACTTTCAATTCATTATTTTTAGCAATATATTGAATATTAAATGGACCATCTATTTCCAATTTTTTCGCGATTTTCTGTGTATTCAAAAGTAATAATTGTTTGGTATGTTCGTTTATATTTTTAGCAGGAAGAATTAAGGTAGCGTCACCGGAATGAACCCCAGCATCCTCCACGTGTTCCGAAATAGCCCATAATTTTAAAATACCTTTGTCGGCAACTGCGTCAACCTCAATTTCCTTGGCACCTATTATAAATTTACTTATGACAACCGGGTAGTCATTGGATACAATTACATTTTCTAAATAGGTATCCATTTCTTCTTGACTATATATAACACACATCATTGCACCACTTAATACATATGAAGGCCTTACTAAACACGGATATTCAACTTCATCACTAAAAGACTTAGCAGAAGAACTTGTTGTCAATTCACGCCATTTTGGCTGGTCAATACCAATATCATCCAACATTCTGGAAAACTTGAACCTATTTTCGGCATTATCGATATTTTCGGGATTGGTGCCTATAATTTTCACTTGCTTTCGATGAAGACTCATAGCAATATTATTGGCTATTTGACCACCCATTGATAAAATGACCCCTTTACATTTTTCAAAACCATAAATATCCATTACCGATTCAAATGTTATTTCATCAAAATACAATCGATCTACTTCATCATAATCGGTGCTCACTGTTTCGGGATTATAATTAATCATTACCGTTTTGTAACCTTGAGCCCGCAATTCCCGCACACAATTCACCGCACACCAATCAAACTCCACTGAGCTTCCTATTCTATATACACCAGAACCTAATACTATAATTGTTTCTTCATCAAATCCTATATCATTGTAGTCGCCATTATAGGTTAAATACAAATAGTTAGTAAAACACGGATATTCGGCGGCAACCGTGTCTAGTTGTTTTACTACAGGTTTAATATTATGAGATACTCGCAAATCGCGAACATAGATTTCGGTCTTTTTTATCATTTTACTAATTTGATAATCAGAAAACCCAATTCTTTTAGCACGGTGTAGAAGTACTTGTGTAATAGGTGTCTCTAATTCCTCGAGTTTTTTCTGCATCTCAATTATTTTCCATAGTTTTTTTAGATACCATTTGTCTATTTTTGTCAAAGCGTACATCTGATCGACATCATATTGACCACTGTAGAAACTATTTGCTATTTTATTTATTCTATTATTATTTGGATTCATTAATTCGTCTTCGGTACTAAGACTTTCCTTATTTGTTCCATAAAACCCGAGGATATTCTCATTTGCCATCCGCAATGCTTTCTGAAATGCCTCTTCGAATGACCTGGAAATACTCATTACTTCACCTACACTCTTCATTGAACTTCCCAATTTATCGTCCACCATTGGAAATTTGCGCAAATCCCATCGTGGCACTTTCACCACACAATAATCAAGACTCGGTTCATAACAAGCTGTAAGACGTGTTATGGAATTCTTAATTTCAAGCAACGAATACCCCAGTGATAATTTAGCCGCAATATAGGCTAATGGATATCCTGTTGCTTTGGACGCCAATGCCGATGACCGTGACAGTCTTGGATTTACTTCTATAATATAATATTTCGATGATTCTGGGTCTAGAGCATATTGAATATTACATTCACCTATAATACCTAGGCGTCGTATTACTTTAAAAGCTACTGTTCGTAAACAATTATATTCTTTGTCTGTCAGTGTTTGTGAAGGCGCTACCACTATAGATTCACCAGTGTGAATTCCCAATGGGTCAATATTTTCCATATTACATACACTTATACAGTTGTCATAAGCATCTCGCACGATTTCATATTCCAATTCTTTCCATCCCTTTAGACTTTTGTCGATGATAACTTGTGAGTTATTGTTGAAAGCTATACTGAGTATATCTATCATTTCTTCTTTATCATTCGCAAATCCTGATCCTAATCCACCCAAAGCAAATGAACTCCTAATTAATAAAGGAAAACCAATTTCTTTACTAAATTCTAAGGCTTCGAAGACATTAGACACTACTTTACTTGGTGCCGTATATTCGCCTATTTCTTCTAGTATATTTTTGAACCTTTCGCGATCTTCGGCATCCATTACTGTTTCAAGCGATGAACCCAAGATTTTAATGTTTTCAAGGTGGCCTTGTTCATACAACAATACTCCACAATTTAAGGCGGTTTGACCACCAAAAGACAATGATATTCCATCTGGATGTTCTTTATCTATTACTTGTTTCACATATTCTGGTGTTACTGGTAAATAATATATTTTATCGGCTAAGCCCTTTGATGTTTGAATAGTGGCAATATTGGGATTGATTAAAATGACTTCGACGTTTTCTTCTTTGAATGCCTTAATTGCTTGGGACCCGGAATAATCAAATTCTCCCGCTTGACCTATACTTAATCCACCGGAACCTAATATGAGTATTTTTCGTATTTTATTTTTGATATCTTTAACATAATTAATACTGCTTGCGGTATTTTCATTTACAATTTCATAAATACGGTCTCGTATATTAAACACGGTCTTACATCTTTTGATGAAAATATCAAATAAGAATAGTGTATCTGTAGGACCGGCTCGTGCCTCGGGATGGAATTGAACTGAAAAGAAGGGTTTTTCTTTATGAATTAGACCTTCATTCGTTTGGTCATTACTATTTATAAATAATTCATTCCATTGAAATAATTCATTATTTTCATTATTTTCATTTAATAATACTTCATATCCGTGATTTTGTGATGTAATATAGCACTTTTGAGTGCCTATCAAATTACAGGGAATATTATGTCCACGGTTTCCATATTTCATTTTACCGATAGTGTTTCCGGACGCCAATCCTATTAGTTGATGGCCATAACATATACCAAACACAGGTATTGGTTTTTCACATTTAAATAATACTTTTAGTTGTTCTACTACAAACTGTGAATTAGTTGGATCACCTGGACCATTACTAATAAAAATTCCGTCGTATGTATTACCGAATACCTCCTCTAGGAAGTTATATTTAGTATCTACAATTGTTAGTTGAATATTATTTTTCAATAAAGCACGCAATTGACTATTTTTAATACCACAATCAATAACAAGAATATTTAATAAATCTTTATTGGCATTTATAATTATTTTATTACCAGATGTTTCCTTCCCAAATAAATCGAGTTTTAAAGAAACGTCATCTAAATTTATAGTATCTACCATAGGAAAATTACTTACTAGATTATTAGAAAAATCAGGATTACTTATTCTACCAATAATGTTCTTATTTTCGCGAATTATTTTTACAAGTTCTCGGGTATCAACGCCCGATATTCCGATTATACCGTTTTCATTTAGCCAATCTCCTAGACTTTTCTTGCCTTTCCAATGAGAATATTTGGGGTTATATTCGCCCACAACAAGGGCCTTAATGTGAATACTATTTGATTCAAATATTTTATCGATACCATATTCATCATATTGTGGTTCACCGATCCCATAATTTCCTATTAATGGATATGTTAAAACTAATATTTGATTCAAATAAGATGGGTCGCTTAGTGATTCGGGATATCCTACCATACCCGTTTGAAATACTATTTCCCCATAGGTTTCCTCACTAATTTCCTTACCAAACGTTTTTCCAATAAAATTATGACCCGTATTTAATTGGAGATTTATTTTCATGGTTAGTTAGTTAATATTTAATATTTAATAAAATTTTAAATTAAACTATAAAAAAGAAAAAATAATTATATTAATTTAAATACATTACATTACATTCTACGCATTATTATTACAATTGTAATTTATCTAGTATATTACTTTGTATTTTTTTAATATCGCCTTCAATCAAATTCCATAATATGTCGTAAGTATTATTATGATCGTAATTTTCTCTGTAATTGTAGTCGGAATTATTGTGCCATATTGCCTTTTTAATATGCGATGGATTTATATGGTCGTATTTATCCGTTATTTTTTTTAATATTTCTGGGAAACAGTGATAATCAATCGCCTCATTAAGAATTTCATTTTTTTTTATATTCTTAATAGTACATATATCTATAGGCTTAATTTCTAAAGAACGCAATTTTAAATCAATATGGGTATCTCCGTGTTTTCCACTGAGACGATTAAACCATAAATTTGCGTAATAGTGAATCATATTAACATCGCAAATCATCCCACCATAAGAAGCCCTTAGTACCATTGAATATATCATAGACATATCAAATATATCTAACTTCGCTAATTCTTCACTATATTTTCGCAAATCAAACCTAGTTTCATTAATAATAGGTATATCCCAATATGGATTTATTGTAATAACTTCGACTACTCCCAGAAGCCAATTAATCTGGTCTTTAGACGGTTTCCATAATGGATAACTGGCACACATCCAAGCCAATTCATTTAAACAATGGTGTGCTGTCGTATCTTCTAGAACAATAATAAATATTCTTCTCAAAAATTCATTGAAGTTCGTTTTAATAAGTGTTTTACTAGTTTTAAGGGCTATTTCTAAATTTCCACGTCTTATTGCTTTTTGTAGATTGGATTTTAATAGTGGAGTATGTTGAATAGTTTGATTTAGTTCTATATTATATAATTCATCCGAATTTGTTTCAATATTACCACAAACAATAATAGTTTCATTTAATTCTTTGACAGTTACATTTTTTTTAAAGTTTATATTTTTCTTTAGGGGTTTCTTTTCAAACCATAAAGCATTGTTAGTTTCCTTATTGTAAAAGAAATATCGGTGAATACTATTCATAGGTTTAATACCTTGATTATTTCTTGAAAGCCATTTATCTAATGTATTCTTCATAGTTGAATTAAGAATACAAAATAAAAAATATATAAATCAATCAAATTTTTAAACTTCATTTTCATTCAGAAGTTTCCATACATTGAGTTCTCCAATGTGTCCAGGTCTATGGGCTCTTCCTATGATTTGCATTTCAAGGTCTTTGGAAACATTATGGTACATAATAATATCAGTGGTATTTTCCAGATTGAGACCACTTCCACAAAATTTGGAATTTAAAAGCATAATGTTTATTTTATCTTCCGTTTTATATTTAGCGACCTTGTTTCCGATTACTTTCGAAGGACCATTTAACATACAATATTTATAATTCTTATCGTCCATAAAACATTTCATATTAATAAAACTTCCACCATAGTCTGAAAATATTAAAATTTTGCGTTTGTTTGTTGTATCCTCAGCTAATTTCTCCAAAAGGATTGTAAATTCCTCATATTTATCCTTTTTTTCATTAACAGTGGGTTGTTGGATTGGTTCTTTCGGTCCTGCGTCATTCAATATAAGCATAGTATCATTTGTAATATTTGCTCTACAATATGGGCATTTTGCTTGGGTGTTTGAATTATTGACTTTCATTACTTCTGTCAAACATTCCAGACAGTATTTAGTATTACAACATTTAGTATAACACGGATTTTCTGGTTCGTCGTAGCAAATGACACATTGTTGGTTTTCTTTGACTTTCTCTTCAATATCTTTAATTTTACTATTTAGTTCATCTTTCTTCTTATTTTCTTTAGCAATTGCAATTGTTTTCGCATAACTAGTAATTGTGGTATCGTCTTGAATTTTTATAATTTTTATTTCAATTTTCGACATTTTTTCTTTTATATTCTTTGTAACTACACTGATTAGATTATCGCTCGTTGTTTTTTCACATTTAAAACTGCTAATAGCACCTTGAATATCTCCACCATTAATCATATTAATAATATTTTTATTTAATACTTCTCCTATAATTTTTAAAATGGTCGGGTTCTTACAAACAATAGTATTGAATTGAGGATTAGTCAGTAAGAATGACTCTGCTATAAATTCCTTTGTATTCTCGAAACACATGTCGTCAAAGTAAGTTGTATTAAAATAGAAATGTTGGAAACACCGTTTAATTTCCCTATTATTAGTTGTAACACCACCTTCTTCTCTTCTTTGAGTTATACCTCGAGAATATATATGATAACTCGATTTTTCCCCTGTTTCAGGATTAATAAAGTAAGATTTAGGCGTAAATTGTTTAAGATTCTTTTTTGACGAAGAAATAAACCAGGTGAATTCTGCGCGCAGGGGAAATGAATTATTTATTTGAATACTATCTACTTCATCTATGAATATGCGCTTATACTTCTGAGAAGTATAGTCCTTAAAGGCATCACATAATTTGTATTGTCCTCGTGTGATATCGGTTGTTCTAATACTAGAAATACAAACCATATCAAATGTTTCAAAGTATTGGGTTACCGTCAAATTACTATTTTCTTCTTGTGCCTTAGTTATATCTTCGTCTATTTTTTTCATATTCTTTTTTTCGTCAATAAAGATACATTTAATACTGGGTTCATTCTTGATATATTGCTTCCATTGAGACATTGTTGGATGTGGAACAATAAGAATGCTTAAATCTATGATTGCGTCTAAACTATATTGCTCTTTATGTTTAATTTCAGTGAAGAAGTCATTTTTCACTATACGTAAATTAAAATTTTCAGATTTCTTTATAGGTTTATTGTTTGCTATGATACTCAACGCAGTTAGAGATTTACCAGCACCTACCGGGTCCGCAATTAAACCCATACTATATGTAATATTGTTCAAAGACGCATTTTGATTCTTTTGTTCAAAATCATCGCAAGCATGAAGTAATGCCAATTGATGTGGTTTAAGATTAGTATTAATCTTAGTTGGCTGTGTAGCGCGAGAACTTGTATTGTCCAAAATAGGCATGATTATATATATATATATACGTGTCTTAGTATAATAAATAACTTATTGAATTATTTTTTTTCAATTTTTTTATTTGTTACTAGGTATCCAGGGATATAATCCTTTCCAACGTATCATATATACGTTGATGTATTCATTTTTATTTGTTTTTTTTTCTTTACTATGTATTGCTTAATCGTATTACGTTTAATGTAAATCGCAATAAGAACAATAAGAATAGAAAGCGCAATAAGAACAATAAATCCGGCTTTAATACCATTGTTATTAGTACTACTATTACTTTCTTTTGAATCGGTAGCAACTAAAACGGTGTCATTAGCTACTGTGTCATTGGCAATGGCATTGAGTGTTAGTTTCTGTCCTCGATTACTGAAATTATTATTGCGACTACTCATTGCCTTCATTGTTCCGTTCTTACTTGGTTTCCTTGGACTCATATTAAAATATGGTGGTGCTCGGTTTAATAAAGCACAATTTTTCAATGATTGTTGGTCATTACCTTTATTTTGATTAATATATTCATTATAGGTATAACACATACTATTGTTGTTCAATGGTTGATAAATAGAAGCAAGTATATACATAGTATCATTGTCAAATAATTGATATTGGTTTTCATACCCGGGTATATTATCTTTGTGACTATCAATTAATACCACATTACTGCGATCTGTTCCTGCTCGACCTTCACCATCATTTCCTGGTGGATTATAGTCGCTTCCAATAAATTGAAAATGAATATAGTCATCGGTGGATACATTTAGATTATTTGGGACAAAGTCGTATTCAATACAATTTCGGACTTGAGCTATATTTCCACGTTTACCTTGGACGTTTAAATTATATATATTTTTATTCAATAATTCATGTGTTCTTGGAATAATATTGAATGTATATGTTCGGTCTTCAAATGTTCGTCCATATTGTGCTGTATTAATGGCAAGTCTCACTGGAACATTTTGGCTAGTATTTAAAACCGGATTGTTTTTTAATTTATCATTGTCTGCGCTAGTGAATTCCCACGGTGTTTCATTCGTAGAAATGTTGTATCGCAACCGTAAAACACAATTGCTCTTAGGATTACTAGGCAATCTCCAAAGATATTCGGCGTGTTTAGTACCGTTATATTGTGTGCTGACTCCTAATCTATTTATAATACTACTTGGCGCATCCAAACACGTAATATTACAATCGGTATATTTGGGATATGTATACCAAAGGCCACCGTGTGTTTCACATTCTTCGGCGTTGTTTGAAAATTGTGAACCACCGACACAATCGTGTTTTATTGTATTACAACGAGAATGCTTTGTATAATAAGGACATCGTGAAGTATTAGTTGTTAAAATTGCTATATCGACCCAATCGCTTTCTCCCCAATATGGATAATAATCGCGTTCTTCCGGACATTCAAAGCCATAGCGATTTCCATTGGGATTTTGGCGTGTGTATATGGCACTTTCTCCTTTGAGATTTTGGTTGGCAGTAAAAAGAAATGGGTTCCTTTCACGGTCTTTACAGCGTTGATAAAACCCGTAGTCCTCATTTATCCCATATTGTTCTGGGTTTGTTAAATCATTATAGGATACGTCAGGGACACGTTGAGTACACGTATTTCCATTTGTATCTTGTGGTTTGCCGTTTTGTATATTATCGCTACACATATATTGTAGTATAAATTGACAATCATTATTTTCACCACAATTATGTTGAGCGGTCCATCTTATTGGGATAATAGTATCAGTATAATAATTCATTGAATAGCAATTTATATTGTTATTATTTTCGGGGCGGTCACAAGATACAGCATAGCCACCTGCCGCATTATTTTGACTATCAAAAAGACGGTTGGCATTATTGCGATTATTGGAACGTTCGTCGCAACGGTTATTATTTCCACGAGGATTATGTAAATAGACATCGGCATTTACTAAACTTAGTAAGAAAAAAAAAATAATATTAAGCATGAGGATGATATTATTGTGTTAATTATTATATACTAAATCTTTATATATGTTTGTTATTCAATTTGATAAAAATTCATTATTGGGAGGATTAGGTGATAGAATTGTAGGTATAATTTCAATAAAATTAATAAGTGATTTATTAAATCGTGATTTCTTTATTTTATGGAATAAAGAAAATATAGAAAATTATTTTACTTTTAAAAGTTATGATAATGATAATGATAATGATATAAAATATCATAATTATATTGATAATCAAAAAGGATTAAAAAATTATTTAATCGAAACAAATGAGTTATTTCCAAATAAAGTTAATATTTTTAGATTAAATCAAGAAATTTCACAATATTTATATCTAAACAAAAATATTAATGAAAATTATCTCAATGATATATTTGAAACTTATCGTAAACTATACATTGATATTTTAAAACCTACTGAGTTGTTTAAAACAAAGGTTAATGACTTAATTGAAAATAAATCTAATATTGTAGGTATTCAAGTAAGGTGTGGCGATTATTACATGAAAACAAATCCAGATGAAACTCATAAAACTAATAATAATGTAGATTTTTTAAAAATTAAAACTATATGTCAGCAAAAATTCAATAATAATTACACTATTTTTTTTACTACTGATAATATTAGTCTATTAAAGGAATTATATTCGGTTTTTGAAAAAGAACAAATAGTATATAATGATGATGAAATACAACATTTAGACCGCAAATCAATAAATGCGGATATTTCAAAATCATTTATTGATAATTATATTCTTTCTCAACACACGGTGCTTTTGTTCATAAGTGAAAATAGTAATTTTGGAAGGGTTGCGGCATTATCGTCATCTATTGATAGTATATATAGTAGTAATAATTGTAAATTAATAAATAAAAAAGATATATTATCTAAAAGAGAAATGTTATTTTAGAGTTGGCTATAATTTGAATTAGTAGATGATGTTTTAACGACTTTCAGGGGTGGTGGTAAATATTTACATTCATTTTTTATATTTAATATTTTTTCCTCCATTTTCAATAGAAAATCCTTTTCATTGGGTTCTTGGATTTCAAATTGAACTTTCGTTATTAGTTTATCATAAGAATCGGCTGCTTTCCGGAACATTTCCGATTTAACATTGAAAGCACACGCACTTGAAAGAGACTGAAATATACTGGCTATTGATGTTAAAACACCAACACCAATTAATAGTATTTTCTTTTCTTCTTCGGGAATAATATCGCTACTGGAAACAAAAGAAAGCATACTTGAAACGGATGTAATGATTATAGTCGGCATTACTAAATAAAAATTTTTACGAGAGTAACTATAATACGCATTATTATATAATTCCTTCTCGACTTCAATTTTCTCGTATAATGTATGTAGATTACTAGTTGGCATTTAGTAAATATAGTAAAATAATTATTTAATATGAAATAAAATAATTAATATGAAATAATTAATATGAAATAATTAATATGAAATAATTCAGATATATAATTGCTGTTTAATAAAGGTTTCCTGATTACATATATGACACCTATATTCATTCTTTATACAATCGCCACAAAAACAATGTCCGCAAGGAACTAAACATATAGATATTCTTTTATCCATACATATTTGACATTCCAATGCAGTATTTTTATCTATAATTGATTTCGCTTCATTTATTCGTATGAGTTCATCTAAAGCTTGTATTTCTAGAAGTTTATTTTTCTTTAAAACTTTATAAAAGTCATTTTGATTGTTCCTTAGAAATTTAGAAAGGTCGTCGTCATAACTATTACTAGTATCCGATTTTTTGATTCCTACGTATTGTAGAAATCTATTCATAATATAAGTATTTAAAAATATTTCAAAAAAAATATATATTACCATTAATTATATGCTATCATTCAAACAAAACTTTGATTTTGAAAAACGTAAAACTGAATCGTCAAAAATTAGAGAAAAATACCCAGATAAATATCCGGTAATTGCTGAAAAAGGGAAAAACTCAAGTTTAAAACAAGCAGATAAAACTAAATTTTTAGTACACGAAAATATGACTATGGCACAATTTATGGTTGTTTTACGAAAAAGAGTAACATTGAACCCCGAAGACGCTTTATTTATATATGTTGGCGAAAATACATTGGCAGCTTCGTCCATGACAATTTCAAGTTTATATGATAGTTATAAAGACCCGGATGGATTTTTATATTTAACATATTGTTCTGAAAATACATTTGGTAATTAACATTTTCTTTTACTTTTACTTTTACTTTTATTTTTCTTGGATTTTTTCTTTAAAGATTTCTTCTTCTTTAAAGATTTCTTCTTCTTTCTTGCTCCGCCTCTACTTAGTATCACAACAGATTGATTTGAATTAATCATTTCAATTCCATTAGTTCGTGTCATTTTGCTTAGTTCTACACCATTGTTTTTGTTTTTACGAGAACGAACCTTACTAGAAGCCATCCATTTAAATTTTTGGCGCATATCATCATCTGCTAAATTAATAACTTGTTTGTACAGTAAAATATTCTGTTGGTCTGTTTCCCAATCAGGAGGTTTAAAATCTTGGTTCATAAATTTATATTCATCTAATGGGGTTTGTCCACCTCCAGCACATAATACTAATATAGGCTGGTTATCGTTTCTATTTATCTTTGATGTAACATACATATTACACATACCGGCGACTGCCCACCCAACACTATCAATATTTATTTCATTCTGTAATATAAACTTAATTTCTTTGTCTTTTAAATCAGATATTTCTGATAATTTTTCACGGATGTTATTAAGTTTTGTTTCATTTTCCGGTATACATAAAAATTCAATATTTGCCCCTTGTTCTACTAATTTCTGTGCGGTGGCTATCATAACACGTGTCCATTGAAAATCGTCTAAACCATCACCATCCCATACAAGTAATAGGTTTTTATTACTCAAAATTCCATCCATTTGTGTTTTAATTACATGAAGATATTCACGAGCGATATCTTCTATATGAGATTTTTTATCTACATCAGTCAAACCTATATTTTCTAGGGTTTCCCTACTATATCCATTATATACACCGTTCAAAAATAATTCATTAAATCCTTTGAAATGAACTATTAAATCGTAAGTTTTATTATCAAATTCATTCTTTATTTTTTCATCAAGAGCCTGTTTAACAGGGTTAGTGTTATTACGAACATTAGCGTTAACAACAATGGTATTCGACATATCATTATTAGTAGTGGGTTGTCCTTTTCCGAATACACTTCTACGTTTGTTGAATGGGTTTTTTTTATACCCTTTTACTAACGCTTCTTTATTAGATTGTGGTATAGAAAAATTACTATTAATATTATTACTAATCCTCAAATTACGATTATTAGGCATGTTTATAATATATAAAAAGAAAATAATTATTTATTTTTCGGTTTCTTATGAGTAGAATTAGCTATTTTTTCTTGTTGAACGCGTATATGTTTCGAATTATAAAGTTCTTTACTAGTATTAGTCTTTCTACTATCACGCTTTGAACATCCTCTACCTGATTTAACTTTATTTATCGAAAAGTCTCCATATTTGTCCATGATTAATATTGTGTTCGTTAGAATATTATTATATATTTCCCTATAATAATTTTTTATTCAATTTTTTATTTTAATTTATTTTAATTAGTCTCGCATTAAGAAATTGATAGAATATTTTTCACATTTTCACAATTTCAAATTTGAAATTTTTATTTTCTGTATTTTCCAGGCTCTCTCTCTCCCTAAAAAAAGTTGATTTGCTGGCTCATTTTATTCTTTTTTTGATAATTTCCTTATGATTTTACTATTTTGATTATAATAATTAGGTTTCAGTTTCTTATTAAAAAAAAAGTCGTAAAAAGTCGTAAAAAAGTCGTAAAAAAGTCGTAAAAAGTCGTAAAAAGTCGTAAAAAAGTCGTAAAAAAATCATAATAAAAAAATAAAAATATTGTAATATATTAAGAATTATGGTATTATATGATTGTAAAACTTGTAATTATTCTACAAAGTATAAATACGACTTTAATAAACATCTTAAAACAAAGAAACATCGTGTTAATGAAGAATGTACGATGAATAATCCAAAAGAATTAGAGGAATGGACCCAAAAAGACCCAGAAAAGACCCAAAAAGACCCAGAAAAGACCCAAAAAGACCCAGAAAAGACCCAAAAAGATCAGCAAAAATCAGAAAAATATAATTGTGATTATTGTAGCTATAATTTTTCTTCATATGCTCATAAACGCAGACATGAATTACACCGATGTAAAGAGAATACTAATGTTTCCAATTCCATTATTACAAAGCAGGAAAACAAAATCAAGAAACTCGAAAAGGAGAAGGAAAATCAAATCAAGAAACTTGAAAAGGCAATGGAGAAACAGCGTAAAGAAATGGCTAAACACATAGAATTGCTTTTGACAAAGGTTGGAAATAATTATACTACTATCAATAACACTAATACGAATAATATCCAATTGAATAACTATGGTTCCGAAGACTTGAGTCATATAACTGATGCCTTGAAAACCTATCTCATTAAACATCCCTTTGGAGCAATACAGCAACTCATAGAAAAGATCCATTTCAATCGCGATAAACCTGAAAATATTAACCTTATGATTACTAATAAACGAGATAATAAGATTAGTGTTTATGAAGATGGTAAATGGGTCTATCGCAATAAAAAGAAAACGATAAAGCGTCTCATCGATAATAAATATTATATTCTCGATGACCATTATAATGATATGCCTGGTGAAGAACTATCGGAATTCAATCATACTAACTATAAGTCGTTCAGTGGGAAGATGGACGAAAATGATAAGCAATTATTGGAACAGTTATACGAAGACGCGGAAATCATCATATTGAATAAACAAGAAAAAAGTGAATAATGACAATTTTAATATTCACATTTCGAATTTTGAAATTTTTATTTTCTGGATTTTCCAGGCTCTCTCTCCGCTACTTTTTG
>ERZ651776.530-NODE-530-length-52623-cov-7.637537_pt1 | contig 52623 bp, 51 predicted proteins | sample MGYA00514761_ERZ651776 | MGnify/ENA metagenome assembly ERZ651776
CATCGCATCCGTACGATCGTGGCCGACGACGGCATGAAATACACCCGCTATAGCTCGGGAGAGACGATGTTGTTTGACCTGCCATCGGATCCCGACGAGATCCATGAACTCAGCCACAGCGATCTGGCGGCCACGGCGCTTGCGAACGAACGCCTGCTCGATGCCATGATGTTGGCCACCGACGATGCCCGGGGCGCTCCTGTCAGTTAGGGCTGAGCGCTCCCATTGTGGGTCATGTCGAGGCGAAGCGTGGTACCGCCTGACCTCCCGCAACGGGTTCTGTACCGCGACGCGACGTTGACGGTTGTCTGCTTGGCTGCTTGGGTGCTGTCAGTCTGTGAACTCGTTTGTGATCGAACCGAGATTTTTTTCGGTCTCGCCGATGTCGCCGAGCTTTAAGAAAGAGCTGCCGAAGCCGGACACATCAGGGATCTCGTCTGCTGCGGCTTGGAGTAGCGCTTGCTCGGCTGGCCGTTGCAGCGCAGCAGGACTGTCACCGACAAGGACCCGGCCTGAGTTCGGCGATCGTTCATGCGTATGCCGTCAATCACATGGAGTCGAACTGGGGAAGCTGTCGAAGTTGGGTTGTAACGACGTTGCATCCTGCCTGTCAGTGATTCATGGATGAACAGAAAGAAGTGTTGGAATCGCTCGCAGCGATATTGAACTCACTTGAGCTAGGCGAAGAAGAGAAGGCTGCATTTGGTGTGTTGCGGGGTGTCGACACCGGCGAAGGCGAGGTCGAAGGATTTTCAAAGCGCATGAACGTTGGCAACGTGCCGCTGATCCAGGGGTTCACGATCGGCATGCCACCAAGGGCTATCGACGCCGATATTGGACCTGGGACACAAAAGGCCTACGACCTGAACCCCAACGAGTTATGACCTTCACCCGGATGATTTGAGTTGAGAGACTGGTTGTGCGACGTGGTCATCCGCCTGAGTAGATCAGCCGAAGTTCGCGCAGATAATGGCCAAAACGACAAACGCCCGGCCGAAGCCGGGCGATTGTTCACAAGTGTGGGCCAGGGAGGATTTGAACCTCCGAAGTGAAATCACGACGGGTTTACAGCCCGTTCCCTTTGGCCGCTCGGGCACTGACCCTTGTGGAGCTTGAACCTTATCGAACCGACACGGTCTGCCCACCCTGATTTGTCAGTGTCTTTTCTCGATGAGGGTCCTTCGAGGAGGGGCGGCGGCGCAGCTACATCGCCATGGCGGCATACATGGCGACACCCTGGACCATGGCGTCTTCGTCGATGGTCATCAGGTTTGAATGGTTGGGCGCTGCCTCTTCGGGCGTCAGGTCTGGTGCGCACACACCCAGGAACGCCATGGAGCCAGGAACCTTGTTGAGCACGTAGCTCCAGTCCTCGGCACCCATCACTGCTTCTCGCATGATGTGGAAGGAACCTTCGCCAACGACGGCTTCGGCGACAGCGGCTGCTCGTTGGACTTCTTCCTCGTTGTTGATGGTCACTGGGTAACCAGCGATGATCTCGGCATTACACGAGCAGTTGTGGGCCTGGGCATTGTGATTGGCCACGTTCATGAGGTTGGTGTGCAGCGTTGATCGCACATCTTCGTTGAGGGTGCGGATGGTGCCCTCCATGAACGCGTTGTGAGGGATGATGTTGTTGGTCGTGCCGGCTTCGAGATGGGAGACGGTGAGCACGGCAGCTTCGGAGGCAGGGGTCGTGCGACCCACCATTGCATGAAGCCCGAGCACGGTCGACGCCGCGGCTGGAATGGGATCGACACAGCCGTGTGGCATCGACGCATGGCCGCCAGAACCATTGATGGTAATCTCGAATCGGTCAGCACTGGCCATAAGTGCGCCGCCTCGGCTGAAGAAATGGCCGCTGCGCATCTGGGTGAACACATGGATGGCGAAGGCGCGGTCGACGCCATCGAGCACGCCCTCTTCAATCATGTACTTGGCGCCGTGGTAACCCTCTTCCCCCGGCTGGAACATGAACCGGATCTTGCCGGTCAGTTCCGACTTGTTCTCCGACAGCAGCCGGGCGGCGCTGAGCAACATGGCCACATGAGCATCGTGGCCGCAGGCATGCATCATCTGTTCGTTTTGTGAACGCCAGGCAACATCGAGATCTTCTTGCAGCGGCAACGCGTCCATGTCGCCCCGCAGCAGGATTGTCGGGCCGGGTTTGCCAGTGTCGAGGTCAGCGACCACCGAGGTCAACGCCTTGCCAGTTGTGATGTCGAGGCCGAGGCCATCAAGTGCCTCGAGAATCTTCTTCTGGGTCTTAGGTAGATCAAGCCCGAGCTCAGGGTCAGCATGAATCGCCCGGCGAAGTTCGACCGTGTGGTCCTGCACCCCTTGGGCAGCTTCGATAATTTCGGTTCCGATTTCAGCGAGGTCCATAGAACGAGAGGGTAAACCAAAGACTTGTGAACCTGTCGCATCCAATAGTCATGCGTTGAGGTTCACACAACCTCGGTCGACGATGATCTGGCGAATGCCAGGAGCAGCCGAAGGCGAGCGGGACTACAGCATGAGTTGCATTTCGGTGACGTCGAGCCATCGGCCGAACTTTCGGCCGACTTCGCGTTCGACGCCGACGACGCGGTAACCGAAGGCTTCGTGAAGCGCTACGGAGCCGGGGTTGCCTTCGGCGATTCGTGCGATCACGGAGTGATAGCCGAATAAGCGAGCCCGTTCGACCAGTTCGCTCATCAATATCCGTCCGAGACCCTGCCGCTGAAAGTCGGGATCGACGTATACGGAGTTCTCGACAGTCGGCCGGTATGCGGCCCGAGTCTTGAACGGTGAAAGCGACGCGAAACCGGCAACGACGCCATCTACCTCGACGACGATCACGACATGACCGCCGCTGCGTTCGGCGAGCCACATGGTCTGTTCTTCGAGCGTGCGCGGCTCGGCGTCGAGTGTTGCGGTGGTCTCTAGGACCTCGCGGTTGTAGATGCGCATGAGGGTCGTGGCGTCGCTTGAGCGGGCGTCGCGTACATGGTGTTTGGCGTGTGTGGGTGGTTCAAATGTGGTCATTGATCAAACGTGAGATAGTCGAGACAACGTGGATCCGGAAAGATGTGACACAGGATCTCAGAAAAAGGGTTGGTCAACTGGTCATATCGTGGCATCCTGATCGCCCTGCTCCCTTAGCTCAGTCGGTAGAGCGCTTCCATGGTAAGGAAGAGGTCAAGAGTTCAACTCTCTTAGGGAGCTCCATCCGGTTACGATCCACCCAGCAATGTCCCAGCGACTATCACTGCGATAGCGTTGGGTGATCGTACGTTTCCGGGGCGCCATAGCTCAGTTGGTGAGAGCGCTCGACTCATAATCGAGAGGTCGACAGTTCAAATCTGTCTGGCGCTACAAATACATTTCCGCCACGGTCACTTCTGGCGGGATCAGGTGCTCCGGGACTTGGTTCTCGTCTGCGCAGTCTCGAGTTCCTGCAAGATCATGACCACAATGACCCGCATATCGACAATGCCCCACATGTAGGTCCTGGGCCCCACATGTAGGTCCTGGAACGTGTGCGACTGCCGTGCAGTAGTGACACCGGGCGTCGTGTCATCGCTGTCAGGTCCCGTTGGGTTGCAATCAGCTACGGGACAGGTGCGTCACGCCCTATAGAGTCGTGGCGCGTGGAAGATGACCTGAAAGAACTGATCACACGGGCGAAACAAGGCGATCGTGGCGCGTTCGATGAACTGGTCAAGGCCACTTATCAGAAGGTGCACGGCCTGGCGTTGCGCCTGACCGGTAACGAACACGACGCCGACGACGTTGTGCAGGACACCTATGTTCGGGCATTCCGTAGCCTGCAGAAGTTTCGTGGCGACGCCCGGTTCTCGACATGGCTGCATCGGATCACCGCAAATAGTGCGTCGACCTTTATGGGGCGCCGACAACGCGACTCTCGTCACGATGACATCGATGGCGTGATCGATCTGGCAGATCGTCGTGAAGCAAACGATCCAGAATTCGCACTCCAGAACGACGCAGTAGGTGTTCGTCTTCGAAGGGCACTTGACAATCTGCCAGAACGGCTGCGTCGGGTAGTCGTCCTGCGCGACGTCCATGGCCTGAGTCATCGCGAGATTGCCGCGGAACTCGACATCACCGAAGCCGCGGCCAAGGTACGTCTGCATCGGGCCCGTGCTCGGTTGCGCGACGGCCTGGTTGCGTGGCGACCCTCTTCGCCCGTCTCGGCTAGAGGTAGTTCTGACACAGATGCCGACGCGGATGTCGGTGCTGATGTCCGTGCTGATGTCATAGACATTGAGACCCACCGCAACGCTAGCTAGCAGTGCCTTGGTGTCGATCTAGCAGGCCGGAAGAGAAACTGGCGTGGCGATTGCTGGTCAGAGAGATAGTGTGAGGCGTCAAGTTGAAGGGCCGTGGCTCAACTGGCTAGAGCACCGGTCTCCAAAACCGGAGGTTGTGGGTTCGATCCCCACCGGCCCTGCAAACTTGCACGAACGCAAACCCTTAAGAAGGTCCCAAAGGCAATGTCTGATACAGCAGGCTTGAATCGACAAACTCGCCGCTTCGCACAGAAGCAGGGACTCCTCGATGACGACGGCGAACCGGTGCGTCAAAAGCGTGAGCCTCGAGCAGGGTCAAATGAGCCACGTACACCGCCAGCCCAATTTTTCCGTGAGGTCCGCAAGGAACTCAAACTTGTTTCGTGGCCAAGTCGCGAAGAAGTCATCAACTACTCGTTGGTCGTCTTCGTGTTGCTGGTGTTCTTCACCGCATTGGTCGCAGGCCTTGACTTTGGTTTGGGCGAAGCTGTCGTGAAACTGTTTGAACGATGAGCGACGTGATCGAAGAAACTCCTGCCGACGACAACCCGGCAAACGAAGCGCCCACAGATGCGGTTGTTGAAGCTGATACCCAAGTCATCGACGAAGATGCGCTGATCTACGAAAAGCTCGACGAGGTCGACGAAGACGGCGAAATCATCGTTGCTCCAAAGGTCATAAGTCCGTACGACCGTCCTGGCCGCTGGTATGTCGTGCACACCCAGTCCGGCTACGAAAAAAAGGTTAAACAGAACCTCGAGGCTCGTACCGCCAGCATGAACATGGATGGACGCATCCACGAAGTCGTCATTCCAATGGAAGACGTCCAAGAGTTCCGCCAAGGCAAGAAAGTCATCGTCCAGAAGAAGATGTTCCCTGGCTACTTGCTGGTGCGCTGCCGTCTCGACGATGACTCGTGGTTCGTGATCCGCAACACACCAGGTGTTACCGGCTTCGTGGGTCAAGGCTCTAAGCCATCGCCGCTTCCGCGCCGCGAGGTCGAAACGTTCTTGACGGTGAAGGCCGACGAAGACGCCGCATCTGCTGCAGGCCAGAAGAAGACCCGTACCCGCAAGCTCTTCGAAATGGGCGAAACGGTTCGAGTCAAAGAAGGACCATTCGCCGACTTCAGCGGCGAGGTCATCGAGATCAACGAGGATCAACTCAAGGTCAAGGTGCTCGTCAACATCTTCGGTCGTGAGACCCCCGTCGAACTCGAATTCGCCCAGGTCGCCAAGCTCTAATAACGAACCGGTGCCAGGCACCTGTTCGTTATATCGACGTACCTTTACCGCAACGCAGGTTGTTCAGCTGTCCATTCGACGGCACACTTTCCTGTCGCTGCTGGTGAGAACTGACAGCAATCGCCCACTCCATTCGGAGCAGCTCGCTGAGCTGTGCCACTAGAAGCAGTAGAAACTCATGGCTAAGAAACAAGTCGCCGCACTCGTAAAGATCCAGATCCCTGCAGGCGAGGCTTCGCCTGCTCCTCCAGTCGGTACCGCTCTTGGTCCGCATGGTGTGCAGATCATGGACTTCTGCAAGGCGTACAACGCCAAGACCGAAGGCCAACGCGGCCAGATCATTCCGGTCGAGATCACGGTCTTCGAAGACCGCTCATTCTCATTCATCACCAAGACGCCTCCTACAGCCTTCCTTTTACGCAAGGCCGCAGGCCTTGATAAGGCAGCACACGAGCCTGGCCGCGAAGAAGCGGGCACCGTCACGGGTGCACAGGTTGTGGAGATCGCTGAGATCAAGCTGCCTGACCTAAACACCGCTGACATCGCTCAAGCAGTCCTTCAGGTCGAAGGCACTGCTCGCTCGATGGGCCTGCGCATCGTCTGAACCCTTCGCACAGTTTTGCTTGCAGTCGGCGAGTCGCTGTGCTTTTTCGCCTCTGCGGACTGGTGCTGAACCTCCAGCAGCGCCGATGTTGACATAGATCTACCAACGCAAGGGATGACCTCGCCCGAGCGCTCTGGAAAAACCGAGGGACCAACAAGTCCGCAGAACAGTCGAAGCGAAGCGACGCTGTGATTGCGAATGAAAGGGAAACACCATGGCTGGTAAGCGATACAACGACGCAGTAAAGCGTTATGACCGCGAACGTCTGCACACCTCCGAAGAAGCCATCGAGCTTGTCAAGAGCCTGTCGACCGCAAAGTTCGACGAGTCGATCGAACTCGTCATGCGACTGGGCATCGACCCTCGCAAGACCGAAGAAGCCCTTCGCGGCACGGTGGCGCTGCCCGCAGGTACGGGCCGGGTTGTCCGCATCGCTGTCTTTGCTCAGGGCGAAGCCGCTATTGCTGCCCGCGAAGCTGGCGCTGACCTCGTTGGTGCTGATGACCTCGCCGAGCAGATCGAAGGCGGCATGCTCGACTTCGATATCGCTATCGCTACGCCAGACATGATGCCTACGGTCGGTAAATTGGGCCGTGCACTTGGTCCACGTGGCCTGATGCCGAACCCAAAGACCGGCACGGTGACCATGGATGTTGCCAAGGCTGTCGCCGAGTTCAAGGGCGGCCGTGTGGAATACCGTGCCGACCGCAACGCCAACCTGGCAGTTCCAATCGGCAAGGTCAGCTTCAGCTCCGAAGATCTGGCCACCAACTTGACCGCAGTGATCGATGAGCTGGTCCGCGTGAAGCCTGCTACGGCCAAGGGTCGCTACATTAAGAAAGTCGGCCTCGCTTCGACTATGGGTCCTGGCGTCAAGGTCGACCACACCGCTTACTAGACGCACGGCGAATTACTAGACGCACGGCGAAGTCGGCCTCGGGCTCGTTCATCACCGAACGCTGCCCGAGTTGGCAACTTCTTCGCTCCGGGCACCGCTGAGTTCCGGTTCCGGCAATCTTTGGGTGAATCGGGGTGGGGAGTGATCCTCGCCCCGCTAGCCTCTGCCACTGACAATTTCATCGTCACCAAAGACATCAGGTGCTCGTAAGAGCGTAAGAGCAAACCAGCTCACCCGACGAGGAGACAACGGCTCACTTGAGCGTGTTGCATCCGTCTTTGAGGGCGTTGCATACGCTCATCTTTCGTTTTTCTCACGAGTAACCCGCCAGAGAGGCGCACATGGATAATCCAAATCCAGACAAGGTCGCAAAGGTCGACGAGATCGCCGGCAAGCTTGAAACCGCTGGCACCGTTCTCGTCACCGAATACCGCGGTCTCGACGTTCCTGCCCAGGCTCAGCTCCGTGCTGCGGTCAAAGATGCAGGCGGTGAATTCAAGATCTACAAGAACACGCTCACCAAACTTGCTGCCGAGCGCACTGGACTGGCGCTCGATGAGCACCTCACCGGACCCACGGCTCTTGCCTTTGCCTACCCGCCAGAGGGCGGCCAGGCGGACCCAGTAGCTTTGTCTAAGGCGCTCACTGAGTTCCAGAAGACCAACGATGCACTGGTGATCAAGGGTGGCGTCGTAGACGGCGCCGTGATCGGCCCCGACGATGTGACCGCACTGTCCAAGGTTCCACCTCGCGAAGAGATGCTGGCACAGTTCGCTGGCTTGTTGCAGGCGCCGATGTCGCAGTTCGCTCGTTTGCTCAACGCAATGCCGACCAAACTGGCGCAGCTCACCCAGGCGCTCATCGAAAAGGGTGGCGCCAACCCCGGCGCTGCCGATGCAGCTGCTGAAGAAACACCAGCTGAAGAAACCCCAGCCGAAGAAGCCCCAGCTGCTGAAGAAGCAGCCGACGAGGCTCCTGCTGAAGAAGCGCCTGCTGAAGAAGCAGCCGCCGAAGAAACCGACGCAGCTGAGGCTGCAGCGGAAGATGTGGCACCGGATGCTGCATCTCAAGAGACCGACGAGTCAGCTGATGCTGGCTCTGAAGACACCGACGATAAGGAGGACTGATTATGTCCACGGTTGAAGACGTCCTAACGACCATTGAGGGCATGACCGTCCTCGAGCTGAGCGAACTGCTCAAGGCATTCGAAGAGAAGTTCGATGTCACTGCAGCAGCTCCGGTTGCAGCAGCAGCTGCACCAGCAGCCGCCGCTGATTCCGAAGACGAGCAGACCGAGTTTGATGTCATTCTGATCGCCGAAGGCGCGAAGAAGATTGCTGTCATCAAGGAAGTCCGTGCTCTCACCGGCGCTGGCCTGAAGGACGCTAAGGAAATGGTTGAGTCCGTTCCCAAGGCAATCCTCGAAGGCGTAAGCAAGGACGACGCTGAAAAGGCAAAGGCTGCTCTCGAAGAAGCCGGCGCACAAGTCAACCTCAAGTGATCTGTCGGCTCGGTCGTGCATCTGCACGGCCGAGCCGAATTTCCCTCCACACCCCAGTTCGCTTCCTTCGCGTTTCTGAACTTTTTGGCAAAATAGTCGCCCAAACGGTTCAGAAAGGTGAAGGACAACCCCGAAAGATGTTTCCATGAAGCCTGAAATTCATCCTGAGTACCGCGACGTTGTCTTCTTGGACACCCAAAACGGCACCAGCTTCATCACCCGCTCGACCATGAAGACCCAAGAGACGACCGACGTCGATGGTGTCGAGTACCCGCTAGCCAAGGTAGAAATCTCGGCTGCCAGTCACCCGTTCTACACAGGAACGATGACCATCATCGATACCGCTGGTCGAGTCGAGCGCTTCGAAAAGCGTTACGGCCGCCGCAAGCAGAAGGCTGGCGCCGCCGCCGACGAAGCTCCAGCAGCCGAAGCGCCTGTCGCTGAAGAGCCAGTCGCCGAGGCACCCGCCGAAGACACAGCAACTTCTGACGAAGAAGAATAACCAACGCTCGTTGGAAACACGGGTGAGAGTCCGCTGTGGCTCTTGCATCCGGATGCGGCCTTAGAATACGTCAGTGGCTCTAACCCAAGAACAACGTGCTGATCTCTGCCGTGCGAAGTTACGCAGCTTGGCTCGCGACCATTTCGGTCGAACCGATGGTGTTGACCACCCGGTGCCTTGGGGAGCAGCCCTTGAACACGAGGGCGTGTGGACGGCACTGCTCGAAGTTTCGCCTGAGCGTTCATTCGGACAGGCCTTGGTTCTTGGTGTCCGCAATCAGGCGGTCTCGCTGGATCTGATTGCCGCTGAGAATGCTGGTGCAGTTGCGCGCCGGGCCTCGTTGTTTGACCCGTCGCCCACCGTCTGGCGCCTCGATGGAACGACATTGTCACCGGCCGAACCCGAAGAACATGTCACCGTCGTCGCTGCCGACATCGAACCTCACATCGCCGATCTACTCGCGCTCGACGATGTTGTCGTGATCACCGAACATGGGTCGATCATCGGCGAATGTCTGGGCCTCGAAGTTGCACGGGTAACCGGCGCCGGTTCAGAACAGCGACTCGACGTTGGTGTTGGCGCCTATGACCAAGGTGCATTCGCTGCGATCAATCCGCACATGGCTCCGATCGAGGCTCTGGCCGAGGTCGTGGCGCAGGTGCTCACCCATCGCCGCAAGAATGCCCTCACTCACCCAATCAACCGCATGGTCCGCGAACGCTGGGTTCGGAGCGAACTCATGGCCGATCCGTCGCAGATCGGAATGGCCACTCTCGAGATTGTCGAGCCCATGCTGCCCCGCGACGGCATCAGGGATATTGCGATCGCGTCGGCCATTGGTGCCGCGACCGACGGCGACAAGGTGCTGGTCGCCTGCACCGTCGGTATCGACCTTGATGCAGTTCCCGCAGCTGCCGATCTGGCGCATCGTCACAGCGCTGATCGGATCATCATTGTGCTTCCTGACCGCGATCGTCATGCGCTCGTGCAGGCCATCGCTGCTCAGTCTCGGCTCCCTATCGAGTTCGCCACATCACCTGAACCATGGCCTACCTAGGGCTTCTCGCGAATTGGGGCCGTTGCAGCGAGATCCCGATGGATGATCACTCGATGACGAGGCGATGTGGTCCAGACCGCACTCGCCGAGCACCGTTTGTCGATGCGAGGCGAACCATTCAGTGAGTGTTGGGTCGGTCGCAGCCAAGAGACTGGCCGCATCGCTGATCTGGTTTGCAAGCAGTTGCCGTCTGTGATCCAAGGAGATGGCACGCTGAGCAGGGTCAACGTCGGAGGCATGACGGGCAGCGAGTAGCTTTGAACGGTGAGCGAACTGCACGATGAGCTTGAACGAGAATTTGCCGACGTCGAGCAGCAGCTCGCCGACCCTGAACTCGTCAAGGACCGCACCCTGTATGCCAAGGCGATGCGGCGGTACAAGGAGCTGGGCGAGATCGTGGCGTGTATTGCCGAACTGCGCACGGCCGAGCAGGACATCGCTGATGCCAAGGAAATGCATAGCGAAAGCTCAGGCGACGACCGAGCCATGTGGGCCCAGGAGATCTCTAGCGCCGAGTCCTCGGCCACCGACGCTGCAGAGCGGCTGGACGAACTCCTCATTCCTAAGGATCCCAACGACGGACGTAATGTGATCGTCGAGATCCGGGGTGCCGAAGGTGGCGAAGAGGCCAACCTGTTTGCCCGTGACCTCTTCGAGATGTACCGCAGCTACGCATCGACGCAGCCGTGGCGACAAGAGATGCTTGAGGCGAACCACTCAGACATGGGTGGGTTCTCCACCGTTATCTTCTTGCTCAAGGGTGACTCGGTCTGGTCACACCTCAAGTACGAGGGCGGCGTGCACCGCGTGCAGCGAGTGCCAGTGACCGAATCACAAGGACGTGTCCACACCTCGTCGGCCACCGTGTCGGTGCTTCCAGAGGCCGATGAGGTCGAAGTTGCTATCGCCGAAGGCGACCTGCAGGTCGATGTCTACCGTGCATCTGGTCCAGGTGGACAGTCAGTGAACACCACCGATTCGGCCGTGCGCATCACCCATAAGCCGACCGGTTTGGTCGTGTCGATGCAAGACGAGAAGAGCCAGCTGCAGAATAAGGCCAAGGCCATGCAGGTGTTGCGGGCGCGGCTTTTGCAGGCCGAACAAGACAAGGCAGCCGCCGAAGCCAGCGACTTGCGCAAGGGCCAAATTGGCGGCGGCGGACGCAGCGAAAAGATCCGTACCTACAACTACAAAGAGAATCGGGTTACCGATCACCGCATCGGGCTGACCATTTACAAACTCGACAAGGTGTTGGCGGGTGCGATGGAAGACGTGATCGATCCGTTGATGCAGCACGAACGTGCCGAACAACTCTCGGCCAACGCATAGTTCGCTGATAAAGCTGTGCGTGCACGTGGTGAGTCGGCCGAAGAGTATTGCGGAGAGCGACCGGAGCGGAGCGAAGTTGTGAACACGAACGGCGATTCCACAGAGGAGTCCGGCATCCTGTGGCGAGAGTTCTACAACGAGGCCCGGGGGCGGCTCGAAGCCGCCGGCGAAGAGTTTGCAGCGGTGGATGCGCGGCGCATTGTTGAAGAGGCCTCGGGTGCCGAACCGGGCCAGTTCGCTCTTGTCCTGGAACGGCCTGCCTTGAAACGCGGCGTTGCCCACTTCGATGCGATGCTCGAGCGCCGCCTTGGTGGCGAACCCCTACAATATGTGCTCGGACGATGGGGTTTTCGCACGCTCGACTTGGCCGTTGATGCCCGGGTATTGATTCCTCGGCCCGAAACCGAAGGTGTCGCCGAGTTGGCGTTGGCCGAGGTCGAGCGCGCCGCATCAGAAGGGCGGGAGCCACTCGCTGCCGATCTCGGCACAGGAAGTGGCTGCATCGGACTATCACTCGCAGCCGAACATAGATCAGTGCAGGTGATCTGCACTGATCGGAGCGTCGACGCGGTTGCGGCCGCCCGTGCGAATGCCGCGGGCCTTGGTCGTCCTGCCACCCGGATCGAGATCAGACATGGCGACTGGTTCGAAGCATTGCCGCCGGAACGTCAAGGGGACTTCGATGTGATCATCTCGAATCCGCCCTATGTCGGTGACCACGAGGAACTCCCGGCAGTCGTAGCCCAGTGGGAACCGGTCGACGCCTTGTTCGCAGGGCCCACGGGCCTCGAACACGCAGAGGTCTTGATCGGCGGTGCCCGTCATTGGCTCCGCAGTGGGGGAGCCCTGGTGCTGGAGTTGGGCGAAACCCAGCTCGATGCAGCAGCGGAACTCGCCCGTGCTGCTGGCTATGTCGAAGTGGCGATTCATCGTGATCTTGCAGATCGTGACCGTGCCCTGGTGGCCCGTCACCCGTAAACAGCAGCGGTGCGGCACGTGCTTGCGGAGTGAGCTGCCAGCGCTGCAGACGGGACCAGCGGATGCGGTGAGGTCGGATCACCACAGCGCGAGGCGCCACGAAAAGGCGCCCGCGAGGGAGACGGCGCCCGCCGCATATCGGCCTCGAATGCGGTACTTGAAGTAATGATGCGAAGAAATGATGCGTTAATTTGCCTGAAATGTGGCGTCGGGTGAGACTTTGTGGATAGATTCACAAATGTCGAAGCGGGTGAGTGGGGGTCTTCGTGCCCCGGCTACGCGTACTCGTTGAGACTTTGTAAGCCGCTTCCTGCACGACGAGGTTTCCGTGTCCAACCCGCCCGAGCGCGAGATCGGATCAGAGCTGTCTGACGCTATGCGTCACAGCACTGGGTCCTATGAACTCGTCATTGCTGCTATCGCAGCTGCTGGATTGGGCTTTTGGATCGACAGCGTGATCGGCATCGTGCCGGTCTTCACGCTTATCTTCGCCATTGCCGGCTTCGTTGGAGCTGGCTACAGCATCTACCTCAAGTATCAAGAGAAGATGGCCACTGAAAACGCCGACCGCACCGCTCGCAGCAGTTCGAAGAACAGCAGCGGGGCGACAGCATGAGTAACACCTTCGGCGTCGACGTCAACGAAGCGAACCCGCTGCTGAGCCGGTTCGAAGGCGAATCGCCGGTTATGCAGGTGGTCCTCGACATCATGAAGCGTGGCGTCGTCATAGCTCCTGTCGGCATCTTGATCGGCTACCTGTTCGCCGGTTCCGCCGGTGCTTGGTCGGTGGCCTTTGGCCTGGGCATGATCCTGTTTAACTTCTTCCTGTCGGCTTGGATCATCCAGGTAACAGCTCGTATTTCGTTCGCCGCCCTCGCCGGTGGCGCAATGTTTGGTTTCCTGATTCGGCTCGGCGTCATCACCACAGCAGTGCTGCTGGTGCGCAACGCAGGCTGGGTCGATTTGGTTGCGCTGGGCGTGACCATCATTATCACTCATCTGGGGCTGCTCTTTTGGGAGCTCCAATACATCTCTGGAAGTCTTGCCTACCCCGGTCTCAAACCGGGTGCTGGTCTGGCCGACAACTCTACGAAGGAGTCCGTGTCATCGTGATGAACGCGCTCGTTGCATTCACCGAAGCAGAAGGCGGCTCAGCCGTTCCTTTCCCTCCTCCACGAAACCTGGTTGAGTGGGCGCCGTTCTTTGGTGACGGCACCGCATTTGAGTTCAACAAGATTGCCCTGATCTCGTTGATCGCATTCTTGGTCCCCACCGTCATCTTCATCATGGCTCGTGGCGGTTCTGCCGATCACCCCTCAAAGCTCCGGGTATTGGCCGAGGGCATCGTTAAATTCATCGAAGAACAGGTCGCTAAGCCCGGTATCGGTCACGGCTATGAGCCGTACGTGCCGCTTCTGACCACACTGTTCTTGTTCATTGCCATCGGCAACCTGTTCGAAGTCATCCCGTTCTTCAACATGCCAGCCAACGCTCGTATGGCCGGACCGCTGCTCATGGCGCTCACCGTCTGGGTGATGTTCATTGCTGTGGGCGTAAAGCACCATGGTTTCAGCTACTTCAAGGACATCCTGTGGCCATCAAGCGTGGAGAACCCCTTCATGCGAGGCTTCGTCGGCTTCATCGAATTGTTCTCGGTGTTCATTGCTCGACCCATGAGCCACGCCGTTCGTTTGTTCGCCAACATGCTCGCCGGTCACATTTTGCTCGTGACCTTCGGCGTGTTGACCATTGGCACCTTCGCCAAGCTGTTCGACGGCCTTAGCGGCTTCATCGTCCAACCATTCGCCTGGGTTGGCTCACTTGTCGGACTCATTGCCTTCACCGGCTTTGAAGTCGGCGTGAGCTTCATCCAAGGTTTCGTATTCGCCATCCTGGCCGCCGTTTATATCGGCAGCTCGCTGCACCCAGCTCACTGAGCTCCGCAGCGAACACCACAGGATTATCTAGCAACCCTTCTCGTACAGAGATTCATCCAAGGAGACATTCCAAATGAGTACCACATTGGCACTGTTGCAAACCGCCGCCGAGGCTAAGAACACTGCAGCCGCTGGGAGCGCAGGTTTCGCCTATGGCCTGGCAGCAATTGGCCCAGGTATTGGCATTGGTTACCTAGTAGGTCAGGCCGTTCAGGCCATGGCTCGCCAGCCTGAATCAGCTGGTCAAGTTCAGACCACGATGTTCCTCGGCATTGCCTTTACCGAGGCGCTTGCCCTCATCGGCTTCGTCGTCTTCATTCTTCTCAAGTTCGCCTGATCCGTCCATGACGGTCCATACGAATAATCGAGGAGGTGTTGCATGAAGTTGCTGTTATTTGCCGACGCTAAAGAAGAAGAGTGGGATGGGATCAATCTGATCCTTCCAAACGGAGCTGAGCTGCTCTGGTCCGCCGTTTTCTTCTTTGGCCTCTGGGCACTCATGAAGTTTGTGCTGTTGCCTCCGATCATTGAAGGTCGCAACGAGCGCGAAGCGCGTGTGAGAAGCGGACAGGATTCTGTCTCCGATTCCGAGTCCGAGCTTGCTCAGATTAAGGCTGCACACGAACAGCGCATCGCTGCTGCTAAGGCCGAAGGCGCCGCAGTCGTCGACGCCGCTCGTGCCGAGGCTGACGCTGAACGAGCCGCCAAAGTTGGCGAACTCGAAGGCACCATCGCCCAGCTTCGTTCGAACACACAGGCCGAAATTGACTCCGCCCGCACTACGGCACTAGCCGGTGCGAAGGGTGCAGTTTCGCAGCTCGCCGTTGGCGCTGCTGGCAAGGTGCTGGGTCACGATGTTGACCTCGCAACGAACCAGGGTCTCATCGACACCTACCTGAACGGAGCGAACTAATGTTGCTAGCCCAAATTCAGGTCATTGCTGCCGAAGGGCCGAATGGCAAGTTCATTCCGAGCGATGCCAAAGAGATGTACTGGGCGATCGCAGCATTTGCCGTGATCTTCTTCTTCTTCGTCAAGAAGGGCGTCCCCCTCATCAGAGAGGCATTGGATAAGGGTCAGGCTGCAGCCGTGGCCGACGCAACCGCTGCCGAGGCAGCGATTGCTGAGTCACGTGCGAAGATCGCCGATGCCACTGCAGAACTTGGTGATGCCGACGCACAGCTTGCCCAGATTATGGCCGACTCGCACGAAGCTGCTCAGCAGCTTCGAGTCGACTCAGCCAACCGCACGCAGCAGCTTGTCAACGACATGTGGGCCAAGGCGCAAGCCGACGTCGAGTCGATGAAGACACAAGCCAGCGCTGATATCCAGGCCGAAGTCGCATCGCAGGCCATGGGTGCAGCCGAACAGGTCGTACGTGCAAGTCTCGACGATGCTGGTCAAAGCACACTCGTCGACAATTACATCGCCCGCTTGGGGGCATCATCATGAGCGAGAGAATCAACGGCTACGCCGATGCAGTGCTCGCCATTGCCCACGCCGAAGGCGACGTCAAAGGCATCAGCGACGAGCTGTTTGTTGTTGGCCGAGCCGTCGACACCAACGACGACCTTCGTGCCGCTATCAGCGATGCACGTATGCCGGCCGAACGCAAGATCCAGATCATGGACGACTTGCTCGATGGTAAGGCTCGTGCAGCAACCAAGGGCCTTGTATCCATGGTTGTGGGTGCTGGTCGTGGCGCTGACCTCGGCAAGATTGCTGCCGCTGTCGCCGAACGCGCCGCAACATCAGCCGGCAAGCAAGTTGCAACCGTTCGTTCGGCTGTAGCACTATCCGACGACCAAACGAGCCGCTTGGCAACTGCACTTGCAGCCAAGCTCGGCATCGAGGTCGATGTCAAAGTCATTCAGGATTCGTCAGTGGTTGGTGGTTTGATCACCACTGTTGGCGACACCGTTATCGATGGAAGCGTGCGCACGCGTTTGAACCGCCTGCGCGAGTCGCTCTAGCCCCCGAGGAGAACTATGTCTGATCTCACGATCGACACCAGTGCCATTACTGCGGCACTCACCAAGAATCTCGAAGGGTTCGAGCCATCGCTCGAAGCCAGCCAGGTTGGCCACATCATCGAGGTCGGCGACGGCATCGCTCGTGTATCGGGTCTGCCAAACGCAGCCGTAAATGAGATGCTCGAGTTCGAGAACGGCATGATCGGTCTTGCGCTCAACCTCGACGAGTCCTCCATCGGTGCCGTTGTGCTCGGTGAGGTCGACGAGATTGCCGAAGGACAGACCGTTCGCTCAACCGGCAACATCTTGTCGATGCCGGTGGGCGATGCACTGCTCGGCCGTGTTGTCAATGCACTCGGCACTCCCATCGACGGCAAGGGCCCACTTGTTGGCGCTCGCACCCGTCAGATGGAAGTCCAGGCACCTGGCATCATGGGCCGTAAGCCTGTGCATGAGCCAATGCAGACCGGCATCAAGGCCATCGACTCCCTGATCCCGATCGGCCGTGGCCAGCGAGAACTGATCATTGGTGACCGCAAGACTGGTAAGACCACGATTGCGCTCGACACGATCATCAACCAGCGTGGCCTAGGTGTGAAGTGCATCTACGTTGCCATTGGCCAGAAGGCCTCAACGGTTGCCCAGAACGTCGCAGTGCTCGAAGAGATCGGCGCCATGGAATACACCGTGGTTGTGGTCGCTCCGGCATCTGACCCTGCTCCGTTTAAGTACCTGGCTCCCTATGCGGGTTCTGCTATCGGTCAGCAGTGGATGGAAGATGGCGATCACGCTCTCGTCGTGTACGACGATCTTTCCAAGCAGGCCGAGGCATATCGCCAGATGTCACTGTTGCTGCGACGCCCGCCGGGCCGCGAGGCATACCCCGGCGACGTCTTCTACTTGCATAGCCGTCTGCTCGAACGTGCCGCCAAGCTCAGCGATGAACTCGGCGCCGGTTCACTTACCGCACTTCCGGTCATCGAGACCAAGGCCGGCGACGTGTCAGCGTTTATTCCGACCAACGTGATTTCGATCACCGATGGTCAGATCTTCTTGCAGGATGACATGTTCAAGTCGGGCCTTCGCCCTGCGGTAGACGTGGGTGTATCGGTGTCTCGTGTGGGTTCTGCCGCACAGATCAAGGCGATGAAGACTGCCGTAGGCACACTCAAGTCTGATCTCCAGCAGTTCCGCGAGCTCGAAGCATTCGCTTCGTTCGGTTCTGACCTCGATGCCGTGTCACAAGCACAGCTCGATCGTGGTTACCGACTTACCGAACTCCTCAAGCAGGGCGTGAACTCGCCTATGCCTGTTGAGCGCCAGGTTGTCTCGCTGTACGCCGGAACCAACGGCCACCTCGACGCCATCCCGGTCACCGACGTGAGTCGCTTCGAGAATGAACTTCTCGACTATGTCGGCACCCGCCACGCAGCTATGTACGACGGCATCAAGTCGACCGGCAACGTCGACACCAGCGAGCTCGAAACGATCGTGGCCGGCTTCGCCGCCCAGTTCGAATCAAGCGCACCAGTTGGTGGCGATACCCCCGAGGCCGAAGCCCAAGCAGCAGCAGCGACCGGCATGGTCGACAGCGATGTCACTCTTCCCGAGACCGACATCGCTCGTCCTCAGGAGGGCTGAGCCATTCCAGGAGCAGCGGAACGCATCCTCAAGCGCCGTATCTCAAGTATCCAAAGCACGAAGAAGATCACTCGTGCCATGGAACTCATCGCGGCAACCCGAGTCGCGAAAGCACAAACTCGAGCCAACGAGGCACGTCCATACGCAGCGCGCATTACCAGCGTTATCGAGGACTTAGCAAAGGGCGGCGCTAGCGCAACCCACCCGCTACTCGAGGCTCCTGAAACAATCGGCAAGGTCGCCTATGTGGTCATCGCTGGTGACCGAGGCCTGGCCGGCCCATATAACTCCACGGTGATCCGTGCCGCCGAGCGCGAGCTGATGGCCCGCACCGCCGAGGGCATCGACTACTCGCTGATCTTGATCGGCAAGAAGGCACGTGACTACTTCGCGTTCCGCAATTACACCGTGGATGCCTTCTACGAAGGAATCACTGACACGCCTCACTATGACTCAGCGCGCGAAGTTGCAGAGTACATCAGCGAGCAGTTCATCGACGGGGACATAGATCAGGTCATCTTGATCTTCACCGAGTTTGTCAGCATTGGTACGCAGAAGCTGGCTGTGCGCCAGTTCCTGCCGCTTGAGTCAGTCGAAACCATTGCCGAAGTCGGCGGTGGCGGCGAATTGACTGCGGAGTTCGAGTTTGAGCCGTCAGCCGACGGTGTACTCGAGTCGCTGTTACCTCGATACGTCGAGAGCCGTTTGTTCTCGGCACTACTTGACTCATCGGCTTCTGAACACGCGAACCGGCAGCGGGCCATGAAGGCCGCCACCGACAATGCCGAAGAACTCATCACCAAACTTGGCCGACAGCTCAGTAGCGCTCGCCAAGCATCCATCACGACCGAGATCATGGAAATCGTAGGCGGCGCCGAAGCACTCGGCGGCGGCGATGACGACAAGATCGACAAGGTCGCACAACTTCTCCAGCAGAACTAATCGAGCATAGGTCCGAGCAACCTTAGGAATATGACATGACTGTCACGGATACTCCCGCAACCCTTAAGAGCGGCAAAATCATTTCAATCGCCGGTCCGGTGATCGATGCAGAGTTCCCTCCAGGAGCACTGCCTGAGATCAACACCGCGCTTGCATTCGACGTCGTCATCGACGGCGAGAGCACGACCATCATGGCCGAGGTTGCCCAGCAGCTTGGCAACAGCCGAGTGCGAGCGATTGCTCTGAAGCCGACCGATGGCCTCAAGCGCGGCACCGAGGTGCGTAACACCGGCGCTGGCATCATGGTGCCTGTCGGTGATGTGACTCTTGGTCACATCTGGAACGTGATCGGCGAACCGCTCGACGTTCCCGAGAGCGAAGTTAACATCACTGAGCGGTGGGAGATTCACCGTCCGGCTCCGTCGTTCGACTCACTCGAACCGTCGTCACAGATGTTCGAAACCGGCGTAAAGGTCATCGACCTTCTCACCCCCTATAAGCAGGGTGGCAAGATCGGCCTGTTCGGTGGTGCTGGTGTAGGCAAGACCGTGCTCATCCAGGAGATGATCACCCGTGTGGCTTCGAACCACGGTGGTGTATCAGTGTTCGCTGGTGTAGGCGAGCGCACCCGTGAGGGCACCGACCTGTTTATTGAAATGGGCGAAACCAAGATGGGTGCCGGCGAAGACGCGGCGACCGTGCTTTCAAAAGCAGCCTTGGTGTTCGGCCAGATGGATGAACCACCTGGCGTGCGCCTCCGAGTTGCTCTGGCCGGCGTAACCATGGCCGAGTACTTCCGTGACGTACAGAATCAAGACGTTCTGTTGTTCATCGACAACATTTTCCGCTTCGTACAGGCTGGCTCCGAGGTATCAACTCTTCTCGGTCGTATGCCTTCAGCTGTGGGCTACCAGCCAACCCTGGCTGACGAAATGGGCCAGCTGCAAGAGCGCATTACCTCAACCCGAGGCAAGTCGATTACTTCACTGCAGGCCGTATACGTGCCTGCCGATGACTACACCGACCCTGCGCCATTCACCTCATTCACTCACTTCGATGGAACAACTGAGTTGAGCCGTGACATCGCCTCGCTGGGTATCTACCCGGCTGTGGATCCGTTGTCATCAACCTCGACAATTCTGGACCCGAATGTTGTTGGTCAGCGTCACTATGACGTTGCTCGCCGAGTGCAGGAAATCCTGCAGCGCTACAAGGAACTCCAGGACATCATCGCCATTCTTGGTCTTGATGAACTTTCTGAAGAGGACCGTGTCACGGTTGACCGAGCCCGTAAGGTGCAACGTTTCCTCAGCCAGCCAATGTTTGTGGCCGAGATCTTCACCGGTCAAGAGGGCATCTTCACCGGTGTCGAAGAAACCATCGACTCGTTCGAAGCCCTCGTCAGCGGCGACATGGACCACCTGCCAGAGCAGGCGTTCTACATGGTCGGTGGCGCTGAAGACGTCGAGCGCAAGGCAGCCGAATTGGCTGCAAGCGCTTAATAGGAGCCTGCTGTGTCGATCCACGTCGAGTTTGTCTCGCCTGAACGCATCATCTTTACGGCCGAGGCCAAAGAGATCATCGTGCGTACAAGCGACGGCGAGATCGGGTTCATGCCTGGCCACGTCCCGTTTGTAGGCGTATTGCAGGTCGCTGAGGCTCGCATCTATGACATCGACGGTTCGACGTTGCACTCATTTGCGGTGCATCGTGGTTTTGTCGAAATCGCCAACGACCATTGCACAATCCTGAGCGATGTCGCCGAAGCTGCGGCCGACATTGATCCTGCTCGGGCAGAGCTCGCGCAACGTCGTGCCGAAGAAGCACTCGCTGCTGATAACGACGATGCCGACGCTGCCAATGCGCTGCGTCGTGCCCAGGTCCGCCTCGATGTTTCCAAGAAGGCTTCGGCGTAAAACCACTCCGTTTGGGCCGACGTTTGTCGCACAAGGCTGCTTTGCTGCAGAGACTCGTTCCTCGTCCGCATCCCGTTCCTCTGTCGCTCCGACTGGGGGCGCTCACCAGAAGATCAAAATGGACAGGCCCGGCGTTACCCACGCCGGGTCTTTCCCGTTTTCGACCGCGTTCCCGGGGTCTTGGTGCGGGGCAGGTGAGTCAGCCCACAGAGGCGGGGAAGACATCGATAATGCCGATGCTAGGTCGTACACCCAATCGGACCTGTGGAGCCTGGAGACGTTCAAGACCTACACCGGTAGAGACATACACCGGATAGTTGTCGACGAGTCCAAGGCCCCCGGCGGCGAGCGTCCGGGGAACCTTTGAGAAGGTGACTGGCGGACCAAAGAACGGTAACGAGATCTGGCCACCGTGGGTATGGCCGGCCACGATCAGGTCGACGTCGCTACCAACAGGCAGGTCATAGACCACACCAGGTCGGTGCGACAACAAGATCGTGAACGCGTCGCTCGGTTCGACGAGCGATGCGATCGTGTCCAGTCGGCTGGTGGCAGCAAAGACGCTGACTCCCGCTAGCCGGATGGGTTGTCCTTCCACTGTCAGGTCGGTGATCTGATTGTCGAGGTAGAGGGCACCTGCGGCCTCCACGATCTTTTTGAGCTCGTCTGGTCGGTCGCTATCGCCCGAAACCACCGCCACGACGTTCACGTTCGCTGTCAACAAGGTGAGCAGTTCAATGAACGCCGGTGTCTCGGCTGCGATCGCATCGACACTTCCCTGGAAGAAGTCGCCTGGCACGAGCACGAGGTCCGGCTCTTCGGCAATCAACGTGTCAACGGCATTCTGCTCGTGGCGACCGATGTTCGGCGTCTGCATGTCTGCCAGCACCCCGATACGAAGGGGTTGGTCCACTGGCGCTGTCACAGCAACGATTTCGGTGGCAAGCCAATTCGGTTCTATGTGGGTGCCCCAGACTCCCAGCAGGGCAATAATGATGGCGAGCGCCCCGCCAAGGTTCACCAGTCGTGTCCGTCGTCTACGGATGAAGGCGGTGACATACCAACCGCCTAGGAGCGCCGGCACGGTTACGACAGCGAGCAGGTACAGCAGATGGGTATACGCGAACACGCCGAAGTCGTAGGTCTGGCTAGCGGCCAGCGCCCCGATTGCAAGAGTAATCACGCCGACAACGAACGACTTCTCGATCTCACGGATCGTGACTGGCGGACGGAACCGGGTCGCCGCCAGCGGAGCCAGCGCACAACACGCGGCAACGATAAGGAGAAAACGGCTTAGACCCATGACCACACAAGTGTGCCAGCACGCTCGGTTGATGTGAGCGCGTAGGAAATTGACAGTGCCTGATCCTAAACATTATCTGCACCGTGGGCAACGGGGTGTAAATACCCGATTCAGCGGGTGTACTAGCGGCATGGAACATAGACGTCTGGGCAAGTCCGGTATCAAGGTGAGCGTGTTGTCGTTTGGCAGTTGGGTCACCTTTGGTGATCAGCTCGATATCGCAAAGGCGACCGAAAGTATGCAAGCCGCGTGGGACGCTGGCGTGACGTTCTTCGACAATGCCGAGGCTTATGCCGGCGGTCAGTCCGAGACCATCATGGGCGAGGTGCTCCGCCGGATGGGGTTGGACCGCAAGACGTACACAATTTCAACCAAGTTGTTCTGGGGCATCACCGATGGTCCGAACACCAAGAACACGCTCAATCGCAAGTACCTCATGGAAGGCATCGACGGCTCACTGGAACGTCTTGGCCTCGACCATGTCGACTTGTTGTTCTGCCATCGCTCCGACCCAGAAACGCCTATGGAAGAGGTCGTGTGGGCGATGAGCGACATCATCGCCCAGGGCAAGGCCCATTACTGGGGCACGTCCGAGTGGACCGGTGCCGAGTACAAGGAGGCGTGCGAGGTAGCGGCGCGGTTGAACCTGCGTGCGCCGGTCATGGAGCAGCCGCAGTACAACCTGTTCGAACGTCACAAGGTCGAGACCGACTACGCCGATATCTACGACACGCACGGCATGGGGCTCACCACGTGGAGCCCGCTGGCCTCTGGTCTGCTGACCGGCAAGTACAGCGACGGCATCCCCGAGGGAAGTCGCGGTTCGCTGCCGAGCTACAGCTGGCTGCAGGATCGTCTGACCGACGAACAAGCATTGGGCAAGGTACGTGAACTCGGCGCGATCGCCGACGAACTCGGTGCCTCGCTTGCGCAGCTTTCCATTGCGTGGTGCGCAGCGAATCCCCACGTCTCCTCAGTAATCACCGGTGCCAGTCGTGTGGAGCAGGTGCATCACAATATGGAAGCTGCTGCCCTCATACCGAGCATGACGCCCGACGTGATGCATCGCATCGACGCAATCTTCGGCTAACGACGCAAGGTCGATTCGACAGCGAGATGGCGCACGAACTAATCGATGTCGATCGGTATCCGATCGATCATCCCGGTACCCACAGATATGACCAGCTGGTGCGGGCCTGTCGTCATGACATGGCCACTATCGGCTGTGCGGTCCTGCCTGGGTTCATTCCGGCAGAGATCGCCGGGGGCATGGCCAACCAACTAGGCACCATTGAGACATTCAACCGCTGCCATGTGCTGAGTGCTTGGGGCGATCCGCCTGCTGCTGATCTACCCGCTGATCACATCCATCGGCGTCGATTCCCCGAGGACACCCACGTGCTCGCGGGGGATCAACTCGTTGGCACCGGCTTGCGGATGTTCTATGAGACCGATGGGTTGAATACATTCCTGGCTGACGCTCTCGATGTGCCAGAGCTCCACCGCTTCGACGATCAGTTTCAGGATCTGAACGTGGTCCAGATCAAGGATGGCGGTCTGCACGCATGGCACTACGACCTCTCTGACTTCGTTATCACCTTGCTGCTGCAGAAATCCGAGGTCGGCGGCCAATTCGAGTTCGCACCATTCATCCGTGGTGAAGTCATCCCTGGCATGGTCGGCGGCCGTGACGGCAGAGTCTGGGACGAACGTTACGACGACGTCGAACAACTCTTTGCGGGCACTTGGCCGGCTACTCACATGTTGGACCTGGAGCCAGGTGATCTGGTGATGTTCAACGGCCTGCGGTCGATGCACCGTGTGCGAGCCGTGCACGGTTCCACGAACCGCATGATCGCGGTGATGAGTTACGACACCAAACCCGGCTTCTCCTCAACCGATGCCATCAACGCCCGCCTCTACGGCCCCCGCTGCCAAGAGCTCCTCAACACCCACCACTGATGCAAATTAGGAGCCTGATGTACGAATTAGGTACACCACGCTCCTAATTTGCTTCAACGGCTAGTCGATGACGATGTCGGACAGGCCGTCTTCGGGCGGGGGATAGGCCATGTCGAGGCCTTCGAGGTTGTCGACGACGATTCGGGAGATCAGTAGGTTACGGAACCATTTGCGGTCGGCAGGAATTACGTACCACGGGGCATAGTCGGTGCTGGTTTGACTGAGCATGTCGGCGAAGGCCTTCTGGTAATCGTCCCAGAGTTTGCGTTCGTCAAGATCGCCGGTCGCGAACTTCCAGTTCTTCTCGGGTTCATCGAGCCGTGACTGCAGCCGTTGCTTCTGCTCCTCTTTCGAGATGTGGAGATAGAACTTTGCAATGGTGGTGCCTTCGTCGGCCAGCAGTCGCTCGAACTCTCGGATGTGATGGAATCGCTGCTGGACCTTCTCTTCGCTCATCCATCCGTGGACACGAACGACCAGCACGTCTTCGTAGTGGCTGCGGTTGAAGATGACCATTTCGCCGGTCGACGGCGCATGTTTGTGCACTCGCCATAGATAGTCGTGAGCGAGTTCGGTGTCGGTTGGCTTCTTGAACGAAGCAACCCGAACGCCCTGGGGATTCACACCGTCGAACACGTGGCGGATTGTGCCGTCTTTGCCGCCGGTGTCGGTGGCCTGGAGCACGAGCAACACCTTGTGTTTGTCCTCGGCCCACAGCAGCTCCTGGGCGGTCTCCAGACGGTCATTCAGGACCTTGGTGATGTCTCGACCAATCTTCTTGTCAATGCCCTCGTTCTCGTCGGTCTGCCACCAGGACAAGTCAACAGTGCTGCCCGGCTCGACTCGGTACCTTGAGAGATCGAATGACAGGGCGTGCTCAGCAGTACTCATCTCGTCATTGTGTCGCGCCTACGGTCCAATTGCTGATTCCGACAGTGGAGCAAATTTGGGTCGTGCACGGCCAGAAGGCCTGGTCTCACCTACGCTGCTGGCATGTCCACTGGCGTACGAGAACCCGTCGCAGCCGGAAGCCTGTATGCCTCAGACTCCCAAGAGCTGCGTTCAGAGATCGATGCTGCCATCAACGGCGCAGATAGCGAGTTCACCAGCCCCAAGTTGCTCATCGTGCCCGATTGTGGCTTGGCCGCTGCCCCCAATGTTGCTGGCGCTGGGATGATCATGCTCGAGACCGAACGAGATCATGTGCAGCGGGTTGTGGTCATCAGCGACTATCGGCCTGGTATTGGTGGACGAGACGTCCAAGGCATTGCAATCCCTCGGGCTATTGCGTTTCGCACGCCGCTGGGCGATCTGCTCACCGATCGGGCCGCAATCGAGAGTCTGCAAGGGCACCCAAGCGTGGTGATCAACGACCGACCGTTCGAGAAGGACACGTCGATTGAAGTACATCTGCCTCCTATCCAACGGCTCCTTGGCGCAGTTCGAATCGTCCCCATGCTTGTAGGCGAGGCAACCACTGCTGAAGTCGTCGATGTGCTTGAACGGTTGTGGGGATCACGCGACACGCTGCTTCTTGTAAGCGCATCGTTCGGCTCGGGAACCGATGCTGAAAAGGTGGCACAACAGGGTGAACTAGCGCGGGCTGCGCTGTTACGAAACGACATGGCCACGGTTGCCCGCACCAATGTGTCTGCGCCTCGGTCTCTGGCTGCAGCGATGACCATCGTTGGTCGCCGGTCGATGGGACTACTCGACCTCGCCAGCGACACGGTCGAGGATCCCTACGGCAGCGAAGAGATTACCGATGTGGCTGCGCTCGCAGCCTGGGAATCGACCGATATGACACTAGGCGACGCCGACGCCGACCATCTTCGAGCGCTTGCTCGGGCCGCGGTTGAACTCACCGTGCTCGGCGGGCGGGTCGAGGGCAGCGACATGGGACGCGTTCCGCCAGCACTCGCAGCCCGACGAGCCTCCGTTGTGACCTTGCGCCTCAATGGCCGGACTCGCGGTTCTGCCGGCACCATCGAAGCTGACCGGGCACTTGCCGGGTCAGTTGTCCGAAACGCGGCCGCAGCATGCGCCGATCCTCGGCTGCCGTCGATCCAGCCATCAGAACTTGCCGGATTGGAGATGACGATTTCCATCGTCTCACCGATCGAACGTATCTTCCCTCGGACCAGCGAGGAGCTCAGCCAGATGCTCGAAGCCGGACGTCATGGGATACTCGTGACTTCACCCGCAGGCAGGGCAGCGCAACTCCCTGCAATGTGGACCCGGCTCAGAACTCACGAAGAGTTCGTTGGTGCTGTCGCCCAGAAGGCGCGCGTTGAAGGCCCCGCCGGGGTCGGACGTGCCGCGTGGTATCGCTTCGAGACCATCGACTACTAGTGGCCGACTGTCGAATGCGACAGACACGCTGGCTTAGTCTGTTTCTTCTGATAGCGGTCCTTGCGGTCGCCTGTCGGGCTGCGCCGAACCGGGTAGCTGAGACCGCGGCCACCGCTGCGCCCGCGACCACCAGACCAACCCCAACACGGGTAGCAGCAGCAACGACAGTACCCCCGCCGGCAACGGTGCCGAGCCCGGCACCACCAGCTGTTTCAACGCCTGTGCCGCCTGTGTCGCCTGTGCCGACGACCCGTGCCGTGAACATTGGTGAGTTGCTGGCGCTCTCCTCGTTGCAGCCGGTCGACTGTCCTGCCGATGTCAGCGCCGATCAGGTTTCGTGCTCGATCGCAGTGCTACCGCTCGACAGCTACGCTCCCGTCGCGGGTGAGAACGTAGAGCTCATGGTCGCCTTCGTCGACAACGGTGACCCGAACGGGGTTGGGCCCGTCGCCTTCCTCCAGGGTGGTCCAGGAGTCGGAAGCGTGACCGCCGCTCGCAACTTCGTGGGTGCAACGCACGATGTGCTGTTCGTGGATCAACGCGGCACCGGTTACTCCACTCCCAAGCTGAACTGCCCTGAGGTCGACGACCTCTGGCTCGCGCACTACACCGACGATCCGGCCGTGCGTATTCCCGATGATGAGTCCATGGTCACTGCCTCGTATCAGGCATGTGCAACGCGGTTGATGGCCAGCGGGATCAACTTTGATCATTTCAATACCACCGCTGCGGCGGCGGACGTTGAGCTACTCCGACAGTTGTTCGGCTACGACGAATGGTCGATCTGGGGAATCAGCTACGGCACTCGTTTGGGCCTGACGATCATGCGGGATCATCCCAACGGCGTGCGGTCAGCGGTGCTGGATTCCGTCGTGCCGTTCGAAGTTGATTTCTTTGCTGCGATCCCCGAGAACGGCATCCGGTCGATGACCGCACTCGATCAAGCGTGTGATGATGATCGGTGTGCCGCCGACCACGGCGACTTCCTCGACAATCTTTCTGCGCTGGTGCTCGAACTAAATCAGAATCCGGTGGTGGTATCGGCAACCCGGCCAGGCACCGGCGACACGTTCCCATTTCGTGTCGATGGTGAGACGCTCATCGACCTGGTCTTCACCCAGCTGTACAGCACCGGTTCGCTGCGGGCGTTGCCTCGCCAGATTGCACGAGCCGACGCTGGTGGGCTCAACGAGATCGTCGCCACGTTCATGACCCGCCGCGATCCCAATGCGTTCGACCTATCGATCGGGCTGTATTACACCACCTGGTGCCGAGAAGAATTACCGTTCTACGACGACTCTGGCGACGACGATCTACTCCGCAGTCTGGAACCACGTTTTGGCGACGCTGTGGCTGGGGCTCTGAGCAGCGATGGTGTTCAGCAGCTTTGCGACTTCTTCATGGTGGCACCGTCTGCGCCCCTAGATGATGAGCCGCTCGAGAGTCCGATACCTACACTCGTGTTCGCTGGTACGTTCGACCCGATCACGCCACCTGCATGGTCCAAACAAGTCGCCGATGCGCTGTCGAACTCAACCTACGTCGAACTCGCCGACCACGGCCACGGCATGGCGACATCGTGTCCTGCCAACATCCGACTCGCCTTTCTTATCGATCCGTCGGCATCGGTTGACACGACGTGCGCCGACGACACCGGGGCCCCCGACTTCGAATAGGCCTAGCGGTAGTCGACGACCGAGAAGTCGTCGAGTTTGTCAAGACGGTGTGAAGCATTGATCAGGCGGACAGTGCCAGACTTGGAGCGCATGACGAGTGACTGTGTTGTCGCCCCGTCGGCATTAAAACGAACACCCTTGAGCAGGTCACCCTCGGTAATGCCAGTGGCAGCGAAGAAGCAGTTGTCGCCCGAGACCAGGTCATCGGTGTGCAGAACTCGTTCGAGGTCATAACCCAACTCGGCGGCTGCGGCTCGTTCCGCGTCGTCGCGGGCCCAGACACGGCCTTGGAGTTCGCCGCCCATACATTTGAGCGCAGCTGCGGTGATCACGCCTTCGGGTGTGCCGCCGATGCCGAAGAGCACGTCGGCGTCGGCATCTTCCCAGGCGGTCGCGATAGCACCAGCAACGTCGCCATCGGGGATGAGTTGAATACGGGCGCCGGCTTCGCGGATCTCAGCGATGAGTTTCTCGTGACGAGGGCGGTCTAGTACGACCGCAGTCAGGTTGCGAATACGGTCACGTTTTGCTCCAGCGATGCGATGCAGGTTCTCGGTGACACTCGCATTCAGGTCGATAGCGCCTTTGCATTCAGGGCCGACGGCGATCTTTTCCATATACACGAATGGCCCAGGATCAAACATGGTGCCCGCATCGGACACAGCCAGTACGGCGATCGCGTTGTTCCGGCCATACGCGGTGAGCGTGGTGCCATCGATTGGATCGACGGCAACATCGACGGCCGGTCCGGTGCCGTTGCCGAGCCGTTCGCCGTTGTACAACATGGGCGCTTCGTCTTTTTCGCCTTCGCCGATGATGACGGTGCCGTCCATGGACACGCTGCTGAGCATGAGCCGCATGGCTTCGACCGCTGCGTCGTCGGCGCCTTCCTTGTCACCTCTACCCATCCAACGGCTTGCAGCGAGAGCGCCACTTTCGGTCACCCTCACCAGTTCCAACGCAAGGTTTCTGTCTGGGGTTTGGCTCATGGGTGCTCCGCACATCGACAACATCCCGATCCTAATTGATTCACACAAGGTTGCCGTAGGCAGGTTGAGTGGTCATGATTGCGTCGTGACTTCGACGACAAACAGTAACGACGGCCTGGTGTGGTGTTTCCAGTGCGGTAACGAATACGACGAGGATGTCGTCGAGTGCACCGAGTGTGGTGTTCCAACAACTAAGGATGCTCCGACTGATGTGTCCAACGTTGGTGAACCCGACGACGACCAGTTGGCCTATGAGTTCCACGAGTGGACTGGCCAGGGCCGCTCCACCCTCGATGGCATGCTCACCCGCAGCGGCATCGACCACGCCTGGCAGGGCGCCACGTTGATCATCAAGGAAGCAGACGAAGAGGCTGTCGACGAGGCGGTCGCAGAAGCCGAGATCGTGGCCATGCCGACACTCGACCTGACCCAGCCGACGATGGTCTACGAACTAGGTGAACTCGACGACGATCAGCACACCCGACTGTTGCGCCGCCTTGGCGAACAAGGCATCTCTAATGCGTTCGACAAGAACGGTGATCTGTTTGTCTACGAAAGAGACGAAGCGAAGGTCGACGAAGTCTTCGAATCGCTCGACGTCGCCGACGCCGATGAACGCGAGTTCGGTGCTGGCGTGCCAGGCGTCGATCCCGTCGATGTCATGTCGGACCTGTTCGTTGCTGCCGGACGCATCCGCAAGAACCCAAACGATGCGAAGGGTATTGTTGCCCTGGTTGAGACGGCGTCGATAGTCCATCAGATGACCTTGCCGTACGGCCTCGGAGCAGACGTGTGGGGTTCGGTCGTCGATCAGTCGGCCGACCTAAGCGATGCGCTATCGGGTGAGATCGAAGGTCTTGGCGACACCGATATCGAGGAAATGGCCACCCAACTCCACGAATTCATGCGCAGGCTCGTCTAACGACCGAAGTTCGGTAAAGCCGTTTCGTCAATGCAGTACTAACCTCATGCTTTGTGATGTTGGCCGAACTTGAGGTGTATCACTCGCGCCCCATTGCTCCGACCCGACGGGTAGCGATTGGCCGAGCGACTTTGCCAGTCGATGACTCGCCTGGTTTTGGCGGGCTCCTGCTCGGAGCAATCGTGGCGAAGTACAGCCAGATGATCGACCCCGAACTTCTCGAGGAACTTGAGATCCTGAGTTATCAGGTCGAACAGGGGCAACGAATTCCTCAGCCCCGGCTGCGGCATCGATTACAGAAGGATCGCATCGGGCTCACCCGTTCCGTCCATCTGTTGGAACGGCTGCCAAATAACAAACTTCACCTCAACTTTGAGGCACAACACAAAGCGGCACCGCAGTATGTGCTTGCCGCGGTGTATTCGGCTGGGACCATTCAGCCGGGCCCTCGGGCCGACGTCATGAAGGTCATCCGTCGAGCGATTGGATGGCAGGGCGACGCCGATAGCGACGATGTACTGCTCAGCCACCTCAGCAGCCGGTTCGAGCGGTATGCACTGTCATCATCGAGCCAGGCCGATCCAGTGGCGTGGGCGCTTGAGGTCTTGGGTTTCGAGGCGCTCGATGATGTCCCGGATGCGGACACCTTACGCAAGACCTTTCGCAGCGCTTTGCGGGAAGCACACCCCGATGTGGGTGGCGACACCGACGATGCCGCTCACCGTATTGCCGAGTTGACCGAAGCTCGCCGGATTCTGCTGGCCTAATGGCAGTGATTCTGGCTCTCAGGACGTAAGAGATGGGGTGCCGCAGATGGCGCTGATGTTGGGAATCGACACCGGAGGTACGTTCACCGACGCGGTCTTGTTCGACGATGACGTGCACGGGGTGGCCGCGATTGTCGCTCGAGCAAAGGCGCCTACAACCCATCATGAACTCTCGATTGGTGTCGCCCAGGCAGTCAGTGCTGTGCTCGATCGAGTCGGCCGCGATCGAGCAGCAACGATCGCTCTTGTGTCGGTTTCGACAACCCTGGCGACCAACGCGTTAGTCGAAGGCCACGGCGAACCAGCAGGTCTGTTCTCGTTCGGGTTCTCTGCCGCGGAACTTGAGCGCACCGGCCTGAGCACTGCCGTTGCACCAGACCTGTTGACCAGCATGGATGGCGGCCACGATGCACATGGCAATGAACGATCACCCCTCGACCTCGAAGCCATCGAACATCGGGCGACCGCTCTTGCCGATCGTGTGTCCGCGTTCGCTGTCGCCAGCCAATTCAGTGTCCGCAATCCCGCACATGAGCAGCAAGCAGCGGCGCTGATCCGGTCGGTAACTGGTTTGCCGGTCACTGCGAGCCATGAACTGAGTGCTAAACTCGACGGCCCCAGACGAGCCCTGACCGCTGCGCTCAATGCCCGCCTGGTTGGCACGATCGACCGATTGAACAGCGCTGTCGCTCTCGTTCTAGAACAGCACGGCATCGATGCACCGCTCATGGTGGTGCGAGGCGATGGTTCCCTAGTTTCGGCGGCGTTTGCGGGCGCCCGGCCGATCGAGACCATCCTGTCGGGGCCAGCTGCAAGCGTGATTGGTGCGCTCTACCTGGCTGGACTGGTCGATGGTTTGGTTGTCGACATTGGAGGCACAACAACCGATGTTGCGGTGATCGCCGACGGACGCCCGTCGATCACCGATGGGGGAGCGGTGGTTGGTAGCCATCGGACCATGGTCGAAGCTGTTGCCATGGCGACCGTCGGTCTCGGGGGCGACAGCCAGGTCCATATCGACACCCGCCATGAACACGGACCTGTGCTCCTCGGCCCGGAGCGAGCGATTCCGATCTGTCGGCTCGCGATGGCGTTCCCGTCGCTGCACAGTGAGCTGGATCGTCAACTCGCTGCGCCGATGGGCCATCCCAATCATGGCAACTTCCTGGTGTCGACCGCACCGGCTGGGGCCACACTGACCGATCGGCGAGAGGCCGAGGTACTCGCGCGGCTGAGCGACGGGCCGGTTCCCCTTAGCATGGCAACAACGACAGGCCTTGAGCAGCGAGCAGCAGCACGGCTGCAGTCTCGTGGCCTGGTGAGGGCGGCGACAATGACGCCGACCGACGCCAGCGCAATCATCGGTTTCGTGCCCGATGCTGATGCTGCGGCGGCGCACAAGGTGGCAGCGATCCTGGCACGGCAGACGAACTCGAATGGTGGGGTTATCGCGAGCGACGCGGAGACGTTGGCGCACATGGTGATCGATGTGCTGACCGAACGATCGGCCGGGTTTGTGCTGCGGGTGGCGCTCGAATCTGACTCCATCGATCACCGGGGCAGCGACGCTCTACTTGCCGCGTCGTTGGCAGGACATCACAAGGCTGCCACGGTAGCGGTGTCACTGAGCGCCCCGCTTACAGCGATAGGAGCGTCAGCAGCGACCTATTACGACGCTGTCGCGGCCAAGGCCGGGACACGAGCGATCATCCCGGATTTTGCCGATGTAGCGAACGCGGTGGGAGCGGTTGTTGGTCGGGTGCGGGTCAAGCGAAGCGCAACGATTACTCAGCCCTCTCGAGGCCAGTTTCGGGTTCACCTCGAGGATCAAGCCACCTTCGGTTCGGTTGAGAACGCCCTAGCGTTCGCCACTGAGTGGCTGCAGGTTGCCGTTCGTGCCGATGCAGACCGAGCTGGAGCCGACACCCCTGAGTTGACCGAGACCTGGGATGAACGAGTGGCCCACGTTAATGGCAAGGACATTTTCGTCGAGGGCGTGCTTACGATCGAGGCGTCTGGCCGGCCGGGTCTGTATCGGTCTGAGCCGGGCCAAGCTGGCTTGGGCCGGGACGGTCTTCGGGGTTGAGATCTTCGAGGGCTCGTTGTGCGGTTTCGGGATACCGGGCCACGACGAAGATTGCCAGCAGCGGTACGACTGCCAACACTGCGAACGCCTTGCCGAAGCTCCAACCAAGGTGTTCGGTGACCTGGCCAACAAAGATCAGACCGACCACACTGCCGACGACGGCAACACAGGTGAGAAGCCCGTTGGCTAATCCTCGTCGAGATGTCGGGAATAGCTCTGGCCCGTACACACCAAGTGCTGGAATAGTCGCGGCGCCGATCACCGTGGCCAGGCTTCCGGCGATCCACATCAGCGGCCCACCGAACCCGTAACGCACAACCGCAAAGCCGATGCCGCCGATGATCCCAATGATTCCGACCAGGCGGCGGCCACGCCGATCTGCCTGGGGCCCGGCGATTGCAACGCCAATACCGACCGGAGTGTTCACGATCGCTGAGTACAGGCTTATGCGGGTCGCCGAGAAACCTCTGGATTCGCGTAGATACTCATTTTGGAAGTTCGATGCTGGCGCCGAGAACATCGATAGCGCAACAGCAACTGTTGCCAGCATGACGAAGCGTCGTTTCATGACCGGTGTGATCGTGGCTGGCGGTTCGTTACGTTCGGACAGAGCTTGGAACCGCCGCGATTCTTCGAGATGCCGCGACAAACCCCACAACACCGGGAAGATCAGCACAGCCGCAAGGAAGATGATCCGCCATGCACGGACACCCGTCCCCGCCAGCGGCAGTAACCATAAGACAACACCTGATCCCAGACCGGCAAACAAGGTGAGGACCGAGGTGATCCATGCCCGTGAACCAGCGGGTGACTCTTCGGCTGCGATAACGCCGATCAGAATGCCAAATCCGGTCGCAAAACCCCGAGACAGGGTCTGGCTCGCTCCGAAGAACCAGATATTGGGCGACACCGCAGCGACCACTGCGAATGCTGTGGATAATGTGCCAGCTAGGAGCAACATGCGTCGACGGCCGATGCGGTCTGCCTCTCGGACAACGACCAAAGCCAACAGAGCGCCGCCACGGGTCATGCTCGTGACCCAGCCTTGTGTTGACGTTCCCTTGTCGAACTCTTCGGCAACGAAGGTGATGGTCTGCGATAACAATGTGCCCAAATAGGCAGCTGCTAATGCAGCGAAGATCAGAAGGGCGAACGACTGCGAACCTTTGGCGTCGAAGCGCTCGGGCGGGGCCCAGAATGGAGCATCTACTCGATGGGGACGCCGCAGCTGCCAGCTGATCAGCGGCGTGGCACCAAAACGCCAGACGGGCAAGGCCAGCGTGTACTCGATGGTCTCAGTAACCGCCACGAGGCCCTTGTCGGCATCAGCGCCAGGATTGTCGGCGACTTCGATTGTGCGTCGCCAATGGGTAAACGGTCCGTCAGAGAAACCAAAACCATCACCATCGGGCGTCTCTGCAACGAGCCAGTCGACTCGCGGTGACTTGAGCTGCTCCAGTGCTTCCTGGTCGACCAGGTGCTGATTGACCACACGTGCCATAACGTGGGGGCGATCTTACCGGCGGTGTTTGCACACGCCCTGCTAGGGAAGGATCCTCTACGGCGCCGCCGCACTGTCTAGGAGATCTATGCTCTCCCCATGAGCGAGAGTCTTCTGGTCCGAGGCGGCAAGGCACTATCGGGTGCCGTCACCCCTTCTGGTAACAAGAACGCCGTGCTACCAATGTTGTGCGCCACGCTTCTGACCGATGAGACGATGACGGTTCGTAATGCCCCCGACATCACCGATGTGAACAAGATCGTCGATTTCTTCCTCGGACTTGGTTCGCGAGTCGAATGGGACCGCGACGCCAAAACGATTGAAGTCAACCATAGCGGAGCTGATTTGAACGCTCGTTCGGTCATCGACTCGTTGCCCCCAGGCATGCGCAGTTCCGTGATGCTGTTTGGGCCGCTGCTGGCCAGAGTGGGCACGCTCAACGTGACCGACGATGCCACCGGCTGTTCACTCGGCGCCCGCGAGGTCGATCCTCATCTCGACATTCTTGAGGGGTTCGGTGCCACGATCGAATGGGGTGACCGTCGAGAGATCCGTCTCCAGGGCCCGTTCTCGGCAAATGCGCATTGGCTCGACTACGCGTCGGTCACCACGACCGAACACTTTGTTATGTGCGCCGCATTGGCCCAGGGCACATCGACACTGGTTAACGCTGCTAGCGAACCCCACGTCCAGGACCTGTGTTCCGTGCTCGTCGAGATGGGCGCCAAGATTGAGGGCATCGGGACATCAGTGCTCAAGATCGATGGTGTCGAATCGCTCGCTGGTGCCGACGTGCAGGTCAGCGATGACCACCACGAGATCTTCACCTTCCTCGCCATTGGAGCTATGACTGGCGGCGACGTCAGTGTTGAGCACTCTGTGCAGCACCATTTCCCGCTGATGGATCGTACGCTTGAAAAGTTTGGTGTCGAGGTTGAGCGCACGCCGACCGGCTCCCGAGTGTCAACGACGGACCGGCTGCGGATCGAACAGCCCCGAACCTCACATATGCTCCAAAAGGTCGAGGGAGCCCCATGGCCGTACTTCCCGGTCGATTTGATCCCACCGGTGGTTGCCCTGGCGACTGTCGCCGAAGGCGACATGTTGTTCTGGAACAAGGTCTATGAAGGCGCCTTTGGCTGGGTCCCCGAGCTCGCCAAGTTTGGGGCCAAGGTCACGGTGTGTGATCCGCACCGGATCATCGTGTTTGGACGCAACGATCTTCGGGCCGCAATCGTCGACGCCCCGTACATCATTCGAGTCACGATCGCCTTGTTCATGGTCGGCGCCACCATCGATGGAGAGTCCGTGATCCGCAATGCATCACCGGTGCGGCGGGCACACCCGAACTTTGTGGAAAACCTGCGGTCGCTCGGCGCCGACGTCGAATGGGTCGCCGATTGACCCATCTGCGGTCCCGGGGACGTTATGTCGTGAACAGATCAGGTTTACGGAGTTAATCCGCCGCGGAGTCTTCGGGCTCGGCGGCGGCTTCAGCCAGTTTGCTGTTGGCTCGGCGGTTGGCCAGGAATAACACTGCGGCAAAAACCAACAGTGGCCCACCAACCAGCAGGATCTCGTCCCAGCCACCCTCGTGCGCGAGAACAGTCACGCCGTAACCCGGCACAGGTGGGTCGCCAGCATCACTGCGTGCCCCAGCTCTCGAACTGCTGCTTGGCATGGTTGGATTCGATACGAGCCTTCAATCGGCGTAGGTTGCCCTTCCAGATCGATTTCAAGATCGGGCGAGCAACCATGGCACCGAATGGCCCTGCGAAGTACCACGGGAAGGAAAGTTTCTCGACCCAGGAAAAGACGGTGTTTGATCCGCTTGTCCGCAGCCGGAACTCACCAGACCCGGCGACGATGCCCTGGTGGTGCACAACCATGGCTTGTGCATGTTGCCAGTTCGTGATTTCCATGACGTCGGTCAGCTTGAATGGACCAACAACGGTCTTGCATTCGAAGCGGGTGCCCACGCCTCGGTGACGCTTGGTTAGGAAACGAATCTCTTCGGCATCCTGCATCCACTCGACGTGCGACGAGATGTCCTGCACATCGTCCCAAACAAAGGTAACCGGCGCAGCGATGACGACTTCGACAGCGATGCCTGGACCGGTCGTTAACCCACGACCTTTGCCCTGTAAGGTCTCCGCTGACGTTCGTGACACGATGTAATGGTAGGTCGGATCAGATCCGTTCATACCAACTGACATGGCGATGGCCGTCGGGATCGAATCTGGCCCCTGCCCAGTCGTTGCACCGATGGTGCAACACTAACCCCACGGCTTCGCCACATATATCGAGTTCGTGGGGAGACTGGTAGAGCAACCGCCACGGGCGACAGACAACCGAGGTGCCGATTTCGATGTGGCTGCCGACGATGACCTCGGTGTCGTGTTCATCTGGACCAGTGATGATTGCCAATTGAGCGGCGAGGTCGGTCGGATGGTCCCGCAGACTGACGCCGAACGGTGATTCGTCGGTCGTGTCGGCAATAAACGCCTCGATCGCCACGATCCCTCCGGGACGCAGAACCCGTGCTAACTCGGCGAAACACCGTTGTTGGTCGGCCCGGCTCGCCAGGTTCAGCAGGGTGTTGTACGCAATCAGTGCACCGTCGACGCTGTTATCGGCAATGGGTAGCACTGCCATGTCGGCAGCTGCTACGTGGGGTCCGTGGGGTGCTTCCCCCAACATCGCAGGTGATGCATCGAGCGCCATAACCACGAACCCGGCATCGTGCAGCGGTGTAGCTAGCCGGCCGGTGCCGCTGCCCAGCTCGAGCATGCGAGCACCTGGGGAACAGCGAGCCGTGAACGCCTGAACCATGACAGCAGGGTCATCGAGGTCGCCGTACCAGTCCTGGTAGACGTCGGCGAACGACCGGGCATAGAGCCGGGGATCAGGGCGCTGGGAATCAGGCTTCACGGGTTAGGGCGCCATGGTTGCGGCGGCGTCCTTGTCGCGCAGCCGGAGCGTGAGCAGCCCGGCTACCGCGAACATCAACGCACTGGCCAACATCGCTGTTTGGTAACCACTTACTCGGTCGGCAGTGATGGTGCTTCCAGCGATGCCATTGGCAAGCACCGTGGACGCAATCGCCACGCCCAACGCGGGAGCGACCTGGCGGGTGGTGCCGTAGATCGCGGTGGCCTGGCCCATTGATTGGCGATCGGTTCGGGCATACACCGCCGACTGGATAGGCACGAAGAACAGACCCATGCCCAAACCTCGGCCGAACATGAGGACCCGGACGAACCAGAGATTCACGTTGGTGTCAATGCGAGCTGTCGCAACGCCAACAGCAAAGGCAATCGCTGCGCCAGTGAGCATGAGACGACGGGGGCCGAGTCTTTTGTACAGGAACCGGCCAACGAGTTGGCTGGTGACCAACACCCCCAACGGTTGAGGGAACAGTGCCAAACCGACCTGCAACGGCGAGTAGCCAGCTTCATTTTGTAGGAACAACGGCAGTAGATAGATCAGGCTGATGAAACCGGCGTAGACCGGTAGCGAGACCAGGTTGAACCACCGGAAGTTGCGCTCGGTAAGTAGACGAAGCTGAAGCAGAGGTTGTCGCTTGCGAAGCTCGACGATGACCAATGCGGCGAGCAGAACGAGACCAACCAACAAGCTCAGCACGATGGGTGTAGATCCCCAACCGCGCTCGCCGCCCCGTGACAAGCCATACAACGTGAGCCCCAATCCGCCTGCAAGCAGGAAGAAGCCCGACGTGTCGAAGCTGGTTGGCTCGTCGAGGTCGTCGGTGCGGAGCCAGAGCCATGCCAACAGCAGGGCCACGCCACCGATGGGCAAGTTGACGAAGAAGATCCACCGCCATGAGGCAAACTCGAGAATGGTGCCACCAGCGATGGGTCCTAACGCTGGTGCAATCACCGCCACAGTGATCACCTTGCGGGATGCGATCGACCGTTCTTCGATGGGGAACGCATTGAACAACAGTGCAGATCCGACCGGGGTGATCAATCCTGCCGATGCGCCTTGGAGCGCGCGCCCGATGACCAGCTGGTTGAGTGATTGTGCGAGACCACACAACAACGACGTAACGACGAAGCCGCCGAGCGCGATCATGAACGCACGGCGCAGTCCCAGCCGCTTCCCAAACCAGCCAGCCGAAGCAGTCATCACGGCTAGGGCGATGGTGAACGAAAGCACGGTCCAATCCATGGCCGTAGCGTCGACATTGAACTCTTCGGCCAGGGTCGGCAACGCGACATTAATGATCGTGCCATCCATGATTTGCATGAACAAGGCGGCGATGTACACCGCTGCCACCAGGTTCTTGTAGCCGTAACGCTCGAGCACCGTTGTGAACCTACCCTGAGGCCGGGCGATTAGACCAAGTCAGCACAGATAGCCTACGAGGGTTATGAGCGCACCTACCAAGGCCCCCTTTATCGAGGCTGAAGAGACCTATCTCGATTGGGCCGCCAGTACCCCTATGCGCCCCGAGGCGCTCGCCGCCATGATGCAGGCTGCACAAGACGGTTACGGAAACCCAACTGGCGCGCATCACCGAGCCCGAGTTGGGCGTCGAATTGTCGACGATGCCCGTGATCAGGTCGCCGACGCTATGGGGGCCCAGCCGTCTGAGATCATCTTTTGCGGAAGCGGCACCGAGGCGGACAATCTGGCGATCTTCGGCGCCCACGCAGTGCGGGGCGGCCATGTCGCCTGTTCGGCAGCGGAACACCATGCGGTGCTCCATCCTGTCGAATACCTGGGTGGCACTGTGATCGGCATCGACCACGTCGGACAGCTTGACCTCGACCAGCTGCGGTCGATCGCCAACGATGATCTTGCGGTTGTATCGGTGATGCTGGCGAACAACGAAACCGGCGTGGTGCAACGACTCGAGGTCATCCGGGCCATTCTCGATGAGCACGCACCAAATGCGCTTCTTCACACCGATGCCGTGCAGGCATTCCCCTGGCTCGACGTCGCTGAACTGGCAGCACCGGCCGATCTGATCAGCCTGAGTGGACACAAGTTTGGCGGGCCCAAGGGCGTCGGCGTTCTGGTGGTGCGTTCCGATGCAACGATCAAGCCCCAGATACTTGGCGGCGGCCAAGAGTTTGAATTGCGCAGTGGCACCCACAACGTTGCGGGCATCGCCGCATTTGGCGTAGCCGCTGAACTGATGTCTAACGAGCGGGCGCAGGTCGTCGAAAAGATCGCAACGCTGCGCGATCGTTTGGTGAACGGCATCAAGAAGGTGTTACCCGACACCATTGAATCGGCTCGAGACAACATCGGCGGTGGCGGCGACTCCGACGTCACGAAGGTTGCAGGAAGCGCTCATGTGTGTTTTCCTGGTATCGAGAGCGAAGCGTTGTTGTTCAAGCTGGAGCGGGTCGGTATCTACGCATCGGCTGCATCGTCATGCGCCAGCGGTGCACAGGACCCGAGCCATGTCTTGGCCGCTATGGGTTACCCCCGCGAACTCGCTGCTGGCTCACTGCGTATGTCGCTTGGTTTCGGCACCACCGATGCCGACATCGACCGAGCACTCGCCATTATCCCCGAATGTGTGCAGACATTGCGCACTGCATCTCTCTAAGCCTGTGACATGAAGGAAATCGTGCCATGCAAGTAATGGTTGCTATGTCTGGTGGCGTCGATTCGTCGGTCGCCGCAGCAATGATGCTCGAAGCCGGCCACGAGGTCGTCGGCGTGACGATGAAACTCTGGGGCGGGCCGTCTGACAAAGGCTGCTGCTCCGTGAGCGATGTGCTTGATGCTCGTCGGGCTGCCGATGCGATCGGTGTCGACCACCATGTGTTCAACTTCGGCGACGACTTCGAACGCCATGTGATCGCACCGTATGTGGCCGAACACGATGCTGGTCGCACCCCGAACCCATGCATCGAATGCAACCGTTCGATCAAGTTTGCGCGCCTTCTCGAACGAGCCGATGCACTTGGCTTCGATGCCGTGGTGACCGGCCATCATGCTCAGATCGTGACCCTGGGCGATGGCACCCGCCGTATCGCTCGTGCGGTTGACATCGCCAAGGATCAGAGTTACGTCCTCCACATGATCTCTCCTCAGGATCTGGCTCGGGTCGAGTTCCCGGTCGGTGGTCTGGAGAAGTCAGTGGTTCGCCAGATGGCTGCCGACATGGGTATGCGAGTCGCCAACAAACCCGATAGCCAAGACGTCTGTTTCATCAGCAGCACAACAAGTCGAGATGAATTCCTGGGTGATCGGCTTACCCACACCCCAGCACAGGTCGTCGACACCGATGGCAATCAGGTTGGCCACGTTGATTCGATCCAGCTCGTCACGATCGGCCAGCGCAAGGGCCTTGGCCTTCCTGGCGGTTCGCCCGCCCGATACGTAAGCGACGTTGACGTGGCTGCTCAGCGGGTCACGATCGGAACCCGCCAAGATCTGCTCACCGACTTCGTCGACCTCAACGCGATGGTCTGGGCTGGCCAACCAATTACCGATGGTTTGGTGGCGCAGACCAGCGCTCACGGGAATCCCAAGCCGGCATCGGTGCAGGGCAATCGTGTCCAGTGGGCCGCACCCCAGCAACGGGTAGCCCCTGGCCAAACAGTTGTCTTGTACGAAGGCGATATTGTCGTCGGTGGCGGCATCGCCGTCTGACGAGCTAGCTATCGAGTCGGTGGTGCGTTAGTCGGTGGCGATATTTCGCCGCTCGGCTTCGTTGAGTAGTTCACCAGGGCGGCTTGGGCAGAACAAGAAACGTCGAACGTCGGTCAGGCTCGCTGCTTTGCGGTCGGCAGGATCCCGCAGCCCAAGCGGGGCAGGGTCGGTCAGCTCACACTCGAGGAGTAGACCGGCCGCCTTGTTCGATAGGTCGCGTGCCGGGCTGCCATCGATCGCTGCTCCCAGTCGTTCGATTGCGGTCCGGCGAAACAGGACTGGTTCGGTTACGACCAAGAAATCGTGCAGAACCATGCCGTTCGGTACGAAGACGATCCACCGCTGCACGAGTTGATGGAGCGCTCGGGTCCCAACCGCAATCACGCCAGCGCCGAGCGCTGTGGCGACAACGCCCCCGATCCAGTTCTTGTTGGCAACGAGTAGAGGGCCGGTCGTAACGGCGGTGATCATCACCGCAGTGAGTAGCGGGACCAGGAAATAACCGACCAGTGACGGTGGGCGCAGCAACATACGGCGCTCGTCGCCGTAACTGCCACCGTCGACGAAACGGTCGCCGATGAGCACATTGAGCGCAACGATGGCGACTGCGAACGCATGCATCAGAGCGGCGATTGCGAGCGCGGACCAATCTCCACCACTGCTTATGTCAACCGTGCTTATGTCAACCGTGCTTATATCAACCGTGCTTATATCAACCGTGCTTATGTCAATCAGGGCCCACGCGGCCAATGGCAGTGTTCCGACGGCGAGGATACGGATGGCGACGAGCGTGCTCGGCAGCGGCACCATCGAAGCGACCATGCCAGCCGCCCACAACCACCACAGCCCTGCGGTCATCACAAACGGCACGGCGTGCTCGGCGGAAGCGACCGCATCGCTTGCAGCCTGTCCTACGGTGAGAGGCAGGAGAAACCACAGGGCTCGTAGCGCCCAGACTGCTCGTGTTTGCATCACCAACATCTTGCCAAGGTTCAGGCCGTGCGCCACCCCAACCTTGAGTGAGTCGGATGATTCGCCCGAGATCACCGATGTCAACTTCGAGTTGGTGGTGCGAAAGCTTCGGAGCTTCAAGCCGCCGATGGCGCACCGGTGACGACGGATTCACCAACACACACGGTAGGGGCCTCGCGCACTAACGCCGGTGCCCGACATGTCCACATCAGCGCGTCTCGAATCGGGCCAGTAGCCCAACAGATCAGCTGGCGTCGAAACACCAGGTGTACGACGTGTTGTCGCTGGCTCCCTGGGCAATCAGCCAGTAGAACACGCGGACACAGTTCTGATCTGGGAGCAACCGGGCTACGACCTTGCCCTCTTGAGGCTCGTAACGTAGCGAGTTCAATGCCTGGACTCGAAAGAGTTCCTCTTCGGGAATCTTGATGCCGTTGATTTCGAGTTCAGCCGTGTAGCCGACGGCTAGATCAACAGTGACATCGGTCTGGCTGAGCACGTTCGAACCCGGTTCAGGGCCGACCGATTGGATGGCTACCGGCAGATCCGTGCTGCGGGGATTGCCCACATACACGAATACGGCGATCGCGAACAGGGCGGCAGCGGTCGCCAACATCGACAAAATGATGAGGCGGCGGGTTCTAGCTGAAGGCAAGTCCACCACTGAATCGTACGCTGTCCGTACCGTGCGTCCGCTGTTCAACACGAGTCGCGTTTATGGCTGGCGTCACAGAACAACCAAGAGCGCCGCTCGGGGGCCGATGCTGGCAAGTACGATCAGTGCGCCATGAAACCCACTGCGCTGACCGAGATGGTCGACCGCGTCTTCGACGATCGTTATCGCATCGAAGAGCTTGTCGGCGTCGGCACTATCTCCGCGGTTTTTTTGGCGTTTGACATGGTCGAGGATCGCCGGGTCGCACTCAAGGTGTTCGATGCTGCCCTTGCCAGTGACGAGCGATTCGTAGAACGCCTGCTCGAAGCCGCCGAACAAGCGTCCGTCCTGGGTCATCCGAACATTGTGGAGATTCTGGACTGGGGATTCGACAAGGGGCCCTACATCGTGTCTGAGCTGTGCGAGGGCGGAAGCTTGGCAGCGCTGCTCGAAGAAGGCCATCGATTAGCGGCTAGCCAAGCGCTGGTGATGGCGCTTGAGTGCGCACGTGCGCTGAATTACGGACACGAACAGGGCGCTATCCATCGCAACCTCACCCCACACAATGTGCTGTTCACGGCTGATCATCACGTCCGGGTCAGTGACTACGGCCTGGCCACGGTGCTGGATGAAGCGCCCGCAGCCCAAGCTTCTCGTGCACTCGAAAATGTGCGCTACGCGTCGCCAGAACAGGCCCGGGGGCGTCTGGTCGGCGAATCCAGTGACTTGTATTCGCTGGCGCTGGTCGTTAGCGAAGCAGTGAGTGGTCGCGCACCGCAGGTTTCCGAAACGGTTGTGGGCACGCTGATGGATCGTGCCGAGGCGCCTGCCGTGCTCGACGAAGCGCTTGGTGGCTTGTTGCCGTCGCTGGAGCGCTGTGGTCGTGTCGATCCGCAGCAGCGGCCCGAAGCCGAAGAACTCGCGATCTCGCTGCTGGACACGGCCGAAGGAATGCCGCGTCCCCAAGCCCTGCCTGTGGTCGGGATCGGTTACCCGGGCAACATGAGCGAAGTGACGTTGCTCGTTTCGGGCGGCTCACGGTTTGTTGCCGAGTCTTCCGAAGCGCTCACCGAGGTGGTCGAACCCGATCAACCGGACCAAAACATCGGACCGGCTGCAGACAACGGATTCGATGCCTCCGTCGTAGGCGACCCCGATGACACTGATGCATTCGCAACCGAGGACAGGCTTCCTAAGGACAGGGTGCCGGACCAAAACGTTGCACAGGACGCCCATCCTGAGGATGGCGTGGTTGAGGGTCACGTTGTCGATGACAGCGTTCCCAAAGATGCCGCCAGCCTGGGCAGCTTTGAGAACCTTGAGCAAGCAGATCCTGTTTTTGCTCAGCTCTCGGGTGTTGCGGTCGAGGCCGAACTTGATGTTCCGCAACCAGCGCCGACCGGCCGCAGCACACGGGTTGCCTACGAAGAAACCTCGGACGACGCCGATGACCGACTGCCGTGGTGGCCGCTGGCGCTCCTTGTCGTGCTTATTGCTGGGGCGACCGCTGCCTGGGTGTATTTTGTTGCACTCGACGAGACCGCAGATTCCGCAGCTGTTCCCGACCTGATTGGTGTGCAGTTCGACGAAATTGCTGGTCGGCTCGAAGGTCGAAGCTGGGAGGTCATTCGGCTTGAGGATCGAGTCGATGGCACGGTTGTGGGCTCGGTAATTTCGCAGGATCCTGGCCCTGGCAAACCGATCGAATCCGATGACCGGTTGACGGTTACGGTGTCGTTGGGCAACGAGATGGTCGAGATTCCGAGCGATATTGTTGGACTCACGGTTGATCAAGCGGCGTCCAGGCTAGGCACAGTCGGGCTTTTGGTCGGTCGCGTGACAGAAGAGGAAAACGAGGCGCTCGATGCAGGACTCGTTATCGGCCTCGACGAGCCGACCACGCAGATGCCGACTGGCCAGGGTGTTGACCTACGGGTCTCCGCTGGACCCGAGGACCGCATCGTGCCACCCGGTGTTGTTGGGCTCAGCATCGGCGACGCGACGAGCTTGCTGGTTGGTCTTCGGCTTCAAGCCTTCGAAGAACCAACGTTCGACCCCGACGTCGAGGTCGGAACCGTACTGGCGTCATTTCCGCCAGGAGGCGAAGTGGTCCCGGCTGACTCTGCAGTCACCCTGTTTGTCAGTGCTGGCCCCGAACCAGTGGACATGCCCGACATCGTCGGCCTGCAACTCGACGAGGCGGTTGATGCAATCGAGGCACTCGGGCTCATCTTCATCGATACGACCGGCACCCCTGGTGAAGAGGTCATTGGTTCTCTGCCGCCAATCGGCGCGGAAGTCGATGTCGGCACCGAAGTCACGATCATCCTCAATGACCCAGTTGAAGAAGACGAAGAAGACGAAACCGACGGCTAAGCAACGCCGGCAGCGCAACCGTGCCTGTCAGCTATTCGGTGATGGCCATGAGGCGAGCGACGACCTCTTCGGCCAGCGCCTGCTGCTCTGGCGAAGCCTCGAGGTCTTGCAGCGACATCATCAACGTGATGTCGCCCTGTACTTCGATTTCACCAGTCATAAACGCGATCATGACGTTTTCAGGCAGCGGTTCGACCAACAGCTGACGGGCCAGTCCGTACGGCAGTGTGACCGAGACATCAGGGCCATCGATATGGCCGTCATCCGGGACCACAGAGCCGTTCGTGGTGTCAATATGGCCAAGCACAAGGTCGTCGGTAAACGGAGCGCCGGTCACCGTCACGTTCATACGGAGTGACTCAGCCGGTTGATCAACACGGTCCTTGTATTCGTCGTGAATCGCTCGGGCCTGTTCGATCCACAACGGCGAAAGAAACGGGTAGGTACTCACCCAGCCACGGTAACCCGGCCCCGCCAAGATTGGCGGATACCATCGGTAGCTGTGCATGACTGCAAGATGACCTCATGAGTGGCGAAATATCACGAGACGAAGTAGCCCATGTTGCTTCGTTGGCCCGGCTGCGCCTCAGCGATAACGAACTCGATACCTTCACCGAACAACTTTGTGTTGTTCTTGAGACCGCAGCGCAACTGAATTCGCTGGATCTCAGCGAGGTGCCGCCGATGGCCCAGCCGTACCCACTGACCAATGTGCTGCGTCCCGATCTGATCGTGCCATCGCTCGATCGCGACGAAGTCCTTGCTCAGGCACCTGGGGCCGAAGACGGCCGCTTCCGGGTGCCGCCAGCTCTTGGAGAAGCCCCGTGAGTAGCGCATTCGAACTAGCCGCAGCTATCCGCTCCGGCGAACAGTCCGCTGTTGCGGCTGCCGAGACGTCCTTTGACACCATTGATGGACGTGACGAAGAGATCCATGCGTTTCTCCATCTGACCAAACAACGGGCTCAAGCGCAGGCCGAAGCCGTCGATAAGGCGGTCGCCGCTGGTCAGGATCCGGGGCCGCTCGCTGGTGTGCCAATCGCGATCAAGGACAACATGTGCACCCGTGGTGAACCCACCACGTGCAGCTCAAAGATCCTCGAGGGATGGCGCCCGCCCTACGACGCAACGGTTATCGGACGACTCGAAGCCGCCGGTGCCGTGATCGTCGGGAAGACGAACCTCGACGAGTTCGCTATGGGCTCGTCGACCGAGAACTCGGCCTTTGGGCCAACCCGTAACCCCCGAGACACCTCGCGTGTTCCCGGCGGGTCGAGTGGGGGTTCGGCTGCAGCGGTGGCCGCCGACTTTGTGCCCCTGTCACTTGGCAGCGATACCGGCGGGTCGATCCGCCAGCCAGCTGCGTTATGTGGCGTGGTTGGTGTCAAGCCCAGTTACGGAGCAGTGTCTCGTTATGGGCTGATCGCCTTTGCAAGCTCACTCGACCAGATCGGGCCGTTCGCCCACGACGTCACTGACGCCGCACTATGTCTTGATGTCATTAGTGGTCACGATCCACGAGACGCGACCTCGATCCCAACCGCGCTAACCCCAACGCTTCCGACGGTGAACGACGGCGTTGCTGGCATGCGCATCGGTCTGATCGATGAACTGATGGCCGACGGCATCGACGACGACGTCATCGCTCGAACCAACCAAGCGGCCGAAGCGCTCATCGCTGCAGGTGCCACGGTTGAGCGCGTCAGTATTCCGGCCACGATTTATGGCCTGGCTGCCTACTACCTGATCGCTCCGGCCGAAGCGTCGAGCAACCTGGCTCGATTCGATGGCGTGCGTTACGGACACCGAGTGGATGGTCAGAACGTGGCCGCCATGAATGTCGCCACTCGGTCTGCTGGTTTCGGCGACGAAGTGAAACGGCGCATCATGCTGGGCACGTACGCACTGTCGTCTGGGTATTACGACGCCTATTACGGCAAGGCACAACGAGTTCGCACGCTGCTTGCCGATGAGTTTGCAACCGCCTACGAGAAGTTCGATCTGTTGCTGTCGCCGACTTCGCCGTCCACAGCGTTCGAGATTGGGGCCAAGAGCGATCCAATGGCGCTGTACATGTGCGATGTCTGCACGATCCCGTCGAACCTGGCGGGCCATCCGGCTATGTCGGTGCCGTTCGGTGTTGGCGACGACGGCCTGCCGGTCGGTGTCCAGGTGCTCGCACCAATGCTCGAAGAAGCCAAGATGTTCCGGGCTGCAAAAGCCCTCGAAGACGCTGCCAAGGGGATGTCATGAGTGAACCAGCCGTACTACCCGAGGGCTGGGAGATGGTGATTGGGCTCGAAGTGCATGTCGAGCTTGCGACTGCCACGAAACTCTTTTGCGGCTGCGCCAACTCGTTCGGCGATGAACCGAACACCAATATCTGTCCGACGTGTCTTGGCCTTCCCGGTTCGTTGCCAGTGGCGAACGAGCAGGCGGTGGAGTATGCAATGCAGCTTGGTCGTGCGCTCAACTGCACTGTTTCGCGGTCGATCTTTGCCCGCAAGAACTACTTCTACCCCGACATGCCCAAGGACTTCCAGACTACGCAGTACGAAGAACCGACGAACTCTGAGGGGTTCGTGGTGTTGCCAGACGGAACGTCCGTCGGCGTCGAACGGGCCCACATCGAAGAAGACACCGGTAAGTCCACTCACCTGGGCGGCGGCGGCCGAATCCACGACGCGACCGCCACGCTGGTCGATTACAACCGTGCTGGCGTGCCGCTGGTCGAGATCGTGAGTCACCCGGTTATGCACGATGCCGAGACGGCACGGGCCTATGTCGCAGAACTACGTGACATCTTGCTTGTCACCGGTGTCAGCGACGCACGTATGGAAGAAGGTTCTATGCGAGTCGATGCCAACGTTTCAGTCCGTCCAGTTGGCAGCGACGAACTACGCACCCGGTGCGAGGTCAAGAACATCAACTCGCTTCGTTCGCTCGGCCGGGCCATCAACTACGAAGCTCGCCGCCATGTCGATCTGTGGACCAATGGTGAGTCACCCCGGCAGGAAACCCGTCACTGGGACGAAGACGGTGGTCGATCCACGTCGGGACGCTCCAAAGAAGACGCCGACGACTACCGGTACTTCGCCTGCCCTGATCTCCCTCCACTCGTGCCGACACAGGCCGACATCGATGCCATCGACGCGGCAATGCCGGCGCTACCAGCGGCCCGTCGAGCCGCGTTGGCCGTCGCAGCTGGTGTGGTGGTAGCAGACACAGCGCTCACGGTTGAACGTGGACTAGACGTGCTTGTTATTGCCGCTATCGATGCAGGTGCCGACCCAACCGCGGCCATGAAACATGCCGATCAGAACCTGTCCGATGGCCAGGGTCAACTAACGCCGGCAACGTTTGCTGCACTGGTTGCCATGGAATCAGAGGGAACCCTGAGTTCGACCCAGGTCAAGACGGTGTTGGGTGAACTGGTAACGAACGGCGGCAAACCTGCAGATATCGCTGCCACCATGGGTTTCGAAGCTATGGACACCAGCGAACTTGAGACACTGCTGGATGGCATCATCGCCGCGAGCCCAGATGAATGGGCCCGGTTCGTCGAAGGTGACCGCAAGGTCCAGGGCCACTTTGTGGGCCAGATCATGAAGGCCACGCAAGGCAAGGCCGACGGCAAGGTCGTCAACCAACTCATGACCCAACGAGCCAACCAAGGCTGACAGAGGCGAGGGCGCCTCCGCAGATATGCCTCGGTTGTGCATGGGTGATCCTGGCCTCGTTCGTTAACCAGGAACTTCAGACAGTTCGTTTGAGTCCATAGAAACGTGGTCGTGAGAAACGTGGTCGTGAGAAACGTGGTCGTGAGAAACGTGGTCGTGCACCAAGCCATTACGGAAGCGAATGGTGGAGGAACCGACGGACCGCACCCGGTCACCCGGCAACAGATGGCCGGTGATGTTGCATGGATCGACGGCAAGTACGTCGACGATTTCATCGGGAGTGGTGGAGGGTTTGTGTCGCCGGGTCTCACGCAGCGCCCGAATGGCTTCGACCGAGGCGTACTGTTCGCCGGCGAATCCGCTGACGAACCGACCGCCGCGAATCAGGCCACGGGCCTCGAGCCGACGAAAGGCCCACAACACCTCGCGCCACGGAATGGCTAACGACTCGGTTTGCACCATGTCTCGGAACACGACACCCCAGCGAGCGAGCAGTTGTTCAGCCACTGCTTCGGCGAGTTCGTCAGGGTCCTCGATCTCCATTGGGGCAGGAAGCAACGCCCATCGGCCTTCGGCCCGTTCGTGACCGGCTGCGCCCCGGCGTAATCCTCGACGTCCGAGTGAATGGCGGGCACTGCGGACCTTGCGATTCGCGAACAACGTGCGGACGGCACCGAAACTGTCGGCGGTCACCAGGCCGAGTCCGACCGCTGACCACAACGCATCTTCGATTTCGGGTCCGGGTCGGTCGAAATGTTCTGCTAGCTCGGCATGGAACTTGGCTCCCCGCTGGTCAAGTAAGGCGATGATCTCGGAAACAAGATCGGTCTCATCGGCCGGGGCTTCTGCCGAACCCTTGCGGCCGGCCGCTAACAACCATGCGAAGTCGCCTCGGGTCGCCAGGCTGATGCGTGTCGCCCGGGACGGAGCGAGTCGCCGTTCGGGGGCTCTCAGATGCAGCTCGGGCGAATCGTGCTCGGTGTGCAGCCCAGACTCATCGGCATCGGTGGGGGCCAGGCAGGGGGCCGCCACCGGAGGTGAGAGGCGGCCCCAGACGACCTCGCCGCCTAGGCATAACTCGTCGAGCCAGCTGGGCTGGTAGTTGGCGACTCGGCCAGACAGCACTGCCTCCCATGAACCAGCGGGCACTTCGTAACCCTGGAGTTGCTCAAGCACAGCGATCAGGCCCGCCCGGCCTTTGACATGGGTGTCTGGTGTGAGATGTTGCCATCGCAGCAGGAACTGCACAAACTGCTGCTGGGTGCACGGCTCGACCTGTTTGCGTCGTCGTTTCTGCGAATAGACATGGATACGTGACAACAGATGGCGGCTGCACCATTCGGTGTCTGCCCCCTCCGTGGGTGACCACGCGCCTCGAATGGCGAATCCGGTGCCCTCGAGCCCGACGAGCGCAATCGCGACCCGGCTGGTTTCGGTGCCACACAACTCGGCCAGGTCAGCGGTGGTGATGGGCCCAGTAGTAGTGAGATGGCCGCGGACCATGGCCTGCAGGCCTTCTTCGCCCCTCGTGGTGTCGGTTCCGATTGCTCGGGCTGTGTCAGCCAGTTCAGCAGTGGACCAGAAGCCGCCGTCGAGCGCTACCGCTCGGTTGCGATGTACGAGCTCGTTGAATAGGTCTTGCCACTGCGGACGTGCCCGGGTACGGACCAGGTCGGCGAGTAGGTCGTGGAGCTCGTCGGCAGTGCGAATGTCGGGTTCGGCTTCGATCCGGACCTGATTGATCGCTGATAGGTCGACGCCACCGATCTCGGTGAGGTCGACAGGAATGCCACGCCGCAACGGCACTGCCCGGGATCGCCGGTCTATGGCTTCGGCATCGGCATCGAGAAAGGTGAACGCAGGGCCAACGAGTAGTTCATGAGCCAACGGTGACGGTTCGACCGAGTCGACACAGGTGACCTGTAGGTCGCCGGACTCGAGCCGGCTGACGAGTTCGCACAACCCGTCGACATCCATGCCCTCGTGCAAGGTGTCGAACATGGTCTGGCGCACGATGGGGTGATTGGGAATCTCGATCGGTCCGTTGATGTGTTCCTGACAGCCCGCAGCTGACGGAAACGCTGCGGCCATGACATCGTCCGCTTCCATGCGCTGAATCGGCGGAGGGTTCTTACGGCCGCCTTTCCACCGCAGCACGGTGAGTGAACGGTTTAGGTTCCACCGCCACCGGGATATAAACATGGGCGACGGCGGCACCAGGACAGCCTGTGTCAGGGTCTGGGGTACCTGCTCGGACTTGAGGTAGTTCTTGACCTCGTTCAGTGGGAAGCTGTGCTGAGGGCCAAGCGAGAGTAGTACCGAGTCGTCGTTGGCCGCAGCTTGGAGCTCGAAGTCGAAGTTCACGCAGAACTTCTTGCGAAGAGCGAGACCAAAAGCCCGGTTGATGCGACCGCCGAAGGGGGAGTGGACCACCAGCTGCATGCCACCGGTCTGGTCGAAGAACCGCTCGATGACCAGCCGGTCGGTGGTGGGCAGGTCGCCCAGTACCGCAAGTGATGCAGCAAGATAGGCCACGATCATCTCGGCAGGGAGCGGGTCGATATCGCAGGTTTCTATGACCCAGGCAACAGCGGCCCGAGGCGATTGGGTTTCGATCAGCCGCTGGACACCAGCTCGCAGCGACGAAACCTCTTCGGAGAGTTCTTGGGTGCGGGCGGGGGCTTCGCCGAGCCACACCGGAATTGTGGGTGGTTTACCACCAGCGTCGACCACCCGGACCACACCGGGTTCGATCCGCCGGATCTGCCACGAATGGGTACCAAGCAGGAAGATGTCACCGGGCAGAGATTCGGTCGCCCAGTCCTCGCCCACGGAGCCCACCCGCATATCGTCGGGATCGGCAATAACCCGATAGTCGGCGGTCTCCGGGATCGCACCACCAGAGGTGAGTGATGCTAAACGTGCACCCCGGCGGCCTTCGACTTCGCCGTTGATCTCGTCGAAATGTACATAGGCGCCCTTGGGGCCTCGGCCGGTAACGATGCCTTTGGTGGTGAAGTCGAGGACTTCGTCGAATACCTCGCGAGTCAGTTCGGCATAGGGCGCTGCACCCTTCATCAGGGTGTACAGGTCGTCGACATTCCACCGTTCGGCCGCGGTTTCGGCCACGATCTGCTGAGCCAGAATGTCGAGCGGCGCTACCGGCGGCAAGATGGCGTCGAGTCGGCCCGCTTTGGTGGCAGAGAGCAGCGCCGCACACTCGACAAGTGAGTCGCGGCTCAACGGGAACAGTCGACCTTTGGGTGTGCCGTGACGGGTGTGGCCCGATCTGCCCACTCGTTGCAGGAATGTGGCAATGCTGCGGGGTGAACCAATCTGGCAGACCAGCTCGATCGGTCCGATATCGATGCCGAGTTCAAGCGAAGCGGTGGCTACGAGGGCCTTGAACTCACCGGCACGGAGTTTGCGTTCGACTCGTTCGCGGCGGTCCTTGGACAAGGAACCGTGGTGGGCGGCTACCTTGTCGTCGCCCAGCCGTTCAGCCAGCTGATGAGCGATCCGTTCGGCCATGCGGCGGGTGTTTACGAACACCAGCGTGGTGTGATGTTGCTCGATCATCTCGGTGATTTCGTCGAGCAGTTCAGCCACCATCTCGGCCGCTGGGAGTGCTTCGAGTTCACCTTCGGGGAGTACCAACTCAAGATCGAGATGGCGCTGATGGCCGGTATCAACAACGGTGCAGTTTGGTGCACCGGTGGCATCGCTGCGAGCGCTTCCGACAAGCATGCGGGCAACGGTTTCGATGGGCCGTTGGGTCGCCGACAACCCAATACGTACGGGCCGATCGCCGCAGATGTGTTCGAGCCGTTCCAATGTGAGCGTGAGGTGTGACCCGCGTTTGTCACGGGCCACTGCATGGATTTCGTCGATGATCACGGTTTGCACCGTGCGTAACGCGTCGCGACTCTT
>ERZ651776.533-NODE-533-length-52518-cov-7.761809_pt1 | contig 52518 bp, 32 predicted proteins | sample MGYA00514761_ERZ651776 | MGnify/ENA metagenome assembly ERZ651776
TCGTACGGCCTCTCGTTCGTGTGAATACGCATGTGGCTTTGCAAATGACCAGATTGACGAAAACTCTTCTCGCACACATCACATTCATACGGTTTCTCCTTCGTGTGAATACGCACGTGTATAGCCAATTTAGATGCGCTCACAAACACCTTCTCGCAAACATCGCACTCGTGTTGTCCTCTCTTTCTCTTCGCCGCTTTCTTCGTCGAACAAGTAGTCATTTCTTTTCGTATAATCTCATCTTGTATCTCGACTTCCCCAACGACTTCATCAACATCTTCATCCACAACAGGAGGAGGAATCTTCAAACACAACACCTTTGGTTCTTCTTTCTCTTCCTTCAAAACCGTCCTCGCATTTTCCGCTCTTTTCGGATGTGGATTTTTCCTTCGTCCTCCCATTATTACTTTTAGTATTATCTTTAGAAGAAGAGTTAATAAACGAGTTTTTATGCGTGAGACGAATAATGAAGGAATTTCTAATTTTTTTACAATTGTCTGTTCTAGAAAATGAACTCTCTCTCCTGCTCTCTCAGATCTAATAGAGACTAATAGTATTATTCAAAGACATTCTCGCGATCGATTTCGGTGACGTTCGCATTCTCCACTCCACCGTTTGTATTAGCTCCACCAGAAGTTTTCAAATCTTGGTCGTCCGCGGAGGCGAAATCGAGAAAGTGCGTCGGTCGGTGACTCTCGTGGTAATACTCCTTTGGATTGGCCAACTTTAACGCGTATTTCATACTCGCCGAATGTTTCACGCCCATGAAGTTGTAATTCCAAGGTTGGCCATCTGGGACCATGTAATAGCCGTAAAAACGATCGGATAAAAGCATTTGGACTTTTTCGTAGTGCGAAGGATGGTAGCCTTGCGGGTTGCCGACGTTTTGGTCTTTTTGTTGTCTTCCCCACTCGTAGCCTTTTGGAGTGAGTTTGTACGCCGTCAACGAACACGAACCGGGAGTGAAGGAACACGTGACCACGATGGCTTTTTCGCCGTCCCAGGAGGAGTTCTTCTCCAAGATTTGCGCGTGTTTGGCGCAATCCTGCGGCGGCAAGTGTGGCGTTTCGTTCGGTTGCGTGTGTATCCACCCTAACGGTTCCAAATCTCTCAAATACTCGTGATCGGGTGACTGCGTAGGTAAATGCGTCGTCGCGTGATTGCCCCACTGCGGCGGTATAACCACGCAACGAATTTCCTTCACGTTCGGGTTGTCCGGAGGAGAGACGCCGTATAAGTAGCCGCTGATTTGCGTGCGCAAATCCGCAATGGTGATGAACTTCTTCAAAACGTTCTTCGGGACGACGTACGTGTACCCAGTCTCTTTGATGTCTTCCGAGTTGACGTAAATATGGTTCACGCGCAAGTGTAAATTCGACGCTGAAATCGCGCGAACTCTCCAATCGGTTTTCGAACCAAACGTAGATTGCTCGTACGGAGACGTCGTTGTAACAATCAACTCGTCCCCGTGCACGTTGGTCGTTTTCGTCGTCACCGCTTGCAACTGCGCCGCGTCCTCGTTCGCAGCTTGCTTCTCAATCTCCGCGATTTGTTGGCGTTGCAACGAAGGCGGGGTGATTTCGGCGCCCAAGATGATGTCGCGGATTTCCGATTGCGTCAACGCGGAGACGTTGACGTTGTTCTTCTTCGCGTAATCGCCCAAGATTAAGTCTTTGAGAGCGATTTCCACTTTAATCCACTGTTCGTCCGTCAAATCTGGCCACACGTGGTGCGGCTGCGTGATGATCGTTTTGTCCGGCTTCAACAACATCTTAGTCTTGTCGTTGTTCACGTGCAACGCTCTCAAGATTAATATCAATCGAGAGAACGCGGTGTACGAACTGATAGATTTCAACCAATCGTCGTAGATGTTGAATAAAACCATCTGCGGCTCGGTCGCTTTCAAAATCAAATCGCCAAATTTTTCGATTTTCATGCACGCTTGAAACGGCATTTGCAACTCGCTTCCTTTGATGACAATGTTCGGAAAATCTAACAAGTGCACTTCCAGAGGATCTAACATGCCTTTTCTGGTCACGATGATTTGTTTCGGTTGCTCTTCGACCGGTAGAGATCGAACTAATGCCGCAACTTCCTCCGCGGTTTTCCATTTAGCCAACTGCCCTAAACGCTTCTGACCGGCCCACACGGACGTGTGAATGACTTTCAAAAAGAGTTGACCTGTTCTCGGGTTGAAGATAAATATGGCACCGTTGATTGGTTTCGTCGTCAAGTTCCCTTCAAACGTCTTATGAATCGTGACTCGGTAGACGTTCGTATCGTCGATGAACCAAATGCATTGATTTGAAAACAACTCGCCGTAATTCTGAGAGTTCAAATACGGCTCCGTCGGTTCCGAGGAATACAACTGTAAGCCTTTTCTTACGCGCTCGCGGAGCACATACAACGCCGGATTCGCCTTCATGATCTTCGCCATTGCTTGTTGAATCAATGGTTTTGATCCCGGAAACCAGTTACCATACGCAGCGTGTAAGTTATACGCCAAATCGACGCCAATCATCACGCCCGTAGGTGACGGGTAAATGGACATGTTGTCCGTCGTGTAATCGAGAAACTTCGCGCGGGTGTATCGTTCGATATCGTGAGAATCAAAGTCGCCCCACCTCAACTGGACGTCCAACCAAAACTTATTCGACGACTTTTGATCAAACTGGTCGTTCACGTCGCCCATTAAGGACGGTTTGGAGATTTGCCACTTATACGACGCAAAGAGTAAAATGTCCGCGCACGACGAATTCATTTTGTACGACTTTCTCGGATGGATCGTTTCTTTTTGCACGGTTTCAATCTCTAAAGCGTCCAACTCTTGATCGAACACTTGACATAGGTCCATGACCAACGATTCATGTATCTTCTGCCACAAGTGCGCTCGGAAGATCTGAACCAAAGAAATTTTTAAAGTTGGAATTTTGCCGTGCATGAAAATTCCAGTCAAATCCAACTGCACTTGGAATCCGACGTAGACGTTCGCTCGGTTAATCGTCGGAGACCACCACAATGTGAAACGACGGTTTGGAATTTGGTTCAAACCAGACCTTTGTGCGTTGGTGAGCTTCTTGAACTTCATCGAGTCTTCGAAACCAGACGCTTTTTCCCAAAATAGACCTTCCCATGTCGGGAAATACGTGCCTTTGAACAGCGTGTGTTCCAAAATACCTTCTACGCCGCCCAAGGCTTGAATGACATCCGTGCGATAATTGTTCAAGTTCCACAGTTTGCCGTCGTGTCTTTGATGCGTCCACCAGAACTGGTTAATCTTCATCAAATGGTTCTCTTTAAAGTGCGCGCGAACTCGCCACCCTTTATCGTACGCTAACGTGTGCCGATCTTTTTGAAACAACGTATTGATTCTCGGAATGCCGCGATCCCAAGAGTCTTCTAAATCTTCCAGCGTCAATCTTCGATTTTGCGCTTGAGCTTCTTGCCTCTTCAACGCGTATTCAGCCCAAACGCGTTGCGAATCCGTAAATTCAGCTTCCCAAGGTTGCAGATATCTGTAGAGGTTCGGAATCAACTGATCTTCCTCGTGCGACATGCCCGAACGGAAGTGCGTGACGCCTGAATCGGTTTGGACAGAATATCGTAAATCCGATTGCGGGATCAAAATGTGACCCATAGAGAGCATTCCTAACCCACCAATCTCTTTAGGTGAATAGAAGACGACCGGGGGAAACCTCGAAGGCATCTTTGAGTTCAAGCCAATCTTGATTCGAGTTTGAATTTTGTTCTCGCATTTGACCAATAAGTCCAAAAGTTCTTGCGTATGCACCACAGCTTCTCGATAGTACGTCATCAACGAAATCAACGCCGTGTTCCATTTATTCGCAATCTTGGAGAACGTCGTCGCCCCGGAGGACATCAAGACTTGTCGAATTCTGTTCTCGAACGCTTTCAAACCTTCGTCGTCGACTCGCAAAAACGCTTGCGCTGTTCTTTCCTTCGTCTCCTCGTTTTGCAAGTTCCACACGCCATCTTTTTGTGCAAAATACTCGGTTTGCATGCGAATCTTTGGCATTAATCTCACTTCGAATCCGCACATGTTAAACAGTAAGTTCGGATTGTCTTTTGAAAACACAGAGCAGAACCCGTTGTCCCACTCCAACGTCGTCAACGATCGCGGCAAACGATTCTTCATGTCCCAAAACACCGCTCGTCCCAAGTTTACGTCGTGCTTCATCAAGCGCATCCTCGAGTCTCTCGGCCAACACTTTTTGTTGTTATATCCTACCATGTTCTCGTTGTTCGGATCGGGATGTTCGGTGAGATATCTTTGAATCAAGTCCTTCGCCTCTTCCGCGGTGAAGCGGAACAAGATGTGAAGCTTATCGATGTATCGAGAGTATAAACGAATCGGATGTCTGGTCTCCGTTCGAACGTCTCGGTAACTAATAAACTCGTTCGGCATTTGCGGTGGACCAGCAATTTCCGACGCTCGAGTCAAACCTAACACCAACAAATCTAAAACCAGACCATAATACTGCGTCAAAAACGAGGCAAACTGTAACCCGCGAATCATCCCGTAAGAGTTCGTATGCGACATGTCTTTATACGCAATGATTACGTTATTCTTCGCGGTGCAGTAATCGGCAATATTATGATCGACAATCAATCGCAACAAGCGGTTCAACATGGTCAAATCGACTTTTTCGAACATTCGTTCAAATTTCGTTTGCAACATCACGACGCATTCGCCTTCGCTCGTGTCCCAGATATCGGTCAAGTTGTTGATGCCTTGACACCACTTATACACCAACAAAGGAGGCGGCTCTGTATCAGATGGTTTAATCCAGTTCGGGAACAAGTGCCTCTTATCGGACTCGTACCAAATGTACTGATCCAGATACGCATCCGTGATCTTCTCCAAAGGTTCAATCGCGTACACCGGAATCAAGTGCGAATACATGTCCATAAACTCCATGTTGCACTCTTTAAACGCTCTTTGTGTTAGCAAATGTCGTTTAATTCTCGATAAAGCTTCATGCGGGTTATCGAACGCTTGCTCGATTAAACCCAACTCTTCCCTCTCTTGTTGATTCAAACGAACGGCTAAGGAATAATTTTCCTTCAATCGTTCGAGAGCTAAAATCAACAACTTGCGATCGTGTTTATACGACAACGGAGGGAACGGGATCGGCGAGAACTTTCGGGATTCCAACCAGTGCACGGTGGTGGTGTAAATCGCCACGGCTTCTTCTGGCGTCACGTATGGTCCATCCTTCAAGTAATTGTGTTGACGTTCGTGCTCTGCTTTTAACCACAAGCGGGTCAATCGGCCTAAATTTTTCCTACAGACGGTTTTGTCCACCGTCGCGCCGCGGCGAATCCGTTCGCGATTATAATGCGCAACGTTCGTCCACCAATCGGCTTTAGACTTCACGTATCGTAAAATCATGTTTTCGATCGGAACTGGCATGCCCGGGACTTTCCAGGGAATGTTCGCTTTGAAACTTCGCCAGGCTTCGGAAAGATGCGCTAAAATCGTTCTCGCTTTGTTCTGCTTCACGCCTTCCGGCATGCTATCGAGAATGTCGTGCATGACAGCTGCTCGTAACTCTAGATCAAAATGAGACTCAATTCTTTGTTTCGTGACAGTTTTCGCGATGCCTTTGGCATTTCTACCTTCGAACTGTCTAGCTAACAAGTTACCCAACCATCGTTCGAGAAGCGGGACGATGCCGCGTAAAAAGAAAATCCAGACCCGCCACATGGGCGCCCAGAAACCAACGCCTGGGCCTTTCCCGACCGGTCCGGTGTTGAAACGATAGTATATCAGGTGCTTTAAATCCTTGCACGTTCTTATTTGGCGCATCAGACGATATTTGTATCGGTACATCCCAGTCAACTGTCCAACGTGCGAGAAAATGTATTGCAAACCATCCGCCAATTGAAACGCGTCCACGTTACCTAATCGATACTGGACGTTCGCGTCTACGGTAAGCTTCGTCAAACGTAAAATCTCGCGCATTAAGTGGAACGCGTTCCCGAATCGAGACTTCTTACGTTCTTTTGTCGTCAACGTCTTCACCGGTTTCAAGTTGAAGTTATAATCCAAGTGCAAATAGTTCAAGTTCTTGCGATGGATCAACAAGTTCAACATGTTGTAGCCTTGTCTGCAGACTTGCAAACCGGCTTCGACCCAATCTAACTCGGTGCACTGGAAAAACTTTGTCTTTTTCAAAGCTTTGAACAGAGATTTACGTTTCACTTGCCTCGGTGGTTTCTTGTGTAATTGGTTCATGACGTATGTCTTGAGCAACTTTTGATAGGAAACGCGCACTTTGACCGGGTATCCACTCGGGCAATGCTCGTGAAACCAAGTGTTGACGAGCGGAACGTCGATGCACGATCGCGTGTATCCCGAACGCAAGTTAAACGGCCGAGGTGCGAACAATAACGCGATACCGTTCGTCGTGTTTTCCGTGTACAAATCGTAATCTTTCAACAACGGCTCGACTTCCTCGGGCAAGGCGAAATCGTCGTCTTCGCTCCAATCCTCTTCTTCTTCTTCTTCTTCTTTCTTCTTTTCGCTGCTACTACTTTTATAAAACGCGATTGGATGAATCAAAGGATCGAAATAATATGCCGGCAAATCTGGATCTTCGGTTTTGATGTACATCACCATCGGTGAATGGTACGTCGCCAAATCTACCCTACGCGGTCGGTTGTTGTACAAGTACGGAAACGCAACTTTATACTCCGTTCGAATCGCCGATCTAATGATTAACTTGTTAATATCGTTAAACTCGTTCCAGTCTTCGTCCGCCGCGTCGCTATCTTTGAATAACGGTTCAAACTTTGGACCTCCCGGGATGGCCATCCCTAACGCTTTCGCCGTGAAGAAGGATTTGTGATCGAACAAGTAAAAATAATTTTTGTCCGTCAAGTCGCTCAATAACTGACCGGCTAAACGATACAGCGTCGCCATTTCCGGTAAAGGCAACCGCCATTTTTTGTAGGAACTCCCGTTGACGAAATCCAAGTCCCATCGCAACGGTTTTTGGTCGTAAAACCATTCGCACACGTGTCGATCTTCGTCGTCTTCGTCCAACTCTAAATTGATCGCCTCCAACGGGTCCACGTCCAACAAGTTATCCTGGTAATCTAAAGGCGGTTCTTCGTCGTCAAACGGCGGGAATCGCATGCGTTTAAAATGTCGTCGGTCTCTCTTTTCCCTTCTCATGGCAATCCACATGGTCCCCCACTGCGCGATGTAAATAGGTTCAATCACCCTCGGCGTTTCGTTGACGAAAGTAATCGCGCCGGTGATGTGGTAAATCACCTCGCAATGTCTCACTTGTTCCCACGGCATGGGCATATTTTCCAACAACTTATACACCGCGTGCGGGATAAACTTCAAAGCGCCTAAATATACTCTCTTATCCGACCGAAACTTTCTCGAAGACATGTCGCCGTGGTCTTTCAAGATTTTCCTTACGTGTTCCGGCGGCATCTGTTCTTTCTCCGGTTCCGTGTACCCAAACTTCCTCTTGTCCGAGTACCGTTTCGCGTTCAGGTTTTGCCATTTCCGAGCTGTGTTTATGAGAATGCACGTAACATGATGAGGTCAGTTTTGACGACGATTGATGATGATGTCGATCATTCGCTCGATGATAAAAACACGACGAAAACAAAAGTTTAGAGAGAGAGATGAAAAAACAAATTTTTCTCTTCTTCTTCTTCTTCTTTGTCTGTCGTTTTACGTTTTACGTCGATCGACACCCGACAACGAAAGAAGATTCTTTCTTCTTCTTCTTCTTCTCTCTTTCTTCCGTGTACACATGAGAGGACTTTTACCAGAAGAAGAAGTCAAGAAGACAAACAGAAGAAGATGCTTTTCGCGCGAAGCCGTCTTAACGTGTTATTCTCAAAGTTCGTTCGAGCTCAGAAGCGCGTTCGAATTTCGTTTCGCCCAAAAGTGTTGTCCGTTGTTTTCGCTCTCAAGAAAGATCGCCGCCTTTCCTTTCGTCGGTCGTCGAATGTGAAGCGAGAGAAAAAGAAGTATACATATGCGCGCGTCGTGAAAAAATAAGAATATGTGCAATCGTACCTCTCTCGGCGATGATCTCGTCGTCGTCGTCTGAATCAACGTCCATCGTGGCCGTCATTATGTGATGAGAGAGTAGTAATAGGTGTGACAGTCCTCCTCTTCGTCTCTCTCTTCTCTTCTGCCGAAGAACGTTTTTTGCGTCGTCCAGTTTCTCTTTTTGGGTGTTTAGGGTATCAAAATTCGTTTGGGAATTTTTCTCTTCTTTTCTCTCTTGCCTTTTTATTCAGTTGTTTTCTGTCATTCGTTATAATAAACACACACAGACGCACAGAAGATAGAATGAGACGACGTTTTCAATCCTTTCCCTCCTTCACTGCTTTTAAAAAAACTGCTCTCTTTCTCTTCTTTTTCGTCTTCTTCTTCGCGTCCTCTTTTTCCTCCTTAAACTCGGTGGAAGCAGCAGCATCCTCAAAAAAAGCATCCTCAAAAGGAGAAGAAAAAGTGCTCTTTGGACGCCATAAAAAATGGTCGAAACCGTGCGTGGCGTGCACGAGGGAGAAAGGCGCCTGGTGCGATAACGGGAGAGATGGATTCAGAGGGTGCATTGAAAAGCCAAACTTTTTGAACACGCTGATGTGTAAACGCGTCGTCCGGTGCAAGAAAGGGTGCACGCCTCTCAGGGACATGATGGAAAGTTTTTGCAAGAAACACGATGGCATTTGTAGCAAATACGACCTGGTGAAACGAGCGCTGATTGGCGGCGATAAAAAGAAGAAGTAATATATAGAAGGAGTTGAGAAAAGAGCAGAAGAAAGAGAGAGAGACTCAAGAGAGACTCGTTAATATTGATATATAATATAATATTCGTTATCTTTACTACACGTTGTGGTACATTCGACACGACGCGTTTGTTTTATTAAAAATTTCGTACTCTTTCTTATGTGTTTCTCGCTCGCTCGCTCGCTTTTTTGCTCTCGCCGCTTTCATCTCAACGATGATAATAAGTCTCTCGATTAATCGTCATAATAGCATAAAGAAGGATTACGGCACAACGCACGGCTTGATGTCCCAGATTTCCTTGGCGTATTGGTCGATGGTTCTGTCCGAGTTGAACTTACCCGAGGTCGCCGTGGACAAGATGGAAGACTCGGTCCAGCCCTCTTGGTTTCTGTAAGCCTCGTCAACCTCATCTTGGCACTCGATGTAAGATTGGAAATCCTTACCGACCAAGAAGTAATCGCCTTGGCCGAAACCAGAGTTACCTTCCAAAGAACCCAAGAGTTCTTCGAATTCGCCCTTTTTACCGAACGCGCCCGATCGGACGTACTCGATGGTATCCAAGAAGGTCTTCGGCGCTACGAATTTCCCGGCGGCTCTTTCCTCTCTCGCCGGTTCGACTTCGTCTTCGGTGATACCGAACAAAAAAAAGTGATCGTCGCCGACGCACTCACGGATTTCGACGTTCGCACCGTCCAAAGTACCGATGATCAAGCAGCCGTTCATTTGAAACTTCATGTTCGAGGTACCCGAAGCTTCCGTACCGGCGGTGGAGATGTGTTGGGACAACTCCGAGGCCGGGATCAAGGTTTCCGCGACGGAAACGTTGTAATCCGGGACGAAGACAACCTTCATCAAGTCCCCGATTTCCGGATCGTTGTTGACGACTTCCCCGACCGCGGTGACCAAACGAACGATTCTCTTCGCTTGGATGTACGTGGCGTACGCTTTGCCGCCAAAGACACACACTCTCGGAACAACCTTCGCTCTTTCCTCCTTGGACATAGCTTTGATTTGTCTGTATCTGTAGATGATGCCGAGAATGTTCAACAATTGTCTCTTGTATTCGTGGATTCTCTTGACTTGGATGTCAAACATGGCGTTGATCGGGACGTCGATACCGGTAGTCTTCTTGATGTAGTCTTTGCAAATCTGTTTGCGCGCGAGCTTGGCCTCCTTCCACTCTTTTTGCAATTCAGGGTTCTTCGCGTTGTCCATCAACTTACGCAAAACTTCGGTGTCCGTGATCCAGGCGTCGGTGTTTCCGACCCATTTCGTGATGACTTTGCTCAACTCCGGGTTGCAAAAGGCCAACCATCTTCTCGGCGTGACGCCGTTGGTTTTGTTTTGGAACTTGTAGCCGTAGATTTCCGCAAACTCTTTGAACGTGAACGCTTTGACGATATCGGAGTGAATTTGCGCGACGCCGTTGATGGACAAACCGGCGATGCAGCACAAGTTGGCCATTCTGACCGTCGCCGGCGGCGCTTCGGCTTTTTCCATGGTATCGCCCATCTTTGGTCCGCCGACGGAATCCGCGTAGACGTTTTCCAAAATCGTCGTCGCTTTTAAGAACGCGGCCATTTCCTTGTCATCTTTCTTGCCCTTGAACGCTTCCTTGACATCGTTCATGAACTTTTGATCGATTTGCCTAATGATTTGCATGTGTCTCGGGAGCAATTCTTCCATCAAGTCCAACGGCCACTTCTCCAACGCTTCCGGCATGACCGTATGGTTAGTGTACGCAACGGTTTTCTTCGTTATCTCCCACGACTTTTCCCAAGTTAAACCTTCCTCGTCGATCAACAAGCGCATCAATTCCGGCGCAGCTAACGTCGGGTGAGTGTCGTTCATTTGTACGCACACTTTTTCCGGCAACTTTTCCCAATCCGTGTTACCTCGCTCTTTCCATCTCGCCAAGATGTCTTGCACCGACGCCGAGCACAACATGTATTGCTGCGACAAACGCAAGGCTTTGCCTTCCTTGGTGGCATCGCCCGGGTATAACACCGCCATCATTTGTTGCGCCAAGTTGGTCGGCCCCATGGCCGCCTTGTAGTCGGAGTCGTTAAACGCGGTCAAGTTGAAGTCCTTGACGATAGGTTGCGCGTCCCACAAACGCAAAGAGATGCAGTTCTTCGTGTTGTAACCTGGAATCGGGGTATCGTACGCGACCGCGGCAACTTGCTGCCCCGGAACCCATTTAGAGTCGCCTTCGATTTTCCCGTAGAAAGAAATCGGGTAGGAGATTTGCGGTCTCGGGATTTCCCACGGGTTGCCTCTGACCAACCAGTCGTCCGCGTATTCCTTTTGTTGCCCGGTCGTTTGATCGATCCCTTGCTTGAACAAGCCGTACTTGTATCGCATGCCGTAACCCCAGGCTGGCAAGGACAAAGTCGCGATGGAATCCAAAAAGCACGCGGCTAATCGACCCAAACCGCCGTTACCGAGACCCATGTTCTTTTCCTCCTCGGCCAAAGATTCCAAGGAGTAACCCAACGATCTCAAGGCGTCGGAGTACTCACCGGTCAGCTTCATGTTCCCGATGGCGTTCGTCAACGCTCTGCCTTGCAAAAATTCCATGGAAATGTAGTACGCTTGCTTCGGGTTTTCCTTGTGGAAGTGCTCGTACGTATCGTTCCATCTTTCGACGAGCTGTTCTCGAGCGGCTTGCGCCGTCGCTTGGTACATGTCCTCGTTGTCGAAATAGGTCGGAATGGCTGGGATAGTCCCCGTTGCAATTTGCCTTTGGATGGACTTTTTAATCCCATCCGCGTCTTTCGGGATAACGATGGCTTTTTCAGCTTCTTCGAAAACCGAGGCGGCGTTGATTTTTTGTTCTGTTTTTGTCGTTTCGTTGGTTTTGAGAAGAAGAGTTTTTATTTGATTTTTGAACGATGATTGATGTGAGAGAGAGAGAGAAGAAGAGGTGAGTAAACAACATCTACGCGACGATCCGCATTGTTGCCGATGAGTGCGAATCATCACCGATCGAGGATGATGTTCCAATGCTCGTCGCCGTTTACGTCGTCTTTTCCGCCGCGTTTTTGGAAAGATGTTTTAATCTCGATCGGTTATAAATACGGAAAAATGGCGCCGACAGACAAAAACAGATGAGAGAAGAAGAAAAGAGCCGCTGCTGCTGACGATCATCCCGATCGGATCGGCCCGCATCATTCCTTTCGTCGTACTCTGCATGAACCGATCGATATCGATCTTTGTTCATCGTTATCGTTTCATCGTCCTCATCGAAAGAGGAAAAGAGAAAGAAACACAACCATTTTTGAAAACGACGAGTTGAGATGAGATGGATTACGACGCGAGACGACGAAAACGAAAACAATAACGAACCTTTTTTCATCCCCATCGCGCGGACTTTCACCGTCGATGATCTGTTCGAAGATCGAGAAGATTTGGAGACATTCTTCGAGATGATCGATGGTGATGATCGAACCGCGTTAAAAGAAGAAGCGAACATGATGATTGATGTTGCGTAGTTTTTGTGGTGTTGGTCTCTCTCTTTCGTGTGTGTCTGTGTGGTCTCTTTTTCATGCACTTTTTGACAGTTTCGAGTGAAAAAAAGCGGTTTTGGCTTAAAAAAATCCTCAAAGCCTTTCATCGTTCACACTTTTTAAACTCTCTTTCACCATTCTCCTCTTTGTCGTCAGTTTTTGTTGGTTTTGGTGAAAAATTCAAAAAAAGCAAAAGCAGACAAGAGAACTCTCATCAAAACTCTCTCTGCTTCATATCATCAACACACCATCAACAACTTCAAAATCATCATCATCACAACAGAACGCTCTTATAATACAGAGAAAGAGAGGGAGTAAAACGACACCACATCATCATCAGAACAACAATTTCAATTTCAATTTCAACAACAACAACAACTCTTATTGATAGTATTATAACTCATCATCATAAATAATACTAAAAAATGAATTCACCCGCGAGAAAGATTTTAAAAAAGCGAACGCAAGAACTGGGAAACATTTCAAACCAATCGGACTTGCATCGGTTTCGCAAGGATTTACTCAAAAAGCTCGAGATGAAAACGGTGATTAAAGAAAACCACGAGAGAGCGATCGAGGAGATGCGATTTAACTTTACCACGAGCTTCAACTCGAAATGTTCGAACTTATTCGCCTCGGTCGGCGCGGACATGCTCACGGTGTACGACGACAATCACTTCGGGGATCACGTGGCGTTGGTGTGTCAGTTTAAAAATACAGAAAATCTAAAGGCGAAGACGAAAGGAGGACCGTTGTATTGTTTATCTTGGGTGGACGCGAAAAGAAGCGAACACGAACAAGGCGACGCCTTGATTGCAGTCGCAGGAGAGGATATGGTGGTTTCTATCGTTTCCGTGAGTGAATCCGCAGTCGTGCAGATTTTGCGAGGCGGACACGCGAAAGCGCCGATAACCGGTCTGGCGACGAACAAAAACTTGAGCGATATCGTCGTGTCTTTGTCGGAAGAGGAGCAAAAAATATGCATGTGGAGTTTAAAGGAAAACAGAGTGATTGCTGAAATTATAAACGTTGGGATTGGGTGTAAAACGATGACGTTGTTGGAAGACGGGAGTTTGGTGTGCGGCTTTAAAACCGGGTCCATCGGGAAGAGATTTACGAACTTTATCTCCCTCGTTTCTTCCGTCGTCGCAAATAATGATACTACTACTACTACTGCTACTACTTATCCGAAGAAGATGAGTTCCGTGGACGCATCGAAAGATTCGAAATGTTACGCGACGGTGAATTTTGGGTTTGGCCAAGCATCCGCGAAATCCAAATCCATCGGCATCGATTGCATCCAAAGCTTCGAGGGAGATATCGAAGAAGGAGAAGATAACAAGAAGAAGAAACAGAAGAAAACGACGACGGATAACAACAACAACAACAACACGAAGAAGAAGAAAGAAGATAGCATCATCAACGCACCGAAAAGAAGGCAGATTCTCGTCGCGAAAAGCGCCTCCTCGGAGGTTTCCGTGGTTGATTTTTCCGATGGATTTGACCAAGCGAAGATTGAAACCACGTTTCGCGTGGAAGACGCAAAATCCAACGCTCCCGCGCCGACGTCGAAAACGAACGGGAAAAGAACCGTATCGTTTGGTTTATCCCACGATGGCGCGTTCCTCGCCTGTGGTAACGGTACCAGAGATGGTATCGTCTACGTCTACGATTTAAACGCGAAGAAAAATGGAAACGACGGTCTTAGCGACGACGCCGCTCAACCTTCTTCGCCTTTACTCGCGGCGAAACTCCTCCCTCACGAGCGTCACTCGGGCACCATGCTCGACGTCATTCGCTCGTGCGCGATCGCCAAAGACTGTCGACACGTGTTAGGCACTACCGACGCGAACGACGGTACCAACAGAGCCGGGATTGTTTTCCGATACGAAATCATCCCGGAACAACCGAAAGAATACGAACCGAAAAGCGAAGGAGGAGAAAAAGAAGAAGCCATTGAAGCCGTCGTTGAGGATAAGGAAAACTAAAACGCAGTTTGATGAGATAAAAAAACGTTGTTGCGGTTGGTGTTGTTGTTCACCGCACAGAAAGCTTCGCACAAACACAAACACAGAGAGAGACAGAGAGAGAGAATTTCTATTTTACAAAACGCGGTGCACACGTACGCGTAAACAGCGCCATCTCATAATACTAACACGAATAATAATACGATAATCATCGATTTAAAGAGTACGCGCTTTGCTCTTCGCCGCGTGTTCTATGTTTCTCTTATATTCTCTCTCCCATCGTGTGTATTTTTCTCAAAAATTTTCTCTCTTTTCAAAAAAACTCAATAAAACTTCTTTTCTGTCTGTCGTTTTCTTCAGAAAATCTTCATCACATCACGAGAGAAGAAAAGAAAGAGACCGGAACGATGCCTTCCTCCTCCCCAAAACGCGTCGATGCTGACGACACCCAGGGTATTGCTGCTGCTGTTGCTATCGCGGATGAAGCGGAAAAGGAGACTCTGGAGACGAAAAGAGAAACGAAAGAAGAGAAGAGAAGGAAAAGAAAATCCCGTTGGGAATCTCATCATCAAAATCACTCGAACGCATTAATGGACGACGAAGAAACAGAAAAAGAAAGGAAGAGGACAGATACGGAGGAAGGAAAAACGTTCGCATTTCCACCTCCACCTCCTCTTCCTAATAATAATAACAGTACTACTAATAATAACGAGTTTGGAGGAGGAGTTTCTTCTTCGTTATTAGGACTCCCTCCCGGCATGGGACTGACGATCGTTCCTTCGTCTGAGAGAAACAACAACAACAACTCTAATAATAATATTTCTTTAGACTTGGACCCTTCGAAAATCTTCAAACACTTAGCCGCCAAAGGGTTCGGACAGAACACGGACGTATTAAACGGACTGACGAGACAACCACACGAAAACCCGGTCGTAGAAGATCACTACAAACGGTTCTACGATTTATCCGGAAAGTTACAACGACGAGAGTTTACGGACCCGAGGCCGGAACGAGAGAGAAGTCCGAGTCCTCCACCAAAGTACGATAAAGTGACCGGGTTTAAAATCAACAGCAGAGAGTTAAGAGTGAGAGATAAAATACGAAAAGAGAGGAACCGAGTGTGCGAGTTTTTACTGAAGAACGATCCGGAAAATTTCACCGCGCCGCAGGATTATCGACCGGAGAAGAAGACGAGGAAGTTGTTCGTTCCGGAGAAGGAGTATCCCGGGTATAACTTTGTCGGCTTAATCATCGGGCCGAGAGGGAACACGCAGAAAAGGTTACAAAGAGAAACAAACACGAGGATTGTTTTGAGAGGGAAAGGGTGCATTAAAGGAAACGCGAGCAGAGACAACAGAACGGACTATAAAGAGGACGAGCCGTTACACGTAGTTATCGAAGGCGACACGGACGAGGCGGTAGATATGGCGGCGGAAATGGTACAAAAGATTCTAACGCCCATCGACGAAGGGTATAATCACCATAAACGAGCGCAATTGAAAGAGTTGGCGATGATTAACGGCACATTTCAAGATCGACCGGAGTATTGCTTGATTTGCGGCGGGATGGGTCACAGCGGCGTGCACTGTCCAGAAAACGAAAACAATAAATTGGTTGGATTTAAAGCTGGCGTGGCGTGCGCGATTTGCGGCGACGGCGGGCATCCCACCGGCGATTGCCCGATGAAAGGGAAAGGTACCACGAATGGTGGCGGTGGTGGTAATACTACTAATAATAAAATTCCTCAAGAGTTGACGAAGGAATATCAAAACTTTCTCTCGGAAATCGGCGTGAACGATCCGACCGCGGTTGCTAACGAAGACCAAGAGAAAAGTGAGAAAAAGAAAATTCAATCCGGTTTACCGCCGCCGCCGGTTTACTTGAAAGATAAAGCCGTGACTGGTGGATTACCACCACCACCGAATAGAAACAATAGTAATAATAACTTACTCCATCAACCTCCTCGGTTTGGAGCGGGAGGAGGAGGAGGAGCGGGAGTAGGGTACGGCGGTATCCCTCCAATGAACATGATGATGCAACAACAACAATTTGGAGGAGGAGGAGGAGGAAGTGGTACAGGGGGAGTCGGTCCGGCGTTTCTCGGCGGCATCATGCCACCTTTAGGCACGGGCATACCACCACCTCCTCCACCACCTATTGGATCGACGCCGACAACGATTGCGAACGTGAACGTCCCGCCGCCTCCGCCTTCGGACGGCACGGCGGGCGTTCCACCTCCAATCCCGGACGCGCCATCGGCGGGTTTTGTACCTCCACCGCCGCCACCGATGCCAGTGGAGGAAGGTGAGTTAGGGACTGTCCCGCCGCCGCCGCCACCACCGCCGCCGCCAGAAGGTGCGTATTAGAGAAGATAGACAACAGAGTAATTGTAAAGCACAATGACCCTCTCGACAATTTTTAAAAGTAGCAAATGCAGAGTCATACATAAATTTCGTCGTAGATAACGTCATGTCCTCATTCGTCGTATACAAAGAACACGAAGCAGAATGGACACGGTGGTCTCCTCCATGGACCCGGGTCAAATTACCGTCGTCGCCATCGGGTGTGGCATAGGTGCTTTGCTCGTCGGTTCCGTAGGTACGTCTTCTTCTTTCCTCTTCCTCTCATCATTTTTATCGTCGTATACTTCTTCCTTCTTTTCTTCTTCGTCAAATCTCAAATCTCATCATCGGTTGCGCTTTGCATCGGAAAAGAACGTAACAACGCACTCCTCACGCACTCATACTCTCTTCTCTTTTCAACGACAAAAACAAAATACTAATAAGGTATTGGTGGCGTCGTCATGACCCCATCTCTGTTAGTCGCCGGAGTGGAAGCGAAATTGGCCATCGTGTCCTTATTCGTCGCGTTCACACCAACCGTGTACGTGCGAGTGTACCTTTTGCACAAATACACGAAGTGCGTGCCGTGGAAATGTGGTCTCATCGTCGGGTGCGGGAGCGCGTTAGGGTCTATCTTATCTGGCGCGCTTTTACTGGACTCGTCTCCTAGAGGCGTGTTGACGTATTTGATCGCCGCGATTAGTTTATTAGCTGGGTTTAGAGATTTAAGAGGGTTGTACGTGTTACACGCGGCGAAGAAGAAACGGATGTTGGAGGAGGTGGAGATGTCGGCTGGAGTCGAAGCGCCGCCACATGCAGAAGGAGAAGAGCAGAGTCAACGAACAGTAGAAGTAGTAGATAAAGATGCGTACGAGAACATGACTGTTCTCGAACAGTGGTCGGATCCCACGCGTATAGATTTAGTCATTCTGTTTATCATCGGCGTGTTGGTCGGTTTAATCAGCGTTTTGACCGGTACCGGTGGACCGATTACGTTCTTGCCCATGGTTATCATGTGGAAAGGTGAAATTGTTCACCGAAAAGTCCTGGTCGCTTTAAGTGCGGTTATGAGCGCCGCGTTGGGTACCGGTGCGATTATCAGCACGTTGGCAACTGGCATCGATCAACCCGACGGTGGGTTGTGTTTGTTGATCACTAGTTTCGCGTTAATCGGAGTGTGCATCGGCGTGAGGCTGTTGGAGTTTATAAGGAAAGAAACGTTACAGCTCGGGATGGGATTGCTGTTACTTGCTATTGGCGGGTTCATACTGCACCAAGCAATAACAAAGTATTGATGATTCGATAGAAGAATTGTTGTTGTTTTTTATGATAAAATAATACATCCCTATTGCGACCACGCGCAGAATTTGCCTTCGCAAACTCGAATGAAATTTTTACCTTTGTGTTTCTTCGGGAGAAACCTAGCGCGAAACGGAATCGCTATTTCGTCGTCGATTTGATACGTTCGCAATCTCTCTTCCTTTTCGTGATGTTGTTGTTGTTTTTGTTGCTGCTGCTTACTATTTCTAATGTTGTTACCTTTCTTTTTATTAGTTCTGTTATTCTTCTCATCGCTGCTTGTCGTCTTTTTCGATGCGAGAGGAAATTCTTGGATGACAATGAAATCGACGAACGCATTTTGTTGCTGCTGCTGTTGTTGCTGCTGCTGCGTCGCGTTGGTTTGCGTGCTCGTTGTGTATGTCGGCAGAGGACTTTTCTTGATCGAAAGCATGACTGGAAACACGATTGCGTCTTCGTTTGGCGACCAGATTTGTTTCAATCCACCATCAACTAACAAGACTTTTTCTTTAAATTGTCGAGAAGGGAAAAAATAACTGCCGATGGTAATTGTCGCGCAGTCTTCAATGCGGCCGTTTTCATCCACCTCGAGCGCGCTTGCGCTATCGTCTAACAAGGTGTTACAAATATCCTCAAACGGAAAGTCCTCTTCCTTGTAAAAGAAAGCTCCGGGCGGATCCCAAGTGACCCACTGGTATACGCAATACGTGCTTGCGCCGCTAAAGACGGTGCACAAACATATCAACAACCTATCGCCAGAGTTGGACCATTTCAAAGCGACGACGTAGTATAAAATCGGTTCCACGATTGCGTTTAGCGGCTGGTCACCCGCTAATCCTTGGCCGTATGCTTCGTACGTCATAAACTCGGTGTTATATTCGTCTCTGGTACTAAACGTGCACGCGTTCAAATCGAGAATTTTCACCGCGTCGCTGATTGGTCCACCTTTGATCGGGTCCGTGCGTCTCAAGTAAACGGCGCGTTCGTCCGCCCACGCGACGTGCTCGCCACCAGGTCTAGCGGCTAGCACAAACGGGACCGTCACATCTGGTTCAACAAACACAGAGGAAGGTTGAACTTCGCACACGATGAGTTTTTCAAACTTTGAAATATCTCTCTTGGCACCTAGCTCGCGTTCTTTCGAAAGTTGGTCAAACAGCTGATTTTGTTGGTGTTTGGCGATGACATCTTTGATGTAATTGTCCACGTTTAGAGGTTCCTCCTCACCCTCTTCTTCGCCGTCGTCGTCGAGAAAAGTTTCCCTCTCACCAACTTCAAGTTCTGTGGTTGCCGTCGATTTTGAAGAAGAGGAAAGAGATGACGGCGGCGCTGGTATGAGCATCATGTACGTAATCGGAGGAAAGGAATCTGGTAAAGTAAACGGAACCAACCAATGTCCACGTGACGAAGCCGCCGTCATCTGATTTTGAGTGTTTCGTTTACCCGGAATCCAATGCACGTGGTGCGTAATTGGAACGTGCCCTCTGCCGATTTGCCAAAGCACATCCTTCTTCTTGCAAAATCGAGCCTTTGACTCAGAGCGCGCGAGGGGCACCCTCGTCGTTTCTTTCAGCGACATCATTTCTTGCTCGTACAACTGCTTTGAGGATAACGAAGAAAACTTGTTAATCTGCGGTGGTATCACCCTTCTGTTCGTATATCCACCTGCCATATCATCATGCTGACGTCCGTCGTGTTGGTCGCTCGATAGACTGCGAAAACTATCGTCATCATTGAACTCTTCATTATCGGAATCATTCATCATCCGCATTCCTCGTTTTCTCTTCAAACGTAACTGAAGCACGGGCTGTCGACACACTTGAATCAGTCTTTGACCACTTTCTGTGACGAAAGAGGTCAACTTGGAGATTGCGGGAGTGAGTGAATGATTCGCCACGGTGCAAACAAACTTTTTCGTTCGATTCCAAAGTGGATACTTGAGGAACCCAGAAATGACTTCGGCCTCGCGTTGTTCCCATGAGTGGAGCATTCGCGCGTGTTCATTCATGACATTTAATTCGTTTAAATCAACTTCATCATCGTCCAAAGCCATCATGTCTCCTCTCCGCTGTCCTTCTTCCGACATCGATCTTTTGTTGGAATTGATGTAATGTTGTTGAAAAGATAACGGCACCGGCGTTGACGTGTCGTGATGGTGGCGATGATAATCACCGTTACCACGATGATACGCGTCTAATTCGTCCTCGGGAAATAAAGATTTCTTTTTCTTTCCTCTAGAAATTGGAAGATTCGTCGCATTTTCAATCAAGCGCAATGCGCTCAACTTTTTCGAAATGCCTATCATGTCACCCGAATTGTCCGGCGCGAACGAGAAGAACATGCTCGCATCTTTCTGTTCAATCTTCTGCACAATCTCGCGGCCACCTGGATGAGACGCTCGAGGAAATTTCAACCCATTGTTCGCGAATCCATACAGAGAATTCATCGTTTGTACTAAATCGAGCATGGATAACGAGACATCTCGCCCTTGTGGCATTTGCATCTCTGGAACCTGAGGAGGAGGATCGACCGTGTTTTGTTGTTGTTGCTGTTGATTTTCCATCGTCTGAACGCCCACATTATTTTGATTGGGTGCCCCGGCAACCGTCTCGGCCACTGCCGCTTGCGCGTTCACTTCACCGCCTACCTCATCGAGTTCGGCTGCGGCAGGTGGATTATCATCATTATTGCCGTCGTTAGCTATTGCTGCTTCCGCTGCTCCTATCGCAGGTTGCGGTAATGGTACTGGAACTGCTGATACCGTTGGTTGTTGTTGCGCTTGAACTTGCGGTACGATCGCTTTTTCTTTCGCAACAATGGCCAACTTTGTTCCGCACGGAGCAAACTGAATTCCAAAGGGAACCATCGTCGTCGGCAAGACGATACAATTAACGAGCGGAGGAGGTGAAGACGGTAACTTGATCGTGACTTCTTTCTTTTCCTTCTTTTCGTAAATCGTCTTTCTCTTTTTCGTTGACGTGTCATTCTTCTCTCCTCTTTTCTTTCCCGAGGCTGTTTGTAGCAAAAAGGAAGTATGCTTCGTCGTTTTGCGCTTTTTCTTGCAACCTTCGTCGTCGCCGCCTTCATTCCTTTCATCGTCTTCTTCTTTCTCTTCTTCTTCTTCTTCTTCTTCTTCTTCTTCTTCTGACTCGTAAATGTCGAAGATTTTCTTGGACAAAGGAAACGCCTCGGCTTCTTCCTCTTCTTCCTCAGCCGCTTTCTCAGAGTTTACGTCCATATCCGCGTCGTATTCCTCGGCTTCTTTTTCTTCCTCTCCGTCTAATACTCTTCCTTCATCAGCAGAGTCGTCCAAAGCGGACAACACATCTCCGGCCAATTTCCTCCTCTTCTCTTCGTTCTCTTTTTCTTCCTCATCTATGATTTTCAAACCTTTTTTATTCTTCCCGCCGCTATCTCCATCGTCGTCCAAATCATCTTCTCTGGATAGTTTTGCCATCGTGCTCAGATCGCATTTCATCTTAGCTCTCCAAAAATTGCTCTCGTGTGGCGCCGCGCACAAAACTGAGTACCCTTTCAAAGATTGCATCAAGACTGACAACAACTCGCCGTTGTTCGACCAGGTCAAACTGGTGAATACGAATCGATTCATGGTCGTTTCGTGCAGCATTCGTATCATTCCGCCGTCTTCGCGCGGGTCGCAGGTGAATACAGACTTATCGTCACACACGGCTAATCTATACTTCAAATGTGTTGACATCCAAGAAGTGGAAGTAGACATCGATTGCGTCCACTCTTTTTCTTCGTCTTCTTCGAGCGATGCCGATGATTCCAACGACGCTCTTCTTTCCTCGTCTTCTTGTTCTCGCGCTCGTCTCGCGGAGAAGAGTACGCGTCTTCTCCAGGCGTACAAATCTCTCCACTTGAAAAAGTTTTCCTCCCTTTCTTCCTCCTCCTCCTCCTCGTTCCTCTTCTTTTCCTTTGCCGCTAGTGCCATAAACGCTGCTCTGTTTCTTCTTCTTTTCCTCCAACCCTTCGACAATTTTTTCTCATCTTCTCGCGCACTTTGGCTGAAGGACGCCGAAGGTTTCGTTTCTCTTCCTAAAAGTCCTCTTCCTCTTCGTTGTTGTTGTGATTGTGATTGTGATTGTCTTCTTCCTCTTCTGCCATAGTTTATGTTCTCGAGGCCGACGACTAAATCCTCTCTCGCGCGTCCATTTCTTCCTCCTAAACTAAACGTATCCTCCTGTTTCTTGCACAAACGTTTCCATATTTTCTCATCCTCTCGGTCGTTTTCCACGAGCATTCGATATAACTTCTTATTCGTGCAGGCGAATTTAAACACATCCGCGCCGTTCGGTAAGAAGGAGATGACGTGCAACAACGCATCAGTCGGTAGGATTTCGTCTATACTCGAAGCGTTCTTCAAACGACTCCCGACTTTTAGAAGCGTCATCGTCCTCGTATTCTTCTTTCCTTCTTCTTCTTCTTCTTCTTTGTCTTCTTCGTATTCTTCCTCCTCCTCCTTTGTCTCGTTCTTGTCGTTACTGTTGTTCTCCCGGGTCGTCATCATCCTCATCCTCATAACCACTCCTAAACTCAAAAGTCGTGACTTTTCCCGTACTAAGAATAACGAGAGGATTTGTACGGAAAACGACGGAAAAAGGTCAATTAAATTTTCTTCTGTGAAAAGTCGTGCGAAAAAAGCAGAAGCAACAAAACAGCAGAAAAACTCCTGCTTATGAGCTTTTCGGGGACTGACTTTTTCACCCCGCGAAAAGAACTTTCATCACAGAATCACAGAAGAAGAAGAAGAAGAAGAAGAAGAAGAAGAAGAAGAAGAACATAAAGAGCACACGATGACATCATCATCTGTATCATCTCTGAGATTACTACATAGTCACAAACACGTAGAGTTTATTAAAAACAGCAGTCTGGACACGGAAACCATAGAGTACGCTTTAACCGAACACTTACGGTTGAGTGGAATGTATTGGGGACTGACGGCACACAAATTGTTGGTGATGAATAAAAACAATCAAGAAGACAAAGAAGACAAAGAAGAAGAAGAAGAAATAATGAGCAAAGAGGACGTGATGAAATTCATAAACGAGTGTTACGACGAGAAATCGTCTCTGTTCGCCGGCGCTCCCGGACACGACGGACATTTGTTGTACACTTTAAGCGCGATTCAGATTTTCGTGTTGTATGAATGCGTGCAGGAACAGTTGAGCGAAGAAAGAGCGAAGAAAATATGCACGGCGATTTCAAAGTTACAGAGTAAAGAAGACGGGAGTTTTGCAGGGGATGAGTGGGGAGAAGTGGACACGAGGTTTTCCTACTGCGCGTTTTCCGCGCTGAGCTTATTAGCGCACGGCATGGGAGAGGAGTGTTTTCTCGACGACGGTTTGGAAGCGCTGAAAATAGGAGGTAGCGACGATGAAAAGAAGGAGGATAATCAGGACAAAAATAGGAGCAAAGCTTTAGGAATTATGCGTAAAATAGTCGACGTCGATAAAGGGTGCGAGTTTATAATGAAATGTAGAAACTTTGACGGTGGGTTTGGGTCCACTCCGGGCGGCGAATCTCACGCCGGGCAGATTTTCGTATGCGTAGGCGCGTTGCAGATTTGCAATCAGTTGGATTTATTATACACAGCAGACGACGACGAGGAAGAAGAGAACGACAAGTTAGCGTGGTGGTTAGCCGAACGACAAGTGAAAGTGGGTGGTTTGAACGGACGTCCGGAAAAGTTACCGGACGTGTGTTACTCGTGGTGGGTGTTGTCTTCGCTCGCCGCGCTGAAGAAAAAACACTGGATCGATTTAGATAAGTTGAAAGCGTTTATATTGAGGTGTCAAGACGATATCAGCGGGGGTATTTCGGATCGTCCGGACGATGAACCGGATGTTTATCACACTTTCTTTGGTATCGCTGGATTATCTCTGATGAAACACGAAGGATTAGAAGAAATTGACCCGATTTACGCGTTGCCGGTGAGGAGCGTTCGGAAGATTGGGATCGAAAGCGATTGGTATTAGAGAGAAGCCGGCCCCCTTTTTGTTTCGTGTCGTAAGAATAAATAATAATACGTGTACCTACGGTACAGTATTTTAATTAACGCGCGGCTATGGCCTACTACTAGTACTGCTATTACTATTACTACTATCACTACTATCACGCTACTATTAAAACGAACCCTCCTCTGCCCAGTTCGGTAACGGCAAACACTCAAACGTCCAACTCTCTTTAAAACTATACTTGATGCAGTGTAAATAAATAGCTTCCAAATCGTGCGTCGCGCGACTTCCAAACCAACACACCAACGGGCAATGTGGACACTCGGTGGTATGTTTGATTTTATCCCATTTAAAAGTGTCGTCATTGGTAGCAGCAGCTCTTGCGTCCTCGCGACGAAGACGGTCGTCGTTGAGTGTGAAACTATGGCACATTTTCTGATACTCGTCTTGTAGCTTCGTTTGTCTCGGCGACAATCGGCCGCCGTATACGACATCGTTCGCAATTGGATGTCCGAGTATTTTTAGATGCGCTCGAATTTGGTGCGTTCGCCCGGTTTCTGGAACGCATCGCACTAAGCTTTCGTCCAGTTCTGAAAAGTGTTTGATCAGTGTAAACGACGTCTTGGCTGATTTATATAAAGGAGAAGGTGTTGAAGAATCAGATGGCCACGTGGCGACGTGCGTTTTGCCGCAAAACCCAAGAGGTACTTCACACGTCGTTTCCTTACTGAACAAACCTTTCACTCTCGCGACGTACTCCTTTCGAACTTTATTTGAAACGATTAAATCTGTCGCAATCTTAGCCGCCTTGGACGTTTTTGCCATGAGCAACAACCCAGAAACGTTCCTATCGAGCCTGTGCAAAGGTAACAAAGGAGGAGGAGGAGAAGTATTCTTTTTATCATTCATCTCTGGTAAACGTTGACGCAAGATTTCCACCACTGAATTGTTTCGATACTGTCCGGTTGGATGCACCGGAACAGTTGCCGGCTTTCTCACGGCGACGATATCGTCTACTTCTTCTAAAATTTCAATCTCGTTCTCGGAACAAAGCACCGGCGGCTCGTGTTTGTGCACCAAGTGGCGAACGGTTTGTCCTGGAACCAAGGCTGGAAAATATTCTTTCTCGTCGTCTTCTTTTTTCCTCTTCTTTTTGTGACTCCGAGATACAGAAGATGCGTTTTTATCTTCTACGCGTAACCGTCCATCTTTGAAAGCTTGCGCGTAGTACTCTCTCGGCAAATTCGGAAACTCCTTGTGAAAGATATCAACGATGTTATTCTCTTCTTCATTTTCAACCTCGCACCATCTTCTCTTGACGTTGGCGATGAAATCAAACGCGTACGGTTTGCTCAATCGCAAACCGTTCTGGAAGACGATGTACGTATCGTCTTCATGAACAATGTCGATGCTTTTTACTTCATCTTCTTCTCCTTCTTTTTCATGCATTTTACTTCAACTTATCCATGTACAACTCTTTATTCGTTTCGTATTCTGCCAACTGTTCGTCGTATATCGTCCAAACGCAAAACTTACACTGCGGCGAGGATTGACAACAGTCCTCCGGTCCAGGCATTTCTGGTTTACGCTTCATCGTTCTATTTTCTTCGCACGAGCAAAATCGCCTCGAGCATATCTCGCACAACGCGTTCGGTGGAGGTCTTCGATCGTATTGGTGTAAACGCGTGTCCGTCAACGGATTCCGTTTTTTCCCGGTGTAATATCCAATTTCTTTTTCTAATTCTTCTTTATTACTCTCTGAAGAATACCAAGAACGGCGACAAAAATTATGACGATGATGATTTTGTTGCGTCTTTGTCGTCAGCAGAGAAGAAAGTAGCTTTTGGTAGAGTGGGTGAACAGAAGCAGCAGAAGCAGCGGCAGAGATTATGAGAGAAGAAGAAGAAGAAAGAGTAGTTCCATCCCCCAAGAAGCTTCTTTTGCTCATTCTTGTTTTTTTTTGTGGAGAGAGAGAGAAAAAAGAAAAATACTCGATCGATTGAAAAGCGCTCGTCAAAAAAAGAGCACACTTTAACAACAGAAGAGTACTTTGATGCGTCGAGCGGCGAGAACTTTTCTCTCTTCCACTTCCTCGTCCTCGCGAGGAGGAGGAGGAGGAGGAAGAGCTTTGGTGGATGAGCTCCTCTTCTCGAAAACGAGGAGGAGGATAACAGCGGCGGCGGCGGCGGCTGACGCGGAGGAAACTGAACAACAACAACAACAACAACAACAAACGACGACCGAGACGTTTTGCTTGTGCAAACAGGTGAAAATAAACGCAAAAATACGGAAAGATAAAGGACACTGCGTGTACAAGCCAGTCGTCGTCGATGACATCGTGAAGAGCAAGCAGCGAAAGGAAGGATCGCTGGCGAAACGAGCGCACTGGTAAGACGACGAACGACTACTACTACTATTACTCAACGCTTTACTTTACGAACGCGCGCGTTATTCTTTTTTTATCGTAAAACCTCTCGAAAAGCTTTTCTGACTGTCTGACTGTACGTGATAAAAATATAAAATAGGACGACGCTCGACGCTTCGGTGGACGACGCGGTGAGGAAGATGCACGCTATGGATGTCGGAGCGCTGGTTGTGATGGACTTTCATAAGCTCGACGTGGATAAGAGCAAGAAGATCCATTTGGAGGAATTGTACTACTCGCCCAAAAGCAACGCGATAGCCGGTATCGTGAGCGAAAGAGATTATTTGAGAGCGGTGGCGACGAATAGAGTCACAGACTTGACGACGGTGAGAGAGATTATGACACCAGCGGAGGACGAATCGACGGGAGAGAAACGACTCATTTCAGTGGAACCGTATTGTTCTGTTTTAGCTGCGATGCAAGCGATGACAAGTGGTCATTTCAGACACATTCCAGTTATCAATACCGAGTCGCAGACGTTGGAAGGCATCGTTTCGTTGGGCGACGTGGTGAAGGCGTTGATTGCGGAACAGGACGAAGAGATTGACGTCTTGGAAGATTACATCACGAGTGGCGGTAAATAATCAACACGACGATTTACATACATACAAAGCAAACGAGAGAGAGACATCAGAGCAGAGAGATACACTAATTTCTATATAATAACAAATACGAGTTTGAATGTTTTACGCTTTTATCAACATCACAACAGTATGGCACGCGATGCTTCTATTTTCTCCCAAAGAGTCCACCTTTTCGTGCGTCTTCGCTTTGACATTCACCACGGATTCGTGCACGTCCAACAACTTCGCCAAGTTTTTCTTAATCTTTTCTTTGTGCGGCGAAATCTTCGGTCTTTGCGCGATTAATGTGCAATCGATGTTCCCCAACTCGTACCCGGCTTCTTTCATCAATCGAATGGCTTCGTAAATAAACACGTCCGACGTTTGGCCTTTCCATTTCGGATCGTTATCCGGGAACAACTGGCCAATATCCGGCAAACCGAGCGCGCCAGTGATGGCATCTACCACGCAGTGCAACAAAACGTCCCCATCCGAGTGCGCGACGCACCCGCGATCGTGCGGCACTTCGATGCCGCCTAATATCAACTTCAACTCTGGGAATTCCGCAGTGGATTCCAAGCGGTGCAAATCAAACCCGTGTCCGACTCTGTATGGCAGCACCGGCGGTTCCGCAGCCGCTGCTTTGATTTTGTTTCTTATTTTGTTTGTTTTGGTGATGTTTGTGCTGCGTCGTAACTCATTATTCGATCGCGTCGTACAACTCCTTCCCGAAAAATGATGATGGATAGAAGAAGAAGAAGAAGATATCGTTGTTGTTGAAGTCATCATCATCGTCATCGTCTATAATAGTTTGAAAGTATATTATTCTCTGTTAAACTCTGTTTTCTCCTCTCTTTGATGATGATGTTGATGTTGTTGTTATTATTGTGTCTCTCTCAACAACACACGAAAATCGTCTAATAGGATGATAACACTACTATTATTGTTGTTCCTATGTTCTTCAAGAACAACACAAAAGAACACTTTGACGTTCTTTCTTGGTGTGACTTTTTAGAAGAGGAAAAGGAATTTTTCAAAGACTGCTAAACCCTAATGGGGGGGAGCTAAGGAGCATTTTGGACCAGAAATTCTCTCTAAATTTCGGATATCTCATTTTGAGAAGGAAAAAGGGGGGGAAACCAAATTAAGACGAAGATCTTGCAAAAGTGTGCAATAATCCACACATTTCTTTCTGCGCGCGCACATATCAAACTATTATTAATAAATTTTAAAGAATAATAAAATGTCCACCGGAACTCCGACTTCTTCAGCTGCCGTTGCGGACACCCCTTCCAACTCTCCGTTGCAGCCGGTCATCACCGCCGCTGCGAGAATTAAAGATGTCTCCTTACACGTCTTCTCCCAAAGAAAACCAATGTCAGAAATTCTCGATAGAACGGCGTATTCGAAACCGGCGAGTTTTTCCGACGCCACCAGTCGAATGCAAAAGAACTTGAACTACTTCAAAATTAACTACATGATTGCCACGATGGGGATCTTATCTGCGTTTATTTTGTATCATCCGTCGAGTTTGTTGATTTTGAGCGCAATCTCCGCCGCGTGGGCGTACGTGTTTATGATTCGTCAAGAACCTTTGAAGATTGGCGAACGAGAAGTGTCTTCGAGAGAGAAAATGTTAGGCATGACTGGTTTATCCGCGTTGATTATATTTTTCTTGTCCTCCGCGGGGACGTATATATTCTCCGGGATGGGCGTGGCTTTGTTGGGGATTGGTGCGCACTCTGCGGCGAGAGTGCCGGATGACTTGTTCATCGACGACGCGTCCGAGTCGAACGGGTTCTTTTCGTTTATGATGCCGCCGAGGCCTGGGCAACCTTCTGGCACGATCTAAGTAAGATATATGCGTGTGCGCGTGTGACAGAGTGAGCTGATATCAGTGTATTCAAATACACGCCGCGCATGTGTATGTTATTACTATGAGAGAAAGAGAGTGAATTATAGAAGAGAACAAGAACGAGAGAATTGAGCGAGAGGAGTGGAAGTAGTACCCCTCTGCGGAAGTGCGCGAATTTACTCTCTCTCTTTCTCGAAGAAGAAGAAGAAGAAGAAGAAGAAGAGATACTATTTAGAAAAAAGAGTTGACGAGATAAAAAGAAAAAGAAACATATGAAACTGTTTGTCGATGCGTTATTAGAGTTGCAGATTGGACGATGATGAATATGACAAATCATTGTTATTGTTGTCATTGAAGATCTCTTTCTCTCTCTCGTGCCGAAGGACGACTGTAACACAAATTATTTACCACACACGTTTGAGATTAGGATTTTATTATTATATATGTATATATGTATATATATACATGGACTTATCCATTTAAAACTATTACTATTACATCTATAATTAAATCCCCGGGCCTCTTCGAGCGTTTGCGGCCAAACGCGCGTCTCTTTCCTTTTCGTATTCTCGATACTCGGCTTGTTGCAAAAACGATTGTTGTTCGGTGTACGTGTTTTTGGACTTTCTGTGCATTTCCAACTCCTCGTCAATCTCCTCGTTCGAATCTTTCACTTTCTTCCAATCCATCTTCGTCTTATCTAGCACGCTCATCTTCTTTGATTTCTCAATCTTGGCAATCAAAGCGTCTAAGCCGCTCATTTTTTGTCCTTTTAGATTTTCCTTTTCCTCGGCCGCTTTCGCCTCTTTCGAGCCCTCTTTGTACGTCTTTTCCACCTCCATGACCATCCCGGCAAAGTCTCTTTTCTCGATCACCGCTTTCAAACCACCGTGGTCTTTTATTTTGTGCACTTTTCTGGACGTTTTCGCCGCCTCCATGGCTTCTCTCGCGAGCTTTAATCTCTCGTCTATTTCCTCTTCCACCTCCTGCTCTTCGGCTTCGGCCGCCGGTTCTCCTTCTTCTTTCGTTTTCTTCTTCTTTTTTACCTGTACGGTTTCTGGCGGTTTCTTTTCTCCTTTCTTACTCTTCGTCGTCGACGCAGAAGAGGTCGATAATAATCTAGAGAGGATTCTCTCCGAACTTGTCGGTTTCTCCTCCGCGTCTTTATGTTTCGAGTTCAACTTACACGCCAACTCAGTGGGTGAAATCTGTCGCATCATTTTCATCACGGTCGACAGATTCGAAGAAGAAGAAGCTAATAAGTTATCATTCGTCTTCTCTGTCGTTGCTTTCCGCTTCTTCGTCGTCGTCGTCGTTGCATCCTTTTTGTTCTTTTTCTCTTCTTCTTCTTCTTTATCGTCTTCTTCTTCTTCTTCTTCTTCAGTAGTCGCAGTCATCAACTTCTCAAACATTTCCCGAACTTTCTTCTTCGGTTGAAACTCAAAACTCTCGAAGTCTTCTCTCGAAAGCTCTTTCGCCGTTTTCACCACCTGGTTGTACTCCTCAAACATGATTGATTTTGATTGCTTTTGCGCGTAAAATGTATTATGTTATCACGACGAAAAGCGATTGTTCTATATGAGTATTGGTGTTGTTGTTCTGTTGTTGTTGTTTGTGAGAGCAAATTCTTTCGAAAAAAAAATTTAAGCAAAACTCGTCTGCTTGAAACAACAACTGACTGAGAAATAAGCCACACTTTGAAACTGTTTTCTCTCGTCTCTTTTGTATTTATACATAAAACTCTCTCTCTCTCTTTTCATCATCATCTCTTCTCTGAATAATAAATGAAACAGAAGAAGAAGAAGAAGAAGAGAGACAACACCGTAGTATTACCACCACTGATCGACCCCCAAAACGGCATCGCATCTTTCAGAGCGTCGAGACGAGTGAACTTTGTTCCAGCCAGGTATACTAATCGTGTTGTGTGAATTTACTTTACTCTACTCAAATTGAGAGTTGTGAACTCAAATTCTCTTTAACATCAAAATTGGGGGAAATCAAACACAAAAAGAAATCCACTCATCCTTTTTGTGTGGTAGTTTCTTCTTATTTTCCTTTGTCATCTTCGTCTTCGTCTTCTTCGTTAAGAGACGTTCTTTGTTTTCGAAACAAAGAACCGCGTCGTCGTCGTCGTCGCGTGGCGGGAATTGATGCCAAAAAGAGATCAAATTTTAGTAGAAGTGACTGACACCTTTAACATCACCATAATCAACAACAACAACAAAATATAACAACAAAAAATACAGACGAGCGGAACCGTCGTCAATATTGGGAGGAATGATGACGAACAACAACACCAGTGGTCAAAATGGACGACGGAGAGTAGGAAGAACGATAGTATTGAATGGATTGAATGAGAATAGAGATGGTGATAAGAACAACAAATCATCTCAAAAAGACAACGAAGATACTCGCGCGAACATAAATAAGAAGCGAAAGAAGGAAGAAGAGGAAGAAAAAGAGAAAGGAAACGACTTATATCCTCTTTCCAAGATTCAAATGGAATGGCAAACCGTCTCTAAGATCGGCTCTGGTTTGCAAAATTTAGGCAACACCTGCTTTTTAAACGCGGTTTTGCAGTGCCTCACGTATACGCCAGCTTTGGCAAACTTTTTCTTGAACAACGAACATCAAAAGCATAAAAATTTGAGCTCAGGATTCAACTCGTTGTTCGAGATGGGTAATTTAGTAAAGAACACGTTGATACATTCCAAGAACAAGCATCACGCGGTACCACCGACGGCGTTCGTGAAGAATATTCGCGCGCTGTCGAAGACGTTTAAGAAAGGAAGACAAGAGGATTCCCACGAATTCGCGAGGTGTTTGTTAGATTCCATGCACAAGAGGTGCTGCATGTTAGGCCGGGTGGACGACGGAAGCTCGTCGAATACTCGAAATGGAAAGAAGCTTACTGCGAATGCAATCGATCCAGAGTCGAAAGAGGCGGAAACGACGTTCATTTGGCGCGTATTCGGTGGGCAGTTGCGTTCGTGCGTGACGTGTCAAAGCTGCGGGAGAGAGTCGGCAAAGTTAGATCCGTGCATGGATATGAGTTTAGAGTGCGCGAAGGTGAAATCTTTAGAACAAGCGCTTAAGTTGTTCACGCGAGTGGAAGTTCTAGACGGCGATAACAAGTATAGATGCGAAGGGTGCAAGAAGTTATCGCGAGCGAAGAAGCAATTCAGCGTGGATAAAGCTCCAAACGTGTTGCAAATCCAACTGAAGCGTTTCGAGTTTGTTCCTTTCGGGAGAGGGAAGTTATCGCAGTTTATCGAATACCCGTTGGTGTTAGATTTAACATCGTATTTAACCTCAATTTTGAAAATTAACGAAGGTCGCCGCGGGAAGAAGAGGAGTAAAAGTGCTAATAACGCCGTTCTCGATGATATTATGGGTGGTAGTAGCACGGAGAAAGCTTTTTCATCGTCGTCCTCGGTGTACGATTTGATTGGTGTTTTAGTCCACGCGGGAAGTTCCATGAACTCTGGTCATTATTATTCTTACGTCAAAGCGCAAAATGGATTCTGGTTTGAGATGGACGACGAATCCGTCACGAATGTTTCCGAAAAGACCGTTTTGAGACAAAAGGCGTACCTTCTCTTTTACTCTTTACGCAACGCTCCGGGGACGATGACGACGAGGAAAACAAACACTGGAAACGTGGATAAAAATCGAATGGACGAACTCACGAGAGATTTCCAAGCGAAGAAAAGAAAGCTCGATGAAGAAAGAGAGAAGGAGAAGAAGGTGATGACGAGGAAAAGCAAACGAGATAAAAATATCAGCAATAGCCCTAGCAGCAGCGAAGAAGACGAAAGAAAAGACGAGGAAGAAGAAGAAGAAGACGTAGTTACGGTGATATCGGCGAGAAGAAACGGGAAGCGAGGCGCCGGGCGCTCAGCCGGGAAGAATTCTCGCGACGTGGTAAAATCAAAACTCTTCAAGCAAAATAGAAGCGGATCAAAGTCACCTGATTTCGGCATCGGCAAGCAAAGAAGACGCAGTAAACGAGCATCGTATAGCGACGACGACGACGACGAAGGATACGACGAGGAAGGAGATAAGGAAAATAAGAGGGATAAAGGAAACATGATAAAGACATTCTTGAAATCACGAGCGCAAAGAGATAAAAATACTCGAGGTTGGAACGACGACGACGACGACGATAATAATAAAAGTCGCGCGATGGGAATGCGCCAGCAAGTTAGTACATCTCAGAAAAAGAACGTTAAAAAGTCTCGCGGGTATGACGAGCTCGACGAAGAGTACGATAGAGGGAAAATTGCGAAACATCTTCGAAGGCGCGAACAGAAAATGCCGGCGAGACCGACGAAAGCGCCGTCGAGATCGGCAGGAGGAAACGCGTTTCAAAGAAAACAAGGGCGAAAACAGCGTAAGTGATATAGTGCTAGTGTGTTGTGTTCATACGACAGAGTGTTTATTTCTTCTTGAAAGTACCCACAGCACTTAAGTTTTAAGACTTCTTCTTATTTATTCTCTTCGCCGAAAGCATCGTTCTCTTCCGAGATGAACAGACGAAGAACATCCGTCAACGTAATAACGTCGAGAGGCTTTCCAGCATTCAGTTTCGGTTTTTCGACGACCACCCACACGCGGTGAACGTACGTAAGCGCGTTCAAAACATCAGAGATCGTCGCCGACACTCCCACGGTCTGTAAAAATATTTCGTCTTTTTCGATTGCTTTATCCCGTCGATCGACCGCGGTTGGACTGTCTTCGTTCATCTTTTGGAAGAACGCGTGACTCACGTGCTGACTCTCGATATGCGAGTACCCGCCGTAACTCGTGCGATGAGACAATGCCAAGAATTCTGCGATCGGTAACCCCAAAATAGAGACGTGATCTTTCGTCACGCGTCTGAGATCGGATGCTGAAAAGTTCGCGATTAACACATCTTCGTACACGACGCCGACACACGAGATATCTCGATCGCGCAGTTTTTTCAGAACATTGATCGTAAGTTCGTGCGGCTCGACGCAACAGAGACCGAGCGCTCTTTCCGAGGAGCAAAAACCGCAATCTTGGACTGTTAATCTCGATAACTCTTTAAAAACACCTTGTTCGTTCTTCATTTGCAAAAACTTGATGATGTCGGATTGCGAGATTATGCGATGTATCTCCCCGTGCGGGTCGAAGACGCCGAGTCTGTGCACTAAATGGTGTTGGTTCGCCAAGAAATTCTCCATCGCTTCCAGAATCGACAACTCTTTCGCGTACGGTTCAAAGACTAAATCCACGTCGCTGAGATTGCCGATTTGAATAATCTTCTTCGAGAAGACTTCAGGCGCTACTTTTCGTAACAACGACATCGCTTGCAACATGTTGATTGGATCTTCCATCTTCTCCAACTTTTTCTCGTCTTCGAAAGCTTCCACGAGAGGATCGATCACGTCCGAGACGCTGAAAAAACCCAAACACGTCGCTCTTTCGTCTTCACGATTCAACCCGACATTTTGCACCAAAACTGGCGCCGATAAAACGTTGTATCTCTTCAACGTGTTGAGCGCCGTCTCGCACGTATCGTCGTGTCCAAGAGAAACGACGAAAGACCCCGCTCCTGCTAAACTTCCTTGTTTCGCGCGATCGATCTGCGACAGCATCGAACGCAACGTCGTCGACGCGAGAACGGATCGGATGTGTCCGACGTCTCGTCGTATTTGCGGCGTTGTCGTGGTTTCGTTCTTCTTCGTCGTCATCGATCGATCGATTCTTTTTTTGTCCTAAACAACTCTTTGCTTATTTTTTGCGCGTATTTTTGTGTGGTGGTGAAAAAATGGACTGAAATCACCTTTTTTTGTTTTTTGAGAAAAAGTTCGAGATACAAAATTTTCCTCAGAAGAAGAAGAAGAAGAAGAAGAAGAACTTTGACAACAACATCTTACTAATAATAATAATATAATCAAATGTCGAACTCTCAATCGTCTCTTCCCTCCTCGTCTTCATCGTCCTCGTCTTCATTCAAACAGCTCATGCAGCACCCGCAAGCGCTGAAAATTTTAGGATGCGTCGTCGGCGTCGTCGGATCTTTACTCGTGTACGGTTTATTGCAAGAACGAATCATGACTCGACCGTACGAAACGGACGGAGAAAACGAAGAGTATTTTAAGTTCTCCGTGTTTTTAGTATTATCGAACAGACTTTTGTCCTGTTTAATGGCGATGGGGATTTTGGCGTATTCGAGAGGGAACGTGCAACCTGTCGCGGGTATTCATCGATACTGCGCGGTCAGTTTATCCAACGTCATCGCGACGTATTGTCAATACGAAGCGTTGAAATACGTCTCGTTTCCGGTACAAACTTTAGGGAAGTGCGCGAAGATGATTCCGGTGATGATTTGGGGATATTTAATTAATCAGAGACGGTACGTCATGCAAGATTATTTCATCGCCGCAGGCGTGACGTTAGGATGCACGATGTTTGCTTTGTACGGGGACGTGTCTTCGAGCGCGGCGAAACATCACGGGAAAGGTGGGAAAGATACGAGCATGTACGGCGTCGGGTTGATGTTGGGATACCTCGGTTTCGACGGGTTCACGTCCACGTTTCAAGATAAGTTGTTCAAAGGGTACCAGATGGAAACGTATAATCAAATGCTGTGGGTGAATTTATGTTCGGCATCTATTAGTGCTTTGTGGTTGTTTTCGGATTCGGCGTTTTTCGACGCGGTGGCGTTTGTCGGGAGACACCCGGCGGTGTTGCAAGATATTTGCACTTTGAGCGTCGCCGCAATGTTAGGACAGTTGTGCATCTTGTACACGATTCGTGAATTCGGGGCGTTGCTGTTCGCGACAATCATGACGACCAGACAGTTCTTGTCTATTCTGTTGTCGTGCTTGATTTTTATGCACCCGTTGACGTTCATGCAATGGCTCGGGACCGCGATGGTTTTCGGATCGTTGTATTACCAAGCGTATTTGAAAAATCAGCGAGCGACGAGCGTGGCGACGGTGAGTGAGATGCGCGAGCCGTCCGCATCTGGTGCGGAGACCGGAGAAAAGAACGCCACCGTGTGAGGCTCTTCTAGTTTTTGGGGACGACGACGACGACGAAGAAAGGAAAGCTTCTTCAAATGTATAACTTTTTTTAAAAGAAAGTTTTAAAACTAACTAAATTACCACCAATTTTTTATTAAAGACGCGTCGGTAACCCGGATTTCGCCATATCTTCTTTGCATTCCTTCACAGTCACTTCGTCTCTGTGAAAGATTCCAGCCGCGAGCGCCGCCGAACACGCCGGAACGGCTCCGAAAACTTCAGAAAAGTGCCTCGGGTGTCCGGCGCCGGAGGAGGCGATGACGGGGATCTTCACCGCGTCCGCAACCATTTTCACGAGCTCGTGGTCGAAACCGTTACCTTGTCCGTCTTCGTCTATGCAGTTCAAAAGAATTTCACCCGCGCCTAACTTTTCCATCGCAATGGCTAACTCGTACGCGCCAATATCGCGTCCTTCTCTCCCACCTTTGATGGTGCACTGAAACCAGCAATATTTCTCGCCGTTTGGTCCTAATTTTCGTTTGGTTTCTATGCACTTGTTCTTTGTGTTTTTCGGGTCGGTTTCGTACTTGCGTCTCGGGTCGATGGATATCACGACGGCTTGAGACCCATATCGATTGGAAATGGTTTCAATAGAACTCGTTCCATCGCCCTGTTCGTTGTTGGCGTAAAACTTCTCCGCGACTTCCACGGCGTCGCTTCCGATGGACACCTTATCGGCGCCCGAGGCAAAATACGCCGAGGCGACTTCTAAAGAAGAGTAATGTTTACCGTTCGAGTCGGTAAAATCGCGAATACCGCCGCCGACGGTTAAAGGCACAAACACGGTTTCGCTGGAGAGTTTCAAAACGTCAATCATCGGCGCGTCCTTCAACGGCGTGTCGCGGTACCCGGTAATGTTCAGAAAACTCACCTCATCGGCGCCCATGTCGAAGTATTTCTTCGCGAGTTCGACGGGTTTACCCAAGTTACGAACGTCGCCGCTCTCTCCTTCGCTTTTTTCTCTCACGTCGTACGAGTCGCCTTTGGTGACGACCAAATCGCCGGCGTCGTTGCTGCGCACGTCCAAGCACGCGATGACGCGCTTAGCCAACCCTTTCCGCACGGCATCCGAGCTCGCCGAGGACGGCAACGCCGAGGACGTTTCCATTTCGCTCTTACCGCCGGAAAGAAACTGGTCGAAAATCTTTAAACCAGTGAAGCCAGACTTTTCCGGGTGGAACTGCGTCGCCATGACGTTTCCTTTCTGCACGGCTGAAATGAACGGTTCGCTCCCGTAATCGCACGTCGATAAAACCCAATCCTTGTTGTTTTCGTTCGGCAACGCTCGATACGAGTGCACGAAATATACTCTCTCGGAAACCGAAGCAGATGATGGATCATCTTTTTGTAAATCTATCAAGTACGATTCTCTTTTGACTTCGTTCACGTTCCATCCAATGTGCGGCACGATTAAATCGTCTCCCGTGAACTTGGTCACCGTCCCGGGAATCAGACCCAAACCTTCTACGCCTCCCGACTCTTCGCTCCCATCGAACAGTAGCTGTAAGCCCAAACACACACCCATGAATGGTTTCGTTCCATCCAAAACGTATTCTCTCAAAGGTTCGATTAACTTTCTCTCGCGCAAAATGTCCATGGCGGACCCGTAGGCGCCGACGCCAGGGAAGACCAGTTTCTTCGCCGCGAGGATATCTTCCGGAGATTTGATATCTTTGACCGTGTACCCGAGCTTTTGCATCGCGTTTCGAACGGAACGAACGTTTCCAGCACCGTAATCTAAAAGCGACACTTCGCCTTTACTCGCCGAAGCAGCGTTGGCGCGAAGAGTCAGAGACTTTCTTTTGTTTCTGCTGCTGCTCCTGTTGTTGTTGCTGTTATGAAATAATATGCGTCTACTATTGAAATCATCACTCGTCGTCATCATTCCTCGTCTTCCTAGCATAACTCTCGATGTGGTCGTAGCCGTGCCGTTGCTGCTACTTCTACTAGAATTATATACTATTGGTGATGACGTCGTTGATGATGTTGGTGTTGTTCTTGCTGTTGTTGTTGTTGTCATCATCATAACTTTCACTTTTTTTTATCCACTTTTACGAGAGTAAATGTTCGGACGATGATGACTGCTGCTGGTGCGTTTAATAATGTCGAGCAGAAGAAGAAGAAGGAGAAGATGATATAATAAAGAAGAATTAGAAATGATGAGTTCTTTCACGACGTCTAAAGTCTTTTGTCTTCTTCTGAATAATACTAATACTATATTATTATCTGAGAATATAATGACGACGAGTTGTAAAGGCAGAAGAGATTGAGCCCTTTCTGCTCTGATTGAGAAGAAATTTTTGAAGCCGCCAAAAAAAACATTTCAGAGAGAATCACTTTCTCCTATAAAATCATCCTATTCACTTATTAAGCACACTTATTAAGCGCTCTCGTCATCATCATCATCATCTTATTAAAAAGAAGACAAAGTTTTAAAAGAGGAGAAGATGCCTCGCGCGACAAAATCAGCCGGCTTGAACGCCAAAGCGAAGAGAAAGGAGAGAAGAGAGGAGAAATTTAATAACAAAGGAGGAGGAGGAGGAGGGGGAGAAGGTGGAGCCGCCACCACGGGAAAAACTTTCGAGGACGAGGAAGGAGGAAACAAGCAAAAGAAGAAGCATAAAGGGAATCAACACGAAGACAAGGATAACAATAAAAAGTCGAAGAATACCTCATCATCTTTCAAGAGTTCGAACGCAAGTAATGGTAATGGGGATAAAAAAGCGTGGAAGAGCGGCGGAATTGGTGGTGGAAGCGGCGGCTTCAAGAAGACAGCCTCCTCTCAACAACAACAACAACAACAAACACAATCGCAATCGCAAAAGCAAGGCTTTGCAAAGCCAAACTTTCAGCTCATCGAAGAGTTAGTGTTGATTTTTGAAAAGCTCAGGCAAACGAAAGATTCTTCCAAATCCAAAAACGGCGGCGGCAACCGCGGGAAAGGTAAACGCGCAGGCGACGACGACGACGACGACGACAGCGATAACGACAACAACAGTCGCGACGCGGGTAAGAAGAAGGAATACGCAACACTCATTTACTCGAAAACCAAAGGCAAGATTCCTGAAATTGCAAACAATCACAAAGGCTCGAGAATAGTCCAAAGTCTGTTGAAATACGGCACGGAAGAGCAAATAAACTCGGTATTTGCCGAATGCGCGCCGAAACTAGCCATCTTAGCGAAATCTTTGTACGGGAACTTCCTCATTCGGAAGCTCATCGAAAAGACTAAGAAAGAAGATTATCCGCAACTGTTACAAAACGTCAAAGGTCAAGTAACTTCGCTAGCGCGACACCCAGTTGGAAGTCAAATATTAGAGCATCTGTATCACTCCGCGAAGGGCGAACAACGCGCGCAAATGCAGGCTGAATTCTACGGTGGCGAATTTGTACACTTTTCAAACGCGAGTTCAATGACGAAAAAAGACGGTAAAAACGCCAACAAAGAACCGCCGACTTTAAAGGACATTCTGTTGCAAAAACCAGCCATGCAGAGACAAAATACGTTGAAAAACATATCGAGATCAATCCTTCCGATTCTGGAGAAAGGTTTAGTATCGCCGCTCATCGTCCATAAAGTTTTAAAAGAATATCTCCTGGTCGGTGGTGCAAGTTTACGCGCCGAGGCGGCAAATTCTATCGCCGCACCGGCGTTTCTTCGATTGTTCCACACCAGGGAAGGTGCCACGGCAACGAACGTGATGCTTTCGTACGCCGGCGCGAAACAACGAAAGCAAGTCTTGAAAGCTTTGAAAACGCAAGTGTGGAGAGTATCCCAAGACGAGTGCGCACATTCGACTATAATGACATTAATTGACTGCGTGGATGATACGAATATGCTCAATAAAATCATCTTACAGGAGCTCAAAAGCGAAGATATCGCGGGAATCGTCTGCGAACACAAATTCGGGAAACGCGTGATACTGCATTTACTTCGTCCGCGTTTGAATAAATACTCGCCACCAAACTTACAGATGATGATGCTCAGTCCGGAGGAGATACATCAATCTGTTGAAGCGGCGAAAGCGTTGGTGAAAACGCTGCAAAAGCAGCAGAAAAAAATTAACCGACACGATAACGACGGTGACGACGGCGAGGAAGAAATCGAGGACGACGAGATCTTGAAAGATAGCAGTAACAAGAAATCGGAAGTTAACAAAAGAAAACTGAGCAGTGATGGTGGTAGTGATTCCGAGGAAGACGAGGAGGAAGCCGAAGGAGCGGATGTTAACTTTGGCGTTGCCAAGAAGAGCGAGCAACAGAGACGATTGGAAGTTTTTAAGCAATATGGATTCGCCGAGGCGTTGGTGAAATCGTGCCAAGACAACATCGACCGAATGCTCCGGTCGAAAGAATCCGGAGATGTTCTGTACGAAGTCATCATCGGGGGATTGGACGATGTCGTGCATGAGTCTTGTGGCGAAGGAAAAATGAACGCGTTCTACGAGCGCATCGCGGAGGTTGTCACCGAGTCCGTCAAAAGCGCAAAAGCCGACGAGGAGGATAACTTATTGGAAAACTTCTTTTCGACGAGACTTTTGCGCCGCGCGGCGCAAGATTGTCCTCGTTTCGCCAAAGTGTTGTTTGACTCTTCTATATGCGCATCTTCGTCCTTACAAAAGAAGTGGCTTTCTATGCCGCACGCGGAAAAAATCATCGCAGGCGTGTTATCGTGTCCGGACGAGAAGTTCGTTACGGAGGCTAAAGCGAAGATGGGGGCAAATGCCGATGCAATACTCGCTAAAGTGATTGCTAAAAAAGAGAAGCATCGTGATAATGCTGCGAAAGGGAAAGCATAAGGAGGAGGACTTTATTGGATGCACACATATATATACATATATATGTTCCTATGTTGGTGTGTCGGATTAAGCATATTCCATATGTCACTCAGTTTGAACTTAGGTTTTGCGCAAGATATACTACCAGGGTACTTACTAAATACTATTCGATTACTTATAATATATCAATCGTATCCAGCAAGCATCGGCGTAATTTTCGCGTATAGCCACGCGTGCGATTCAGCGAGCTGATTTCGCAGACCCTCCCGAATCTCTTCACGGGTATACCTTGCCGAAAAGTGAATCAACAAAATATTTTCGCATTCGCGGAAACGGTCCGCGTTTTCGGCTATGTCTCTTACGTGCGTGTGACCGAATCGTTTCGCGTCTGCAGGTGAGACGTCGTCGTTGACAAAAGTGCACTCGAGACACACTAATCGCGACTTCAAACCTTCCTGAATAACTTCCTGAGGAGAAGAGTGTAAAAACTCCATCGTCGTATCTCCCGTAAACATAATTTCCGGTACGGTCACCGTATCGGTAATTTCCACGCCGTCATCTTTTAAAGCTTTTATTTCACTTCCTTTCAGCGATAAATATTCATCTTTCAACTTTTGCTTCGTCGAAAGAATAACATACCCTTGACTCGCAATGGGGTGCACGGTTTCAAACGCTTTAATCTTATAGTTTTTGTTCTTCATCGAATAACACGTTTCCGCGGACGGCGCGAAAGGTATCATTTCATGCGGAAGGTCACTATCGTCCAACACTCTCAGCGCGTCTATAAAGTTCGAAATCGCTTCAATCTTTGATTCTGGCACCAGTATCGTAGGTGGCGGTAACGAAAGTAAGTTTCTACTCGCTATGTACATCCCCAAACCACCGACGTGGTCCATGTGGGTGTGCGTCAAACACATCGTGTCCGCGTATACGCATCTTTGATAGCACCTTCCGCTATCAAAACACAGTTTGAGTTGAGGAAAGATGATGCTTGTTTCTTGACCGCCTATGGATAAGCCTTCGATGTTAAATCCCGAAAGCGTCTCGACGACGAATCTGTTTCCTTTCTGCTCGTTTTTGCCGTTCATCGGGGACGACTATATCGTCCGCCGTGACTTTTGATTTCTTTTTTTCATCATCGTATCCACGCGCGCAGTTTTACTAACTCGCACTTTGTCCTTTCTCTGAAGAAGATGTTAAATAAAAAAACTCCAAAGAAAAAAAGAAAAAGCGAGCATCTATTAGAGGGTTTTATGGCTGCCAAAAGAACAGACGACAAGAGGAGTGCTACCCCGTCAACGCAGTTGCGCGCTTCTGCGTGCTGGTGACATCATTACACACCACTCGTAATTAATCGTTGTTGGTCCTTTTTGGAAGAAGAAGCATCATGGCGGATGACTTTGAGCGCGCGGTTTTGTTCTCGTTTCAGCAAAACACCCCTTCTTCTTCTTCTTCTAACTATAATAATAATGAGGAAAGAACGAGCGCGTTACAACAGCTGGAGCAATTCGTGCTCTCGCCAGACGCTTGGAAAGTGTGCGCGGAACGGTTTGAAACGTCCTCTTCGTCCGAGGTAAAGTTTTGGTGCTTGCAAACGCTCGCGAAGAAGCTCAGCGAAGAGTTTTTCAACGAAGAGGAACATTTCGGCAGCGCTCTGCCGTCCTCACCTGCTTCTCCTCCTTCCTCTTCTTTGAAATTTTCCCACGAAGATAGACAGATGCTTCGGAATACTATTGAAAAGTACGTGTCTGCGTTTCAATGCCAACGAGTAAACGACGTGTTTCCGATGTTCATCCAAAATAAACTCGCCGAATGCGTCGCGCACGCCATCGCTTCAGAAGGGCCGGCGAAACGTTGGCCAAACTTTTTCGAGAACTCTGTGGGTATCCTCGTGAATACCAACTCGGGGGGTGATGATACCAATACCAGCGATAATGAAGACAAGAAGACTCGCGCTGCATTCTTTTTGAGAATATTAGATTGCTTGGACGCGGACGTGATAAACTCGACCGACGCTTTGAGAAAAGGCGCCTTATACGTGCGCAAATCTGGTCGCGTAAAGGATTACATGAGAGAAAGCAACATCGTTTCCTTTTTGTTCGATACTTTTTTGAACATGGCGAATAGCTTTTCGAGCGACGCAAAAGTTTTGTCTCAGATTTTAATCGTCGCGAGTAAGTACGTCGATTGGGTGGACGTGAACATAATCGCCTCCGATGGATTCATGTCCTTCGTGTCGGCGTGCTCGGGACATACGAACGAAGACTTGCGAGCGGCGTCTTGCTTATATCTTACCTCGCTAATCGATAAAGGCATGGATGCTGATAAAAAATTCATGTTAATCACGCGATTTAATCTGGTCGAGGCATGTTCCTCTCTCGTCGCGGCGTCGTTTCGCGACGACGACGAGCAATTCGCGATGAAATCTTTACAACTCTTGCAAACGCTAGGAAACGAGCTGCTGAACATGCTCAATGCCATTTCGCCGATCGCGATCAACTCAAAAGGTGGTAAAATGTCGGTAAAAGAGCGATCGATGGATTGTTTGAGAACGCCAGAATCCGAACAGCTGTGCAATTTGCTCTTGGTCTTAGCCACGCAAGCGGCAATGTATGGAATCCCGTCCAAACACGAATCTGCGGTTTCAGCCTCCGGCCAGTTTCTCATCCAGTACTCGAACAGAATGAAGAATGATAGCTACACTTTGGCATTATCGATACCGATGGTTCAAGAGACGCTGTTGAAGAACATTATCGATCGTTCCTCCTTCGAGTTTGTGAATGATTTTGGCGCAGACTTTGCGAATGGCTCAGATCCATACGTCATCGAGTTGGAGTGCGACGTTTTTGCCTTGAGGCACGAGTTGATGGTGTTGTTTAGGAATATTTCGCGGGCCGCACCGGAAATAGTGTTGAGAGCGACGCAAGCCGCAATAGAGAGCGCGTTCAACACCAGTAGTAGCATTAATAATGATAATAATAATAGTAGTGGAAAGGGTGGTGAAGTATTTTGGTACCGCGTCGAGGCGGCGCTTTCGGCGCTGTATAATCTGGGCGAGAGCTCTGGATTCACCGACGCGGTGGTAAATTTCGCCATGAAGACGAATCCGAACAACGCCAAAGACAAAAATAAAAGCATTGAACCTCCGCAAAGTAACAACACCGGGAGCGCTCCACAAGAACACCTTGAGCTCACGTCTCTAGTTTTATCCTTGGTTCTGAAATGGGACGAGTGTTCTAAAAGCTCCGCGTATCACCGCATCGTTTCGATGTCATACATGGAGTTATGCGTGAGATATCACAACATGATTGAACAAAATGCAGAAGCTTTGCATCTTGTTTTGAGAGCATTTTTGGATGAGCGAGGAATGCGACATCCCGATTCAAACGTATCATCTCGAGCGTGTTACTTGTTTATGCGAATGGTGAAACCTGTTCGTTCGCATCTCGCGGACAAGTTGGACGATATTTTCACTGCGTTAGAGAAGCCCCTATCGGATGCGGCTGCACCGTTATCGTCGAAGATGCTCGAAGCTATTCAAGCAAAGGTTGCGCAACTCGCTTCTAATTTGAGCATTGGGACTCGCGCGCAAGCCGAAGAAGGTAACGACGACCGCTTGTACGTGTTCGAAGCGGCCGGCTCCATATTAGGTGCAGAAGAAGTGCCCGAGGACAAGCAGTGCGAGCGTTTAATGCAAGTTTGCCAGGTTTTATGTGGAAGAATCGTTGAATTTGTCAATATTGCGGATGCAGAGAACGGTGCGTTGGCGTCACAAAATGCCATGCGATGCGTCGTAGCTTTGAGCAACTTATCAAAAGGTTTCAGCGCAAGAATTTGCGTGCAGTTGCGTCCCAAAGTGGGTGAAATTTTTCGATCCGCGATGGAAGTGACGATATCGTGTCTAAAGAGATGGCCGAGAGAAAAGGGCGTGCGCCATCGCGTCGTTGGTTACTTACACCAGATGGTGCAAATCTTGAACGAAACAATTGTGCCGTACTTACCAGATGCCGTCGATTCGCTACGAAGTAACGGGACGAATTCCAAGGAGTTGGGTGAGACGTTAGTTCTCATCAATCAACTCTCGAATACGTTCAAAGAGGCACTATTGCCGATGATTGCGCCGTTGTTCTTACCGCTGCGATTGCAGGTTCACGAAAACATTCGGGCGGGCTTTTCTCAGTCGGCAAGTTCTGACGAGTTTACGAGAGAGTCGCACGAACTCGAGCGGAACTGGATTCAAACCGTGAACACGTTTGCGTTGACGTCGCTTCTTTCGCCGTTGCTCGCGGCGAACGCAGAGGCTAGGGATTTATGCTTAGCAGAGCTGGTAGAAAATGCAAAAACGCATAGTTCCATTTCAATACGAAAATTGTGTTTACAAGCGTTAAAGCACATCACGACCGATTGGTTGGTCGGCAACGATAACACTGGTGGAAATCCTCAAATTGGAGGTGAATTCTCGAATTTTGCCGCGCAGAAGATTGGCGTCGAATGTTGCCTTGTCGCGCCTTTGTTCGATTATAACTTTGCCGACGCCGGAGCGGTGTCAGCGGTAAACGAGTGTTTCGCGATCCAACGCGTGTTATTTCAAAGAATTGGCCAACCGTTCGCGGAATTGCTCGCCAAGAGCGTTTTACCGAATTTGTTGAGTGCGAAAGTCGACCCGGCGGGGATAGAAAATTGCGCGCAAGCTTACGTTAATTTGTTGCAGGCGGAGTCCGTGAAACCGAAAGATATTCGCCTTTTATTGGGCGAAATCGCGCAGCAAGCGACGTTTCCAGACGGTTTCGTTCATTCGCCGTGTACTAAGTCTTGATACCTTCATCGTAGCGAAATGCGTGTTTAATCGTATTAAAAAATAGTTTTAGCATAACGCGTTTTCGTCGAAGAACTTTCTCTTCAGCACCCTTCTTTTTTCTCTTTCTCTGTCTGATGGAAATCATCTCTGAAAGATATCTAAAGAAATCCACTTTTATCACCACCCACACATTTTTTAGACAAACGATATCCACTTTCTTCTTCTCAAGAACACATCACTCACTTTGTCTTCTTCTTTTGTAGTCGTCGAAAGTAGACTAGAAGAAGTTAAAGAAGTGAAGAGGAGAACTTTTAGCTGCTACTATTTATAATACGTTCACTCTGAAAAGCTACATAATAAGAGCTGAAAAACAATAATGTCGTTTCCGACGGCGACGACGATGCTCTCGTTTTCATCATCATCACCATCGTCCAAAGCCTTGAAGAAAACAAATACAAATGGAAGCAGAAAGAGAAGCGGAAAAAGAAGGATAGACGTAGACGTGCGAAGTAAGTCATCATCATCATCGTCGGGGAATTTGTTTCAGGGCAAGAAACGTTCAAAGGCAAAACTTCCTGGTTACGCGTTTTACGTTTCGCCTGAAGATTTTTCATCGACGACGGAGGGAGACGAACGACTTCCGGAGCACATCGAAGCTGTGGTAAAGAAAGGCGCGACGATGGTTGTTTTGCACGACCCAACATCATCTCTTTCTACGAGAGAGTTTTATAACTTGGCCGTGAATATCAAAACAAACTTGCGCGAACGGTGCGCGTTGTTGGTCGTGGACAGAACGGATATCGTATCGTCCGCAGAAATCGACGGCGTCGTTCTTTCCACGGATGGCGTGCCCACCGTCGTGGCGAGAAAGTCTATGCCCGAAGGTTCGCTCGTCGTCGTTTCTGCCGGCGAAAATGCGAAGAATGCAGAAATAGCCGCGAAAGAAGGGTGCGACGTGCTGTTCGTGAGCGACGCTTCCGTGGCAAAGAAGATTCGAGACAACGTTTCGGTACCTATTTTCTCGAATTTTCGCGACGCGGCTGATTTGACCTCGAATATTGATACAATCGTTGCGGCTGGATGCGATGGCGTTACGCTCTACGAAAACGCGAATAAGAAGGACGCTGCCATTGCCGATACGATTGGTGCGGCACTTTCGGCGTTGGGCGGAGACGGCGAGGAAGATAAGAACTTTTTAAACAAAGAAGAAACGACAGAACGGAAATCGGCAATACCGCCGACGCAGTTTACGAGCGTCATTGGCGAGCAAGGCGAACGTTTACTAAACAAAGAGCGCGAAATCTTGGACGATATCGTGAACTTTTTAGAAACGTCCGCGCCTGAGTTGGAAGAAATCAAACTTCTCCTCGACGCGCGCAAAGGCTTGGACGAATTGTTCTTGATTGTCATCGTCGGCGAATTCAACGCCGGGAAATCCTCCGTAATTAATGCCGTTTTGGGTGATAAATTTTTAGCCGAAGGGATTTTACCGACAACGAACGAAATTACCGTTTTGCGATACGGTGAAAGTAAACAACGCGTTCAATCCGAGGATGGATTTTATAATCAAGACATCCCGGTTGATTTGTTGAAGCAAGTTTCGATTGTCGATACGCCGGGAACGAATGTTATTTTAAAAAGACAACAACGACTCACGGAAGAGTTTGTACCGCGAGCGGATTTAGTATTGTTTGTTCTCTCCGCGGACCGCCCGATGACGGAATCGGAAGTGAAGTTCTTATCTTACATCAAGAAGTGGGGTAAGAAAGTCGTATTCGTTTTGAACAAGTGCGATTTGCTCGAAACGGATGAAGATCGCAACGAAGTGACAAAGTTTGTGCGCGACAACGCGAAGCGATTACTAGGGGTTGATAACGCGCCGGTCATACCAGTGGCGGCGAGAAACGCGTTGCGATTGAAGAAAGCAAACGCGAGCATGAAGGAGTACGCCGAAACAGGGTTCCCGGCGTTTGAAGAGTACGTGAACTCGTATTTAGGCGGAGGTAGCGGTAATAATAAAAGCGGCGAGAATCGCTCGGGCGAGGCGTTGCGCTTGAAGCTTGCGACGCCTCTAAACGTCTCCGAATTATTACTTTCAGCTTCTAAACAAATTTTGGACGCCGAAATGAGCGTCGCGGAGACTGAAGTCGCCGCGGCATCCGGAGTTGATGAACAGATGAACGCGTACAAAGAAACTATGGTGAAGGACGCGAGCGAACAGGTCAATTTCGTGCGGGCTAACGTAAACGGCGCGGTGAAGCGCGCGAACGCGTTGGTAGATGAAACGCTCCGTCTCGAAAATGCGCTCGATTTGATCACGACGTACATCGTCGGTGCCGATTACTCAGAGCTCGATGATCTCGACGTTGCGTCAAATAGTAGTGGAGATTCTGCTGATGCGGCAAGCGGCGGGGAAGGTAATAGAAAGAAAAGAAAGAAAAAGTATTCAAAGTTTGTAAAGGCGTATCAAAGCACAGTCCTCGGTTCCGCCGATCAAGAGCTGAAGAAAACGGTGAAGGAATTTTCCAAATGGTTAAAAAGAAACAACGACGCTCGATTATCGAGCTATTTGAAAGCGGTGTCTTCGAGAGGTTTCGATACGACTGTCACTGCGTCTGGAATTAAGGAATTTCTCGAGAGTAGCGAAAAAGGGGCGCCAAAAATTAATAGCGCAGCAATAGCCGTGGCTGATAACTTCGATAACGAGGCTGCTGCGTACAAGCTTGACGAAGAGATGCGCTCTGCGGTGTACGGCTCGTTAGGTTCCTCCGCCGGCGCGCTCGTGTCAGCTTTTGTATTGAGCGGCTTTTTATCCTCGATGAGCGAGGATATTCTTGCGTACTTACTCGCAGCGGCGGTCGGTTACGTTGGTATTTTGAGTCTTCCGCTGAAACGACAAGAATGTAAAGCGAAGATTCAGCGCGCCGCGGAAGCGTTGGTAGAGGACGTCGAACGAGAGTTGTTGAAGGAACTCGCGGAGGAAATTGACGCAACCTCGGATCGCGTCGATCAATTAGTCGCTCCATGGGAAGCAGCCGCGCGAGTAGAACGCGCCCGGGTTCAGAAGTGCTTGGAAGTGCAAGAGAAATACGCGACCGAAGTCGAGAATTTAGCCATCGAAGTTGAAAACTTATAATAACGAGATGAAACAACTACACTTAAATATTTGCTACATATATCTATATATCACATTCCAAAGGACGATTGCAAAAGCGACGGAGGAAGCGGTCCTTGTCTCTTCATCTCTCTCGCGTACTTAACGAGGTTTTCATCCATCATCCGTTTCGATTCTTCGTATAACCGCACGTCTAAGTGATTTAATTCGTTGATGCGATCCACCGTTTGCTTCTTGATGAACTTTCTGGCGTCTTTCGAGAACAGGTATCCTTTATCGTCCACGACGAGTTCGTGTAACCTATCGAACGCTCGCGATTGCTGTTTCTTGTATCGGCCACCTTGGAATTTCTCGCAATCGCGATATGTGCTTCCTAACGTTCTCTTCTCTTTTGATTTTTTGTCGCCTCCGATTGGACCGAAATTGTCTCTTCGCCTCACTTGCCCGTTCTTCGACATCGAAGCGACGTAGGAAATCTCCATCCCCGGCCCGTATTTTCTGAGTAAATAGTTGAAGATTCCAAGCAATGTCGGATCTTGAGATTTGAGCATGCGTGGCGTTTGTAACAATCGCTCGACAATCTTTTCGGCTTTAAAGTGTGTCGAAATATTCTTAATCGAGACGAGATGTCGCCCGGATGGAGTTTCCTCCCACGTCTTTGGTTGAAACTTCGGGAAGAAGGCGTACGGATCCACTTCTATGTCCTGTGGCCCGACGTTCAAGTACGACGATATCGTGCGCTTGAGTTCTTGCTCAATGTACCTTTCTCTCCACTCGTCGTCCTCCATGTTTTGAATCTGTTTTAAGCGAAAAGAAAATATGACGGCGTCCGTTGCCGATGGACCACCATTCGAATCGCCGCCTTTGGAAGAAAGACTCGCGCGGTGGGGAAACACGTGGTCGTCTTCGACCGTCGTTCTCCGCAAAATGTTTTCCATGATGCTCTCCAAGTTTCCTTTACCTTCGTAATATGAAACACCGTCTAACGGAGTGTTGAGCATTACTGCCGCCAATGCTACCGATTGGTCGAGTTCCTCGTGGACTAAAAGCGCATCTATTTCGCGTCGCAAACGTTTCTTCGCATACGCAAAGAGATCCTCGGAAGCTTTAGAACCTTCGTTCCTTGCGCACTCTCTCAAAGCCTCGGCATTTGGTTCGTACGAAACGAACGTGTTATTCGTCAATCCTAAAAGCTGAAAGAACTGCGCGTTGTGCAAATCTTCTTTCGCCATCGGAATTTCCAAAAAAGAATCCAATGACGTGTACACTGGATTGTCGTACGCATCTATAATGCTCGCTTTCTCTATTTGTTTCGCATCTAACGCTCTCCGATACCTTTGAATATCTTCGTCGACGTAGCGAACTAAATATTGCCAAGGCCACACGTCTCTCGTCGACGTTTTTTTTCTATTTCGAGGCTTTGGCGTCGGAACTCCGCCAGACCGCATAGCCACTTCGACTGAAAACTCGTACGCCGAGAGTGTTCGCGAATATACCTCGCGAACCATCGTCACTACTTTTGGTTGCGCTGCCATTCTCTCAACTAACGAATAATCATCGTGCGATGCCAGAAAAGTACACCTCGGATTGCTCAAATCTGTTCTCAGCTCGTCGTACGCTCTCGTACACCTGTCCTTTTCCGGCGTCGCGTGTTTTAGGAAACAAAAATTTACGGTTCGACCGGCGGTTCGCGGGATATGAAGAAAAAACGTGAGCCGTTTATCGTTGATTTTCTTTGCTTGCGCCGCGCGTTGCGCGTATCGCTGTTCTTGCAACGATACCCAATCGTGAACGAGCGCTTCGCACTTTCCTTCTTTTCTCAGTTTTGTTTTCGTTTTCGTTGTTGGTTCTCTCCCACCGTTTTCCAACAAAAATGTCTGTTTATAGCAGTACAAACCAAAGAGAACGAACGCGAACGCTAAGCACAGACCCAGGCGATCGAAAAGGCGACGAATGCGATACGGTCGCTTCCTCTTTAACAATTTCGACTGCGAAGCGCTTCGTAACATATTCGTATTGTTTCTTTCTACGATTGGTTTGGTGTTGTTTTCTTCAGCGCTTTCTCTTCAACTAATTTCAACTCTTGTTCCAATTCGTTCAAAGACGTGGTAAAGTTTCTCACGGCGTACGCGTATCGGATCGACCTTTGCTCTTTCTCTGCATCTGATTCTGCGTGCTTCGACAAATCGTTGAGTGCAATTACCAATCGTTCGTATTGCGCTCGAACGTATTTATGCGATGTTGAAGACATCCATCTAATCTTTTTTTTTGTGTGTTTTCGTTTGAGAGAAGTCAAAAAAATGGAAATTTTCGTCAAAATCTTTTCTCCTTTTCAACAACACAAAAATTCCTTTAGGGGAGTCGGGCGCTTTGTGCGCGCGTGTACGCGCTCGTGGCGAGAGTGTAAAGTTAAGATGGACAGTTCGTCTGTTCTGTTCTGATTGCATCTTCTGAGTACGGATGAGTGCTCCTTCTTCAACAGCATCACATTTCCTTCTTTTGCAATGTTTTCTTGGACTCGTTCTTTTCGCGCACATTGTTTTCTTCCACGAAGACACCACGCGCACGAGACATGTGAACGTTATTGTTAACGAAAGTCAAACCGGAAGAGGGAAAGGGAAATCTTCAGTCGATGTGAATTGTCGAATGTGTGAGAATCTTCTCGCGAACGACGTCGTTTGGAGTAAATCTTCTTGGAAGTTAATGGATATCAATAAGTGTGAATATCCAATACGAAACCAGAACGAGGCGTCTGCTTATCAAAATGTTCGAGAAAGGTTCCGACAGTTTACCGCGAATAAACAAAAAGACAACGACAGCATTTTGTTCATAGGAAATAGCGTGAGTAGACGTCAAATGTACGCCGTCGCTCATATTCTAGGAGGTGAAAAGGCGAGAGTGAACGCCATCGCGAGGAACGCGACGTTATCGGAACGATATGGCGTTCAACGCGTTTTCGATTCGAAAACAAAGTATCACAGCGCTTTCGAAGTGAAACTCAATATCGCGTCCGGCGAAATGGGAGAGCCGTATTCGTGTCTGCCGGAATCAGTAGAGAATATCGCAGAGGAGATTCTAGAAGAGAAAGAATCCATGCGGTGTTCGAACGCGCAGATGAAACACGACATCAATGCCTTAAGGCTTGGTTTTTTATACGTAGGATCCGGTCGTAGAGCACATACAGCTCTGTTGAAAGCGTTAGATGCTTGGATTAAAGGCGCTAAAACGAGAAAGGATGAATACGCGCTCGATACGTATAAAACGATTGTTATACAAGTTGGACTCGATTCCGGTGCACTTCGAATTAGCGACGGTTACGGTGAAATACTAGAGAGAGTAAAAGAGCTCATATCTTTACGACACGGTCTTCGAGTCATTTTTAGCGGCGTGCATCACCATTTCATCAATGCGAATCACGATGACGTTGAGTATCAGGAAGAGTTGCGCGAGTTTTTAGATACTTCCTTATGGCCGAGCGTTCGCAAAATAAAAGGAGCAGAAGTCTTAGATACCACGAAGTCAACGATCGAAGGTGTAAGCAGCGGCGTGTTAGAACACGAGCGTGGAAGCTCCTGGCATTTCATGGACGGAGGCAGGATTTTTCTCGCTTCGCTCTTGATGAATCATCTTCTCCGCTCGTGTAGCTGATATAGGTTTGTAGCAAATATTTTCCCGGAACTCCCCTAACCAACCCTAGCAAAAAACCGGAACTCCCCTAGACACCCCTAGCAAAAAAACAGAAATCCCTAAAAATCCCCTAACAAACTAGTAACCATTCATGAAATCCGCGAAAATCAACGATATACAAACTAAAAACTCGAGTATAGATGCGTATTTATGTATTACATGCCTCCATGGTGTTTATTTGGTCTGATTCGAGCGCAAACGAAAGAAAACGAATCTTCCCGTTATTTAGGGTGTCCAACCCTTGTTTAGGGTTTCCAACCCTACGTTTAGGGTTTCATATTGATTTAGGGTTTAGGGTTTAGGGTTTAGGGTTTAGGGTTTAGGGTTTAGGGTTTAGGGTTTAGGGTTTAGGGTTTAGG
>ERZ651776.539-NODE-539-length-52308-cov-7.130765_pt1 | contig 52308 bp, 34 predicted proteins | sample MGYA00514761_ERZ651776 | MGnify/ENA metagenome assembly ERZ651776
AAGAGGAAGAGAGAAGAAGGAGAAGAAGAAGAAGAAGAGATACTCTAATTAAAAGTGAATAAAAAGTTTCAGAAAAGTTTTTTTCTTCTTTCAAACGAAAAGACGTTTTCAGACGAAAAAAGGAATAAAAGACACGATTGGACCTTTGACAGATTTTAGAAAGAGACGACGACACAAAAAAGAAAAAAGATAAAAAAAGGGAGACGAAAAGAGAGATGAAAAGAAGCTCCTTTGTTCTTTCTTCGCTCTTCTCTGAAGTCGTCGCTTTGAAACGAAGGAGTAGTAAGGGGGGAGGAATTCTTTGCTGTTCTTTTTCTTTCGCGTCGTCGTCGTCGCAATATGTGTCGTCGTCGTCGTCCGATGCGTTTTTGTCGCGCGAAAATGCGAGAAGTACATGGAAAAATCATCACAACCGCGGAAAGGAGGAGAGATGGCGAACGACGAAAGCGAGGAGCTTTTCCTCGTCGCAGTCGAACGAGAAGAAGAAGAAGAAACCAAACCCTCGAATGTCGATCGTCGAAGCCGTGTCTGCCGCGATTGGGTCGTTCGTTATCGGCTCCCTCGCGGCGTATCTGATTGAGCAACAAGAAGAGAAGGAGGAGGAGGAAAAAGAAGAAGAAGAAACAAAAATGAAGGAGAACATAGACGACGACGACGGGAAGATTAAGAAGAAGAAGGACAAGAAGAAGACGTGGAGGAGGATGTTTTTTAAAGAGGCTAAAGCAGAAGCGGCTTCGGTGGCAGGAACTGCTGCTCCAAAAGCGGTGAAAATGTACACGCGGCTGGACGTCGCCGAGCACGACTCGATCGAGAAACGAGTTTGGTGTTCGTATAAAGAAAACGTGTACGACGTGACCGATTTCTTAGATAACCATCCAGGTGGGAGAGATTTACTCTTATTAGCGGCTGGAAAAGATATCGAACCATTTTGGAGGCTGTACCAAGCGCACGTAAACTCGGACGTCGCGATGGAGATGTTGAAGACGTTGAAGATTGGCGAGTTGGATTTAGAGAAGGAACCGAAGGTGGACGTCGATGAAACGGATCCTTACAAAAACGATCCGGAACGGCACCCGGCGTTGAAGTGTCACAGTGCAAAACCGGCAAACATGGAGCCACCACTTTCGCTGCTACGACGAGAGTATTTGACGCCATCGTCTCTGTGGTTTGTGCGAAATCATTCGCCGGTGCCGATAATTGACGCCGCGACGCATGAAATTACCATCGTTTCCGGCGAACAATCCCAAGACAATTTGAATTTATTACGTACGAAAGCTGTTATTAATCTGGAGCATTTGAAGAAAGATTTCGAAAAGAAAACGGTCGTGGCAACCGTCCAATGCGGCGGCAACAGACGAGGCGGCTTGGATTTGATTAAAAAATCCAGCGGCACGGGATGGGGCGAGGGCGCCATTTCCACGGCTAAATTTGCGGGCGCTTCCTTGCGGGACGTGTTGGAAGTTCACGCCGGGATAAATTTACACAATTACGAACGTTTGGGTATAAAACATGTTATTTTCTACGGTGCGGACGATATGCGCGCGTCGATTCCAATAGAAAAAGCGTTATCACCTTTCGGGGATGTTTTATTGGCGTACGAAATGAACGATTGCGAAGAACTTCCTCGAGACCACGGGTATCCACTGCGCGTCATCGTGCCCGGACACGTCGGCGTTCGAAACGTCAAATGGCTTTCGAAAATCAAACTGTGCAGCGAAGAAGCCGACGGTCCGTGGAATCGAGGCATCGCTTATAAAGGATTTGGCCCCGGTTATTCCTCCGTCGAAGGCTTGAACATCGACAGCGTTCCGACAATGCAAGAAATGCCTATTCAATCCGTCGTCGCTGAAGCTGAAAACATATCGCTGAGTCTCGCGACAGCATCAAAGAACGACGACGGCGAGAAAAGAACCGTCGTTCAAACTTCTGCCAAAGGCTTCGCCTGGTCCGGCGGCGGCCGAGCTATCATTAGAGTCGACGTTTCCGCGAACAAAGGTTTATCTTGGCAAACCGCAACGCTCAAAGAAGGCGCCGACCAACCGCTTTCCAAAGCCTGGGCGTGGACGTTCTGGGAAATCGACGACTTAGAAATCGACGCTTCAAAACTCAAACCCGGGGACGAGATCAAAGTTCTCGTCAAAGCCGTCGACGCTTCGTACAACGCCCAACCTGAAGGCGCCGCCGCCATCTGGAACCTCAGAGGGTTGAATAACAACAGCTGGCACGCGTTCACCGTTAAAGTCGAAGAATAGTATAATTCGTAGAGTAGTACTGCTCGTAGTAGTGGTGGTAGAGAAAATGGTACTTGAACTCGTACCACGTGATGATGTAATAACGTATTGTATAACATACTGTGATAACATACTGTGATAACATACTGCGTTTATTTACAAACGCTCTGTTTTTGTCTCATTTTGGGTTCTTTTCAAAGGAGCAGTTTCCTTCATAAAAAAACCTCGCGTTTGTGTTCCTTCGCAGACACACACACACGAGAGAGTAAAAGAGAGAGAACACAGAGCAGAGAACACGAATACTACTCATGTCGGCGACTTCTGTGCTGTTCAAAGACTTGTCTTCAAAAACTCGAGCGTTGAGGCTTTACCGTCACTCGTTGAAAACCTGCCTCTCCTGGTGCGTCATGCGAGACATTTTCTACTCCGAACGCGATCGAATCCGCTCGGAGTTTGAATCCAATCGCTCGTTAACGCAATCGCAAGCGATGAAGAAAATCGAGGAAGGCTTCGAAACGCTCGATTCGTACGCGCACCCAGATCCGTACATCGTTCCAACCATGTACGGCGGGTCGAAATACGCGAGAAATCCTCCCGTGCCCGGGAATATTCACGTGATACGAGATTTCGGGAGAGAGAAGGAAAGTGTTCCAAGGGAAGCGTGAAGACGAAGCGCGGAGAACAATGTTAGCATACTACTAGAATAGCAAACGTATATGTACATCTAAACAACAACAATAAGACAGAAAACAAAGAATAACGACAGACTTAATGACGGACTGACTTGAGTACGGACTATCTAACAACTATAAAACTATTTCTTTCTTTCATCTGACTACGGCGTACCTGGCGTATTCGCTGCTCTGAAACCGCGCTCTCGGCCCGTCGCTAGCCGGCGTCGCCGCTGGGGAGTACACGTGCACCTGCCTCACGTGCGTATCGCGACCGTTTTGGTGGTTTTGAACGATGCATATTTGAATGAAGAACGCTCTGATCGGAGCTTCGCAGGACTCTTTTTCTAGATATTCTAAACCGCTGTTCTTCAAATGTTTCTTCGATCCGTACTGCGCGTGTATTTCTTTCAATTTCTCTTTATCTAACCTGGTCGTTCGGACGCGTTGCCAACCGTGCGGTTCGTTCAACGTTTTCGTCGCGACGTCTTTCAAATCTCGGTAGCTATTCCCGGCTCGAATGACAATCTTACTCGGCGTGTAACTCTCGTCTTGCTTATAATTCGTATATATCGACACCTCGCACACGTTCGTTTTCTTTTGAAACTGACAATTAATAAAGTGCGGCTGCGCGCCGTCCGATTGCCAATACGTCTTCAAATTCCCGTCCCGCAACAACTCGACGCCGTTGCCTGGTTTCGAAGACGTCACCGACCACACCGCTTCGTCGCCAATCTCTCGCACGTTCCGTTTCGCCGCGTACGCTTTATCGTGGAACGTATCCGCTCTTTCGTCGCCTTCTTGATTGTTTGTCGCGTCGTGTTGTTGTTGCTGTTGTTGTTGCTGTTGTTGTTGCTGCTGCTGCTGTTGCTGCCGCGCTTCGTCGTCGTTCGTATCGTCTCGGCCAGCAGGTTGTTGGTCCTCGTTCGTTCGCACGTCGTTCGCGCCGTCTTCTTCTCGAGTACCGTTCGCTTCGTTATTCGCGCCACCACCACCTCTTCTGTTGTTGTTGTTCCCAACAGTCTCGTCGTCTTCCTCCTCGTCGTCCACCTCACCCTCGTCCTCGTCCTCGTCCTCCTCGTCTTCTGCGGGATGTCGATGTCGCCGTTCCGTTCCTGGAACGTTTATTCCGTGGCCTCCTCGTCTCCTTCTTCTTCCTCGCGTGCCGTCGTTCAAATCGTCGTTCAAGTCGTCGTCGGAATCTTCTTCTTCTTCTTCTTCTTCTTCCTCCGAATCTTCTTCTTCCTCCTCCTCAGAGTCTTCCTCTTCCTCCTCCTCGTCCTCTTCTTCTTCTTCCTCTTCTTCTTCGACGTCGTCCTCGACGTCTTCGATGTCCTCGTCGTCCTCGTTCATTACTTTTGTGTGATGTGTTTCAAGAGAGAAAAAAATGAGAAAAATATCTTCAAAATGTTGCAAAAAGTGATGCAGCGCGCTGGATTTTACAAGTATCTATTCTCTCCTTCCTGTTCTTCTTCTCTCTGCTGCGCTTCTTCGCTGACGTGTTGCATGTCTCGCATCTCGCGTTGCGCCCAATCGTACGCGTCTTCTTCTTCCTCTTCTTCTTCTTCTTCTCTCTGCTGCGCTTCTAAATCGCTGAGTGTGTACACGTCTCGCATCTCGCGTTGCACCCAATCGTACGGGTGTTCTTCTTCTTGTTCATCTTCGGCATCTTCTTCCTCGTAGTCGTCTTCGTCTTCTTCTTCTTCTTCTTCTTCACCTTCGTCGTCGTTTACGTCGTCGTCGTCTTCGAATCCGGTGGTTAGGAAATTTTCGCGAACGTAATCGCAATCGACGAGGAGCGTCAACTCTGCTCTTTCCTCATTCGATGACGCCATGAGATATTCTCCGACGCCGTCGTTGACGCGTTTTCTGCAGTTTGGACACGATGGGAACGAGGATTTGAACAGCCACTCTTTCGCGCAGGATTCGTGGAAGACGTGATTGCACTCCAGCGTGAGCACTCGGTCGTTTTCTTCGAAATCCACCAGGCAAATGGCGCAAACGTTTTTGAGCGTGCTTGGAGTGACTGGACGACCACTGGGTGCAATCGACGCAGGCACTTGGAACGAAGTGACGCGGTTGACGAACTCTGATAACGGAACACGATTGGCGTACGCGTTGAAACTATCGTCCAAGAGTTTGTACGCTTGCATCATGCGGGCTTCCATGACGTTATGGGCAAACATACCCATTCGAATAGCCTCGCGGACGAATACTTGAAAGGGATACTCCGGCGGAAATTTTTCGGCCGCGAGATATTTAGCGTCCATGACTAGGCGCCAAACAAGCGCCTGCGGCGTGCAGATTCTATCGCTCATGTCGGCGTGCGCTTTGTGTTTGAGTCTGTGGCGTTTGCTCAGGTCGATGAGTTTCTCTCTCGGCGTCGCAAATATTTCGTTTTGAAGTTCCGCCGCGGTTTCGCGAAGGCTGGCGGATAACAATTCGGACTCAGATTTTGCAACTTCCCAAAATTGGAACCAGTGGTACTCCCGCGTGGCTTGTCTAGGTACTTTTTCGTGCTTGAAAGTGAGAGAAACCCCAGCACGACTAAGATGCACTCGCGCTTGATCGTTGTCTTTGTAATCCACGAAGTCCGCCGAGTAGAAAGTATTAAAAAACATCATCGCATTTGACTCGGGTTCTTCTTCTAATGCAATGCTATCCGCATCACTCATCTCGTTCTCATCGTAATACACGTGACCGCCAAGGCTGTTATCTTGACATTTTGCAATTTCTTCCACGTCGCTTTCAAAGCACGAGAAACCTTTCGGAAATGATAGGAGCCTCGTTGAACCGACCAACGTCTCCAACATACTTCTTTTCATTTGTTCGTACTTTTTAAAGTCTCTCGCATTTTTAACGTGCAGCAGCGCGTCTTTCACACTCGGTAGAATTTCGCGCGACATCGCCCACCGTTTACGCTGGAGATAAAAGTCGACTAGCTTTCTGTTCTGTTTCATTGGTCTAGTGCCATCGATAGTAGTACGTTTCACCTCCTCCTCGATGATCCTCGATCCTCGAAGATCCTCACGACGGCGAGGATCGTCGTAATCTACCGCATCCTTCGCACTCATAAAAGGCAGACCCAACCTCCTAAACGAATTCACCTGCTTCTCTAATGCGCTCTCCACATCTGGAATTGGCGTCCATTTCGCTATTTTTAATTCGAACAAGTTTTGCGTCTCGTTGGCGGGTTCGTAGTGCCCTTCATATCCTCGAATCATTTGTCGAACTTGTCCTCGAATGACGCCGTTTGGAAAGACTTGTCCGTCACAAAAGGTTTCGTTATCGCGAAATGATATTTTCAAATTATCATTATCTTCACCTTGTTCTTCGGCGTGCAAATAAAACGTCTGCTCGTCTCCTTGCGCCGAGTGCGAACACACCAAAAGTTCTCTCTCTTCGTCCCAAAACAACACGCGAAACGTGTATCTCGATTTCTTCTCGCTCCCGGGAATCCAAATCGTTCCGAACCAAACTCGTCCGGGAATGAAAATAGAGCGCAATCCTCTTCTGTGCTCTGCGGGTACCGCGATTCCGTCTGCGCTCATTCTCCAGTTCTTCGGCACGTTTAGTTTTCGATCTCTTTCTATTTTCTTGTCTTCAACGCGACTTGTCGTTGGTTCATCTTCAATGTCGCTTTCATCATCATCATCTTCCTCGAATCCAAACGCAATCGTACGTCGCATTTTTACTTTCGCCACGAGCTGGTCGAATCGCTTCCATATTCTCACAGTCTCGTCGTCCGCTTCTTCTTCCGCTTCTTCTTCCGCGTCTTCTACGATTCCGTGATTGACTGCTTCATCTCTCCCTGTCCCGTCGATATATCTTTCGTCTTCGTCCGCGTGAACCGCGCGCTCCACGTCAAAATCACTCTCCACGGCGCCGAGCGGTAACCCGTTGTCGACAGGCGGCACTTCCTCACCCATTTCCGCTCTAACGTCTGTATTCGCTAGTAGAGTCTGATGATGAACAAGGGATGCGTTCCGCATAAGCGCTTGCGCCTCAGCGTACGCCAGACGAGCTCCATCGTCCATACTCATACCTGCACTCGTCTCTCCTCCTTGCAAACCGAGGGCATCCGTTGATGGCACCAGCCTACTTAAAGCGTTTAGATTTCCCCTCATGCGAGTTATGCCCGCGCGAAGCTCCCCGGCGTCGCCAGGGAGTACATGCTCCAGTAAATGCTCCTGCTGCTGTACATCTCGGAGTTCTGCTGGGAAGCTCTCTCGGAGCTGTGCCGTGTACTCTGCGAGCGCCGCGACGTTTCCGCTGCGTTCGAAACTTTCCACGGCGAGGCGAAATCCATTCATTATCGCGTTGACGTGTTCTACTCCTCCTCCTCCTTCTTCTTCTTCTTCTTCTTCCCTCCCGGACTCGTCGTCCTCGTTTACGTTTACGTTTGCGTCGTCGTCAACACTCGTCGTCGTCGTCGTCGCGTTGAATGCGTCGATGTTTTCTTCTCCTCGCCAAACCCGCCGCTGGCGAAGACCTTCTTCGACAAAGTCTCCTTGGTGTTGTTGCTCTTCTAATTGTTCTTCCTCCTCTTCGTCGTCCTTTTCCCAATCATCTTTGTTGTCTTCTTCGGTGGAAGGCATGATGACCGTTCCGAGAACGGACGAATTTTGTGCAGTTTTAGACGCAAGCGAACGCTTAGTAGTAAGTTTATTACATTTTTATATAGACACACATTAACATAAAGATAACTTAAAGTTACTTTTGCTGCTGCAAAGTGGAGCTCAACCAATTCATGCCGTCCCACAAGCCGTCGCCGGTAATCGCGGAGGTTTTGAATATCGCCCAAGGTCTGGTTTTAATGTTGTGCAAATCCAAACCTTCGCTGACTTCGGCTTCGGACAAGGCGCCGGGTAAATCTTGTTTGTTCGCGTAGACTAAAACGGCGGCATCGCGCAACTCCTCCTCGGCTAAGATGGCGTGGAATTCTTCTTTCGTTGTGGCTAGACGTTCGGCGTCGGCGGAGTCGACGACGTAGACGATTGCTTGGGTGTTCGGGTAGTAACATCGCCAGTACGGGCGGATGGAGGTTTGACCGCCGAGGTCCCAGACTTGGAATTTGACGTTGTTGTGGGTGACCGTTTCGACGTTAAAACCAATGGTGGGGATGGTGGAGACGACCGTGCCGACTTGGAGACGGTAAAGAATGGTCGTTTTGCCGGCGTTATCCAATCCAAGAACGAGAATTCGAGCTTCTTTCTCGCCAAACATGGAGAAGAGGCGACTGAAAAAGAGACCCATCTTCCGCTATTCTTCTATGATATAAATTTTCTACTTTCTGCGTGTATCTGTTTTTGTTTCGATGCTGCCCTCTGTGCGATGAATTCACAATCCAGCAGGCGACTTCTTCCTTTCTTTTCCTCTTCTTATGTGTGCGCTTCGTGCACCTCAATTCCTCAACGAATCGTGATACTCTCTCGCTTCGCGCTCCTTCGATTTGGCCCCTCGTTCTCTCTCGTACGCGCGTTTGGCTGTATAAAGATATGGAGGGAAGGAAGAAACATACAAAGGTTAGGAGGAGGAAAACGGCGCGAAGCAAACGAAAAAGATAGAACGACGTCGCGAAGAGAAATCCTATTCTTCAGTTTCAGTTGCACTTATCGACACTATAATTCCGATCAGGTCTCCAAACGCATGAATCATCATCAGAATACGACAACGCGTCGCAAACGAAAATAAAATGTCGTATTCCCGTCGGCCAAAGGTAGACGAAACGATGTGAGATAAAGCTAATCGTTCCGCTCGCCGGGTCCTTTCATCTACGCAGGGGTTTGGGACGCTCTTTTTCGCGCACTTGAATCAACGCGACGCGTACGGAGAATACCCTGAGATGTGCGAAACAAAACAAAAGACGAAATACTTATACGCTCGAACGCCGCGAAGGAAAGAGAGAGAGAAAGAAAGAAAGAAACCAAAGACACCCGCTGATCGCGTTCTCTCTCTCTCATTCTCTCTCTCTCTCTCTCATCCACACAGTCCACGCGAATGCATCAGAAGCGCACCGCGCGCGCGTCACGCGTTGACATTTTTTTCCTCAGTTCTCCAAGGTGATTGTTACTCCCCAAAAGCCGTTCGACGAAGAACAGCTTTACTTCGGTAGAACGAAAGTTGATAATAACGGTTCCTCATCGGAAAAAAATGTACCGCATGCGTGCGTAACGAACGCGTCCTCCCGTGGTGGTGATCTCTCGCGATCTTTGCTTCTCTCGCACCACCATACCCATCAAAACCCGTTCGAAACAAATCTCCAAACAACGGCGGGGAAAATGCATTTCTTCGGATCAAATCGATTCAAACCCCGAAGAAACTTCGCGACGATAAACGACGATAAACAACGAAGAAGAAGACGACGACGACTAAAATGCGATATTGATGTTGTTGTTGATGATGATGTTGTCGTTTTGGCCGCACCTGTTGTTAATAAAAAAGCTTTTCTTTGTCTTCTTCGTTATGTTGTTGTTTGTGCGGGATTTTGTACGAGTTTTTGGAAGAAGAAGAACAAAATACAAAAATAAAGGAGAAGTATGACTACGAGTACACGTACGTGTGCATCTTTTCTCTCTGCCGCTGCTGCTGCTATTACTACTGCTACTACGACTACTACCCATCTCTAATAATACGCGATTCTCTGTTCGTCGACGTCTTCGATGCCTTCAATTTCGTGCAACGAGGCCCAATCCTTCACCGTGGCTAACTTGACGCCTTCGCCGGAAACGGAATAGGAGATGCGTAAATCGCACCCGTCGAGAACCATGGTTGGATAATGGACGTGTTTTCCCGGCTCTAAGGAGTCTTCGATGAACAATACGGCTTCTTTCCAGGTTCTGCCGTCGTCGGAGGAGGTGGAAAGTGCGAGCTTACCTCGCGTGACGCCTATTCTTGGGTGTTTCATGAAGGCGTGCGCATTGTGGCAGACGACGATGACGCCGTTTGGAAGCAACACTGCGGAGACTTTCGAGTTTGGGTTTTGTAACGGGGTCGCGTGTGGAGTGTCCCAACTTTCGCCGTTATCCGCGGAATGCGAGACATATATCGCGCCTCGGCTCGTTCGAAAGAACTGCGCGAGTCGACCGTCTCGTAACGGGCCAACGATGGACCCTTCGATGAGCCAATCCGGTTTGCCGTCTTTCATTTTATTCTTTACGTGTTCGATTTTCGCGTCTGTCTTGTGGAACGAGAGGCCGTCGTCTAAAGAATGCAACACGGAGGCGTAATCCGGTGCTTTCCGAGGTTGACATTTGGCATCCGCTCTCGGATGTTCTCTCCAAAATGGAAGAAGGACGACGTTGTTCAATTTTAACGGAGGATTCCCGATAACTTTCGGGATGGTTTCTTCGCTCAGAATCGTCTCTTCCTCGCCAAACGCCCACGGGTCGTCGTTGATATCCCCATCCTCGTCGTCATTTATCCGAATCGAGACTCGCTTGATGTTCCCGCCAGGTCGCCACCACGGCCCTACGCTCGCCGCTTTCTTTGCTTTCGACACGATGCCTTCTTTACTCTCGTCCCAGTACACGGACACGTCTTCTTCTTCGGACCCGCTTTTCCGTTTCCTCACGATATCCTCGCACTCGCCGCTCTCGCAGTGCCAACACTTCTCGCTCTCCGCGTAAAACAAATACGTCGTCTCACCACCACCACTACCACTGCTGCTACTGCCGCTGCTAAAAAACGTCGGCGCCCACCGAACGCCAAACTTTCTACCGGGCACCACCCTCGCTTTCGTCCACGTCGCGCCGCCGTCCGCGCTTTTGCTCACGAATAAACTCTGGTCGTCCGTGCCTTCCACTTTGTGCGCGCCTTGCCACGCGGCGAGGAGTACCTTCTTCCCGTCGTCCTCGTCGTCGTCGTCCTTTCTTCGCGTCTTCGTCGCCACCGGGTGTATCGACGCCATGTGGACGTAGCCTAATCGTTTCGCGTTCGTTTGGAAAATCCACGATTTTTGCACTCTTCTTTCTTGTTCTTGTCCTCCTCGTTGCATCTCCTCGTCGTCCGCGTCTTCCTCGTCGTCTTCTCTTCCTCCTCGTCTGAATCGTCTTTGCCTCGAACACTTTCTCAGCAAAGTCATCGTTCCGTCGTTTCCTCTTTCACGAGCGCTCGGAAAGCCATTTCTGGGAAAACGTGCATACTCGTCCTCTGCCTCCTCGTCGTCGTTTCGAGTGTTCACATCGTCATTTTCGTCCTCGGAAGCGCTAGTGCTTTTACCGATGAGTGCTAAAGAAGAAGGCGGCGAAGATGAAATTCGCGCGAAAACGGCCACCACGGAGAGGAAACAGATGAAGAGCAAGGCGAGAAGAATCGGTCGTTTTTCTTCTCTCGTATGTCTTTTTACCGAGCCAACACTATGCATCGTCGTCGAAATCCGTCGCGGTGCGTTACGCTCGCTCCTCCTTTCCCTCTCGTCGTCTCGCGTTCGTCTTTAAAAAACGTCCTCGACGCCTCGCAGAGCGCGCGAAAGAGATGAGATTTGTGACGACTGTTTTCTCCACAAAAGGTGTTCGACTACGCGGAGAAGAACAACCTAATAATACAAATGTTAGATGGAAACCCAATCGCGCGGGCCATCCTTCGACAACAAACGAAAGTTGCAGCTTTTGTTAATGCAAAAGCGACAAAAACGAAGGGAGGAGGGAAGACACCCGACGACGTCATCGTAAAGAAGACCACGAGGTTTGGATTGGATGCGATTTCAAATGTCGACGACGGAACAACCAACGAAACGGAGTTTGATGCGTTCGATGATGACGACGATGGTTTTGCAACGAAAACAACGGAAGCGAGACAGAAGGAAACCCCTTTGAAGTCGGCGGTGTCATTCACGAGGAGGAAACGGAAAGGAGGGTGTTTTATACAACCAACAGAAGCAGTGAAGGTTGGTGATGAGAAAAAGGCAGACGAGGAGGAGGAGAAGAGGTGCAAGGTTCGCTGTACGCCGCGCGCATCGGACGATGAACCCTTTTCGAAGAAGAAGACAAAAACGACGAAACATAAACAGATGTACTTGGATCTGGGGCAAAAATCGTTCGCGCACGCGACGTGTTCGATATGCGGGTTGATGTTTGCGAAAGGCGAACCGTCGGACGAGGAGTTACATCGAAAGCACCACGCGAAGTTTCTCGAGGAAAGAGATAACGCGTTCGTGACGGTGAACGTAAACAAGGCGAACTCGTTCTGGGTCGATGAAAGGAAACAGAATTGGCAGGAAGTAGAGATTGTAAGAAAAGACGCGCCGTCGTCGTCGTCGGAAAAGTCGGAAAAGTGTCGCGTGTATCGCGTGACGAAAGGAGGGTGCGATCGACACGCGTGGGCGAAAGTGAAACGGGTTGCGAAGATAGTTGAAACAGAAATCGGGGCCGTAGAAGAATGGGTACTAGGAGGAGAAGAAGAGAATAAGGATTTGCACGTCGTTGCGTTCGTGTGCGTGTCTTTCACGGGTGGGAAAGCGAACGAAGGAAAAATCATCGGCGCGGCGTTTTGCGAGGATGTCGCGGCGAATCAAAGAGAGGTGTTTGCGTCGACGAGGGCGGGAGGAAAGGCGGATGAGAAGGCACCGAGTGGAAACGATTCGTCCGCGGCGGTGACGACGACGACGACAACGAGTGCGAATGATAACGTTCGTGGCGGAGGGGTGTTGAAGAAAGGTGCTCGGATACAGCTTTCATCCCAAACGAGAGATTCGGTTGGAATTCGAGCGCTTTGGGTACACAAAAAATTTCGTCGCGCGGGTGTTTCTTACAACCTGTTGGAAAATTGTCGACGACGATTTTACGGCGACGCCTCCATGATTGGCTCTTCGACAATAGTGGAGAAAGATAGAGTGGCTTTTTCTCAGCCAACTTACCAAGGGGAGTTATTTATTGCCAAATACGCCGGCAACGGAGGCTTTCTCGTGTACGAATAATAGGCAAAGTAATAGCTAGGGAAACAAACAAACAAAACCACGTACTGTAGTAACGTGAATTGTAGATAGGATTGTAGATAGATTTAGATGTTCAGTTAAACTGTGTTTTTTACAATATATATACGCTTTGTAGTGGGTATACAATCATGTTATGTTATTATCGCGTTCGGTTCAAGACGGCTTCTTGAACGGCGTCCTTGGTCGCTTGCGATCGACCGTCCATCTCTGTCAACTGTTCCGGGTCAATCGTCATCAACTGTTGCTCGTCGTTTTCTTCTAACACGTAACCGGCACCAAAAACCACCGGAGACTCGTCTTCCATCTTTTGCGGTCTCTTCCACCCTTGCCCGGAGAAAGTACTCGCTTCCGCCATGATGTCGTCGTTGATCTTCTTCAACCCAGCCGTCTTCATGCCCTTCGCCTTGGCCGAAACTACTTCCGCGGCTAACTTTCCACCCAACACGGCACCTTCCATAGATCCGAGGAACTTCTGACTCGTCCAATCACCGGCTAACGTGAAGTTCTTGATCGGAGTTTCTTGCGACGGTCGGTACTTATTTCTACCCGGAACGGCGGCGTACACCGATCGCGGCGTTTTCACGACGGCGTGTTTCAACAACTTCGCGCCGACGCCATCCGGCGCTTTCTTCCCAATTTCCAACGGAAACAAACGCTCGAGTTCTTTCATGGTGGCGTCGACGATTTCTTGGTTCGATTTTGCGATCCAGTTCGTTTTACCGCCGGCAATCGGCGAGCACGGCGCAAAGACTAATTCGATCATAGATTTTTCTTCGTCGTAATATTCTTTGCACGTGGTAGACATGTCCGCGTAGACTGACAATAACGGCGATCGAGAAAAGCACAAGTGGTCGACGTTTTGCAACTTGCGATCAAACCACAAGTGAATGTTAATAACTGGGATACCTTCGAGTTGTTTCATTTGTTGGAAAAATGGCATCTTCGTCCACGGTTCCGGGCACATTCTCTTCATGACGTCCACCGGTACGGCCGAGATGAACTCGTCCGCTTCGATGACTTCACCGTTCGCCATCAAGATGTGTTTCACCGAATCGTCCTCGTTCAAAACCCACTCTTTCACGCGTTGCTTCATCAACACTTTACCACCGTTTTTCTCTATGCTTTGTTTCATCGGCTCGCACAAACGATCCGGTTGATTACCGTCCAAAAATGCCATCTGCAAACCGTCCGTCTCGTTTAAGAAACGGTTCATCGCGGTCAACACGACCGTCATGGACAACTTGTCCGGGTCGATGAAGTCCAAAGCTTTAGCCATTGAAATGAACACCTCTTCGTTGATTCTTTCCGGCATGCCATACTTTCTCATAAAGTCCGTCACCGATAACTCGTCTTGCTTATCGATAAAATCTTGACCTTCAATCAACATCGGCAACAACGGCGGCGCGGTTTGTAATTTTTCCGGCAACGTCAACATCTTCTGGTTCAACAAAATTGCCAACCCAAAGTTCAACGGCGCCGGGATACCTTTGATGAAATCAAACGTCGTAAACTCCCCCGGCAACTCCTGCATGGCGAAAATCATCTTGTGCACCTTCCATTGCAATCGATCTTCGATGTCCAACTCGCTGAACAAGTTCATCATGTTCGGATACGCGCCAAAGAAAATGTGCAACCCGGTTTCAATCCAATCCCCATCTTTGTCTTTCCACGCGGAAACTTTACCACCCAACACGTCTCTCGCTTCCAAAACGATCGGTTCGTGACCGGCTTCGGCGAGGTACTTGCCGCACGCCAAGCCGGACAATCCGCCGCCGACGATGACAACTTTTTTCTTTTGTTCCGGCGACGCTTTCAAATCCGTCTGTTGTTGTTGAGAAGAAGATAGAGAAGAGAGCGTTAGTAATGTTTCGCCAAATAAAGGTTCGTCGTTTGCCCGCGCAGAGTAGAAGGAGTCAGTCGCAGTTGTCGCATCATCGAGCTCGCTCGTAAAATTTTCCTCTGTTTTCCTCCATTTTGGAGGAAAAAATCTCATCAAAAATCCTCTCAAGTTTGGATAAAATGGACTAAAAACTGCTGACGTCTTAACACGCTCTGAGGAATAAAAGGGACACCATAACTGCGTTTACGCGTGGTTGTCGGCGGAGAAACGAAAGAAAAGAGAAAGAACGACAAACAGAGAGAATTATTCTCTCACTCATTGAAAATGGTCGACGTACCGCGAATCGTTTACTCAAATCTCCCGCGATGCGATAGTTTTCCGTCTTGTCGATTTGCTCCGGTTTCGGGAAATCTTTCGCGTACACTCTCAGATTGTGTTTGTTCTGACGACGCGTTGTGTTTTGTCCTCTCTTAGAAAAGGATGTGCTGAAACGAGGAGGAGAGAGGCAGGTGGAGGAGAGCATGGATTTCTGCATCGTGGTTGTGTGTGTGTCTATTCTCTCGGCGCGCGCGCGTATAAAAGTGACGCAAGAAGTTTCTTTAGGTGGCGTCACACGTGTGTTTAGGGTACATGTAGCGGAGTACGCACTGTATCGCATCTTTACAAAGCCTGCCAGATGATTTCGAGAGGTTCGTCTGTATCCTCGTTTGAGGATACTTTGTCTTCCTTTTCTTCTGGTTCGTCTTGTTCTTTTCCTCCTCTCTGCGGGGCTTCTTCTTCTTCTTCCTCAAAAGTCTGGTCGGAGGAATAACTTTGGTCGTCGTCGTCGTCGTCGTCGAAGCGTTCTTCTTCCTCTTTCGCTTTTACGCGCGCCGCTTCGGCTTCGGCTTCGGCTTTAGCTTTGGCTTCGGCTTCGGCTTTAGCTTTGGCTTCAGCTTTCAACTCAGCTCTCAATTCAGCTTTTAACTCAGCTTTCAATTCAGCTTTCAATTCAGCTTCGGCTTTCGCTTTTAAGTCAGCTTCGATTCTCGCTTTCTCCTCTTCTTCTTCCGCTCTTTCCTTCTCGTCCGAACTTTGCGGGTCGACGTTTGCGCCGCCGGCTGGTGGTGGTATCTCGTCGTTATCGTTCGTGTTCGAATCATCATCCGCGTTATTCGCAGTATACACCGGCGTCGAAACTTGTTCGCCTTCGATCAAGCTCACCTCTTCAAAGACGAACCCGCTTTTGGTTGTTTCCGCTCTTCGCTCCGTTTCCACCGTTCTCGTTCCTGGAACGAACTGCCCTTCCTCGGCGTAGCCGATTCCGTTTGGATTCACCGCGAACGTCCCTCCGCACTCGGTAAACCTTTCGTTCGGTGCGAGTAAAGGGTTAATCACGTCGCACATAAAATCATCGAACAGTACACCCACGCTCGCGCTCCACCCGAAAATGCCGTCTGAAGTCACCCCCGTCTCCACCTCGACCACTGCTTCTACAAAAGTCGTCTGCAAAAAAGAACCGCCGAAGCAAAGAAAGAACGCGAGTCTCGCGACAAAGAACGCATCACGTAATCGTCGTCGTTGTTTCATCGTCGTTGGCATTTTTTATTCTTGCGCGTATTTTGTTGTTTTTTTCTTCTTTTTCTTCTCGTTCGTACAAACTCCAGCACATTTTTTTTGTTTAGGGTCTCATATTGAATTAGGGTTCAGCAACTAAGCGCCGACACACCGAGGCACCTCAATCTGATGATGAATCTTCATCATATATCTGCGCTGTTAAGAAGAAGACTAATCATATAATAATGACGAAACAACGAGCGTTCGTGTTCATCAAACCGCACGCGTGCGTGCCAAAAAACGATAACAATTTACTCTACAAACAAAAACTCGTGGAGACGTTTACAGAGAACGGATGTGAAGTCATCAAAGAAGGGAAAATATCTTCGTCCGTCATCGAAAAGAGGAAACTCATCGACGCGCATTACTACGCGATCGCGTCGAAAGCGACTTTACTGAAACCATCCGAGTTGAACGTTCCCGAAGACGTGTTCCAGAAAACGTTTGGAATCTCGTGGAAAGAAGCTTTGGAGAAGAACGTATGTTTTAACGCCTTGGATGCGTGCAAAGAGTTGAACGTGGACGCTTTAGGCTTGGAGAAGCGTTCGAGATTCGCGAAACGATCGGTGAAGTTTGGCGGCGGATTTTATTGCGCGGAAATGCTGAAAGAAGATGGAACGTCCATTTACGTGTTTAACGCGTTTTTTATGTCCATGCGATCTCAGTTTGTTGAGAAAGGGAAACAGATTAAATGGTTCGTCGTGGAATTCGACGACGAGACGTTGAAGTGGGAGGACTTCAGAGCGAAAGTTTTGGGCCCTACGGATCCGAAGAAAGCGCCAGAGACGAGTTTGAGAGGCATATTGTTTAAGAACTGGAAGAAGTACGGTCTGATGAGAAAACCGACGACTGGGGAGAACGGGGTACACGCGTCCGCGTCGCCATTCGAGGCGTTGGCGGAGATTGCGAATTGGACCGGGGAACCCGTCGACGAACAAGCGTACGGCAAACTCTTGATTCAACACGGCATCACGAAAGAAACTTTGGAGATGTGGGGTAAGGATCCACAGGTGAACATCAGAAGCGATGGGTTGAAAGGGTCTTTGTTCGACCAGGTGGAAGATATGGACAGCAAAGAGTGCATGAAAAACTTGATGCAAATTAACAAGTTGAACGAACCGGCGCCGCCGCCACAACCGGTTGTTACGAAGAGCAGCTCTTCGAAGAAGAAGCAGAACAGCGATGCTCCGCCGACGCCGAAGAAGGCAACGACGGGGACGGATAACGGCGACGCGAAAGCGTTGATCGGTGTGCTCGTCGTCGTTGGTTTGACGTTGCTCGCTGGTGGGAATAAGAAGGCGGCGAAGAAGGAGGATAAAAATGCGAAAGCGACGAACAACAAAAAGAACGGAAAGAAGTAAAAACAAACGCGAAAGCGAATGCGAAGAAGCGATATTATCAACGCAAACACGCCAATAATACTACAGACAGTAATACATGCTAATAATATAATAATGCATGCCTTTATTAATAATACATTTTATTCCCTTACCTAAAACAAGTACATTATGCGCGTATCGTCAACTCTTCCTCTTGGAAGAGCTTCGCGTGCTCGCGCGTCTTTGCTGACCGCCGCCTTTCGCTTGGTTGTTCACCTCGGCTGAAAGCGTGCTCGACGGCGGAACTTTTGCTCGCAATAACGCATTTGTTGTTGGACTAGAGGAACGTCTGTTTGGACTCGGTGAACGCGCTTTGACGAATCCACCTCCAAAGCTACCGCGCAAAGGCGAAAAGCTTTGATACCCCGCAACCACGTCTCCCCTGGAAGGCGAAGGGCTCTTGGACAAAGGCATCGGCATTCGAAAGCCTTTTTGCGTCGCGAGCACAGCAGTAGGAAGACCAGCACCGTTCGTATTCTTCGGACTGAAACCCCTCGAACGATTTTGTTGTTTCTTTGGACGCGCGTTCAGCGACGTTCCAAACTTTGCCGAATTAAACGACCGTCCTAAACTTCTCGCGCGAACTCTGTTCAAATGGCCAGAGCTCAACGAACTCTTCGATTGGGGTCGACCGATAAACTCGCCGCTCCCGTCCATGGACGCGCTGTTCTCTTCCTCCTCGCTCGAATCGGCCTCGGAATCTGATAACGCCAACTCTGATTCTGAGTTATCGTCCGAATCCTCCTCGGAATCGTCCTCGGAATCCGAATCGTTCCCTCGCCAAACGACGTACGACTCTTCCAAGTTTAACTTAGGAGCGGATTTACGCAACACGTACGGATCGAACGGGAAAAACATTTTCAGCGGACGTCGTCGCGATCGCTCTTGGTGATATAACACGCTCTTGTCCACGGCATCGTTGTTGGTGTTGTTCGTCTTCTCCACGGCAGCAGCCATTGCTTTCGCGGCGAACGAAACGTCGTGCCGAACGTACGCCTTATCGCGCAACTCGTCTTGAATCTTCTTCCGCTCTTCGGTTTGTTTCGAGAACGTGTCGATCATATCTTCGGTGAACCCCAAAATATTTGCCGCCGAGGCATTCTTAAGAAACTCGTGCACCACCGAAGGCAAGCACGATTGTAAAGGCTCCAACGTTGGCGCGTATAAAATTTCGCGCAAGGGCAAGGCTTGTAAGCGTTTCTTGCTTTTTTCGTCGTTATTCGCAATTTCGTCGCATCGATAACAGAGAATATACATGACTGCTTGACAGCAACTATCGAACGCGTTCAGTTCGACTTCTGACATTGCTTTCACGTTATTCTCGTGCACTTTGCGCATGAGCCATCCGCATACGGTTTCCAACGTTTCTACGACGAACTCTGCGCTGAGAAATTTTGCGCGCGCGACGAACGAGGCTAAATACGCCGCAGCAGCCAATCGCAACGAGTTTGCCTCGTTCGAATTGAGCATTTTAGCGACTAATCCATCTCGTAAAAGTTCGCACGAAGATTTATTCGCGTCGGCACTGTTTTGTTGATCACCATCGTTGAAATCCATGGAACAGAGATAAAATACGATGTATTGCGCAAACTTGGATTTTGGCGCGGGTAACAAGGTTGTGAAAAACGCCCTCGACACGAGCGCTTCTCGCAACCGTTCTATCGATTTCTTCGCGTTGCGATAGTTTTCATCTCCAGTTGCTGCTGCTCCTATGATTTGATTCGCACTCTCGATTCGTTTTTGCAAATATTCGAGGACGAGAAACATCATCTCGTCTAAAGCGTGCGCGGCTTCATCCGTTTCCATATTGTTGATGTTGTTGTCGTTGCTATTCCTACCGTGGTTATGATTCTGTTTCTTCTTACTCCTATTCCTGTTATTGTTTTCCCACGACGCTTTCCCGTTGTTTATGTTCGCGTCGTCAATCGCGGCGTTGAATTCGTCCAATTCAAAGATATCCTCTTCGTCGTTTTCGCGCGAATCCGTATCGCGATCGTCTCCGTTTTCCTCCCCGAACATTTCTGAATCTTCTTCTTCATCCTCCTCCTCCTCGGAAGTCTCGTCGTCGTCGAATCCTTGCTGTAAGTCTTCCCACTTGATCTCCACGTCAATCTCCAACGCTTTCGAAACGCACAAACACAAAAAGTCATCCGCCAACTCCGTATCTCGGCACTCAGCGGATTCCGCGCATCGGAACGCGCAATCTAAATACGCCGCTAATACCATCGCCGAACACGTTTTGTGCGGGAACATGTCGAATAAAACGTGCGAAAAGACTTTCGCGCTCAAAGGAACCAACTTCAATATCTGCACCACCGAATGTACCGCTCTCTCTCTTCTTCTGTTCTCCACGTTCTCTCGCTCGCGATGCTTCGCCGCCTCGTTCGCTCCAGACACGCTGTTGTTGTTATTAAATCTACTCATGCGATAATGTCGGTCGTTTCCACCGCGCGACTCTAACAGCAACATCTCCTCTTTCTTCGCCTCCTTTTCGTCGCCAAAAAATGCCTTCACGAACGTCTTCATCGCGAATTGCACGCACGACCCTCCTTTCACCGTCGCCAAGTTGATTAAAAACTGACTCGCGCTCGCGTAATAGGCGTCATCACACGTCCTCAACGATACCGTCGAACACTTTTCTAAAGTCACGCGCTCCAATAAATGTTCGTGCGCTCTATATTCTACGTACGTCGCGTGCTCGGCTAACGCGTCCACCAACGCCACTACGCTCTCGTCTATTTTCTTCGCTACTGCTTCCTCGCCGGTATTCTCGTTGTTCTCGTTAATCGACGAAAACGCGTCCAATAACTCGTAATACCCGCCTCGTTCGTTCCGTTCTTTGCTATCCACCAAGGATTCTTTCACCCACGAGCGTAACGCTTTCATGGCTTCTTCGTTCACCTCTTTTTTTCTCCCTCCTTTCTCCTCTTGGCGGCTGCCAAATTTTGCGGACTTTTGGGAGGTGTTGTTCTCGTTCGATGTCCCTCCCGGAGGAGAGGATTGGGAGAGCGCTGATGTGGAGTTTTCACCAACTGCTCTCATTTTCTTTCGTTTCTTTTAGTTCTTTGTCTTCTTCTTTGCGTCCGTTCTGCGTCGCACACGTTCTCCGTTTTCCTCCTCCAAAGAGCAACGCACAGCGCAGAGTAAAGATTCGGCGATGAAGATGAAGACGCTTCGCTTTGCGCGTGAATGTATATATATATATATCTGCTAAAAAGAAGACCAGACGCAAACAAGTGTATTCTGCACAGCGAGAACACAAACGCGCAAAAAGAGAGAGAAAGCGTCGGAGAGATCAATCCGTTTTTGTGCGAGTAGTCGTCCTTGAATGTGCGTCACACTTTTGACACTTTTTCCCGGGAAAACGTACGATAAAGACACGAGCGAACAAACAAAGTTGCGCGGAAAAGCAGAGCGCGCAGAAGACGCACCTGAAAACGAATCGAGACGCTCGCGACAACTTAAGGTCGCGTTACAACACACTCGTTACAAAATGTCAACGCCGCAATTCCGCGCCGGGAACCCTCTGGCCCCGGAAAAAGGCGCCTTCCCGTTGGACCATTTCGGCGAGTGCGCGACGTTCAAGGAGACGTATTTGAAGTGTTTACAGGTACGACATTATGTTCTCTTATGTTCGATGTTAAAACGCGATGGTATCACGCGCTCACTCATACTAAACTCTTCTTCTTTCGCGCGCTCAAAATGATGACTCTATGTAAACGTTAAAACAGAAACAAAAATCGGACGCGAACAAGTGTAAGATGGAATCCAAATCGTACCTCGAATGTCGCATGGCGAAAGAACTGATGGCGAAGCAACCGCTCAGCGAACTCGGGTTTACCGAAGATCCGAAGGAAGAAACAAACTCAAACCGAGGAAATAAAAAAGAAGAAAACAAAAGATCAACAGAAAAAGAAGAAGAAGAAAACGAAAGGAACGGGTTCGTGGCCGGGGCGAGACGCGCGAGGCAACAGCAAAAGGAGTTCGCGGAGGCGGCGCGTCGCCGGCGCAGCGAAGGACGGGACTAAGGAGGGACTCGAGACGACGTTTGAGACATTCGCGCGAGACGCGTCGGGAGAGAGACTCTTTTTCTTGCGTTTTACTCTCGCGCTCTAAACGCACTCAAATCTTTTGCGCGTGGATCAGAAGCAAGGACGACGTAAACGACGGGCACATTCCCCTCGGTCGCTCTCTGTATCGTCGCGACGCGCGCGCCGCGCGATATGACAGACAGACTCCAATCTTGCGAAAGGGGAAAGTGCGCACAAAAATCCCCACAAAACACTTCTTTGGACACGCATAAAAGAATGACAGGAAACAACAGCAGCAACAACACCAATAATAATTCTAACAACGGGATGATCGACTTATTGAGTGCGTTCGCGCAGTTCGCGTGCGCGCCGATCGTTTCTTTGCCCGGGTTCGCGGCCATCGCAACTTTGAGAGCGGTTCGAGATCGGAAAAAAATGTCTTCCCCGTTGGAAGTTCAAATTGGAAATGGAAATGGAAATGGAGTCATCACGAGATCGAATAAGAAGAACGCGTTTATTAAACCTCCCATAAACGCACCACCACTCGTCGTATTCGGTCCAATGGTGAAAGACATCGTGCAATCCGTGCTCGTCTCGCTGGTCTCGAGACAGATTTTGAATACTCTGCGTGCTGATGATGGTGATGGTGCAAAGGAGAATAAAAAAGGAGGAGTTTTTGGACGAAAGGTCAACGCAAAGCGCAACGACGGGAAAAGGAGGCAAAGATATGAAGAAGAGAATTTCCGATTGGTGTGCGTGACGGGGACGTATCAAGAAGGGTACAAAAATCGCGAGATGTTGAATAGTGAGGATGGTAGGGAGGCGGTTTTTGTCGGGTACGCGTTGGTGAGAGGGTGCGGGTTGCACTTTGACGTGAAAGCGGACGACGACGAGGATGTTGACGAAGATGATACTTTATTAAAACAGAAGAAAGAAGAAGAAGATGATGATGTGTACGATGAAAATGATATCGCCCCAGTGGTTGTTTTAACGAACGATGAGAGAGATGCGGTCGTGTACAGCGTGTACGCGGTGCCGTGCGATGCTCTAATTACAAACTTGTTCGATTCTGGTCTCAACGCTCGATTGATGGGCGTGTCTTCGGATACCGCGGCGATCGATTTAGCCGCGGTGGAAACGAGTACGTCTGTTCGAGTTGCGGCGCAAGCGAACGAAGGGTTTGGTTTTGCGTTGACGATGTTATCGTTTGCTCGTCCGAAGAAGAGTTCGGTGTGTGCGAGACCTTTGTACGAGAAGAGAGACGGCACGAGAGTGTACGCTTTCAACGACGAACAGTTGGAAAATTGCGGCATTACGAGCGGGAGTTCGTTGGCAAAGATTCGCGCGATATGCGCTAAAAGTAGCGGCGGAAAGAAAGAGAGTAATAATACTACGGTTGAAGAAGCTGTGACTGACGTTGAGAATAAAACGGACGAAAATAATAACGAAGCATCTTCGTGGCCGATGAACTTGTTGCGCTCGACTGGCTTGTTCGAAACCGAAGGCGACGCCGAAGAAAAGATGAAAGAAGAAGAAGACGAGCTTCTAGTCAAAGATAAGAAAGCACCTCTCGGTGAGTCGTCTAATATATCACAAAACAACAACGAAAACGTCGGGGGTTTCTTTGCGTCGTTTCTTTCGCCGGTGAACATTTCCGCGAATAAGAAGTCCTCGGCGGCTGGTGAAGAAGAAGAAAACCACAAATCTTCCTCGGCGACGACGCAACAGACGCCGGGCGCTTTGGGCGACCAGGTTTTATACCCAGCCACGGTCGCCTCGCCGTGGCCAGATGAATCGAGAGACGCCGACGAAGACTACGTTCCAGATTACGAAGCCGAAGATTTCGATTACGACGACGAGCCTTTATCCGGCGGCTCTTCCTTGATGGTCACGCCGACGAAGGAAGCGACGGGCGGTAATCGACGCAACGGAAGCTTTTACGAATCCGCGACGACGACGCCGAATGCCGAGAAAGTTCGAGACGAACCGCGACCGTTTGGTTCCGTGAATGCCGTTGCCGCGACGACATCTATCGCCTCTACGTCCTCTCCAACGGAGGAAAAAGAAGCGCATTCGTCCGAGTACGTCTATTCGGTCGACTCCGAATCCGACGCGGTGTCCTCCGCGGACAAAAAATCCGTCGCGCGAGCCTTCAAAGCGTCTTCAAACTCGAATTGGGGCGAAAACAACAAGATTGAAAAAGCAATGAAAGAATACAAAATGCTCGGAGGCGTCGACGTCGCTCGATTATACACGCGCACTCGTGAAAGAAAATCCGCCCAAAAATCGATTGGTTTAGTAAACAAGTCGACGCGTCTGGTCGATTTCGCCAGTTGTCAAAGGGCGGTAAAATACGCGGAAACGTTCCATACCAAAGACGACGGTTCAGACGGTGGCGTCTTGCCCAGATCGAGGGCCGTGTGGTTCGATGGCCGCCGATGTAGGATGTAAATTAATGAAATAAAACATGCGTCGCGCTCTTTCGTAAACGCTTCGTCCCTTTCAACATCTCGTTGCTGCGCAGACACATTTTATCCAAAAAACACGACGAATTCTTTCGTCACATCTTCACTTCTGACTTTGTTCTCCCTACGCGCGAATAAAAAAACATGACCTTTTCCTCCTCGTTTACTCTCTGGACGAGGACGACGGCGGCGGAAAGTGTGTACCGTAACCACCATCGAAAGCGGCGAGAACAGGCGCGCTTCTTCGTTCGGGAAATGACGCGTAAAAGTCGCCGTCACGTCAGAGGAAAGAACGGGACGACGACGCAAAACTCGGCGTTGACGCGCGATGAGGAGGAACAGAAAACAGAAGAAGAAATAGAAGACACCCCAACGAACGACGACGATATCGCACGACAGCTCCACCGAGAAGCGTTATCCGTGCTCCAATGGCACTTGGTCTCCCGAACCGTTGCGAAATTTTGCGAAACCACTCTCGGACGACAAAAATGTGTCTCCTTGGCTTTGAAAAACACGCGCGAGGAATGCGAAGAAGAAATGCGAGTGACGAGCGGGATTTTAAAGCTTCTTTCTCGTCGCCGTTTACGTTCGGGTGATGGTGCTGATGATGATGCGTCTGTGTTGTCGTCGTCAAAGTCGATAAGAAACAGACGAAGAGATTATGGATATTTGGACGGCTGTTTCGAAGGATGTAAAGACGCGCGGATGTTTTTGGAAGGCGCGAAGAAAGGGCAGACGCTCAGCGCGGGGAGTTTCGTGGACGTGTACACGACTCTGGTAGCTATGGAAAAGGTGTGCGATGAAATATATATAGACGATGATGCGAGTGGCGCAGACGATGATGATGATGATGTGAAGGCGTTGCGGAAAGCTACGGAAAGCTTACGAGCGTGTCGCGACGACGAGAAAGTGCACGCGATGAAGAAGGAGATTGAACGGTGTATAAACGTAGATATTTCGTCCGGTGCGATACGAAACGACGCTTCGGAAGATTTAGCGCAGATTAGGTCGAACTTATCGTCCACGGCGAAGACGTTGAGGAAGACGTTGAACGATATCGCCAACGAGATGGCGCAGAAGAAGTTTGCGGAACGGGCGCAGATCGTGACGAGATTAGGTCGCGAGTGTATTCCCATGAAGCTAGGATCGGCTGGTCAGCTAAAGGGTATCGTACTCGCGACGTCGGATTCTGGTGCGACTGTATTTAAAGAACCAGAAGAAGTTATCGCGTTGAATAACTTTCTCAGCGAATTGAAAGAGTTGGAAGAGATGGAAATTGAAGTCATTTTAAAACGGTTGACGAGCGAGTTGAAAGAAGTAGCCGATGTGATTCAAGAAGCGCTGGAGGTTGGAATGACGACCGCGGATTTAGCGAACGCGAAAGCGAGACACGCGAAATGGATGAGCGGGTCGAGACCCGTTTTCATGGATTCGTCAGCTTCTTCGTCTTCGGAAAAGAAAGTGTCAATCACCAACGCGCAACATCCTCTCCTGTTGGAAAAATATCTACCAAAGCTCCCAAACTTCTTAGGCGACGACGACGACGACGACGAGAACGATAAACAAAAAGCGTGGGAGAAACTCGCACCGGGGAGTTTCTACGACGAGAATGCCGAAGAAGAAATCGATAGCAAACAAGGACGCACTCGATTCGATTGCCGATCGAAAATCGTGCCAATCAACTTTCACATCGACGCGGAAGCCACGGCTGTTGCCATCACCGGTCCAAATACTGGTGGTAAAACGGCTTCGTTGAAAACGTTAGGAATCCTCGTGCTCATGGCGAGGGCAGGAATGTATTTACCTTGTGGCGGTGAGAGCTCTGAACACGGACAGCAAATTTTACCATTCGTGAGAACGGTCGCGTGCGATTTGGGGGATTCGCAAACTTTGCAACTTGGCGATGGTGGATTATCCACGTTTGGGGCGCACATTCGACGATTGAAACGCATTTTAGAATCCTCCACGGAAGATTCTTTGGTTTTACTCGACGAACCGGGTTCAGGAACCGATCCTCGCGAAGGTGCGGCGTTAGCAGTCGCCGTCTCCTCAGCCGTCGCGAAGAAGTCGAAACTGCTCGTGTTGACCTCGCACTTTGAAGAAGTAAAACAGTTTGCACTCGCGGTCGACGATAACGACAACCAATTCAGAGTAGCAGCCGTTCGATTCGACGTGGAAAATAACCGACCGACGTACGAACTAGTTTGGGGTGAAACGGAAGATTCTAACGCGTTGTCTATTTCGCGCGGTTTAGGATTAGACGGCGATTTATTGGAGGAGGCGACGCAGGCGCACGCGAGAATGATGGAACTGGAAATGCGCAACACGAAGAAACGTGAACAAAACTCGGATGCAAGTTTAGACGAAGAAGACGAAGACGCAAATCTTGCGGACAGTCTTCGATTGGAACGCGAAGAACAACGCTTACGGTTTACGCAAGCCACGGAAAATTTTGAGCGCGCGCAACAATTGAAAACAAAAGTTTTTCGAGAGACGAACTTTTTGCGAGAGCGAGTGAACATCTCAAAGGAAAGATTTGAGTTTCAATCCGCGCAGTCTATCGAAGAGGCAAAATCGAGGTGTGAAACAGCCGCTACGCTCGAAGAAGTTGAAGAAATAGTCAAAGAAACCTTTCCGGAAGGATTTTACATGAACGCTCGAGGCGAGATTGCGCTCGAAGACGACGGCGGGAACGCGTCTGAATACGTCCCAAAGCCAAAAGATAAAGTGCTCGTAAAAATGCTCGGCGGCGCGGAAGCCGAAGTCGTGAGCGTAGATTTAGCCGCGAGCGAGTGTACGGTTCGCATTGGATCGCTCGTGACGCGCAGTCCGTTGAACGGCGTTTCGAAAGCGACCGAGAAGCAAGTCTTTGGTGGTCGAAAATAGTACTTACTAGAACACACAAAATGTAAAAGCAAAGAAGCAAACTGCGCGTACGAGGAGTCTCGTTATCTCTCGTCGTAGAACTACATTCCACTCATCTATCTGCCTTTACACAGTATTATACAATAATTTAGGTACCACAACTGACTGCCTGGTACCACGGTACTAGTAACTATACTAATCTAATCGTCCGACAACGAATTCGTCGGATCTTTTAATTTCTTTCGAATTTCTCGCATGCCGAATAAGTTCTTGACGATGTTCTCGGCTTCGTTTTCCGCTTCCAACTCCAACTGTTCCTCGCTCGCATCTTGGAGCATTTTCAACCTATGTTCCCGTCGTTTTCGTTTTTCCAGCTCTTTCATCTCTTTGCCTCGCTTACCGACGCGTTTTAAAATGTTCTTCACCGCAGATTTTTCGTCATCTGGATTTTCATCTTCCGCGCCGCTCGAATCGTCGTCGCCGAACGAAATTTCGTTATCGCTCTCGTCGTCGAAGACCCAATCCTCGTCGTCGTTCAAATCGTCCACCTCGACGGCGTTTCCAGCGCTCGAGATGGTTCCAGCCACGACGTCCTCGAAATCTTGCCCGCCACTTACATCTCCCATCCCCGTTGCCGCGTTCCCTTCGCGTTTCTCGTAGGTGAGCATTTTTAAATCGTTCTCGGTCAACACGTCCGAATCTTTGCGTCTGCGTTTTAAAAGCGGTTTCCCGCCCGCCGCGTTCAATTTCGCATTCCTTTCCTTGGCCGCTTGAATGCTCGCTCTTTTGAATACATCTCTCGTTTCCTCTTCTTCGCGCAGTTTTTTTCTCGCCATACGATCGCGGCGTTTGATTTTCTTCGAAAGTTCGACGTCTTGTCTCGTCGCGTTGGCGATTTGTCGAAGCAGTTTTTCCACCGGATCCAAGAAATCCCAATCGTCGTCACACTCCGGGTCGTCGGGATCGTCGCATACCTTCGAGGCGTTGAAGAGATGGACTTTCTTCTTCTTCTTCTTCCTCCTCCCTCTCGACGTGCTGTCTTCCATCATCTCGTGAACTTCTTCTTCGTGCGCCTTGAGAACGTTGTGCAAATCCGATAAATCTTGCGTGTGATTTTGGTTCCTCTTTTCGATGTTGACGATAACCTCGCCTCTTCGATAATCTCGAAACTCTAATCGCTTCACTCGGTCGAGAAGTTGTTGCACTTTCGGCATCTCTTCGCCAATGTCCTTATTCAGTTTTGCTTGCGCTTCGAGAACATCGATCGATCGGCGCCAATATTCTTCGTTTTGAAACTCTCTACGTTTTTCCAAGTGCGCTTTCGAGCACTTCCCGGGCGTTTCGCGTTCGCACCTCGCGCGTTCTTCGTCTTCGTGGCTGAAGAGCACTAACGAGCTTCGAACCCATCGTCCACCGTGTAACTGCGCGTCTCGGCGTCCTTGAACGTCTCGTGTCTTTAAGCCCGCGCACTCGTCGAACGACCAGGAACCCATCAATCCTCGCTCAAAGCCGTGTAATTTTCCGTGCATGCTGTTTTCGATATCTATTTGCGATCGGTCGACGCCCCAAATTCGAACTTCGTCGATGTCGCCGTTAAAGATGGACGCCGCGTTACCGTGGTCGAGAATAGCACCGATAACGATCGGGTTTTGTGCGTCCCAACCTTGGCCTTTCTCTTCCTGCGCGCCTCTCAAAGTCCCGTTGATGAACATTTTCGAATACCCGCCGCCGTACGTCACCGCTACGTGCGACCAATCGTCCGCGGGTAAACGCACGCTCGAACGCAAACCAAACGGGGCAACTTCGCGGTGGAAAAAAACCGCCCCATTTTGCTCAACGTGCACAAAGAACTGTCCAACCACGCCTCTGTTGTACTTAGCGATGATTGTCCCACCGAAATCTTTCGATTTGCGAGGTTTAACCCACGCTTCTATGGTCATGTGTTTCGTTCCAGAAAAGTGTAGGGATTGCGACCGGTCAATCTTCACGTGCGTGTGATCACCCGCGTGCAAGGAAATCGCACAGCCCGGAATCCTCGACGCTCGCTTCTCGTTTCTTTGCAGCAACAAATGCCTCGTCTCGTTGGTCAACTGAAACGCTCGACTCATTGCCGAGCTTCCGCCTCCGTTCACTACGCTCTCCATCCCGCGAGACGACGATTCGCCCACTTCCTCTAAAACCATCTCCAAAAACTGCTCTTTATTCACAAACGCCTCGTCGTCTTTCGTGCTCCCTCTGAGCTGAAGAAACTGAAACGCTCTCGTCGCGGCTAACTTCAGCCCCTCGTTCCCGTACATGGAAATAAACCTCTCGTACTCCTTCCTCGTGATCTTATCGACGGCGTCTTTCGAGACTCTTTTCTTCCCTTTCTTCTTTGCGCTTCCGTATAAATTCTCTCGTCTTTTCTCCTCCTCCATATCCCTCGCAGTCGCGTTCAGCCCATACGGCATCGCCAGTTTCGGTAAAAGTCTCACATCCTCCGAATATTCAAACATCGACTCCAAGGCGAATCTTCTCCAAAACACTTTTTCTCTCTTGTCTCCGAAACGTTTCGGCCAAAATTCAACTTTCGTTTCCACCGAATCTTCGCCTTTGACGAGCGAATGCCCGCCGAATACTCCGTCGTTATTCTTTTCATCGTTTACGTCCGCACTCTTCTTCGTTTTCCTCCCGCTGGTGCTGAGAACAGGTCCTGAATCGAAATCGAAACCGACGATTTCGCGTACCGACGACGGGGAAAACAACGCGAAGGAAAAGAAGACGATTACGAGTAGCGTTAAGAGAAGGAGTAAGAAGAGTTTCGCACGCGACGAAACTCGACGATCATTTTCAAAGAATCCCCTCCAGTGAAAGTGTCGTTTACGTCGTCGAGGCATGGCGTCGAACGCCGGGTCGTCCGTGCCCATTTTCGTCGTTGTTCTCGCTTCTTCTTCGTTCTGAAAGTGTTATCTTTTCTGAGGAAAAATGAAGGCAAAATTGAGGCAAAAATGACCATACTTTACGCGAGAACGCGTTCGCGTTGTTATTCTTCGTATTTTATTAAAACGGAGGCGCTTGCGTCATCTCCGCGGTTCGCTTCCCGCCTTGTTCTATTGGAATCTCTTTATCTTTGTATTCGTCTATGCGCTTTCGCGAGGCGTTTAAGACGCGTTCGTTCCATTTCTCGTCGAATCCAGGGAATAAGTGTGGCGCGGTGGTCCCGTTTGGACGCATGGCTTGGTCTAACTTCATCAACACCCAGGCGTCTAAAGCGGCGTATCTTCTGGCGTCGTCGATGAGCGGTCTTCGCGCCCACAAGTCGCCGTCTTCGACGGAGGTGTACATGTTTTTGACGCGTTTTTTCAAGTCTTCGCAAACGAGGATTTCCGCGTTGGTTAACCGTCGACTGACTGTTTTCGACAAGGACGGGAGGTGTTCGACTATTCCCCCAGCCGCGCGGCGAATGGCGATATCGAGTAATTGTAAGTCTAAAACATTTTTCAAAACCACGTCGTGTTGATGGAACAAAGCGTCGCTGTCCATTCTCACGTCGTACGCGAGTTTCAAAATCTCCTCGGATTCGATGATATCTTTCAAACCGCCGTCGGTGAATACTTCCTTCCCACCGATGGTCATCACGTCGATTAAAAAGATCTTCTTCGGAATGGCTATTTGTAACAGCGTTATCTTCCCCGTTCTCGATAATCGAACACCTTCGCAATCGTACGCGATGACTTTCGCTCGCTTCAATTCCAACACGCATTGCGTAAACGCTTCCGACGTGTACGAGTCGATAAACACAACCTGTTCGTCCAACTCGTCCAGAATTTCTCGACACTCTGCATCTTTCATCACATTCATTTTCAAAGCATTAGTATTGCCCTTGTTCTGTTCTCCTCCTTTCTTCTTCTTCTTCTTCTTCTTCGTGCTTCTTTTAATACCGTTGTCGTTGTTATTCGCTTCCTCGTCTTCTAAACTCGCTTCAACGCGATAATTTGGCAATGCTGATGATGCCAACGCGGCGAATCGATTGTTGTTAATGCTGTTATTATTATTACTCGTCGTCGTCTGCATCGTCGCTACAAAACCGCCGCTTTGCGTCGACGTTTTCGGCACCAGCGACCCGCCCACGCTTTCCCCAATTCGAGAACGAGAACACGCTTTGCACAGAACTGATGAGGAAGAAGAAGGAGAAGAAGAAGGAGGAGCAGCAGCGACAAATGATGACGGTATTGATGCGCTCATTATCATCGAAATCGTTTCAGTCGTCTTCTTAAACGGCGCTTGACAGTTTGAGCAGATGAGTTTCCGCTTCTTTCCCATTACAATTAGTGAGGACTATTGAGTACTATTCTACTGTTCATTTAAAATGTTATCCGGTGAAGCACCTCGAGCTCTTCGGGAGGCAGTTCTCGTACAGCTTTCGTAAGTCCGAGTACCCTTGGTCCTCGTAACACTCGCACACACCATTTTTCGCGTTGAGTCTGGGATAGGTTTTCGTCGTCTTCGTCCCCGCGCCTTTTATCGTTTCGCACCACACGGTGCCGCCCCTCTCCTCGGTCCACGCCGCGCGACATAAAGGAGGCGAAGAAGGACTGCTATTACTATCGCTGCTACTGCTACTACCGTCATCCTCGTAATGACTTCGTTTCGCTTCCTCGACTCTCTCCCAAAACCGCCTTCCTCGTTCTGTCTTATCCCCGTTTTCGTCGTAAAACCACCCGTCCCCTAATACGCCGCGCTTTCGATACGTCCCTCTCGAACCGCCTTCGCGGTAAAACCGAACCCACTTTTCCAGCTCCAGAACTTCTCCATGTGAGAGTGTATCCACGTCTACGTTACTCTCTTCTCGTTTCCCGGTTAAAAACCCTTTCGTTTGATCGGTACCGATGAAAAAATGATACTCTTTGCCTTCGCCGTAAAAAGCGTCTGCTTGTCCTTTTCCTTTTCCTCCTCCTGACAGGTCGAACACTTCTCCGCACAGACTCAAATGGAGAGCCTTTTTTCCCAACTCTTCTCTCGTGAACACTTCGTTTTCCTTCGTATTGTTATTATTCTCATTCGTGCCGTTCCCTTCGTCGCTAAAACTGCCGTTCCGTCCTCTGAACCGTATGAGTATTGCAAACATCATCGTCCAAAACAAAACGGCAACCCGTTTGACTTTGACGCTTTTGCTCTGCCTTTTTTCCCCCTCCTTTACCTCTGTTTCATCTTTTTGTGCGCCTGTTTGTTGTTTTCTTCGGCGAGCAACCCCGGCAAAGGAAGACATTTTGTTTTTATCGTTTGAGCAGCGCGGAGGAGAGAGTGAAATGTGTGACAAACAATGGAGATATTTGTTGTAGGGGCTGCAAGCAGTCCTCTTTTCGCCTTCACGCTTCGATGAAAATACAGTCGTCCTCGCGGGCGGCGCATTGCGAGTATTATTATTCTTAGTACATACGAAAAACGACTCTCTCTTTCTCTTGTTTACTCTTCTTTCAGTACCCTGGATTCAAAATACGCGTTGAGCGCAATCACCGCCGCGTGCGTTACGCTCAACGATTCGATCAAACGTCCCATTTTGTATTCGCAAACGGAATCGACTCGAGCGACTTGAGCGTCGGAAAGGCCGTCGGATTCGCTTCCAAAAACTAACGCGACCGATCGAGGGTGGTTTTCGAGTAATTGTTTCGTGCCGAAGAAGTGTTTTTGTCTTCGGTGATGATCACCGTCGTTGTTGTTCTTTTCCTCGTTCTCGTTCTCGTTCTCGTTCTCGTCTTTCGCCATCCACCGAGAGAACGCGACGCTTTGCAATACCGAACCTTTTCCTCCTTCTCCTTCGCCCTTTTCCTCCTCCTCGTTTTCTCTTTCCAACGCATCCAAACACGCCTCTAATGTTTCAAATACCCTCGCGTTCCTCACGATGTGCTGCGCGCCTTTGCTCGCGTTCAAGCTCGCTCTCGAAATCACTTCCACTCTCGGTTTCACAATCGACAAGCTTTCGCATTCGAACGAACACATGGACCTGGCGATGGCTCCAATATTGGACGCGATTTTCGGTTCGCATAAAATCACGTGCACGTCTTTGAGCACAGCATCTTTATTTAAAACTTTCTGCGTTTGTATCGACCGACGGTCTATTCTTCCTCCGAAATAGGTTTTCGCTCTTTGCGCGAATTCCGTTCGCTTCACGTCTCGGGACGTTTCCCGTAAAGGTTGCTTTTCCGCTTTTATTATTCTTACGTCACAAAAACATGATTTATTCGAAGACGAGTTCAAAGAGACGAAAGTGTTTTGGGCAGTGAAAGTGCTTTTCATTTGTCTTCTCTCATCTTTCTTTCTCTCTCTCACTCTCTCTCTCGTGCTCTCTCTCTGAAGTCTTACTCCTGTTGTCCAATTCGTAACGAACTTGTTTAGGGTATCATTGAAAAACCCTAAACCTCCATTTTGAACAAAAATTCAGAAGAGAAAAACGAGACACAAAAGGAACGAACTTGAACGCGTGAATAAGCTACTTTTTGTCGTTGTTCTTCTTGCGTCGGCTGTCCCCTTTTTGTCTTTGTTTGTTTGTGTGTGTGTGTGTGTTGTTTCTTTTCTCTTACTCTCTTGAAAGCACAACACGTTTACGACGAGCACATCATCTTCATCTCATCCAAAAGGGGGGAGGAAAAATTCAAAAATCAAGCAGCCAACGGGAAAAACGTGCACCAAATGTTAAAGCTGAAATCCCGAGCGGTTTTGGAAACGCCGACGACTGGGTTATCTCGGCAACTCTCGAAAACTGGGATAAATACTAGTAGTAATACTAATAACGAAGATGGCGGCACCAATAATAAGAGTTTGCGAGAACATGGCACGACAGAGGCTGATGATGATGATTTTGATGCGTTGAAAGCTGTCAACACCACCAACACCAACAACGAAAACTCGCAACAGCGACATGGAAAAGGAGCGCCAAATCCGCCGATAATTTCGCAGAAACCATCCATCCATCGGTACCCGGGCGCGTTTGGAAACCAACCGAGGTTTGCACCGTCGCAACAGCCTCCGCCGTTACCGTTTTCGCAAGATTTTGACGTGGCGGATTATTGCACGCCGGCGGATCAACAGTTTGAGTTAGTCGGGAACATAGCGTACGCGAATACGAACAAGAATAGCGGAGGAGGAGGAGGCTACGACTCTCAGCAAGGGTTACAACCGTTCGATAGTTGCGACGGGAAAGAAAATGGTGGCGTGAATGGTAAAGGGTATTTTAGCTCGATTGTACAAAACACGACGAACGGGAAACAGTTTGGCATGCGTTCGCCGGTGGCGTTGAGCCCGATGCGACACAAGAGAGCGAGGTTGGGGTGTATCATAGATTCGCCGAACGTGAGTCAGCAAATGTACAACAACAACGAATCGAGTCGAGGTGCATTGGACGTCATCAACGGAACTGGTGGTAGTTCTGGTCCTTCTGGTTTGCGCTTTCAGCAGCTGTCTTCGCAACAGATGCAGTTGACGCCGAGAGAGTCCTCGCAGCCGTTTACGATTAGCAGAGCCGGAAGTCTTCCGCAAGCGTGTTTGCAGTACTCGCAAGGCGCTGGCGGGAATAGAAATAGCGCAAATGCACACAACAACATGTTCGAAGTGCCACCGATTCCAAACAGACAACAACAACAACAACAACAACAACAACAACAAGGTGGCGGTGGTGGTAGCGCGAACGCGACGAAAAAGGAAAAGTTGCTCCAATCGCCGCCGATATCGCGAAACGCGTTTTTACGAGACGAAGAACAGGCGAAGGAATTACCCGCGCATAGCAGACGAATAACGAATAATAACAACGGTAGCAATAATGAGGCAAAGGAGAACGCGCAAATGCTTCGATTCCGATCCGAGTTTGCGGATTTAGGACTCATCGCCAAAGGCGGATTCGGGAAAGTTTCCAGAGTCGTTCATCGATTGGACGGCAAAATGTACGCGGTCAAACGCACGGAGAAGAAGTTATACGGCGAATCCGAGAAAAACGACGCGTTGAGAGAAGTGCACGCGATGGCGGCTTTATCTTCTTTGAATTCGCCAAACATCGTACGATATTACACCTCGTGGATGGAATACGACCATTTGTACATCCAAATGGAGCTTTGCGAACGCGGCGCCGTGAAATTCGGACCGGACGCCAAATTTACTAAGGACGAAGGCGAAGTTTTGTTAGTCGTTCGCGATGTAGCTAACGCGTTATCGGTCGCGCACGAGTCGGAGGAACGCATCGCGCACATGGATGTGAAACCGGATAATATTTTCGAATCGGAGAAAAAGATTTACAAGCTAGGGGATTGGGGACGCGCGACGTCGACGTGCGGTGAGAAGCGGAGAAAGCTTATCGGTGGCGCTTCAGAAATAGACGGTGATCAGAGATACTTAGCCAACGAAGTGTTAAATGACGACTTTTCAAACTTGGCAAAGTCAGACGTGTGGAGTTTAGGCGCGACGGCGTTGGAGTTGTTGTTAGGGGAAGCGTTACCGATGAACGGCGACAAGTATCGAGCGTTGAGAGATGGGCGGTCAGTGAATGAGAACTTTGAGGATTTTGGTTTAAGCGAGTTTTCTTGCAGCGAAGAGATGAAGGCGTTGTTGAAGTTGATGTTGGCGAAAGATCCGGAATCGAGGCCGACGGCAAAGGAAATCATGGTAGAGTGCGAAAAGTTGCTTTGTTTGACGAGCGCTATGGAGTCCTCGATGCTTTAATTAAGGAACTTGACATACTGTAGTTGTTCTGATTGTGTTGTAAAAAAGAGACTTGTACTATCACACACATATCATTAATATGATTGATTCCTTTCTGAATGCGTTACTATTACATATTATATACATACAAACACTTTCAAATGTGCTGCTAAATCGTAATGCGCGTCTTGTAATCGCGACTACCGTAGGCAAACGCGTTGCCGCAAGCGATACGCACGCGCTCTGGAGTACACGGTAAATCTAAACTAAACGCTCCTTCGTTTTTCTCGTTCTCATCTTCTTGTCTCGCGTAGTATATCGCATCTTTCACGGCGAAATATACCGAGTTCCCGAGTAAAAATGGTGGTTCACCGACGGCTTTGGAACTTTGCACAGCTCGCGGATTCTTGGAATCGTGTAATAAAGTGACGTTGAACTCCTCCGGAACGTCGTTGGCGGTTGGAATTTTATACGTGCCTGGTCCTCTCGTGAAATTTACGCCATCTTTAATCCATTTATGTCCGTTTTTCGAATCGCCGTACTTCAACTCTTCCAATAAAATCCAACCTAATCCTTGCGCAAACCCGCCTTCGACTTGGCCAATATCCAACGCCGGGTTGATCGAATCGCCAACATCCATGACAATATCAGTGCGCAAAACGTTCACATCGCCAGTCAAACAATCGACTTCGACTTCTGAACACGCCGCACCGTAAGTGTAGTAATTAAACGGTTCGCCTTTTCCTACGGACCAATCCCAGTTTAGATTTTTCGTGACATGCCAACCGTGCGCGGAGAGATCGATGCGTTGGAAATAGGCCGAGTTGACGATGTCTTTAAACGACGCGTCTTTAGCCATTTTCTCTCGAATTGGTTTCAAGCGTTCCATGATTTGCAAACACGCGTCCTCGGTGGCGTCGCCGTACATGTCCGAACTCGCCGAAGCAGCTGTCGGTGATGCGTTTGGTACTTTCTCCGTGCTCGTCTCGAGGACGTGAACATCTTCGAAACGAACGCCCAAGTTTTTCGCGGCGATTTGCGCCACTTTCGTAAACAAACCTTGTCCCATTTCGACACCGCCAATAGAGACACCAACGGTACCGTCTAAATAGACATTCACGAGTGCACCAGCTTGATTCAAAAACAAAGCGGTAAATGCGATGCCGAACTTGGCCGGCGTCGCGGCGAAGCCTCTCTTTTTGAATTTACTCGTCTGATTGAACGTTTCAACCGCTTTCCTTCGATCGGCAAAAGATGCTTCGCGCTTACATTTCAACTCTTCCCAGCAACTACGAACTTGACAGTCGATAAGCTTTTGTCCGAAATGCGTGAGGTCTCCTTCATGATACAGATGGTTTTCTCTCAAAGCATCAGGCGCGACGTTTAAATGTCGCGCGACGTCGTCCAAGACAGATTCTCCAATCATGATACCTTGCGGACCACCAAATCCTCGAAACGCTGTGTTTGAAGGTAAGTTTGTCTTGCAACAGTAACCTTCAACACGTAAGTTTGGAATGTTATACGCGGAATCTACGTGCAAGATTGCCCTATCGAGAACAGATGAACTTAAATCGAGCGAATTACCCGCATTGTTGTAAATTTTAACATCCAGCGCGAGTATCTTCTCACTCTTCACATCAAAAGCCACCTTCCAGTCGCCTCGGAAACTGTGCCGATGGCCGGTGATTTGCATGTCAACATCGCGGTCTAAAACTAAGGAGACTGGCCTACGCAAATGGTACGCCGGTACAGCAATTGCGACGTTCATGAATCCCGAGCGCGACTCTTTCCCTCCGAAACCGCCGCCTAAACGTTTCGCCTTACACGTGACTTTATTTCGAGAGAAGCCTAAACAGTCCGCGATGTACGCTTGGTGTTTCATCGGACACTGCGTGGACGAAATCGTGACTACCTCATCGTTGTCGGTAACTTCTACGACGCATGCGTTCGGTTCGAGGTAGAAGTGTTCTTGACCGCCGACTCGCGTTGATCCGGAGATGATTTTGATATTTTCTTCCTCGTTTCCAAAAATATCGTCGACGTTTCCGGAATGCAAAGCGTGTCCAAGAAAACCTCGCATGCCAATCATTTCGTCGGTGTAATATGATTTTTTCGCAATCGCGTCTTCGATGGATAAAATCGGTTCAAGAATCTCGTATTCGATTTTCACCGCGTCCGCGGCTCTCAACGCCAACGCTCTCGTTTCCGCGACGACGACACCGATGACTTGACCAACGCACGTGACGTATTCCGTGGCAAAAATCTCCTCGTCGTGTGCAATCGGGCCGATAATGTTGGTTCCATTTTTGGGAATATCTTTCGCGGAAAAGTATCCGAGCACGCCTGGGATACTTTCCACGGCGCTCGCGCTGTCCACCGAGAGAATCTTTCCGTGCGCGATGGTAGATAAAACCAAAGCGGCGTGCACGCACCCTTCAGGTTTCGCGGCGTCGTCGCAATAGATTGCTTCTCCAGACGCCTGTATATGCGCGGATTTATGCGCCAGAGGTTGTCCAACGACTTCACCGTTTGGCTTTTTCGTAAAATATTGCGCTCCAGAGACCACCGATTGTCGCTCGTTTCGTCCGAGAGAGGAAAGTTCGTTTTGTTGAAGTTCGTATATAGAAGAAGAAGAAGAACTGTCCACGACAGTTCTCAAATCGCTCACGCAGTGTAAGAAAAACTTAAACGCAAAGGATTTTGCGAGCGTTATTCGATATTGGGACATCCCTCCGGGTGCGCTCTCGTCCACAAAACATTCCTTCTCAATTGCGCTCATGAGAAAATCCAGCGTTTCTTTCGTCATGTGTTTCCCGACCATCCCGTTCGCCGTCTGTGAACAGAAGATTGTTTTGAAACTCAAGCCTCCGAAACCGAGAGAGAAATCTAAGCATTCACCAGTACTCGTGTTAAAAAGTGCTCGCGCGCCACACGTGACGATGGCGATATCGTCCTCGCGCCTGTGCGATTGTTTGTACTCGTGAAAATACTCTTTAGTCGTCGCCGCGGTAGTTCCGGTGTAGTCGGTATCGTTGAACGCTTTCAATTCGACTTGCTTTAAGATTTCGTCTGGTTTTAAATCGACTTTCCTATAAGCTAAGAAGAAATCTCTCGCTTTCACGTATCGATCCCCGCCTTTCTTGGACGTCACAACAAACATAGCGTCTAAAGCTAACCATATTGGGTTCAAATCTGAAATCGGCGACCCGGTTACGATGTTACCGCCGAGCGTGGAGACGTTTCGAATTTGCCTCCCGGCGAACCATTTCAATTGTTTGGAAATAGCTCGGAATCTTTCCACTTGAGAAGCTTCTTTGCCGCTACACGCGCGCTCCAAATCCGACAGAGAAATAGCCGCTCCAAAAACAGCTTCGCCGTTGTCGTAATTCATGCTAATTCTATCGAGTTCTTCGATCGTATTTCCAGAAACGTGAATGCGTCTCGGGTAAAGAGCTTTTTTAAACTTGATTTCAACGCCAATTTCCGTATTTCCGCAAACAATCTTAGACTCGTTTCCAGGATATGCGTCTCGCAAATCCAGTAACTCTTTCAAACTCGTCGGTCGGTGCCATTTCACGCCGTCGTTGTGCACGGAATCTGTAATCGCGTCTCCGCCGTGAAACGCGAGCGCGGCTAAAGGTCCGGTTCCTGCTTTCGCGCGTCGCTTTAATTCGATCGGAAACAATGGTTCTTTGATTGCAGCATTAGTAGTACCACCATTCGCTCCGTTTTCGACGTTTCTGCTGCTCGCATTCTCATCAGTCTTTTCACCGTCGCCGCCGCATCCGTTCGTGCACGGTTGCCCGGTGCTCGCGCATATAGGCACCGTCCCGTCTGAAACTTTCACGGATTTCTTAAACGCGTTCGATACGTCCCCATCGATAGTTTCTTGCGAATACACCTTATTCTCCACGAACGCGTCCACGAATCCTTTCAAAATAGGCCTGTATCCGGTGCATCTGCACAAGTTCCCGGACAACGCCTCCTCGATGTCGTGCGGCGATATCAACGCATTTTCAGCAGCGGTATTCTTGCTTCGCGCGTTTAACAACAACGCGTACATGGACATGACAAAACCGGGTGTACAAAACCCGCACTGCGACCCGTGCGCGTTCGCGATGGCCATCTGCACTGGATGCAAGCCATCCCTCGCGTTCCCGAGGCCTTCGATCGTAATCACGTGGTGTCCTTCGAACGCGTATATCGGCGCTAAACACGCGTTGACCGCTTTGTGCGCGTACGAAAATTGGTCCGTCTTTTTATCATACCCCGTGATTGAGGACGCGACGACGGTACACGCCCCGCACCCGCCTTCGCCGCACCCGAGTTTCGTCCCCGTTAAACGTACATCGCGTAAAAACTCCAGCAAAGTGGTTTCCCCGATGCCGTCTCGTAACTCGTATCGTTTTCCGTTCACGTATATCGCCGGACTTTCAGATGAAGAAGACATACTGTTATTACGTGTGTCTGTGTGTGTGTATACTTCGCCTAAATACTGTGATGTATGTGATACTAATAACAACAACACACTTCTTAAAGCTTACGAAACCTTCTTTTCCGCAATTCGAGGAGACTCTGTTGAATTCTAACAACCTTGAAAGGACACACTTTTTTTTCTAACGACCCCCGACCAAAAATTTAAAAAACCCTAAATAACAAGTGAGCAACATTTTTTTTTGTCGAGGTGGCACCCTCTGGACCTTGACTGAGACGTCTGTCTTCTCGTTTTGGATATCATTTTGTCATCATCATCATCACTTTTCTAACGCTCTTCTGCACATCTCTTTAGTCAACGACAACTACTAAAAAAAGTAAACATAATAAGTAAAAATGGCGACGAGACAATGCTCCAAACGCCTCTCGTCCGCGATGATGATGCGTTCGCGATTTAATACTGCTTCTTTAGAAAGCAGTTCAAGCATCGTCGGGACGATTGGACGAACGAGTAATCATCCACTCGTCGGCTCGCAACAAAAGAGACACTACGCGGACGACTCGAACTTGAAAAAGACCGTTCTCTATGATTTTCACGTGAAACACGGAGGTAAAATGGTCGAGTTTGCCGGGTTTTCGATGCCGATTCAGTACAAGGATTCCATCATGGAAGCGACGCAACACTGCCGAACGAAAGCGAGTTTGTTTGACGTGTCCCACATGCTCGGGTCGTCGTTTAAAGGGAAAGACGCGGTGAAGTTTGTGGAATCGATTACGGTCGCGGACGTTAAAGGTTTGGCCGACGGGACTGGGACCTTATCCGTGGTGACTAACGACGACGGTGGGATCATCGACGATACCGTGGTCACGAAAGTGAACGACGAGTGGATTTACGTCGTCTTGAACGCCGGGTGCGCGGATAAAGACAAGGCGCACATCAACAAACACTTGGCGAAATTCGATGGCGATTGCAAATTCATCGAGCACTCGGACAGAAGTTTGTTCGCGTTGCAAGGACCGAAGGCGATGGAAACGTTGCAAAAGCTCACCGACGCGGATTTGAGCAAGTTGTACTTTGGCATGTTCAAAGAGATGACGGTGTCCGGACAACCGTGCTGGGTGACGAGAACCGGTTACACCGGCGAGGATGGTTTTGAAATCTCCGTCCCGGTCCCGGGAACGTTGAAATTGGTCGAAGACTTGGTCGGCGACGCAAACGTTCGTTTGTGTGGTTTAGGCGCCAGAGATTCTTTGCGTTTGGAAGCCGGTTTGTGCTTGTACGGCAACGATTTGAGCGAAGAGACGACGCCGCCGGAAGCCGGTTTGACGTGGACCATCGGTAAAGCGAGAAGAGACACGTTTTCCTTTCCGGGTGGCGAAAGAATCCGCAAGCAAATTGAAGAGGGTGTCCCGCAAAGAAGAGTCGGGTTTGAGTTCTTGGAAAAAGGCGCGCCGGCGAGACAACACTCCAAAATCTTAGACATGGACGGCAAGGAAGTCGGCGAGATTTCCAGCGGCGGCTTTTCCCCGGTGTTGGGGAAGAACATCGCCATGGGTTACGTCCCGAAAGCGTTGGCCAAAGCCGGCACTGAAGTGCAAGTCGAAACCAGAGGCAAAAAGACGAAAGCAGTCGTGAAGAAGATGCCGTTCGTCAACACGACGTATTACAAACCGTAATAAAAAGATCTCGATGAAGAAGACGAAGACGAAGACGAAGAAAGAGAGAAAAGCGACAAAAAGAGTTTTTCGCCAAGAGCGCTCGCTTTCTTCTTTTCGTCATATCACCACTGCTTTTAGTGTTCTTGTTGTTGTATTCACATCCTTTGTTTCTACCACTACTCATTTTACTCCTTTTACTATGACTATCACTCCTACTGCTCCTACTACTATCATCATCATCAACAACAACACCGTGGGTGCTCAAATTGCCGATTTCAAAGCAATCAGCAGATCGGCAGCTATTTAAAATTTATTCAAAATCTCCACATAATTAAAACGAGCGCGCTCGTTTTTCCTCGCCCTCGCTCCTCTCGTTTCAACTCGAAGCATACAACACACGCGTATTACGATGACGACGATCGAGGCTCCGGAAGCGCTCACCGAGCAATTCCTCCATTTGTCTTTGCTGGAAGAGATTTTACCCGACGAGACGACGCTTTCGGACGATCAATCCGTCGCGATTTCAAACATTCTCGATGGCAAGAACTGCTACGTGTACGGCCCAGGAGGTACGGGGAAGACGGTGCTTTTGAAAACCGCGGTGCAAAGGTTACGGGAAGAGCAGAAGAAAAATGTCGCGGTGTGCGCGACGACTGGAATTGCGAGCGAATCGATCGACGGTGTGACTATTCATAGCCTCGCTGGGTGTGGAGTCGTCGAGAATATACACTTTCTCGGCCTCAAGGGAAAGGCCAACGAGACCCGAAGAGAAGTTATACAAGCGTACGACGTGCTGTTTATCGACGAGATTTCAATGTTGAGTGGAGAAATGTTCGATCGATTGAGCGAACATTTTGGAATCATACGCGAGGACACGACAAAGCCGTTTGGTGGGCTGCAAGTGGTCGTATTCGGCGATTTTCTCCAACTTCAGCCAATCCCAAAGTTGGGAGTTAATAATTCGCGTTTGAAAGCGGTGTGTCCGGCGATGATGTTAGATCGAGGATTGTGTTTTCAATCGTTCACGTGGGACATGTTGGAGTTCACGTTTTGCGAGCTAAAGAAAGTGTTTCGGCAGGAGGATGAGATATTTGCAAATTTGTTGTCTCGCGTGCGAAGAGGTGAACAACGAGCTGGAAATGAAATAGTTGAATACGTTGAGTCGCAGAGAAATATCGGAAGTGACGATATCCAACAATTTGAAATGAAGCTCTTTTCCAAGAATAAAGATGTGAACGCTTTCAATACTCTGAAACTAAACGAGCTCGAGACTGAAGCGCAGATTTATAAAGCGATTGACAGCGAAGAGCCGTGTGTTGATATCAGCGACAATCGATACAACGACTATTGTAAGAGTTTGAAAGGCAACTGGAGGCATTTAAAAGAAATTCGAGCGGAAGAAATCGTCGAGCTCAAAGTTGACTGTGAAGTGATGATGTTATTAAACACTTCTGTCCCAGGAACTACTGCTAGTGATGGTGAGCCACGACGTTTGGCAAATGGTTCTCGCGGCAAGATTATAAAATTTGATATTCCTGATGAAGAGGCGATGAAGTCGCACGTGGAAAAGCTCGAAAAAGAGCCGGATGCCAATAAACATGATATCGATTTACTTAACAGGCAGCTCGACTGGGTCAAGCGCGCTGCTCAAAAGAAGCAAAAGATTCCGTATGTTTTATTCAAAGGTTTCGAGGAAGCGATACCGATACTCCCGATGGAATTCTCGTTTGATACCTCGGGTTTAGGAAAAAACGTTCGTCTTCAAATTCCAATAAAATTGGCGTTTGCGATTACGGTACACAAGTCGCAAGGTATGTCGTTGGACTCTTGTTCCGTAGATGCTTCGAATGTATTCGCTCCTGCGCAAGTTTACGTGGCACTCTCAAGATGTCGATCGGCAGCCGGTTTACAAATAGAAAACTTGAACCCGTCTAAAATCAAGGCGCCTCAGGATGCGCTCGATTTTTACGACCATCTTCGTGACCCAAATAAGTACCCTCCGAATACGCACAAGTGGTGGCAATACTTTTTGAAGATGAACGAGAAGGAAAAGGCCGCGAACAAGATTTTGCGTCAGTATTACGAACCGATTAAGGACGAAAATGAAAATGGATGCTTCTCTGAGTTCCTTTCCGTGAAATATGATCGAATGGGAAAGCGAGCGGGGGATGAACTTCTTAACGAAGAACCCGACGCGAACTGGAAGTGCAAGGCGTGTAATAACAAGAGGCAGTATTCGCTCGAGTGCTGCTTTCTTGTGAGAGAACAAGTCGCCAGAGACTTCGATACAGACGTATTCCGTGAACCGTGGTCGCAAAGGAGAAACAGTTCGATCGGTACTCCAGACGGAGCTCCAGGAGGAGTTGGACTTGGAGGAAAGAAGAAATATGCACCACCAAAGGACCCATGCCCCGAATGCCCAAAATCCGGAGGTCCCGAAGCTTGTCCCAAATGTTCTCCACTAAACTTCTGTTTTCTCCCGGCACACGGCAACTCGAGCGATGGTACGATATCTAAAGCTATGTGTCCTAAGTGTACCCCGGACAATTTTTGTAGAGATACTGGACACGACAACTCAGAGGAGAGTCCGGCGCACAAGAGCTCGTGTGTGAAATGCTCGCATGATTATTTCAACAGTTCGGTTCATACTCCACAGACGACGGAGCCGCCGAGCTCGTTACCAAGTCCCGATTGTGACGATGAAGATACAAGAATCGCGACGACAACGATGACAAGGAGTAGGTCAGAGGCTGATGACGAAGACGACGGAGATTTGGAACACAACATTAAACGTCAACGTATGCTAAACGAACTGGGGCGGCAGGAACTCCAGACGATAAATCTTCAAATCGAATTAGAGGAAAAAAGAAAGATACTCGCGAAACTCCAGGAGAACGAGACGTGAGCAGCGAACGCAGATTCACGCATTGACTTTTAAATATACGTATAACTTATTTACTTTTCATCAAACCCTTCCTTGTGTTGTACATTTAGGCGTATTTGATTGCGCGTTGTTCTTGTTGTTGTTAAAACTATTGACTGCTTATTCAAGTAAATTCCCGCCAAAATTCAAAAATTCATCCTCACTTTTCGTCGAATGTCGATTTTCCTTCGAACAACAAAGAGCAGTCCCATCACGAAGCGTTTCACCTCGTTCCCTCTGTTTCGCACTCACACGCACGCGACTGCTGCCTCGACTTTTCGAAAGAGCACGAGAACGATGATGTCTTTATCTCGCGCGGCGGTGCCTGCACCCCCGTCGATTCGACGCACCAGTGCCGGTGACAACAACAAACAAGATCAACGAGTGAGAGGCGAGCAAGTTCGAACGTTCGCGTTCGGGGCGAGAAAAGCGCCGAAGGGACAACTTCCCGAGCGCGAACCGAACATGGGTTTAGATCCAGAAAACGCGCAAGCTAAGGTACGCTCTTAAGAGCGCTTTGAGCAGGATGTCTCTCTCGATGATGATGCATCGATGTCGCGCGTGTTTTCAAATCGAGACGATCTCTTCTGCGAGATATTTTTCCCCAAAGCGCGATTCTTTCTATTCCTTCTGTGATGTATTCGAGCGCTTCGAGAGGGAGAGAGAGAGTTTATGAGCAGACCAAACGAACGCTGACATGTGTTATTACATCTTTTATTTCTCTTTTCAATAAACAACTCTTACAGAAAAAAGCGTTGGAACGCGTACTGGGCGAAATCGACTCCACGTTCGGGAAAGGGTCCATCATGAAGCTCGGCTCCGCCGGACAGGCGAAAGTGGCGACGTTTCCCTCGGGGGCGATGACGTTAGACATGGCCTTAGGAGGCGGACTACCGAGAGGCAGAATCGTGGAAATTTACGGTCCAGAGTCCTCTGGGAAGACGACGTTAGCCATGCACGCGATGGCGGAGATGCAAAAGTTGGGCGGCACGGTGGCGCTGATCGACGCCGAGCACGCGTTTGATCCGGACTACGCCAAGAGGTTGGGGTTGAACGTGGACGATTTGGTCGTCTGTCAACCGGAAACTGGGGAAATGGCGTTGGAGGTTGTTGATACGTTGGTCAGATCAGCCGCGGTGGATTTGATTTGCGTGGATTCTGTCGCCGCTTTGGTGCCGAGATCGGAAATCGAAGGCGAGATTGGTATGGTCCAAGTCGGCGCGCACGCGAGGTTGATGTCGCAAGCGTTGAGGAAGATTAACGTAAACGCGGCGAAAGCGAACACGACGATTTTATTTTTGAATCAACTCAGATCGAAAGTTGGGGTGATTTACGGGAATCCGGAAGTCACCACGGGTGGTAACGCGTTGAAATATTACTCCTCGGTGCGTTTGGACATTCGAAGAAAAGAAGTCATCAAAGGCAAAGCCGGCGAGGACGATCTCGGGACGAGAGTGAAAGTAAAAGTGGCCAAGAATAAAGTCGCGCCGCCGTATAAAGTAGCCGAATTTGACATGATGTTTGGCAGAGGTATTTCCAGCGAAGGGTGCGTTTTTGACGTCGCGGAATCCACCGGCGTCATTGAAAAGAAAGGCTCGTGGTATTCCTTCAAAGGCGAACAGTTGGGCCAAGGTCGCGAGAAGAGTTTACTCGCCGCGAAAGAGAAGGAGGGTTTATACGAAGAGATTGTTCGATTGACGCGAGAAGCGATCGCGGCGAAAATGGGTTTGTTATCAGGTGAAGCTTCTGTTTCTTCTTCCATGGACGAGGACGATGAAGATGAAGACATGTTCGAGGAGGAAGAAGAAGAGGCGATGGCGGAAGGCGGCAACGTCGCCGCTCGCTAAAAGCTAGAAACAATTTTCTTGTAAACTACTATTACACACTTAAGAAACTATTTTATTCTATGACTAAATACTACTAAAAGTCTCTCGTGTATCTCTCCGCATCCGCACCTTCGCGGAACGAGGCGTCGCCTAGCATTGTTTTCGCGTCGAGAATCTTGTCCGCTCGAGACACTCGTCTTTCGTTATACGCGTCCCATCCATCTAATTCACGCAGTTCTTCGATGGTGACTTGATTTTGTTTCAAAGACAGTTCCGAGAGCCGGTCGCACTCGCGTAAAACTACGGCAGGTATGCCTTTTTTATCTATCTTATTCCCATCTAAAATGAGCGATTGTAAACTTTTCATGTTTCTAAACGCGTTTGGAATCGCGTTTATGCGAAAATTGTTCGCCAGATTTATATGCGCGAGCGTCGTCTCGCTGCCGACGAAGTAGTGTTCGATAGATTCGCTAATTTGGTTCCCACTCGCGTCGAAGCGTTCTAAAGGAGGACACGATTTGAAAAAGCTCGAAGGGAACGACGTTATCTTATTGTTCGAGATCTTCAACTGTAACGGAGGCCTCTTGCTTTTTTCTTTATCTTCGTCTTCTGAAGGGAGACTGTTGACGACATCCATCGCGCCGATCAAGTTGTTGTTGCTCAAGTCCAAATACTTCAAAAACCTCAAGTTTTCGAAGAGAACTTTGAAATCTATCCCCGCGCTCTCGATGGCATTGTTGCAAAGAGAGATGCGCGTAACATTTTGCAACGCCGGCAACGTGATGATTGAGTTTGGCACGAGTGCGATTGCATTCAAACTAAAATCGAACACTTTCACTTTGGCGCTTTCACGAAAAGCTTCCAAAGCGGCTGTCGGCAACGCGTCTAATCCAGAATTTTGCGAGGAACAAATGCCCGTTTTCTCCCAGTTGGAAGATTTATTATTTGCGTTATAACTACTTTCCACACCTTTACTCTTCCTTTCTTTCGCCCTCTCGTCTTTCTGCGCCATCATTTTCTCCTTTGCTTCTCTTCTCCGCTTCTCGGCGACGGAACTCGCCATCGCGGCGCCCGCCGAAGTCGATCCCCCTCCTCCTACCAGCGGCGCCCCATCGAGCAGCATCGCCGTGACTTTACTCCCTTTCTTCTTCACCACCTCTGCGAATATCTTCTTCCCGTCGTCAAAAGCGGTGAGCGTCTTCCCATTGACGATCAATTTCATCGTTCGTTTCAACGCGTTTGTCTTTTCCTCAATCGAAGAAAACACATCGTCCACCGTTGCGTTTGCATCGACGTCAAATTCAAACCGGTCTTTATTTCGCTTCACTTGAAGCGAAATCATTTAATATGTTGCGCGATTACGCGATTTCCTTTTGTTTCTTCTTCGCGTTCGCGTCTTTACACGGATCGCACGTGACGACTTCTTCGTCCTCGTTTACGATTCGATTGCACGAACACTTTTCCCCGCACACGCATCCGTAAAAACCACACGCTTTGTTCGTGCACTTCCCGTTCGGGCAGGACGATGAATTCGTTTCGTAGAACACGTCTTTCTTTCGCTGCAATTGAAGTTGTTCTTCGACGAGTTCTTCCTTCGTCGACATGTGTTTTGTGAACAAGCAATCGCTCTTTCTCTCTCTCTCTTTGTTTTGACGCATTTCGAAACAAAAATACGCGAATGTCACATGTCACATGTTTCTTTGTGTTTTGATAGTACTTAACAGCAGTTATTCATATTAGTATTAAAACGAAGGGTGGTGTTTTTACTGCTACTTTTCGCGGCAGAGTAAAACGACATGCAGGCTCGTCGTCGTCAGTCGAGCATTAGAGTATTATTTTTCTTACAGCAATCCCGCGCACGCGGCGGCGGAGGCGACGGCGGTCGTCGCGACCACCTCCCTCGATTTTTTCATCCGCTTTTGCCATTTCTGTTTCCGTTCGATGCGTTCGACGTCGTCGTTGATCCCATCCCCGTCCGCGTCTTTCCCGAACACGTTTAAAGCGTGAAACCTTTTCGAGAATTCATCCTTGACGTTTTCGATTTGTTCCCCAGTGATTTTTTTCATCTCGCGTTGCACGAACGCGAAGATCAGCGGCGAACACAAAGCCACGATTGGCGCGACGATAAATTGAACACCCATATGAAACCCGACGCCTTTCGCTGCACCTTTCGCGGCTGTTTTCCACAGCGGCCATTCCATTCGCGAAAAATACGTCCGCGCGAATCCTTGAAACTCGCGCTTATCTAAATATCCGTCGTTGTTCTCGTCGTAACTGCGCAAAATATCGTCTATTGGTTCTTTAATCTTGGGCAGTTTCATGTCCTTTCCTGCCATATCTTCCAATTTCGCATATATAGCTTTGATGGCGACTTTCAATTCCGCGCTGTCGAGCTTTTCCGACTCGTTTCCGCCGACGTTCCGTTCGCTGATCCCCGCGCACGTGTCGAAGATATCGTCCAAGACGAACTCGAAATCTTTGCTCAGAATCAAATCCAAAAACATTTGCTTCTGCGACTTCACGTTCGATGCGTTCTTGAGGGTTTGTGCGAGCTTTTCTTTCGCTCTGTCGTTCGAGGATTCAGAAGACGAAAGCGATGAATCATCTTTGTTGTTGTTCTTCTTCTTCTTTGCGCCTCCTTTGCCGCTCATGTTTCTTTTGACTTTAGGGAAAATATCTTCACTTTTCTTTGTGAAGAAAAACGTATCTCAAGTGTACACAAACTCAAACTCAATATGGGTGGCGCAATGTCCATGCCTGGCTCCGGGCCTTCCGTGGAAGACGTCGTCGCGCTCGCGAAAGGAAATTCTGTGCCGTATGCGATTCCTTTACCCGTGAACGAGGTATGTTTAATGAGTATTATATATATACGTAATGTTGCGTCACATCGATCCCGTTTTGTTTTATCCATTTTGTATCTATGTTTACGCGAACGCAATAACGACATAAATACTACTCGTTACCATTCAAACAGAAAAACACGAAAGTATACTTCGACTTAAAACTCTCCAACGATCGCCAATTCGAACGGTTAGGCCGCGTCGTCATCGAGTTGAAAGAAGATTCGTGCCCGAAAACCGCGGAGAATTTTAAGCAGTTATGCACCGGCGAGAAAGGGTTCGGGTACAGCGGAAGTCGATTCCATCGAGTGATACCGAACTTTATGTGCCAAGGCGGCGATTTTACCAACGATAACGGCACGGGAGGGAAATCCATCTACGGGAAAAACTTCCCGGACGAGAACTTTGAGTTACCGCACAACGGGCCGGGGATTTTAAGCATGGCGAACGCGGGACCGAACACGAACGGATCGCAATTTTTCTTGTGCACGGTGGCGACGCCGTTTCTGAACGGGAAACACACCGTCTTCGGACAAGTCGTCGAGGGATACTCCGTGGTGAAAGCGTTAGAATCCGTCGGGTCGCAATCGGGCGCGCCTGCTTACGACGTGTTCATCGAGAAGTGCGGCATCGTCGCATCTACATCCTCGTCCTCGTCGAATAAAGCGCGAAAATCCAACAAAGTCTTATCGACGCCAACCGTCCCGCGAAGATCCTTTTCCTCCTTCGCGACGACGATGAAAAGCAGCAGCAACAACAGAAGAGCGTTACAAAAAGCGGCGTTAGCGTCTTCCTCGAGAACTTTTCGCGTGGCTGCCGCGTGCGTTTCCGTAGTCGTTTAATGAACATTTACCGTCGCCTCTCTGCGTATTTCTTTCTTCTTATCGTGCTTACAAACTCGGGAGAGTTTTCCTCGAAAAGACATTTGAGAGAAAAACGTCCTCATAAAAAGACGAACGCGCGACTTTGAACACGAATAACACAGCACTCACAAAGAGACTGAGACTACTAAAAGCAGGAACGATTCGTATTCGCACCGTTATTCCGTCGTTTGGTGGTTTTCTCGCCATTTCTCGCTTTGGTGGTACGGCGGCGTTTTCGGCGGCGACATCGAGATCTTCTTCGTGTCTTCACCATTTTCGCGGGGAAAAGTTCATTGAGAGGAAGAAGAAGATGACGATTCAAACGAACGCGGGACTCTCGCGACTTTCGAACGAGAACCACGAGCAACACGAGACGACGCGAGAGGAAGAGGAACACAACATTCTGATGCAAGAGGAAGAGAATACGACCACTACGAATACGAAAGAAGAGCACTGGGCACCTTTGCACGAGGACATCTCCGAGCTGCGCATAGCGGAAGGCGTCGCGCTGGAGGCGAAGGTGTACGGAGACGAAGACGCGCCGGTGCAAGTCGTCTGGGGACACGGGTTAGGGTCGTCCATGACGAACGAGGATAAGGAGTCGCTGTGGAACTTTTGGGACGTGAGCGAGAGAGGGGACGCGTCTTCCGCCGGGAACGGGACGGCGACGACGACGTGCGACGAAGACGGGAGCGACGGAAGCGCGAGCGAGGAGGAGGAGGAGGTAGGTTTAGAAAATTTAGAAAACTTAAAGGATGAGAAGGTGAGGATTGTGCGGTATAACGCGAGAGGGCACGGGTATTCGTCGCCGGCGGAGACGAGCTCGCAGGCGAAGTGGGAGAACATGGCGGCGGATATGTTAAAAGTGGCCAATTTGAAACAACAAACGAGGATTAGTAAGAAAACGGGGAAGGAAAAGAAACAAAAGTTAATTTTAGGTGGCGCGTCTATGGGTGCGGCGGTGGTGCTGCACGCCGCCGTGCAACGCGGGGACGTCTTTCCCGACGGCATGGTGTTGGTCATACCGCCGACGATTTACGAACAGAGGAAAAAACGAGAGAAAAATTTAAAGAAGAAGGCGTTGGAAGGACCGCCGCCGCCGCCGAGGTTGAGAAAGCCGAGACCGATTTTCGACGGCGAGCCGGAGGAGGTGTACGTGCCGAGAGCGACGGTAGAATTTGGCATGCGAGACGAGTCGTACGTGGCGGTTTCCGTCGGCGCGGCGCAATCCAATTTACCTCCGCCGGAGGAGATTTCCAACGTCGTGGCGAAAGTGCCGTGTTTGCTCTTGGCGTGGGATTGCGGCGATAAGACGCACCCAGTGAAGAGCGCGGAGGAGTTGAAAAAACTGATTCCGCACTGCGAAATGCACGTGGCGAAGACATTGGAGGATACCGAGCAGTGGCCGAGGATGATTCGAGACTTTATTCGAAGCATTTCGCGATCTTCGGAAGGAAATGTGGTTAGGAGAGAAGGAACAACGGTTACGACGATGTTTCATGATAAAGATTACGAGACGGAGGTGACCACGACGGATTGGGATACGACCGATCACGACCGATATTAGATTAAAGTATATATTTTTTAAGTAATAATATACAACAGAAGAAATGCGGCGGCGATTTGCGAGTTCTTTCTTTCTTCCGTGTTTTGTGTGTTTTTTGTGTCTCTCTCTCTTTCTTTCTCTCTTTGTGTATCCGTGCACGTGTTTACAACGTGCGGAACGTGCGTAACACTCCTCCTTCGTATCGCCAAAACAATGGTAATGGACAGTTGTTGTCGAGGAGGTATTGTAAACACTCGGGTTGGTTGTTCTCGTGCGCTTCTCGTACCGCTTTTTCGTCCCACGGCGCTTTGGCGGTTTCGTGTAAGTACTTCAAACAGTCGAAGTGGCCGTTCTCGGCCGCCAACGCACACGCACCTGTGCTATATTGATCATACTTACGCTCAACAAGATATTCGAGTATGTGGAGATGACCATTTTTAGCCGCCAAATAGGCGGTATCAGAATCCCAAGGCGCTTTGGCTTCTTCGCGTAAGTATTTGAGTACCTCGAGATGACCGTTTTCGGCAGCATTTTCACA